>ERZ1090879.62-NODE-62-length-79221-cov-37.918084_pt1 | contig 79221 bp, 97 predicted proteins | sample MGYA00478472_ERZ1090879 | MGnify/ENA primary metagenome ERZ1090879 (study PRJEB33644, sample SAMEA5815723) | chicken gut metagenome | biome: Chicken; feature: Gastrointestinal Tract; material: Caecum | place: Ireland | collected 2019-01-01 | study: A study of the... | reverse complement strand
CGGGTGGGCCTGTGTAGATACAGCGGTCAGGCAGTACCCGCAGAACAGCGTGTTCGCCGGAGCGGGTACGCCCGAACACCACGATGATGTCATCTCTGCCGCCGGATACCCCGCACGGAGGTTCCAGTGCCTCAAAGAGGTTGCAGACGATGCACGACAGCTCGGCGGCCGGGCGCGAAAACTCGATCCGTTCCGTCATATCAGAACTCGATGCGGGCCTGCGCCTGATTCCAGACGCCGGAAACCGTCACGTCGTCCAGCGTCACGAATGTGACGGTGAACGGGTTGCCGTTGACCTCGGTGCCGAACTTGAGGTTGATCGCCTCCACCTCTGTCTCCACCTCGGCCAGCCGGGCCAGAATGGCCGGGTGCGCCGTGGGGCTGCTGTTGTGGGCGCTCACCGCGTCGGCGGTCTTCTGGTCCGCCTGCGCCTTGGTGTAGGCGTCGATGTCCCACCTCTGGCTCTCGGTCAGCTCGCCGTCGGCGTTCAGGGTAGCAAGGCCGCCCGGTACGCCGACCTGCTCATTGGTCAGCACGTCGTTTCTTTCCTCGGCCGTCTGGCCGACGTTCACGATACCAAATGCCATGTGTTTTACTCACCTCCGCTCTCTGCGGTCGTGTTCTCATTTCTGCCTTCATCGATGACGTATTCCGCCAGAATCGCAGTAGTCGGGACGCTGCCCGCCCACAGGCGGATCGCGCCCGTCACGGTCTCGCACGTCCGGCTCATGCCGCAGGCGTTGGCTGCCGCCTCGCTTGCACGGGCGATGCACACCTGCGGGATATCTTTCGATGTAACGCCCTCGACGGGGATATCGTAATACTGCGGATACACCGCGCCCTCTGTGCTGTCCGTCTGCCACCCCGTGGTCGGGATGGTGACGGACACGGCCAGTGGCTTATTCGCCTTTACGGCGTCCATCTGTTCCATGGAGTTCACAACTTCCTGCGCCAGCGTAGCCAGATGGCCGCTCATGTATGCCTTCGTTCTGAGGGCAAGCGCTTTCATATGGTCCAGGTTGATAAGGCCCAAACTTGTCCACCTCCTATCCAGGATGACGCCCACATACCGCCCACCCGGTCATCCTTGCTTTGCTTTGTAGGACGATCAGGCAGTCTGGGGGTAAACCTCGTCCAGCATGGCCTGAACCTCCTCGGTGGTGCTGGCATTCAGGCCTTCCAGCTTGGTGAAGTGCTCCTTGGACATCAGACCATCAGCCTGAGCGGTTGCCTTAGAGTAGGTGGTGTCCTGAGCAGGAATGCCCAGACCAGTGATGTCCTCCTTGGTGACAGCCTGAGCGTCAGAGACATGGCCCTCAGCATCCACAGTCACCTTGTACAGACCGCTCTGCTTCGCGGTGTGCGCCGGGTGGGTGTAGACGGTCACGTCAGTACCGTTCACCTTCAGGTGGCCGTTGGTGTCGCCGGCGGTGATCGCGGCATAGATGGCGGTCTTGGCAGCGGCAATCTTGCCCTCGATGGCGGCCAGCACGGTGTTATACTCCTGCTCGGCGCCGATACCGGCAACAACGCCCTGAAGGGCGGCGATGGCGGCATTCATGGTAGCCGCATCGCCGGGGTGCTCCTGAATCCAGGCGGCAATCTCGCCCAGCGTGTCCAAGGACTCCTGGGCGCTCTCGGGAATGAGCTGTGCGGCCAGCTCCTCATTGGCGATGGTGCGGGCGCTCTTGCCGGCGTCGGAGCCAATCAGGGTGCCGACGCTGGTCACAACCGCCTTGAGAGCGGTATCGAGGTCAGCCTCAGACACCTGCGCCTTGTAGGCCAGAGCAGCCAGACCCTTGACGGCGATGTCGACGCCGTTCACGGACAGGGTGCCGTTGGTTGCGCCGGTGGCGATCAGGATGTCCACCGCCTTCTGGGCAATGGCCAGTGCGACGCCGTTGACCTTGACGGACTCCAGGACGTTAGCCTGCGCGCCCACGCCTTCCAGAGCGGTGACGCGGGAAGCGAGGGTATCGGCCTCCTGCTTGACCTTCTGGGCGTAGGTTTTCAGACCACCAAGGGTGAGCAGGCTGTTGGTGTTGTACGACATGGTATTTTCCTCCTGTTTTGTTGTTTGATGGGTAGTTTATATGACGACGGGGATCAGCCCTCGGCCTCGTTATCGGCCCCGTAGACCTCCCCGATCATCTCGTTGATGTTCTCGGTGGACGCGGTTTTGGCGTTGATGATGGACGCTACATCCCCTTCCAGATCACCGGTGCCCAGGGCTTCCAGGTCGCCTGCGGCGTTCTTGATCTGGTAGATGGTGGCGGTGCCGTCCACCACCACGGAAAGCACCTGACCGACGTAGGCCAGCGGGCTGGTCTGCGCGTAAGTCTGCGCCGCTTCCAGGGAGCCGTAGACGCTGGTCTTATCCAGCGGGAAGGAATCCTGCCGGGAGAAGGCCATAGGGAACTCCATAAAGGGGAAGCTGCCGGTCGTGTTATTGATAGCCATACTTCATTCCCTCCTCTCAACCCAGCGTGACCTTCAGGGTCGCGGTATTCTCATACGGGACGGCGGGTTCAAACACCCACACCTTGTAGGACTTGGCGGTGTAGCCCTCCGCACCCTCGACATCGACAGTAGACTGCACGAATGTCGAGGTAACGTCGGCGTTCATGGCGCTCTCATTGATAACTTTGGTCACGCCCGTCTTGGTAGCGTCGCAGGCGATAGCCACGCGCTGGGCGCCAGCCGGTACGTTGATGGTCAGGGTGCCAGCCGCATACGCCTTTCCGGTGGGGGTCAGGGCGCGGATAGCCGCGCTGTCCAGCGCGGGCTTGGTCGTGCTTGCGCCGTAGAAAACGTTGCGGAACGGGGTGAATGCGCTGGTGGTCTTCTCCTTAGTACCGGCGGCAATGCTCACAGCAGGGTCAGAATCGCTGCCCAGGTTGTCCTTGGCGGTCACGCCGGCCCCGTGAGTGACGATGGCCTTGTACTTCAGGCTGGATACGACGTTCTCGTCGCCGCCCATGTCGCCGATCACAAAGCCCTCGCCGCCGTTGTTGTCGGTGCCGGCATCCAGGGACGCCGCATCGACGCTGGCGATCTGCTCGGCGCCCTTGTCGGTGATGCGCTGGACCGCCCAGTTAGAGGCTACGACGCCGGTATCGTCCGGGCCGTACTGGTACGAGCCTTTGTTGAGGGTGCCGGCGGTGTAACTGGCCTGCGCCAGCGTGGTTCCGGCCTCCACGGCCTTCGCGCTGGACAGATTAAAGCCGCTGATGCTGGGCTGAGTGGGACTACCCGGCTGAAGACGCTTGCTCAGAATCTCGGTCAGTACGTCCGAAACGCTCTTGCCCTTGGCTTCCAAGGTGGCGGTGCCGTTGGCAGTCTTGGTAAGGTTGCCAAACTGCGTATAACTGCCGGCCAACGTGATATTCTCCCGCAGGATGACCTTATCCGCATCCACCGGGCCAGTTACAGCCTCCCAGCCAGTACCGTTGTACTGATAGGCAGACTGCTCGTAGGTAACGCCGCTGACGACGGTAGCTACGATAAACACATCACCGGGTTTTGGTGTCACATCGCTGTGCTCAGTGAAGTACGCCTCGATGACGGCGCTGTCAGCCGTGGACAGGTCGGTTTTAGTCCCCTTGTACAGAGCGCCGCCGCCCACACCGGCCAGCGCTTTGGCCAGAGCCTCGTCGGTGACATACCCTTCCATATCAACGGTGGTATCGTCGATGAGTTCCATCACGCCGTCAATCTTGAAATAGATGTCATAATGGCCGGTATCGTTGTTCTTGACGAAGTAGAAGGTGTTTTCCTCCGCGTTTGCCGCTTCCGGCACCGCGTCCACCTTCTTCTTGCTGAGGTGCCCAGCAGCGGCAATGGCCGCGAGCGTTTCTGCTTTGGCGCGGGTCAGCGCGGTTTTCAGGCCAGCCAGAGTGAGCACGGAGTTTTCATCGTAAGATGGCATATGCTTTTTTCTCCTTTCTTTGAGTTACGGGGTCTGCCCGGCGTCGTCGTAGACCTCATCCAGCACGGCGTTGGTTGCCTCCAGGGTCGCCTTCTCGCTGTCCGCGATGGGGACTCCCTCGACCGAGACTTTGCCGTCCGCTGTGGAGGTAAGGCCCTCGCCGATCTTCACGCCGCCGAGCGTGGTTTCTGTTGCGACGGGCAGCACATAGGTGCCGCCGCTTCCACCTCCTCCTGCGCCGGACTCAGACAGCAGCGCGATGGTGGCGTCCATATCCGCGTTCGGCTGATTTTTTGCCCAAAACCGGAGAGAGCCGGCAAGTGTCTGTACGGATGGACACAGGCCAGCTCTCTTCGAGGTTTCAAGTGCGTCTTTGTGCAGGGCGACGTTCACGAACAGTTCTTCCGTGGACTCCGCTACGGCAACGTCGCGGTACATCCGGTATTCGTCCATACCCATGCCGCCCGCTTCTTCCCCGCCGGTTTCGTCCCAGGCCCAGCCCTCGGCGGGGATGGTGATTTCCTTGATGATGGCCGCGCCAACGTTGCCCGCGATCTGCGCAACGGCCTCCCGGACCATCGCCTCGATGAGGGCCTGCGCCTCTGCGGACGTAACAAAGGCGCCAGGGGTGTAGCTGAGCTGAAGGTCTGCATCGACCAGCAGAGCGATGGTAACGGGATAACGCCGGATGTCGTACCGGTTATCCTGATATGCGTTGACCGGCTGCGGGCTGTCGCCCAGGGTGGCGTAGTAGAGCAGAATCTCATCGCTCTTGTCGGTCTTGGCGAAGATACCGAACTCGTTCAGCCAAAACCCTTCTTTCAGACCCCCGTTCATGTCGTTTCTGTACTCGACGATCATCGAGAGGACGTTGTTCTCGACAATCGGGACCGTGGTCGTTGCCTCGGCTATGGGGTTGACAAGAGCCTCCATGTCAATAGGCTCTACTCCTTCCGGCATCTTGCCGGAACCGACCATAACGCGGGTAAGCGTTATGGTTTCGCCAGCAATCAGTCTGGTAATGAGATCTCGGCCCTTGACCGTGACTGTTCCGCCGTAGTAACTCATGTGCGGACTTCCTCCTTTTCGTTATTGCTGCTGGATACCGTTAATTGGGGTTTCCATGATGCTGTAAACACCGCTGCCAGCATCGACATTTGCGGAATAAGAAATCTCCCGCTCAACGAACGGGAGACGATCTTGCGACACGCTCTGGACGCCAGAGCCAAGCCGCAGCTTATGGCCGAATTTATACTCACGCTCGATGCCGGGCAGTGTGTCCTCAGCGACGGTTGCCACGCCGGTCCTCACATGGACTTTTGCGCCGTAGTCAATGAGCCGTTCCAGATACGGGAGCGTTGTGACCGTGACTGCATAGCCAAGCCCGCTTGCAATGGGCACATTTGCAACGCCCATATCCGCAGTGGTCCTGGCGTAGAGCTTCAGCGTAACGCCGGCTGCACGGATCAGGGGCACCTTAAACAACGGCGTCGTGATGGTATCGGCGCTCATCTCGCCCGTGTCGAATATCATGGTGGCCGGCTGTTCCGGGTCCTCTGAGTAGTAGAGGGGTTTGTCCCAGAACATCCGAAACGCCTTGATGATATTCGGGTAGGTGCAATCACAGGTGTTCTTGAGGATTTTGTAGATGAGATACTGCCGGTACGTGTCATCGTCGATCACGTCGAACGGGATAGGATTTCCCGCCAATTCTCCCGCCTCTTTACGGGTCATGACCACGATATCGCCTTCGCCGTCAAGCTGCTTGCCGACCGCATCGTTCACGTTCAGCTCGTCGCGGAGCTGGATGTAGAATGCGTAGAGGTCGCGGAACTGCCGCTCGATTACGCGGACCAGACCTTCGATGTGGGGTTTGCCGCGGAACTGCTCTATGAGGTCGCTGTGGAACGTCTGGAGCCTCTGCTCAAGCTCTTCGATTTTCTTGTCGATTCGCTCATCCATCAATCTCCACCTCGATCATATCCTCCGAAGTGTAGGCCCTCTGCCGGGCAGTGATATACACGCTTCGGTCGGGGTATTCGGTAGGCTCCTGGCCAGAATCCGACGTGGCAAAGAGCTTCACGTCGATATAGCTGATACCGGAACAGGCTTTGTAAAGCTCGGATACAAACTCCTGCGGCACAACATCCTCTCCGGCGTTCAGCGCGTTCATGTTCTCCAAAACGACTTCCCGCAGCAGATCGACGTAGTTGGGCGGGATAGCCTCGTTCCGGTGCAGCGTGATTCCGAGATGGAACCAGGTGTAGATGACCGTGGGCCGATTGAACCGGATGGTGATATCTTCATCGTAGGCGCCGGGCAAAACCACCTCCACGTCTCCGAACGTGTTAATACCGCCCGCCTTCTTTTCGAGGATCTGTTTTGCAATCTCGGTCGAATCGCCGCCGTCCACCACAATCTCGATGCTGTGCGGCGGCCGTCCGTATTCGTCCCACTCATGGCTCGGGTTTTCGTAGGGGGCCACACTCGTGACGCCCTGGACGTTTTGGAGAATGGCGCTTTTGATACTCTCCAGCATCATAGAGGAGCGGTTGAAGATTTTGTCCGCGTAGGACTGCCGCAGCTCTGCGTCTGTCTCCTCCTGTCGTCCGGCTATGTAGCTGCACCGGTTTACGACGCTCAGCAGCCCGGCATCAGCCTTGACGATGTTGGTGATGACCCCATCCGGCAGCAGGATATCCCCCGTTTCCACGGTGCCGAAGGTAATGATGCTCGTCACCGTGTCGGTTGTGAGATTTTCGGACAGGACCAGAACGTTTGTGGAGGTAACATCTTTCGCTTCGATGTGCAGCAGCTCGTTTTCCTCGTCCACACTCTCAGCGAAATCGTCATCCTTGATGGCATCTGCCAGCCCGTTCAAGATTGAAACAGCGTCGAGGTCCTTCGGCGAAAAAGAATACACCGCGCCATTGATGGCCACGGTGTATACGTCCCCGGCGCCGAGCGCCGCCACTTTGATGTCCGCTCGATTGAACGCGCTGCGCGTAATCTGACGGGTGTCTGTGATCGTGAGCTGCGTTGTCGGGTTCATGGTGGAAGATATCATGGTGCCGGCCGCAAGCGTTGTTCCGTCACGTCCTGTGCAGTGGATGGGGTAATAGGACTTCTCTGCCGTCTCTCGCGTGGAGCCTCCATACTGCGCCGCATTATCCAGACTCACGCCTTCGGCCGTAGACGGGTAGTGCGAGTGGTAGATGTCAAGGCCAAACTCCCAGGCATCCGCAAACTGGTCTGCAACGTTCGTCAGCAGGTGGTTCAAAAAAGACTGCGGGTTTTGTCTGGTATTGACGCCCCACTCCTTTGATAGGTCATCGTGCATCTCGTCCAGGATGGTATCCAGACGTTTGATATTCGGGCCTTCAGGCGTTCTGCCATAGGTGCTCATAGAGCGTCACCTCCTCCCTGTATGTGGCATCCCCTACCGTGCAGACAAAAACAAACGTGGCTGCCCGCTTGGCCCGGTCATAGGAGACCGAAGTAACCTCCGCGGCAGTCACGCCTTTTACCTGCATGATTTCGTTTCGGATAAGCGACCGGATCTTCACAGTGTTCGGATTCTTGACGAACACTTCCTCAAACCACGGGAAGCCCAGCTCCGGCCCAAGCCGCCACTCATTCCAGATCCAGCGCAGCCGGATGAGGACCGCCTGCCTGACGCTTTCGGTCAAGTAGATGTCCCCGGTGGGAGAAACCTCAATATCGCCGCTTTTATCCAATCGAATATCGGACATTTTCTGAAAGCCTCCTTGAATGGCCGTGAGAACGAATTTAACGGGTCTGGAAACTCTTTTTGACAGTTGGTAATGATGGGGATGGTTTCCCCAAAACTTCCGTATATGGCCTTAAAATTGTTGATTGCGATTGAGGGTCAGTCCCCTGCCGTGGTACAATGGGTGCGGAAAGGAGGTGACTACCATGAAATTCAAATTCGTTGTAACCTGCAAGCACTGCGGATGCCGTTCAGAGCTGACATCCGGCGAATGGGAAGACTATAATCGCTTTCAGTGTCAAAACTGTAAGGTAACGATGGATAGCGATCAGTTCAGCTCGATTCGTGATGCTGCATATGCCATTTCTGTTGCGATGGACAATTCCGAGTCGTTCTCCATAGAAATCGGAAATGGCTCCTCTAGCCATTTCGATAAGTGAGCCTGGACCGTTCAAGAATTTCGTTCCACGCCAGTACAAGTGCCGCCTGCGCTTGTGCTGGCGTTGGTTCTTGAGAGAGGATTCTTGTTGCAAAATATATCGCTTCCTCACGAATCGAAGCTGTGGTGCGATTTTCGCAGAGGACCTCATCCGCCTGTTCCAGTGTCATCTCGATTTTCATAACATCTGCCGGTTTCATGGTTATCCCTCCCCATTTCCTTTGGATGTGTCAGCCTTCAATTTGGATAGTCGAACGGATGAAATCTAAGGTCTGAGTTCCTGAGCAAGTGATTCCACGCCAGTACGAGTGCCGCCTGCGCTTGTGCTGGCGTTGGATTGTTAAACAGGATTATGGTAGCAATTTGCTCTGGTGCCATTCGGAGGCGGTTGTCCTCTGGCAACGCGGAAAAAGCCTCTTTAGCCTCATCCACGCTCATGCCGATTTTCATGACGTCTGCTGGTTCCATAGCTCTTATCTCCTCGTAATCAAATTTGCTTAGCCGGTGACGACCAGAACGATACCTTGCGGCGAAGGCCAGCCGCCTGGAGCTGTATCTTGACCGCATTTGCGATGCTCATTGTGGATTCCCTCCATTGTGCCGTGAGGCCAACCATTGGCAATCTGGAAACCATTTTTACCGTGCGGTAATGTAAGTTAAGGGTAAGACTTAAAACACCTGTATGGTGGCTTAAAATCGCCGTTTCAGAGCGGCGGCGAAGTAGGCGTTCCCAGATTGCCCGTATGGGTGTGCGTGGCAAGGCTGATCGCGGTGTTGGCCTTGACATCACCCGTGGCCACTTCCTGACCGTTGAGCTGAACGTTGCCGTTGATCGTCACCTTGGTTGCGTCAATGATGACTTCCCCGCTCTTGATGGTGATGCAAGTCCCCTTCACATCCAGGATGATTTCGGGTTCCCTGATTTTGACAAACGTGCCTTTCAAGTCTGCGATGATAGCGTTTTCATCACAGGCTTTCTTCATCACCTGATTGGCCGGCACGAACAGGCCAGGAATGCAGATAGAGTTGGTCAGGTCAAAATCGAGATCCGTATCCGTCTCCTGCCCGTACATCCAGTAGTCAATGCTCTGCTCAGCCACAAGGATGATGCAGCCGTCGTCCGGCTTGACGGGGTATGCGATGGTGGCCTGCTGGTTCATGGACTGCGGGAACATGACCGGAACGCCCGTGATCTGAGGATACTCCATTGTGGAGCCGTCCGGCTTTCGGAACTTCATCATGGGGAGAACGGTCGCAAGCCCGGTTGCCGGGTCGAATGATACGATTTTGCCCGGCATGGACGTGTGGACGCCTTTCAGAGCTTCCTGCATAGCTTTGTTGGTTTCGTGGACAAATTCCTGCATCATGGAGTATCACCCCCAAAGTGAAAGGGCGGCGGATCGCTCCGTCGCCCTTGGTGCCTTATCAAATCATGTAACGATCTCGGCGATTCCTTTGGCAAGCCGAGCTGCCTTCTGCATAGCCGAGTTTTCTTGCAGGTACTCCAGCCCCTGGAGCGTGATACGCGGATGTGGATTCGAGATAGTTACGTTGCCGTCGGTAGACCGCTTCACGGTCATGCCGTCGATATACCCCTCTCGCGCAAGCATTTCCATGATGGCAACCCGTCTCTGTTCGCTGATGCCGAGAGCGTCGGCGGAGATTCTATCCAGATCCGGCTCGTCATAGTCCATTGCCTGCTCCAGATACCGGAGGATTTTGTAGATGACTCTATTTCTATCCACGCTCCCCGTGAGGGGAGCGACCAGATGTTCCCGCTCTGTTGTAGTATTGGTTATCATTTCTATCCACGCTTCCCTCGCGGGGAGCGACTACCTCAGCGTATTAGTTTTGCTCGCAGACTTTCCAAACGGAATATCTAGTGAACATTATATCGTCCGCTCTAACGGCTGTCAAGCCTGCCGCTCGATGCTGCGTTTTTATGCTTCCTCGACCTCCAGAAGCCTTGCCGCACACGTCCAGTCCCCTGACATATTATCGCCAGCGATGTCGAGTGAGTAGACCCGGAAATAGCCCGTGACAGACTTCGATTCCAGCTTGACGTAATCGTCGATGTTGATTGCCCCGTTCAGGAAGAACTCCACATCCCAGCCGATCTTGTTTTTGTTGGTAGCTTCGTCGTGCTCGATGACCACGCGGGCCGGGATGCCAAGCAGTCCCGTCTCCGCAGAGAGGACGTAGACCTCTTTCGACATGACATCTCCGGTTTTCTTGACCTGCAACACGCCGTTCTGGAGGCTCCACGAGAGGCCGCAGCACTTGCATCCTTTGCTCAGGATGTCTCGGGCCATGCCGACGAAGCTAAAGCCGTTGGCCACGTCTACGAACTCCGCATTGTAGGAGTACGAGATGGCCACGCCCATCTGTGAGGCCACATCGTCGAAGATGGTCTTCCAGTTCACCATGCCGTTGTAGGATACCGTGACGTAGGTGTCCCGCACCTCGACCAAGTTGTCAATGACCTCAATCTCCGTCTTGCGGTCGGCGCCATCGGCTGTGGTGGTAACAAAGCTGACAACGCCGGCGAAGATGAGAGAGAGCCGGTTGCCATACCCCGCCTTCAAAGACAGAGCGCAATCCTTTTGGTCGAGGGTGGCCAACTGCGAAGGGTTCAGATTCCAGATTGCGACCCGCCCGGTGTTCTGCTCTTGCAGGTCCGTCTTTTGCAGCGAAAAGCTGATATGGAGGGGCACTGGGTTTGCCGCCGACGTTTCTCCAACTTCAAACCCTTCCCCGCCGCCAGGGCCGGCGGCAAGCCGGTACTGCCTGTCAAAGTTTTCATACTCAGCCATATCGTCACCTTCCTTGCTGCCTCTCTTTACCTATACCCGTAACTTATACTTAACCCTATATACCTAGGTATTAGTTACTACCTTACCTGTAAGGTACTACTTAACCTATAAGCTATATAATATAATATAAAGCTATATATAATATTATATAATATATATGGTCAAATTGTGGACTGTCCTAAGGATCATCCTAAGGACTGTCCTGCGGATATTGTAAATTTTTTGTGAACGCACAGTCGTTTTGCGTAGAGCTATCGAGCTTTTACCCGTTCTTGCTGTGCATTGTGCTGAATTTTTTGGTATATTAGTCAGGGCTTGACAAAATGGGGGTTTACGGTAAATTGCGGACCGTCCTAAGGATCGTCCAAAGGATTGTGTGAACTAAATATGAACTTTGTTGCCTACGCAACAGTTATGTTCACAGAATCTAAAGGATCGTCCTAAGGATGGTCCTAAGGACTGTCCTTAGGATATTGTAAATTTTTCATGAACAAATAGTAATTTGATGAAGCAAACGCATAGTTTTTGCTGATAGATTACTATTTTGTTCCAGCTTTGCTGGTGCATTTTGGGGTTGATTTTGGGCCTCTCACCAACCGCCTTGTTCACAATTTCGGCTGCACCTGTTTTTGAGAGGTGCATTTGGTGCAAAATGGGGTGCAAAAAGCGGGTGGCGATATGCCTACCCGCTTTGTCTGTTGAGATGATTTAGCTGATTTTCAGCTTGGCCTTGAGGGCTTCTTGCAAGATGCCCGAGAAGTTGAGGTGTGCCGCTTCTGCTTCCTCGTTCAGCCACGATGGGATGGAGAGCGTTTTCTTAACAGAGCGGTTATCATGACGCCGCTTGTAAGCCAGAGCGTCGAAGGGAATAACCACCACGAAATCACCAGCTTCGAGATGAAGCTGAGCAGGAGTGGATGCCTTCGGAATCTCTGCGCAATCCTCAAGCATCAGTCCAATGGCATCTTGCGCCATTTCGACTGCCTCGTCCATCGTGTCGCCCTGTGTGAAGCATCCCTCAATGTCGGGAACCGACACCGAGTAGCCGCCCACATCTTCGGGATGGAAGATTGCGGGATAGTACACATTTCTCATAACCGCTCACCTCTTGATTGTTTGTATTATACCACGTATTATACGTTAAATCAACGATTAAGAGACTATCTCAACCGGGCAGAAGATGAACTGTGCGTTGCCGTCCACGAAGTCTTTCCGGCCGATGCGGTCCAGTTTGGTCATCACGCCGAAGATGCCGCTGGGCATTTTGGTGAGGCTGTAAAACACGTTCATCGGGAATCGGGGCACAATCTTTATCCCTATCACAAGGGGCTTGTTCTGCGTGTCGTACAGACCGAACGTCCAGTAGCCGGCTGAGTCAATCCAGGTGAAGCGGATGTGATATGCGGTGCCGCCCAGCACGATACGCGACACGCTGTCGTTCATGTCCGGCACCTCTATGATGGTGTATTCCATGGCGAAAACCTCCGACTAAGAGAGCAAGCCAATAGAGCTTGCCGCGCTGTACAGGATGCTCGACTTACTGTTGCCGTCGCCGCTTGAACCAGATCCGGCCGAACTGCCGGAACCAGAGGAACCACCGCCTCCTGCCCCGGCTGCCGATGCGCCGGAGTTCGCTGTGGTCGTGCTGGCGGTGCCGGCCGACTTGGCCGTAGCGCCGCTCTTGCCGTAGCTGTCCGGGATGGTCGTAGTTTTCGCGGCCGTCTTTCTGACCTTTTTGAAGGAAATCGGGATCTCGCGGGCGTAGCCGACCTCAAGCGTTTTTCGTATGCTGATGGTCTCAATCGCCATGTCGGTATAGGTGGCATCCGACGTGACGATTGTGACCGGCTTTGCTTTGTAGTACAGCTCCTCAATCTTCTTGCAGATCGTGTCAACGCGGGATTGGTCCGACCCGTGCCGGCTGTACCATGTAACGGGTGTGTTGGTGACGAACAGCGTCATGGAGAGCTTTTCCGCCCCAAAGATGATGCCGTCGCTGACCGAGTATCCGGTCTCGACCGCATATTCCGGGACCTGCGCCTCAAGCGTCTGGTCACTGTCGATCAGCGCGTCAAACTCGATGTCTGCGACGGTTACGGGTTGCTTTGCTTTTGCCATTTCGTGCTCCCCCTTTACCGTGCATATGCCAGGCCACGGGCCAGCTCAGAGGTGACATCGCGGGCCGACTGTTTGGCGGCGCCTGCCATTCTCTGCTGGGCGGCCCGTTCCCCGTTGAACGTGTTGTTGATGTTGGAGTTAAGAACCACCGTCCGGTTGATCTGATTAGAGCCAGTAGCCGTGGCTGCCGTGCGGGGGCTGACCACGTTGGCGGTGGCCATGACCGACATATCGCCAGCGAGACCTTGCAGCGCCTCGCTCACTCTGGCTTTGCCTTCCGTGATGCCTTTTACCATCAGGTCGATCATATCCGGCATATAGGTATCAAAATCGCTTAGAGGACCATCTTCCGGGACGGAGAAACCCAGGAACGACTTGATTTTATCCGCAACGCCGGAGACTGCTTCTCCAACTGCGCCGACAGCGCCGGTGATACCATCCACGATGGCGTTGATGATGTCGGCTCCCCACTGGACCGCTTGCTCCGGGAGGGACGTGATCCAGTCTATGGCTTCCTGGAACCCTTCAACGATGGCGTCTCTGATTCCGCCAACGGTCGATGTGATGCTTGTGAGGATGTTTGTAAACGCTGTGGTTATCGCTCCCCAGATGCCCGATGCAATTCCGGCAATAAAGGAATAGATCATCGAGAAGATGGCGGAGATAATATTCCACGCAGCAGTAAGCAGAGTGCTTATGATGTTTACAACGCCATTGAAGACGTCGGAAACAAGCTGCTGCGCATTTCTCCAGAGAGCTTCCCAGTCTCCCGAAAGAAGGGCCGCAAAGACAGAGAACAGATCTGTCAATACATTGAGGGTCGTGCTGACGAACGCTTTTACCGCGTTCCATACATCAGAGAAGATGGAGAGGATTCTATCTCCCCATGCGTTCCAGAATGTTTCCAGGATGCCAAATACCGTTATGGCAATAGCGCTGATGGCCGCCCAAACGATGGTCAGCAGGCCCACAATGGCATTCCAGGCGTTTACAAGAGCTTCGGTGACCTGTTCGCCGTGGTTTTGCCAAAAGGTTTGCAAGCCTCCAAACACCGTTTCGGCAACGTTCTTGATGAGGTCCCATGCGGCGATCAAGGCAGAGCTTATGAAGGTCCATGCACTGGTGAGGGCAGATTTAACCTGTTCGCCGTGCTGCGTCCAAAACTCCTGAAGATCACCAAAAATGGCCAGCGCTACCGTGCTGAGGATACCCCAAACTGCCAGGAGGAAGGCCCTTATGGCGTCCCATGCCGATGTAAGACCCGCCTTTATCTCGTCTCCGTGCCGCGTGAAGAAATTCCGAATCCCGTTCCAAACCGCTGTGCAGGTGCTTTTTATGTTATCCCACACGGCAGCAAGGAAGTCCTTGATAGACTCCCAGGCATTGATGATGGTTTCTCTGACAGCCTCGGCATCTATTCCCGCTCGCTCAAGCATTGTGCCAAGAAGCGAGTTATTGCCCTGCATGAAGTTGATGAAGTCATCAACCAGCAAGACCAGTGCAAGGATAGCCGCAAAGATAATCAGCGTTTTTACATTGATGCTGGTGAGAAGTTTTCCTATTGTCGTAAGCCCAGATGTAATTTTGCCGAAGTTCAGCACTACGAACAAGGCGCCGGCTGTCATGGCGATGAGGCGGAACATATTGTCCACTCCGCCCAGCTTGTCCGACAGCCAAACCACGCCGTTACGCACCCTGTTCAGAATGCCAATCACATTGTTGAAGGCATTGACCATCAGCCGACCGATGCCGTCTGTCAGCCCGAGCGTTTCGTTGGTCTGGGCAAGCCAAAGCCCCCACTTGTTCTGGATGACAGTGAGGGCGTCGGTTATTCTGTATTGGACATCATCGAACGATGCGCTGATTTCTTCGGCGTTATCTACGAAGATGCCTTTCAAATCTTCGACGGTGATTTTTCCGTCGGTGGCCATATCTTCAAGCTGGCTGGACGTGGTGCCCAGCCGCTTGTTCAGAAGTTCTACCGCTTCCGGCGCCCGCTCAAGGAGCTGACTGATGGTTTCAGAGTCTATGTAGCCTCTGGCAAACGACTGATTCATCGCCTCCATGAGAGAGGCAATATCCTCATTCGTTTTGCCGGCCGACTTGAACAGCATGGTGGCCGAGTTGTAGAAGTCCGTAGCCTCGTCCACGCTGGAGAACAAATCTTGGTTTCCCTTTACAAGCAGCGAGATGGTGTTGGCCGCCATCGAGTAAGATGTTCGGGTAGCCTCTGCGGCCGCCGCGATGTCGTCCTGGATCTCACGCTGTTCTCCCAGACCATCGGTGGCGCTTTTAATCTGGTCGTTGACGCGGGTGAATTCCTCGACCATGCCATTTATGGCAGCAAGACTGAATCCAATACCGATTGCACCAAGCAATCTCGTAGCTGTGTCTTTTATGCCAGCGATCGTACTATTCACCCTGTCAACATCTTGCTCTTTGATGTTGAACCCAAGGGCAATGCCGAGTTCGGCAAGAGTCATCAGCCATCGCCTCGCTTTCGAGAAATTTTTTCATCCATACCCAAAAGGCTTTACTTTGTTTTGTTATCTGATAGACTATGAAATATAGTCTTTTGGCCTTTATGCGTATGGGAGGTTACTATGGGGTTTAGATACAGAAAGAGCATAAACCTGGGCGGTGGATTCCGAGTCAACATCAGCAAAAGCGGCGTCGGATATAGTTGGGGCGTGAAGGGATACCGCATTACCAGAACTGCTGACGGAAGAACTAGACAGACCGCCTCGATACCAGGAACGGGAATCAGCTATGTTTCCGAACACAAGTCTGGGTACAGCGGGAACGGAAAAGCTGCTAAGCCGAGCGCATCTGATGTGCGAGATGATTATTATGATTACCAAGAAATCACATCGTCTGACGCGAATTTGCTGCGATCTCCCATATACGATAAGCTATTTGAGCAAATCAAAAGATTGAAGCTCACAAGGAACGTCCTCATCCTGGCGGCACTGGCCACTTCATCATTTCCTCCCCTGTTTTATCTTTGCCTTGTGGCGCTGGCCGTTTTGTTGGTCAAAGGCAGATGCCATATCATTTATGAGTTTGAGGATGACGAAAAGGAAAAGTGGGATCGCCTGTCCTCTGCGTGGAGGGGTGTAGCTTCTAGCCAATCTTTGCAGGAAGTAGTTGTGACCGCAAAAAGTAAAAACGCCAAGGAAACGGGCGGCATCGAAAAAGCTGTGGAGACATCGAAAATATCTTCCAGCAACAGGCTGCCTTGGTATGTAACAACCAACATAAAGCCTGTAGTGTTTAATCTCAAAAACCAGCAGATCGCTATCATGCCGGATCGAATCCTGATTTTCGGAAAGAAACAGTTTGGAGCGCTCGATTATAAGGACGTAAACATCGATATATCCGCGTTTGGATTTCTTGAGGGGAAGGCAGTTCCGAGCGATTCTGAAATAGTGAAAACCGTTTGGGCATACGCCAACAAGGATGGGTCTCCTGATAAGCGATATGCGAACAACAAGCAGTACCCAATAGCGAAATACGGTAAAGTCGTGTTGACGTCTGATTCCGGTTTGAACGTGCAGATTCTATGCTCCAACGAGAGCGCATCTGACAAGCTATTTCATGTTTTATATCCAGGGAAACCTGACCCGAACCAAGCGAAAGCATAAGAACCAAGCCCCGCCCTCACGCTGTAACGTGGGGGCGGGATTTTTATCGGCTCTCGGCTTTCAGCTTCTCGGCCTGTCCCCTCTCGATGTCCATATCCATGCTGTACAGAGCATACAGCTTAAGCGCTTCGTCCAGGTCGTAGACCGTCTCCAGCTCCAGCTTTGATGCGACGCGGGCTTTGATGAGGACGTACATCCTCATTTCGAGTTCCGTGAAGCGGCTCGTGTCGAGGTCTCCCCACTCTCGGTAGCCGGAACCTTCTTCAGCGCGGCTGTAAGGCCGCCAAATCGGGTTCCGATTTTCTTGAAAAAACCATTGAAGTTCAACTTGATGACCTCAAAGCAGAGGATGAACATATCCTGTACATCGCCGCAGAACACCTCGTTGGCGATATCGTAGGTCAGGAGCTTGACCTCGCCGTCGGTGGACTCGCCTTCAACCGAGACGTTCTTGTGGTCGATCAGCAGTTTCTTCATCAGGCGCTCAAACTTGTCGCCCGAAAGGCTGGAGAATGCCTGAGTGAACACAGGCATGGCGTCCTCAATGTCTGTATCAAGGATGTTTACGGGGTCATTCCCGCTCTCAACCTCGGCGTTCCCTTTGCCCGCCACGGCAGCCACACCGCCGATGAAAGGAGCCAATACAGCCGCCAGCTCGCCGCTGATATTGACTGCCGTAAATGCCGGGAATTTCTTGATATAGAAAGTGTTATCGCCGATCTTCTTTTCGATAACTTCCATCTGTTTCAATGCCGTCATAAGAAAATGCCTCCTTATTTTTAGATGTGGTATGTAAATTGGGGCCATCTCTGGCCCCGCATGATGATTATTCAGTGAGAACGCCGGAGCCGGTATGCAGCTCCCATTCGCGGTTGTTCGACTCTTTGCCGTAGCCGCGGGAAGCAGGCTTGGCCGGCCACGCCGCGTCGGAACTGAACAACATACCGCCTTTCAGGTCCTTGATGAGGATGGGGAACATCCCCTCCCCGGTCTGCCGGTCCTGGGCGAAGCGCTCCTGAAGGAACGAGTTTGTGGCGGAGGTCTGGAGCACAGAGAGTTTGACGATGTAGGTATCGTCCGGGCTGATGCTGCGGACGATCTCGCCATCGCAGCCTACCTTCTTGGTCACACCGTCGCCGTTGGGGTCGATGGTGATAAACGAGTCATCGGCATAACCGGTGACAAGGTGGGACCCCAAAGCAATCGTGACTTCCTTACAGTTGTAAGTTTTGATCTTACCCATTTCTTACTTCACCCCTCTCTCACAGCTCGTAGGTCAGGCTGCCCTTGAGTTCCGCGAAGTGAATCGCGCCGGCCAGCCTTGCCTTGAAGGTGCATTTGGTGAGTTTGCGGGATGCCTTTTCCGAGGCGGACAGGCTTGCCGCAAGCGGGACCGAGGTCGTGTAGCCAGGAATAGAGTTGCCGTCCTCGTCGAACTCCTCCTCAGCGATACCGCCGGCATCCTGACCCGCTTTCAGAGAGGCAATCATCTGGTTCTGTACCAAGCTGATGCCGCTGTCGGTGTAGGGCACCTTCGGACGGGTGATAAACAGGTTCACAACGCGGACCTGCATATCGTTCTTCAGCCAGTCGCGGAAACGGATGATGTCGGCCCACTCGTCGCCAACGACCTTGCCGTTCATGGTAATGTTCTTGTTGCCAACCGTGATGAAGTAGTTCAGGTTGGCGTCCGCCAAGGCCTTCATCTCGGTGCTGGTAAGCTCAGACGGGTACACGCCGGCCAAAACCTTGAACGCAGCGGTTTCACTGCCGGAGCTGTAGTTAAGCCACTTTGCGACCGCAGCCACGTTCATATACCAGTTGGCTTCCGGTACATCCTCATCCGCCTGACCGGTCGTCTCACGTCCATAGATGCCCATGGTGCGGAAGTATACGGTACCAACGGAAGGCTTGTTACCGCCGTCCTCCCCTGCCTCAAAGAAATCCATCTCGGTGTAGCAGAACATCTTCTCCTGGGTTTCGATATAGGCGGCAATATCCTCATATAGAGCCGGATCCACACCGGCAGTGCACAGAACATACCAGCCAGACATGCCCAGAGCGCGGGAGATGGTAACGGAAGGCTCTTCCAGCTCCTCCTCAGGAGTATCGATTGGGAAGTCGGCTACGCCAGAGACGGGAACGTCCGAATCCGGGTCGGGATAGGAGATGACCAGAGCATACGGAACATCGTTTGCGCCTTCCTTGCTGACGATGATCTCAATGGAAATATCATCGTCGCCAGACTGCATGGCTGCTACTTTCTTGAACTCCGGGAGTTTCTGAAAAGCAGCGCCGTCCGTAAGCTCTACACCATTGATAGAGGCGGTGTAGCCCTTTGCATTCAGTGCATCAAGCATGTCAAACAGACCTGTATTCTTGACGCCAGAGATGGGACCGTCAAGGATGATGTTGAGAGTGCGGGAGCCGTCAAAACGAATGGTGCAGCCAGTAAGCCCCTCTTTCTTGCCGGCGTACTCTTCAACAGCGTCTTTCGTGTCTTTGATGGTTTCCTGAGCGCCAATAGCACCTTGGGTGTGCTTCTGTACCGCAATGTACACCTGCGTAGGTGCAGGACTCTGGGAAAATGCAACACGGGCAGCAATGCCAACAGGATCGGCATCATCGCCCGTGGAAACAAAGCCGGCGTCTTCAACCTCTGTGAGGCTGGCATAGACGCCAACATCCGGGGCGTTGTTCTCCCCTTTCGGAGCCGGTCCCATAATCAGCAGATTGTCAAAACTAGTGTCATCGACGATAGGAGACTGGATGTCGATGTCCACAGTGGCAATCATGTCATAGTTTTTGCTCATCAGTTTTTATCCTCCTTGATTTCAGCCTCGGTGAAGTATCCGGTCTCGGTCTGAGCCAGCTCGTCGCTGCCTCCGCCGCTGGAGGTTTGATCGAACGTCGGCACGACGATATCTTCGGTGTTGTACTCACTGCCTGGATAACCGCCGCTGGTGCTTTCGGTATCAGCGGGTTCCTCGGCGGTGTATCCACCAGACCCATCCGGGTATTGGATGCTGTCTTCGCCGAGAGTGGCGGAATGGCCGACCGCCTTCTGGGTGAAATAGAAAAGGACCCCCAGCTGTGAACGGAACTCGTAGTTGTTGTCGTTCACAAGACCGGTTAGGTCCTTTGGGTCTCCATCAAACGCTATGGCCACATCGTGGGTATGGCACCATTCGACGGCATACGGAGAGTTGAGGAAATCCATAAAGGCCAGCATATCGTCCATCGCCGTGTTCTCGTAAGCTATGGTCTGGCCGGTCTCTTCGTCCTTTACAGGTAAACCGTGGGTAAACAGATCCACCTGCATGGAGATACGGGAAAGATAGTGCCCGACCAGCACACCATCTACTTCTTCATAGTTGGGCATGGACGGGCGATTTACATTTCCCGGAGTAATGGATACGAGGGGGACCTGCGGTTTGGCGACCCGGCTTTGCCTGGAAAGGGTGACTTCTGCACCGGCAAAATATTGAGCCGTCAGAGAGCGGAACAATTCTTTGGCCTGTGATACCCTCACGGTTCATCGCCTCCCGTCTCTGGTTCCCCGGTATCCGGGACGTCGGTATCCCCTTCCAGTCCCCGGTCATCCTCGTCACGGTTTGGGAGAACGGGGTCTCCAACCGGAGGTTCCAGGTCGATAGAGCCGGAAGCATCATGCGGCACCAGCACAAACTGATAGTTGTAGTGGCACAGGATGGTGTGGTCATAGAGCATCGAGGATACGCATTCGTACCAGTCTCCCCTATACCACAGCAAATCACCTTTACGGTTTGTTTTCTCATCTGCGGCTACCAGCTCTTCCATGCCATGGCCTTCCAGCCTTTTCATCTTCCGTTGGCCTTCCGGGTTGGGCTGCATCTGATCCGTACCAGAAACGTGTATATGCAGGCTTGCGCCAAAGTCCTTGTAGTCAGACACCAGATACCCTTTGACATTCCTCTGCTTTCCAAAGCGGCGGATCCAGTAAAGGCGATTGAAAAGTGTGATGTTCACGTACTGCCGCCTCCCTTCCTGCGCTTGACGTAGTGGATGCCCTGCCGCATATGTCCTGTGTCGATAAGTGGCTTATCGGATTTTTTCTTCCTTATGGTAGAGGGTGCATTGGGCGCAAAGTTGCCGTTTACGATTTCCTCTTGTACGAGACCGACGGCGAAAGCACCTATGATGTCAAGGGCTTTATCTGGCGCTCCACCGGCGATGACGGTTTTGGCAGCCTGAACGCATACTGACTGAAGTTCGCTCCGGTGGTTCTCGTAGCTCTGCCGGAAAAATGGACGGGCTGGTATGGTGGACGTGCCAAACTCGTTGTATGCAGCTACATCCACCATGCTAGTGCCGTCCTCATATTTCTGGTCGTTTTGGAGACCAACGAAAACCTCCAGATCCTCCAACTGTTCCAGAGCTTTCATGAAGCGCTTGCCCTCTTGGGTGAGGTCCGCATTGAACGTGTACGACATGAGCTACACCACCAACTCCCCGCTGCTGTGAATCGGGACAATAACCGAACGGCGGAGCTGAAGGAACTGAAGACCGTAAACCGTGAGGCCAAGTTCTGCATCGGTCGCAAGGTTAGAGCTTTGGTTTGCCCCAAAGCTGATGCTGCTTCCGCCTTCTGAGACGCTTCCAATGGCGAACCCCACCCCAATGGAGCCAAGGTCACCAAGAGGGCTTTCTCCAAGACCTGCCATCTTCATTTTGTGGCAGACAAGATAGGCAAGCCCCTGCTCATAGAGGGTGCCAAACTGTTTCTTGCTGACCATAGGGCGTACAACCTCAATCCACTTGTTGATGGTCTCATCGTCCATGCTCTCGAACTCGCCGCCGATCAGACGGATGATTTCAACGGCCGTCATGGGCGCTCCCCTTTCTCCTTACACAGGCTGAGCAGCGGGCTGGGTGGATGCGTTGTCCGCGGGCTTACCAGCATTCTCAGCCGGCTTCTTTTCAGCGGCCTTGGCGGCCGCAGCGCGCTTGCGGGTGGTCTTGGTGCTGACATTGACGGCATCCCCTTCCTCAACCCTGATAAAGCCCAGCTCGGCCAAAGCCTGGATAGACGGGGCCGAAGCAATCGCATTGCTGACGGTGATAGCCATATCGGGCATAAGGACCTCGGAGCCGACATTGATGATTTTGGCGCTGATATTTTTGATGACCATTTCATCTACCTCCCATAAAAGGAGGAGGCCGGGCTTTCTCGCTCGGCCTCCTTATCTCGAAAAAGTTTACAATTTGTATTACCGTTTGGTAACAAGGCCGCATAACCTTGTCAGGACACGCCGACCGCAATCAGGGCAGACAGCGGGTAGTACACGATCACGCCGGCGGTACGCGCCTCACAGGGGATGACGGTCTCCAGATTGCGGACCTGGAGCGGATACTGGTAGAACGGCATGGGATTCTCCAGGGTCAGCTTCATGGGGTCGTTCTTGAACAGGAACGCTACGCCCTGGCCGCCGGTAGCCTTGGCATAGGGGTTGGTCTCCACGCTGTCGGCGTCCAGCTCTGCGGTGGAGATAATCTCCTTCAGGTAGGGAGCGTGCTCCAGCAGGAAAGCCTTGACAGTGGTGGAGGTATCGGGGATGCGGCGGGTACTGATATCCATATAGACATCAGCGGGAACACACAGAGTATCGGGCCGCTCCACATTCTTCGTGACCTTGGCAACCTGCTTCTGCATCCCGTTCACATCCAGCAGGATCTCATCGGCGGTTTTTTCCAGCCAGGTGGTCTTGGAGGAATCGGCGCCGGCAGTGATGGTGTACAGCGGGATGTTCTGGCCAGCAGACAGGACGCCCATCAGGCCAGACTCCTCATCACCGCGCCATGCGATCTTGTTGATGAGGTTGTCGATCTGGTAGCGGGCAGACTCAGCCTTGCGGACATCCAGGGACTTGCCAGCGCGGCGGGAGGCCCGCATCTCCTGGGCAGAGTAGCCGTAGCTGTCACCGACCGACTTGATAAGGGCGATGCTGGGCTTACCGGTCACGTCTGCGCGGGGCAGGTCGGTAGAGTAGTTGTCGATCACCTTTGCCAGACCGGTCTTGTCGTAGGTGTAGTAGGTGATCGTGTTGTCGCCTGCGTCCGCCTCAGAACTGATCGGGAAATTGCTCAGGGCAGTCAGCTCGGGGTATTCCACATCGTAGGTCTTGGCCTTGACGTGATCCAGCTCGCGGGCGAAGAAAACGGAGGCTTCCTCTGCGCTGTCGAAGCGGGTATTCGGGGATGCCATAATGGCGGCCGGGATAGCGGAGTTGCGCAGGGTGTTGAACTCCGTGCTGTCGAAATGGGTATGCTTGGTAGCCATTGCTCAGTTCCTCCTTCTCGTTACACCTGGGCCTGATTGAAAAGCTCAACCACGGCGATCTGCGCGTTGGTATCAACACCGCCCAGGAACCGGCCCTTGACGGCAACGGTATCCGCGGGATCCGCCTCTTCCTCCTGGCCGGTGGCGGTGGCGGAATTGGTGAACATACCGGCAAACTCGCCACTGGTAATCAGGTAGACGGGGTCGCCATACGCAGTCTCGACGCCATCAATGACGCGGGCATAGATGCGGCCGTAGCGCATGACACCGATAGAGGCGCCCTTGCGGACTGCCAGGACGCCATCCAGGTCGTACTCCGTAGTGCGGTTGTTGGTGGTGATGCCCTCAAAATCGCCGGCGGCCGCAGCCTCGGTGGGCATGGCGATGTTAACGCCGGGCTTGCTGCCCTGCACAACGCCATAGCCGAACTTCATAACACCGCTCTCCTCCTCATTCAGGAAGGTGTCAACGGCATAGGGAGCCAGGTCCACAATGCCGCCGGCAGAGCCGATAGGAGTAGAATAGCCGTATCTGGTCTGTGCGCTCATGTTAGTTGTCCTCCTTCTTCTTCATCTGGCGGTCGATCATGCGCTGGCGGGCTGCCATAGACGAATCCTTGTCCACGGCAGCGGCGCGGGAGTCCTGATTGAACATCTGCCGCTTCTGGTAGTCGATGCCCTTATGGGAACGAGACCTGACCTCATCAACCGCGCAGTCAAAAGCCGCATTGATATAGGCTTCGCTCTTGCCGTCCAGGCGCAGACCGGGACGAACAGCCTTGATGACCGCCTTCTTGGCCTTGTTGATGGGCATATACTCCAGGCCGTCCATGTTCAGAGAGCGGCCGACCATGCCGAGCTGGATGCGCTGACGCACGATGGAGTCAACGGAATCCACATTCAGCACAGACTTGCCCACTTCGGATTTGTTTGTGTTGGGGATGGAATCGTCGTCCGAGTCGGTGTTATCCTCTTCGCCGTCATACAGGTCATCCTCGTCCTCGTTGCCGGCGGCAGGAGCGGCGGGCTTCTTTTCCGCCTTCTTGGGCGGGAATGCAGGAACCGTGTCGTCCTCGTCTTCGTCCGTAGCGTTGCCACTGGCGGCAGGAACGACCGGCTCTTCCTCATCGTCGCCATTGCACTTGTTGGTGCCGTCGAAATCGCGCTTGGCCAGCAGGGTCTCGATGATATTCAGCAGCAGATCGTTGTCACTGTCCTGCTGGGCAATCACGCCCATTGCGCTCTTCATGTCCTTGGGGTCGCCCTCAGCGTCACGCCGGTCACGACGGTCTTTGACAAGCTGGACGTTCTTCTCGATGTCATCGTCGCCGTCCTGACCGGAGACGGCAACGACAGGCTCATCCTCGCCGTCAGCAGCCTTCGGAACATCGGAGTTTTTCTTTGCGGCAAAGGGGTTGGGCTTCTTCCCTGCCGGTGCGGCGAGGACACCGGCAGGGTCATCCCCATCCTGAGAGGCGGAAGCGCCGGAGCGCTGCGCACGGCGGGCCTTGTACTCCTCGATGGCCTTGTTGAGTTCCTCAGGACTCATGGCACCGTCCGCACGGCCGCGCTTCTTGGTTTTCATGCTCATGGTTGTTTCTCCTTTCTCGTTGCGGTCGCGGCTATCGATATTGAGCCGCGCTTGATCGCCCGCCCTGGCCTCCAGGACCAGAGCTAGGTGATTGATGATGATATTCCGCTGGATGGCGTCATAGGGCTGCCCATTCCACACACCCGGGGTTTCGTCAAGATCGAGGTTATAGCCGAGCGAAAGTTCTTTCAGACCTGCATTCTTCATGGCGTCCGTGTCATGGATCACGATGTCTGCGACAACGTTGTTTCCGCTCCGATAACCTTCAGACAAAATCGTGCCGACGCTGTTTTCGTGGACGTTATCCTTCGTGATGAGGCCGGCGTCGTGCGTTATGACAATGGGTTTGCCCCGATATGATTTGAGGCTTTCGGGCCTGAAAACCTCTTCCGGGAGCCGCAGTTCCCGGCGAATGGAGCCATCCGGGTTGGTGTACTCGAAGATACCTGTGCTGGTGAGGACGGGTCTGTCCGCAAGGTAGCCTTCGTCCGTGTAGTACGCCTTATCAAGCGGAACACTGTCAAGCCGTACTACGCGGGTCAATTTTGGGGTCATAAGTCCTCACCTCCCTCAAGGTCTCTTGGTGCATATTCAAGGGCTATCACCTCCCTTCCGAGCCACTGCCGGCTCACGAAGGCAACAAAAAAGGAACACCCTTTCGAGTGTTCCTGATTTACAAATTGTATAGCGTTCAAGAAGGCCGTTTCAAATACTTGCGCTCAAACTCAGCGAGAATATCGCTCAGCCGGCTGTCGAGGTAGAAGCGTGCATACCTGTTGATTTCGTCCGGGACGCCGTAGTAGGCGCCAGCTACCGCCCCGGTAATGGCTGCCAGGGTATCGCTGTCTCCGCCAACCGAAATGGCGTTTCGGATCGCGTCCTCAAAATCGGTCGATTCAAAGAATGCTTCAAGGGCCTGCGGCACCGTATCCTGGCAAGTCTCGTTGAACCGATAGGTCGGCCGGATCTCGTCCAGCGTGAAGTCGATGTGATAGTACAGGCTATTCACCACTTCAAGGATTCGATCCTTGCCCGTACCTTGGAGAGCCAGCCATGTGCATACCGCCGTAGCCTCTGCCCCCTTGATGCCTTCCGGGTGGTTATGAGTGACAGCCGTAACCGCCCTCGACATCTCGACGACTTCCTCGATGCTCTTTGCGGCATAAGCGACCGGGCTGACCCGCATCGCTGCGCCGTTGCCAAAGCTGTTGTAGGGTTTCGGGTGATCCGAGTACATCCAGTCGAGGAAACGGCCGCCATATCCGCAATCAGGATACGGCTGCCCGATCTCACGCATATACTTGACAGCATTCTCGGCCAAATCATGGTGATCCGGCGCGCTTTCCAACACCGCCTTGGCGATGGCAAGGGTCATAATGCTGTCGTCGGTCGCAAAGCACTGCGGTTTGAACAGTTCAAAATCCTTACTTCTGTGATTGCGAAACTCATACACAGACCCGACAATATCCCCAACAATAGCTCCCAGCATTAACCTTCCTCCTCGTCTTCGTTCTCGTTCAGATAGTACGGGCACGGCTCATAGTCGAACATCACCTCAGACGGCTTTGCGACTTGATACACTTTGCAGATACCAAGGGTACAGCCCTTGATGGTGACTGTATCGCTTGCCTTTCTATCCGGCTCCCGGAAGTAGCAGTCTTTACAAGCAATCTTTGTCTCGTCTGGCTGAACCGTTACCCAGTCGTCGTGTTCCCATTTTGCCATTCGCCCGCCTCCTTTATATTTATCGCTATACCGTTATTTTTGTGGTAATATTATAACATATTTGCAAAAATATTGCAAGTATGCTGCTTTCTGGTGACTGGTCAGTCTTCGGCTTTTACGGGTTTGTAGTTCTGGCCGATGACCTGGGCTACAAGGGCTATGTCTCCACTGTTATCTTTTGCTTCGATGATTTGGAGTTCCGTTCCGCGTTGTAGGATGGTCTCAAACTCGCTTGAAAAGTTGGACTGGGTAGATTTTCCGTCAGGCCTTGCAGAATCCCAACGCCGGCCGTCTCCCTCTCCATACTGAGAGAACGGTTCTGCGTAAAGAGCTTCCGTTCCTTCTGGGCAGTAGATGGTCAAGTTGACGTTTTTATCAAAGCCGGTAGATTTTGCTGTGCCACACGACATGAAGGCATCGTCGCGGCACGTTCTGCCAACCAATGTGCTCAGATCCAATGTGGCAAGTGCCCCATCTTTAAGACCAAGCATTTTCTCCGCTGCATGGTAGTCAACGCCTCGATACAGCCACGTATCCTTTTCGAGCTTCGACTTGGAGATGGCGTCTGTGATGCAGTTTATCTTCTTGACGACCTGCTCGTCTAGCTTTCCCTTTCTCAGCCCTCTGTTGATGGAAATGTATCCAGAGCCGGTATAGGAGCTAAGGGCATCTTTTGACTCATCGTCTAGGCTGCTCCACACTTCGCCCGATTTCTTTCTAAAGAGTTCATCTGCCTCTTTTGGGTCATCGGTTGTAAAGGCGGCGGTTCTTCGCGTTTCAGAGAATCGCCCATCATCCCTTACCTTGAACTTGCGGTAGTTCTTGTTCGCGCTGTCAGGCACGGCAAGGCCGTATTCCTTCTTGCTCACATATTTGGCCATCTTCTCGACCGAGATTTCCGTACCGGAATCCTCGTTGACGAAGTAATTCTTTTCGACTTCTTCGCCAACATCCCAATCAAACTCTTTTTTGACGTATTTCTTGTAGGTTCCTTTCACACCGATAACAATGGTTCCATCAGGACACTTTTGGAGTTCTTCGAGGCTGATCTTGTGCGGCTTAGCCCACTGCTTTTTCTGCTTTGAGAACGACGTGAAACCCTGCTTCTTATCGCCCAGACGGTTATGGGAGCCTCCGCCCGTAGCAGACCCGCCCAATTTACCAGGACGGCCTTCATGGCCCCAGTTGCCCGAGCCTTCGCTGCCGTCCTTATTATCTGTGCTAAGGGCGGAAAGCATCGAATCGATACCATCAGCAAATGGTTGATAAAGATGCTTGGAGAGTTTGGGCAGAGACTCCAGAGCAAGGAAAGATGCGTTTCCCATCTCATCGCCGCCGCACTCCGGTTCACCCGAGAACGCGGTACAGATAAAGAGGTACGGGGCAAAGCCGTCCTCCCCTTCTTTGCTTTCGCCAATCGGGATCAGCTCAGTGGGAGTGATGCCAAATTTTTCCTCCGTTTCACGTTGCGCTGCTTCTTCCGGGGTCTCCCCTTCCATACCATAGCCGCCGGGGCCGCAAAGCAGGCCGCGCCCAGCATTGGACAGCCTCGTTCCGACAAGGACCTTGCCATCAGAGACAACGATCACGCCGACGGAAAAGGGCGGACCGCTGGGCGGATTGCCTCTGTCCGGGTCGTCATCATCGTCCTCGCCGTCTTCTTTGTCGCCTGATTTGTGGTTGAGGTCGCCGGAGAAGAATGCGCTGCCACTGTCTCCATCTGCGTTGTTCTGGGCTTCGGATGCGACCTCGGATACCATTTCAGTGAGCTTGAGCGTGAGCATCTGGGCATTCTCCAGCTCGTTCAGCATGATGTCTTTATAGACGCCGGCCGAACTGCTGCCGGAGAGGTTCGCCTCGCAGATGCCATCCGTAAGGCTTTCGATGCGTTCGCAGGTCTTGCCGATCTGCCGGGTGAGAATTCTGATAGATTGTGCGTTCTTCACGTCGTTCAGCCCTTTCTCTTATCGCGTCTATCCGGGTATGGGTACTTTCCATACCGGTTGCGCTGGAAAGTATCCTTCCAGCCATCGAACTTATCTCGCTCAACTACATCCGGCTCACATTCTCTGTCGCACCCTTTTCGGTCGCGGTGGCAGATACAGACCGCCTTTCCCTCTCGGAAGTGGATGTAGACCTTGATACGTTCCTTCTTTTCCACGTCATACACCCTTTTCCCTTTCTCCCGATATAGGCACGTCAACTGTGTCAAAATCGAAAACCGGAATTGCGCAGCATCTACAAAGAAAGTCCTGGCCGGGATGACATCTGCGGCCCGTATAGACCCTACCCGCCTTGGTCTCGTACCACATCTCGGGCGGGTTATCCCAGCTAAAGATTTTCCCATCCAGCTCCCGATGACAATCTCGGACCCTCCGGTCTTTGGAGGTTGACCACTTGTACTTTGTGCAGCCAGCGTCTCTCTGCTGAAGTTCCGAGATTTCCGCATTCAACGTAGCGATCTGGTCCCTTGCAAGAGACTGAGCCTTTCGTTTCGTGATGCCGTATGACTTCTGAAGCTCTTTGGAAATGTCGGTGGCGGTCTTGCCTTTCTTGAAACCGTCCAGGATAATCTCACGCATTTCCCCCAGCGTTTCGTTGGGGATACTCTTGATCATCTGGACGTTTTCAGACACCCAACGGCGGATAGCTTCTTCGTAGAAATCGGCATTGTAATAGTCGCTCAGCAGATCGATGCCCAGAGTGTCTTTGCAGACCCGCTTCCACTCTCGCAGTGAGTGGGTTTCCGTGAGCTTGGCTATCTTTTCGACCAAACGGTCAAGACCATATGCCGCGAGCTTCTGCTCCAGTTCGGCAGCAACTTGCAGCAGTTCCTCGTGAACCTTCGATTCAAGCTCCTGCGAGGCGTCAAACCGAGCGTCTTTGCGATGATACTCTGACTTATAGCCGTCCATGATGGCGGGAAGGTGATCTCTGAGGCATTGCTGGAGAAGTCGTATGTAGCCGCCTGTAACCCTCCTGAACTCACGTTCTGCGCTCGTAGGGTAATGAGGTATGGACCTGCTTTTGATCTCTTTACGACCCTTAAATCTGTCCTTGACGGCTTCCTGGACGGATTGCTGATGTTGTTTGTTATCCACAGGTCATCACCCCACCAATGAAATATCACTTCTCTTCGCCGGAACTTACGTCATCGATGCCATCCGATGCTTTTACCCATCCGATAACCTTACCGGCCATCACAGCGTACATGATCCCATCTTCTCCAGGGACAAAGCGGACTTCATCGTCGTCACCAGCATCGGATCTTTCTCTTTCATCAAGGATGATAGCTTTCGATCTATTCAAAATCACTGTATACGACCCGCTTTCTCCGTGTCCTTCTGCGTTTATTGCATCATAGCCCTTCAGAGCAGCATAGGCGCCAATATCCATATTCATGTTTTCGAATGTGATCTCGCTGGCTTTTTTCTGCGCTTCAATCACGAACGACATTGCGGCTTGATACTCTTCTGGATTCGTGGCTTGCCATTGCAGAACCTTGTCAAAATCGCTATTCTCGACTTGCTTGCCAGTTTGAATCTTGAAGAAAGCCTCACAACCCTCTCCCTTAGATGCTGCATATTGGGACAACTGGTTATCCCTATATGCTTTCCCCTCATTATCCCGCATTTGGACGATGTCATCGTATTTGACAACTTTTGCACTTGGGTCAAGGGTGATCGTTTCAGTTCGGCTTGCCGCCTTGTACGTGGAAGAAAAATCATCTGTCATATCTTCGTATGCAAGATTTAATTTCACCATTTTACCGGAGTCAATCATACCATGCCAAACGGCTTTTTCGTCATCCGGGAGTTTGTATCCGCTCAAATTTGGATCCGATTTTAACTTCTTGAATACAGAAATCTCCTGTTCACTAAGCGGAACGCCAGACAAGTACGAGCTTTTTTCAAAGTCTTTCTTTTTGAGGCCTCTGACAAAATCACCTTTTGCCTCGGTTATGGCTCTTTCGGCTCCAAGCTCCCGGTAGTGCTTCATCTCGGCTTTTATTCCATCGGATAGGTTTCCATCCCAGTCTGCGGCGCAATACATCCCTTGTCCGTATTGTGCTCCGCCTACTGTGCAGTCAACATACCACTCGCCGTTATAAAGCATCTTGCGATACAATTCAAGCACCTTTTCAGATGATGCCGTATAAGTCCTCTGGGCTATGAAACCACTCGCTTTGACGGCGTTGTCGAAGTCCTTCTTTTTCACGACTTTCGGAAGGCCATCGAAGCCTTGCGCCTTAATTACAGATCTTATGTCTCTTTTCCCAGAGTACGACGACAAGATGTCTTTACCCTCGTGTACTTTTCTTCCTCCGTTTCCGGGAGCAGAACCGCCAACTTTCCCGGGTACACCCTCGTGCCCGTGGTGCCCGGAACCGGGACCGCCATCATCTCTTTCTTCAAGCACCTCTCTTTTCACCAGCTCAACGCCATCTGCGAACGGTTTGAAAAGCGAGTAAGACAGCGCTTGAATTTCTTCGAGGGAAAGGAACTGCGGGTCCTCCATCTCTCCGTCTATGCAGGTAGGTGTGCCGGAATAATCCACGCAGAGGAAAACGTAAGGCTGCAAGCCTGTGTCAGGCTCAACCGGCCCACGGCCGAGGAGAACAAGCTCGTTCGGGATGATGCCGAATTCCTCCTCGGTTTCTCTAATGGCCGCCTGTTCCGGCGTTTCTCCTGCTTCGATATGTCCACCAGGACCGCCAATCAATCCTCTGCCAGTATCATGACTGCGGGTGCCGGCAAGAATCATACCATCAGAAATAACAATGACGCCAACGGATCCTGGGAAGTCCGAACTGTCAGCATCATCTTCATTCAGATTTTTGTTAGAGGGTTTGTTTTCAACTTCCTCGTCGCTCATATCCTGCGGCAGCTTGGTTGCGGCCGGTGCCGCAGCGGGGGCATTGCCTCCGTCTTCTGGGTCGGCGTTGTGTTCCTCGATACTGACGCCCTGAGCATAATTCGCAAAGCTGCCCTGTTCAGAAATATGGCCGCTCTGCTGGGCAGTCTGGTCAGGATTGACCTGCGTTTCATTCGGCTGTTCTTCGCTCGGGATGGAGTCATCTGGAGAAAAGCCCTGAGCGTCCTGCTCGGGGAACAGGTCGTCGTCATCGTATTCGTCCAGCATGGTTTCGACGTCGAATTCCTCGCTGTCAGCCAGCTTTTTACGAACCTCACTGGGGTCAACAGCCTGCATTCCAACATACACCTGCGCAGTCTGCGCCCGTGCGAGCTTGACCTGTTCCTTCTTCAGATCAAGGTCTGCCTGCTGTACGTCATTCAAGGACCACAGCGGATTGAACTTGATCTTGATGGAGGGAACCTCGTCGATCTCGCCTGTTGCCAGGCCAGCTTGAAAAATGATTGACAGCAGGTAACGCAGATTTTTACGCAGCATCCGCTTCTGGATCCGCTCCACATAGTTGTAGTAGTTCTCCATGCTGGTGTCGTCGGTCGTGCTGAGACCCCCGACGGCCTGACCAAAAAGGATTACCTGGGGAATATTGGAGAGTGCGGAAAGGAGGTTGCAGGATGCGCTCACCACATCGTTGATGCCGCTGAACTGGAACGTCTTGAAGTCGTAATCCTCGCCTTCGGCGTCAATCACCAAGCTATTCAAAAGGCCCCTGGCCATATCAATGACCTGGAGCCTTCTAAGGACCTTGCTCTCCCCTTCCTCCGTGGCGAGTTCGGCAGACAGGTCCTTCATTTTATAGATAGGCTGAACGGAGCGGTCCAGCAATTTCGGAGCGCTGCGGTGCGCAACCTCTGCATCTCGGATAGCTTTGTTCAATCGGATGTACTCAGGAACTCCCCAGAGCTGATAGATGGAATTGGTGGTGTTCTCCGGCAGAATACCGTTCTGGAACACGAGGCACCGACTATCATGGACGGTAAATGCCCCGTACTTGCTGAATACCTGATAGTATTCCGGCATGCCGAGGCGGCTTCCTCGAGTGCTGAACGGGTCTCGGGGGTCGTAATTGAAAAGGGAGGTGTAGTCCGGCTGGATGACCGAGCGGTCAAAAATGCGGATATCGTCGATGGACTGGATGTTTTTCCAGTCCACCGGCTCATCGAGGCCGCGGCCGTCATTGATGAGCATCACAGCAATAGATCCGCCGAACAGTCGTGCCCACTTGATGCAGGTCATGGCCGTCTCTTCCCAGTCCAGCTCATCGAGAGCCTGCTCGTAGAAATCCTGGACTTTCTGATCGGTAACGCCCTCCAGCTCAAATCCATGTTTGATTGCCTCCTCGGCCGGAGTATCTATGATTTTGGCAAACAGGCCGTTGCTCTCATAGTTCATGGTCAGCAGCTCATCGGGAACCGCATCCTCTGGGATAAATTTGTACTGCTCAGAGGAGTCCTGCTGTGTGCCGTATTTGGTCATCATGTTGACATATCCATCAGCACGATACGGCCGTACCGCCTTGCCGGACTGCTTATAAATCAGGTCGGCATACCGGCTGATACGGTCCATCTGTGATCCCTTATTGTTTTCCATGATGCTTTGCACCTCTCTGATTGAAAATCAAATCAGACTGTTGACGTCAAACGAGCTTCTGGCCTCAAGTTCTGCGAATCCGTTGGCAGAGGCGTCAACCATGTCCTTGAACTTTCCGTCCGGGAAATTTTCTAGCTGAAGAAGATATTCTTCATTCCACGGTCCATATACAATGTCAAAATTCCCAGCCTGCCATTGAGCGGCCATCGGTTCTGCCCTAGCCTCTTTGCTGCCTGTCTCTGCGACTGCACAAACATCGAAACCGGCCAGATACTTGATGTAGGACTCGGCTTGGTCCTTTCCCGCCTGTCCAGGGTCTTTCGGCAATCGAATGCGGACCCTTTTATATGTGGCTCTATCGACCTGCGCCGTCAGCTTAATCGTCTTGCGAACATCTGACGCCGACATCTGCTTGTTGATGACGTCAGCAATAACATACCGGCCATTATTTCTCTTTCCTATGAGAACGCCAGCAGTATAAGCAGGATCGCCGCCTTCGTTCTTTTCAGTAGCGGCCAAATCCCAGCAGCGGACCCATCTAACGACATCCTTCGGCACTTTCTCGAAGATCTCGCCAAGCTGAGTCCGTTTGAAAAACAGACCGGCCGCAGATCTGATTTTCCAGTTGCCTTTGAGCAACCGCTCTCTTTGTATGAGGGACAGGGCTTTCAAGTTTGCTAAGTACCCTGGGTCAACTTTCAGCAGTTCCTTATTGTCGTAGACAGATGACATGATAAATGTCACCGACTTTGGTTCGCTTTTCTCCTCATCTGTCTCCAGATTGAACTGTTCCCACAGTTCCTCTTTTCTGTCGGCCCAATAGATGGTTTCATCGCGCCTTATCATCCAGCGAATCGCCCCAGACCGCTCAGGTATAGGATAGCCCGTATCTTGGTCTATCCACCACTCAATAAATTTGGCAACCCAGCTATCAGAATCCGGGTTGCAAGTTGCTCTCACAAACGGTTTTACCCCACACGCCGATCTGTTTCGGGACAGCATAAAGAAGAAGGTGTTTTCGCTGAAATGCGTAAGCTCATCAAATCCAATTTCGCAGATCTGTGAACCTTGCCATTTTTCCAATTCTTCATCTCTCTCAATGTGGGCAAACGTAACCTTCCCCAGAGTGTTTCCGTTTTTGTCGTCGAAAAGCCATGAGCTATCCGACATCCTTTTCCTTGCTCCTTTTATTCCGCTATATAGGGATTGCGCTTCTTCCCACAAACCGCCTTGCGCAAAGATCTGGTTGTAGTTTTTTCGGAATATTGTGCATCGGAATCCTTTTACATTTTTGTACCTCAGCGGCGACAAGAGAAGACCATACGTTTTTCCGCCTCCTGCGGCGCCCCCATATACGCAGACATCAGCGGGTGTTGACAAGAACTTCTCCTGCGGCCCAAACTGCGGCCTGATAATACGAGTTCTTTTCTCACTGCCCATCTTCATCACGCCCGTTTGCAGGCAGGTAAATCACGACATCTTCGGTATTTTCCTCGGTTGATAATGCGACCTCCTGCCTCTGAGACCAGTACATACGCTTTCTATTGTTTAGCCAGTACATAATTGCCATTGTGTCTGGGACAACATTCTTTGTCGTAGTCTTGATGCGTACCGGCTTCGGGTTCCCGTCCTTGTCCATGTCGATGGTCTTCTCTGTGTCAGTGATCGTGTATCCAACGGCTCTCTGGTACAAAGACTTTTCGACCCTTGAATCGGCAATGTTTTTTCCTTCATCCACCGCATTTCTGAGACTGTCGAATTTCTTCATCCACCTTATGAATGTCCTTACAGAAATTCCAAACGCCTCAGCGATTTCATCGTTTGTGGCGCCCTTGATTGCCAGAGACCAAGCCCAGTCGTCGTGATACTCGCTGTTGTACTTACTGGGGGTTGGCATTCAAGCTCACTCACTTTCCTTCTACATAGTCGCGGGCAAGCACCTCTATCAGGTGCCACCGGTTTTTGCTTGTGATGGTTCCTTCTTTTTCCGCTTTCTTGACAGCCTTTGTAATGACGGAAGCTGCCTCGGCCGGAATAGCATTGCTCCCAAACAGCTTGGTCAGGTAGGTCCAGTCCTCTTCCTCGTTGTACCCGGCGTCGTCCATCTGCTGGTTGACGCTTTCAATCATAGAATGAATAGCAGCTCCCACATTGCGAATATCAGAGAACTTCTGGTATTTGGCCAGCGTTTCCACAAACGACTTGCACTGTTCGTATGCCGCTACCCCAACAATTTCCGGGGCGGAGCTTTCCAGGTTCTTAATCAGCGCGTCCATGTCCTTCACCTGATGAGGCAGGAACGAAAACGTGATGTTCTTGAAGTCGAAATGCACCTCCGGGGACATCAGCTTGTTGTACTGCTCCAAGGGTTCTTCCATGATGTCCTTGCCGATGAAGCTCTCCAGCATGTCGTCCACGTCATCAAGCATCTTGCAGATCTCGCGCAGAACCGACGGGTCATCGAAGCCGCTGATGGCGTTGTGGGCCAACTGCTTCGATGCGATCTTGCTGCGGGAGAGGCCGCTCACGTCGATGATGGCGATAATCTCTTTCATGCCGGCGGCCCGTGCGCTCTTGATGCGGTGATGGCCGGACACAATCTCAAGCACACCATCCTTCTCTGCCAGGAGGGGCAGGCTCTCAAGCTGGCCGCGGTTCTTGATGTTCGCCGTGAGCTGGTCCTGCATCTCCTTCTTCATGATTCTGGCATTGATGTCCTGCTCTCTCACCTTATCGAGCTGTACCTTTGCGATGATGAGGCCAGTCCCCATATCGTAGATTTTTTCATATCCTACTGCCGCTGCGCTCTGCTCTCCTGCCATTTCTTTTCCCTCCTGAGCCATTCAGATAGTGTGGCCTTTTCATCTCTTCCCTCAATAAGGTCGGCCTCATACGTCAACTTGTACCCGTTGGTCTTGTCTTCCTGCCGATTGACCAGTTTCATGATTCCGCGTACTTCCTTATTTTCTGCGTATTTGGTCAGCATGGCAGTCCGCATCTTGACAACTTTCTCTTGGTCGATGTCATCTAAAATTGAATCAACAAACTTCTTGTTCTGGGCCAACATATAACAAAGCCGGCCGAGTCGATAAATGCGGTGTGGGGCTTTCATGACATACCACACAAAAATGGAATCAGTTGCCATTTTGGAAATTCCAAAAACGGCAGCCACATATCCATCTATCAGCACCGCTCTGTTGTAAGTAGCCTGGGAACCCACAAAGTTATGTGTCCATAGCATCCGGTAATACTGAGCGTTGGCACCGGTAATCTGGATGACCTTGATGTCGCTGTTCTCTGCAATCTCATAGTCGAGTGGGAGCATACTGCACTTCAGCGGCTCCAGCTTGCCTTCTGTGGGACGCTTGATTTTCTTGCCCTTCGCAAGAGCCACGGCCTCTTCCTCACGGTTGGTCGTGATGTAAGAGTTCAGGTCTGCTCTTGTCCCAGACCTTGCAAAAATAGGGTGCCCCACAGCCTCACCGGTTCTTTTCTCTTGATAGCACAGAAACAGGGCGGGGGCATCTAACATCATCTCATATAGTTCTTTGTGTCCTGTTTCCGGGTCAAACATGGCATAGACCGGTTCTTTCCATGTCATCTTGCCCTGGGTGTCGTAGAACTTCTCGTACCCCGCAAAGTAGGTGGGCGGATTTGCAATGATAATAGTGTGGGGATCGTCCTTTACCTCTTTCAGGTGTTCCCACATATCCAAAGGCCGGTAACTCATGCCTCCCAGCAGGTTTTTCGCCACTTCAAGCTGACGCCGAATGCTTTCTATATGCTCCTCTCGTCTGTCTTTAAGGTCGCGCAGGATGTTGTGGAAGTATTCGTTGCCCGCGTTCTTCGATGTTCGCAGATAGATTTGCGCATACAGTGCAACAGCAGGATCGAGCAGTTCTTCGTCAGAAAATCCCTGTGCGTGAATTTCGAGAGGAGCAAGTGACTGACTAGTTATAGCGTAACCCATCACCGAGGTCATCATGTTGACATCGCTGGTTTCAATCTGTTCCGGTCGAAAACCAGACTGAACAGCCAGATTTGACATAGCAAAGGTTCCCGCACACGGTTCAACGAACCTCGTGTATCCAGACTGCCTAGCATTCTTTATCAGTTCAATCAGGAACTTTTGTTCAACGCCGTTGAGACACCCAAGGAACATCGCCCCAGGATCCATAAAGAACGCCATCTTTCATCCACCTCTGTCCAATGAAAATATCGTCGGGTGATTGCCCAACGAATATAAAGCACAAAAAAGCAGCCGACTTTCATCGGCTGCTCTATTGGACCGGGACCCTGCACCGAAGCAGGAACTCTTGACGGGATGTCAAGAATGATACTTTCACCAATCCCGGATGTAGGCCCATCGATGACAGGCCATTTGGCACGGACGGCAAGGAATCGAACCCGCCGCAAGCGGTTTTGGAGACCGCCTCGCCACCTTGGAACATTCGCCCGTATATGGACCGGGAATCCGCAGCGACGCGGAAACTCTCAGATGGAGGCTGAGTGTGATACTTTTCACCATTCCCGGATATAGGCCCGCTTTGTTTCCGCCGCGGGCTGTATTATCAGAACATACTCATTTGCACGGCCTGTTCTTCGTTCGTTTTTTGCACGGTAATCGCTTTTGCCGTTTTCATGGGTTCGGCATCTTCCAGCTCCTCGATGGTCTCCCCAGTGTGCTTCTTCCACCACTCAGCGAAAATCGTTCTATGGCACCAGTTTCCAGGTTTTCGGATGTCCTCAAAGCAAAGAAGCACCAAAGTCTTGTTCTCGGCTTTCGCTTTCTCTTCCAAGCCTCGCACGATTTTAATAATCTTGTCGGTCCCGATTTCCTCCAGCTTTTTGATATACGCTTCTTTATATGGATCGTATTCCATCTTGAGCATATACCCTTTTGGAGCAAGGGAGTAGCACGTTTCCCTTATCGTGTATCCCGTATTGAATCTTGGCCTGCCAACGCTGATTCCGACGGGATAATATCCGTCTTTTCGGAGTTCCTTATTGCTGTATCTACTGGTATAAATAGCCATCAAAATGCCTCCCAAATATCTATAATTTATTATAACACATATGCAACCTAAAGCAAGTATTAGCGCCGATTTGACATCGTTTTTTATTGTTGTTGCGCGCTTCGCGTCGCTTTTTATGGAGTGACACCTGCTCTTTGCTTAATTTTTTACACTGCTTACAATTTCGATGCTCGTCTCTCTAGGCGCTTTGTGCTGTTATAGATATCCAGGTCTTTTACCCCAGCCAGCGCCTTCGAGGCGCTTACTGGATTGCTTCTTTGAGGGCTTCGACCATATCGGTCTTTTCCCACGACCTCTCCTCACCCCTCACACTGCCGAAATGCCCATACGCGGCAGTGTCTCTGTAGATAGGCTTTCTGAGGTCAAGCCGATTGATAATGCCCTGCGGGGTGAGATCGAAGACCTCCTCGACGGCATTGCAGATACGCACATCGCTGTATTTGCCAGTCCCGAAGGTATCCACGCGAATTGATACAGGTTTTGCGATCCCTATCGCGTAGGCAAACTGGACCTGACATTTATCCGCCATACCGGCTGCCACGATGTTCTTTGCAACCCACCGGGCCGCGTATGCCGCAGAGCGGTCAACCTTTGTTGGATCCTTACCGGAAAAGGCCCCGCCGCCGTGTGCTGCATAACCGCCATAGGTGTCCACAATAATCTTTCTCCCGGTCAGGCCGGTATCAGCAGCCGGGCCGCCTTTTTCGAATCGGCCGGTCGGGTTGATGTAGAGTTTATAACTCTCAATGTCCAGATTGGGCAGGTATTTCTTTACATCTTCGAGCACGGGATTGATTACCTTGTGCTCCAAGGGCAGCATGAGTTCCTCCGCACTGGTCCAAAGCCGATGCTGCGTGGAGATAACGATGGTATCGACCCGTACCGGATTACCCTCCTCGTTGTACTCCACCGTCACCTGAGTCTTCCCATCGGGGAGGATACCGGGGATAGCATCTTCTTTTCTGCACTTGGCCAGCAGATACGCCATCTTGTTTGCCAGCGTAATCGGGAGAGGCATCAGGTCCGATGTCTCTTTGCAGGCATAACCAAACATCATCCCTTGGTCCCCAGCCCCGCCAACCTTGTCATTGGTTCCCAGCGCGATGTCGGGACTCTGTTCGTCGATGGCCACCATGACGGCGCACATATTGCCATCAAAACCCGCCTCCGGCCTGTTATACCCAATCTCTCTCAGGGTCCTCCGTGCGATACCGGCAAAGTCGATGAAGTGCTTAGTGGTGATTTCACCCATCACCATGACCATACCAGTGGTGCAGCAGACCTCACAGGCCACGCGGCCATTCGGGTCATGCGCCATAACCTCGTCGAGTATGGCATCGGAAATCTGGTCACATACCTTATCGGGATGGCCTTCCGTAACCGACTCCGAAGTAAATAAAATTTTGTTCATCTTATTGTATCCTCCATTATCTTGTTGACTCTCATTGCGTTGTCTTGTAGAATACAAAGTATAGTCTTTACGCTTGTACTCTGAGGAGGGGGGATTCCGTGATCTACTTATTGGACCAAAACAGCTCTGTGCATCCCATGACCGAATCCAAGTATGATCAGGAGGCCGATTTGCAGGAGCTAATCATGCGAAACCCCAACCTTGTGCTGAGGGACCCGAATGAAAATGGCGCCAGCCTGTTTCTGGTTTCCAGGGAGTACGCCATAGACGAAAGCGCAGATGGCTCCAACACGTTTTCTCTTGACCTTCTCCTGCTTGACCAGAGCGGAACTCCCGTTTTGGTGGAGGTAAAGCGCAGCACCGACACCCGAATCAAGCGCGAAGTCGTAGCCCAGATGCTCGACTATGCTTCCCGTGTATCTGCATGGGATGTAGACCGGATCCGCGCAGACTTTGAGTCTTGCAATAGGGACCTTGCAAGCGTGGAGCCATACTCAACCGCCGAGTTCTGGAATCATGTAGCTGCTTGCCTCAAAGCTGAACGAATCAAACTGGTATTTGCAGCCGATGAGATACCAAGATCCCTGAAAACGTTGATCGAGTTCATGGACCGGAGCATGACCAGCATCGAGGTCTACGGCGTCGAGATACGCAGGTATATAACACACGGGGCCACCATGCTTTCTTCCACGGTAGTTGGTGAGACCCCCGTGGCCCCCACCCCCTCCACTTCTTACAGCAGTATCGCATGGAGTGAAGCCTCCATGAACGATTATCTGACAGAGCGAGAGGAAGACTACGCGATTCCCGTCATTCAGGCGATTGAAAAAGCTGCATCCAGCCTTGGCATAGAATACACATTCAGCCAGCATACCAAGAACCCCATCATCTATTTTCGCCCCAACGATACATATATGTTCAACATAAGCTGCTGGTCGAAAGCCGGTAAAGACATCTGCACCGCCGAGTTCTGGATCAAGAACCTTCTATCGCTTCCGGGGATGAGTCTGAATGAAAAAGAACTGCGTGATCTGATTGGCGGGATTCCAAAAAGAGCTGAGGCCGAAAAGGCGGGTCTGCTTTGGAACACCCCAAACTATCTTCACATCGAAATGCAGGCTCTCACCGATTCTGAAAACTTGCAGCGTTTCATATGCACCATGAAGGCGCTGTACGAAATGCTGCTTTGAAACACCTTCTTCCAACTGGTAATGCAGCGGTTTGCTTCGCCCGAATTTTCTGTTTTACATAATAGCACTGGGAAACAGTGACTTGCAATGAACTTTAGTGACTTTTCATGACTTTTACTCCCCCTCTTTATGCGGGTTTGATTGCGGATATCCTCAAATATCCTGGAGCACAGCAACCGTTTGGCAGTGAATGTCGATCCGATCCGGCACTTTCATAAGGCGCACCGAACATTTACCTTCGGAAGGCCAATCCTCGACCACCACCACGGTCTGGCCCTTGCGAACAACCGGGGCCTGCGCCCATTCGACCATATCCAGAACATCGCCTCTTCCAAAGCTGGCTTTGAGCATCGAGCCTTTAGAGGATATGGCCAGTTCGTCTATCCCGTTCTCGTCGGAGAAGAACAAGTTTCCGCGTGTCGTCATACCCTCCATTCCATTATCGTATGCAACCCGGACCTTGCACCCAATCGAGTAATCACCGCTAAAATCAGGGTAAGGGCGGTTCTCTCGATTGATAAAGAGTACCGGGTACTTCCCGAAGTTGACCGCCTTGCCAATTTCCATCCGGTTTGTGAGATACTTCATCTTATGCTGCTCCTTTCTGCTGCTCAACGACCGCCTTCACCATCTGGTTCAGGTAATCAAATATTCTTTCCGGGCATTTACAGCCCTTGGCCTTCAAGAATCCCAGATTGACGCACTCCCCATTGCGAATGATAATATACCCGAGCTTGCGCTCGATCCATCCCTTTGTCCTGATTGGCACTTCCACGCCCACAGTCTTCATGATCGCGCTAACAACCGTTACTGTCTTGAAGGTGCTGGGCGTCTTGTAGATGGTTATCTTCTCGTTCTCGATGGTCCCGCCGGCCCGGATAGCAGCCATAGCCGCTTCTATTTTCCGTTCGGCAACTTCATTCTGCTGCCGGCAGTAGGCTTCTTTTTCCTCCCGGGCCTTCTTTATCTTTTCTGCGTCTTTTTCTTCTAGCTCCCGCCTGCACCGCTCAGCAAGCTCAATACAGCAGTCGAGATCGTCAGCCACGACCGCTCCGACAAAATCCGGGAACTTGGCACTTCCGGCCAGCTTCGCCGATAAGTAGGCGTCGCGCCGCTCAACGAGAAACGACTTGATGTAGTCCGCCTGCCGTACCGGATCTGAGCCAAACGCCTGAATCTCACGCTCCTCCTGATTACAGTATTCCAGGATACGGCTTTCGTTGGCGCCGCTCTTTCTGAGGGTGTCAAAGAACACTTTCCGTTTTGCTTCACTGCCGAACATCTTTTCTACCGCCGGCTTCTCCCCGCAAGCTCTGACCAAACTGCGGTGTGTGTGGAAGATAGGGACTAGGTATCCATTCAACTCTACGCTCAAAGCATACATATCATCATCGAATACCGCTTCCGGGTAATCCGGCCTCCCCGACCTTCTCCACAGCGAATAGACTTCCGCGCCGTTGCTGACCACCCGATCAACAACGGCGCGAATCTTTTTACCCTGTTGATTGAAATTGCAATCGTAAAAGAGCGGCGTCATAATCTTTGCTTCGCTCATTCCGAAACCTCCTTTATTCAACAAGCTCAAATCCGACCGCTCCATCATACCGGTAGCCTTGGATGTCTGCCAAGCTGCGGAGAAGACGTGCAACCTCGCCGTTGGCTTCGAGCATCATATGAACGCTGTCCATCCCTTTCTCCAGAAGATCATCAGCAATTTCGTCCTTCATCGGTATGGTTATGCAGCTCTCCGCGCTCTCGCCAGGGGTATGCATATGATACGTAATGAGAATATTCTTCATCTTTCGTTCCTCCATATTTTTGTTAGTGAAGCTCAATAAGAGCACTGCGATACTTGACGAAGTATTTATTTTTGCCGCCCTCGCAGGTCTTATAAACTTCGAGCTTGTCCTTGCATACGTTCTTGATGCCCATATGGCGCCTGACCACGGACTCCGCAATTTTGAGAGCCTTCCCCGCGAACTGCTTTCTTTCGTTCACTTTATGCTTTCTGGAGTAGCGTTCAAATCTCTTTTCGGCAGCAGCTTTTGCGGCGGCTTCATCGCCAAAGAACTTTTTGCCATAAGTGCCATAGGACGAATTGCTGACAAAATAGAACTTGTGGTGTTCAATGACATCAAGCCTGTTATTCCAGATGACGACGTGACCATACTCATTCGGTTTCACATCATCGGTAGCTGTGCCGACAACGATTTCATATCCATCGAGAGCCAGCTCCCCATAATCAACGAACCGGTCAAGCAGAACGCGGATTACGATCTCACCGTTGGTTAGGTCAACGTGTCCCTCCTCTCCCTGACTCCCGCCCATCGTGCCAATGTTGATGGTGAAGCCACGCTTGATATAGTCAGAGACAATCTCTGTAAACTTGCGGTTGATGTCGGCGATGGTCATATATAGATACCCTCCAATTAGCTATGTATTATCCAACAATAAATTTAGCCCCGGCGTTTACCATGCTAGCCAAAATGAAATTGGTTTCAGCTTCTCCAAATCCCATTCTGAACCGAAGCATTTCCTTCATGGAAGAAGCATTCAATTCACCAGAAAAATAATTGGTTTCGTGAAGTTCTTTCTCGCGATTGATGACTTCTTGAGCTGCTTTCTTGGACATATATTTCATTTTGTGCTCCTCCGATTTGTTTCGTATGTATGTTGTTTTTTGTAATTATATTATACTGCTTTGTTAATCTTTTGTCAACTATATTTTATCGTATTTACGTTATTTTTGCAAAAAGACGGCCGTTTCCGGCCGTCCATTTCAGCAATGAAAATATGATGCTTTTATGTGTGGCTTAGGACTTCCACGGCTTTCGCCAAGTTTACCAGGGCTGAGCCGTGCAGCTTGTGTACCCTGCGAAGATAAGAGTCTGTCTTCTCTGAAAAATCTATCCTTTTTCCGAACAGTATCTTCGATACCGCAGACCAGCTTTCCCTATCGTGATACCTGACACGGATAACGGCCTTCTCATCAGACTTTGTAAGCGTATCCAGGATATCTTCTATCTCGTGCCACGCTTCAGTTTGAGCTTTGATGTCGCCGCGGATTTTGCTTTCCAGTTCATCCTTTTCGGCAATCAGGTTTACAAGACGATCATCTACCGCCCCGTGGGATTTTGGCATATCTGAGATGACCGGCGATCTGATACCTGTGAGCCTGGTTTCAAGCCTTCCCAGACGTTCGATCTGCGTGTCAATATCCCGCTCTTTCTCTCGATAACGATTGAGCCGCCTTTTTACAGCGGCCACGTCATATTGCTTCTCTTCCATCAGATACCGCTTCACCTCTCATTCTTGAGGCCGCAAGGGGCCGAATGGTAATGTCTTATCTCGATCCAGTGCTGCCCCACCCGCCGCGATTTGGGTTGCCAAGGTCATCTACCTGTTCAAACTCAACAGGCTCATCCTGCTTAACAAGATGGAACTGGCAGATGCGGGATCCTTTGGGGATAACGGTATGCCGGATAGCAACAGCCGGGAACCCCCACACATCTTCGTTTCCGCTGTAATTATGCTCAATGATGCCGATGCTGTTGGCCATGATAATGCCGAATGTCTTGCAGGTTGACGATCTGGGCACAACCTTGGCGTAATATCCCTCCGGCAGCTCCATTGCAACGCCCAGAGAGATGATCTTGAACTCCAGCGGATCCAGCTCCACATCCTCAGCCGTGCGAAGGTCGATCCACTCACCGTGGCTGACCGGCATTTCGTTGCCATGCGTGTTGATTCTGATTTTGTTCATTTCGTTCTGTTCCTTTCTGGCCGTTTAGAACGGCATGTCTTCATCGTCCGGGATTTCACGGAAATCATCGTCTCCACGTCCAGTGTCATGGTCCACATGCTCCGGTTCATCCCGATTGCTTTTTCCGCCGCAGAAGTGAAGCCGGTCCGCCTCAATCTCGGCAGTCTTACGGTTAGCGCCGTTCTCGTCAGTCCAATTCCTGATTTTCAGCCGGCCTTCTACGGCAATCATATCGCCTTTGCCGAAGTACCTTGCCACAAAATCGGCGCTGCTGCCCCACGCAACAATATTGATAAAATCAGCTTCCCGCTCACCGTCTTTGTTCTTGAAGTCACGCTCTACCGCGATGGTGAACGAGACTACACTTTTCCCGCTCTGCGTCTGGCGCAGATTGGGGTCCTTGACCATGCGGCCGATGCCGCACCATTTATTCAGAGACATTGCTTTCCTCCTCTGCATTTAACCCATACAGTTTACACAAAAACTTATCCAGAACAACTCCTTCGCTGAGATGGTACTTGTCCCGGAAAGTCTTCACTCCGGTTGTGTGGGCCTCGGTGTGATGAAACCTGCATAGCGGTAGAGCAAGCATACCCTCGTGAATGATCTCCTCACGGTCACGACCAGCGCCCACTGCGTCTTCGTGGTGGAGATCCGCTCGCTTTCCACATATGCAGCACTTGCGGCTTACCAGACACGAATACAGGTAATCCTGTACGTCGTCCACATAATTCAAAAGCGGCGCCTTGCTGGGGATGTCATAGTCCAGCATGAACCTGACCAAGTATCTCTGGAAAGCGCACACCAAGCTCATACTCGCTTTCGATAATGAAAATGTGTCTTCGGATGTATCGCCCAATTCTTCACGCATAAACTTTCGTTTCATCTCATCCTTGGTGGGAGATAACCCTTGACCGGTGTAATCACTGATTTCCCTCAAAAGCGCATAGACGGCCTTCCTCTGCTTGTCCGACAATGGCCTGCCGTCCAAGAGCTGTACCTTGCAGTCTTTGTACTGGCGCTTAATCATCATGGAATAATCTGTGTACCGGGCTTTGATAATAAGCTCCTGCGTCCTTGGGTCATAATCGACGATTCTTCCGTCAACAATATCAACCGGGCTTTTCATCTCACAATTCTTCCTCGGGCAAATCGTACTCGTACCCGGAATCATCGGCCGGCTCGCCTGCGGGAAGCAGTCTGGCTTCCTCCACCTCAACACAATCGGCGGTTACGGATTCATCCCCGTCGAACATACTGGTCTGGCCGTTGTCGATGCGGCGCATGATGTAGTTGCCTTCCTCCGGGTTCCATACGAGCTGGTAATCGCCAGTCAGGGCGCCGGACTTCTTGTCCTTGACCTGCATGACCGAGCTGATGTCGTGCTTGAAGGTGGGCTTCGTCACCTCGTGCGACACGCCGCCAGAGACCACCAGTTCCTTGTCCAAATCAATGCCGAGCTTTAAGGTGATGGTGGCAGAGCCGGCATTCTTCATCTCCATGTTCCCGATGGTGCGGGAAAGGATGCTGTCGAAGTCCTCTTTCAAAGCCTGGAAGGTGTCGCTGTTCAGGCTCAAGACCATATCGCTTTCGTACATTTTGTATACCTCCGCTTTGTTGAATGATAATGTGTGACGCCAAGCGTCACAGCCCGGCGCGCAAGTAGTCGATGGCCCGTCCTGCTATTCCCGCTCCAAAGGCTTCATCATACGGTGTTTCATCAAACCCGTAGTCCGTAAGGAACAAAAGGATCGTTTCTCCCTTCGGCCCAGTGCCTACCCAGTGCTTTCCATAGCCTGTGCTGTCCAGTTCTTCTTTCAGACAGGTGCCGACCGTAAGCTCCAGAGCACGAATCACCTCAGGTTGAGGGATGCCAACCGTATTAACCATCGGCCCGTTCCTCCCCTTCCACTTCTTTCAGACCCTTGCTCATCTCATCAAGAGCCAGTCTGAGAGCTTTGCGCTGCGCCGGCTCACTGTTTCGCATCACGAGAACATCGCGGTAGTTCGCCGCGATGATTTCGATGCACGATCTGTAAAGCTGCGACCTGTCGCATAAATCCTTGATGTAGCCCATATGTCCCTCCTTTAATTTTTCTTGTTGCGCGGACAGCCGGGGTCGAACCGGCGGCCTGGGGGATGTTCAGAGATAGGCAGTCCTTGCTTGTCCGCATATTGGCTTGAATGAAAATGTGTTACACAGATGCCGCCTGTATCGTAACAACTACCCTCGGCTGATCTGAGTAGAACTTCCTGACCTGTCCATCAACGATCTGAACATCATCCTTGTATGCGATCTCGTTCAAGCTGTCTGCGATTATCTTCCCTACGTTGTCCCAATCACTTTTCTTCAGCGGCCGGATCCGGTGCGCAAGCATCTCCTGACGCTTCTTCTTGCTGGCGCTTTTGGGGATGGCGTAGTAGGCCATAATTCTCATATCCAGCGCAGCGTCATCCGGGAAGCGGTAGTCACTGCACTGCCGGCGGTATTCCATCCTGACGAGGTTTTCATACTGGACCGTCTCTGCCGGCGTGTATGTATGACCGTTTCTGGTCATGCGCGGACGCTGTTTCCCGCGTGGTTCGCCCAAAACCGTAAATTTGACCGTCACGCTTGATCCACCTCCAGCAGCTTCTCCATCTCATTGTACCGTCTGGACGCTTCCCGCTTCCGCCAGCTCGGCCCAGTGAACTGCATCGGATAACAGACCTCCAGGATCCGGTCATAGATGCGGCTGTAGCGAATATCCTGCTCCGCTTTCATATCATCAATAGACAGGTTCGTTGTCAGGATCATCGGGAGCTTGTTCCTGTATCGAGTATCAATGATGTTGTAGACCTTCTCCAGCGCATAGTCTGTGCCCCGCTCTGCGCCGAGGTCATCGAAGATAACCAGCTTTGCGCAGCTCAGTCTCGATAAGATAGCATCGCCACCGAGCTTTCCAGATGCGATATCCAACAGTTTCACAAAGGAAGTCATGATAACCGGGATCTTCTTTTCGAGCAGGTAATTGGCGATGCAGGCGGCCGCAAAGCTCTTTCCAGTTCCAACGTCTCCCCAAAAGAGGAGGCCCTGATTTTTCTCCATCATCAGGTCAAACCGCTCCGCAAACCTCTTGCAGAGCCTGAGGTTTCGGTCGTTGTGAGAGGTGCGCCGGAATACCTCAAAGGTCGCGGTTGAAAATCTGTTGTCCATAAGGCTAGCCTCACGGATGGCCTGAATCTTGCCATACTCTCTGGCAAACTCCCTGTCCTTTTCTTTCTTCGCTGCCTCGTCTCTTTCGCACCTGCACATGACCACTACCTTGATGGTGCTCCTGTGCTGAGGGTCCTCTTTGCTGGGATTCGGAAAGCTCTTGAACATCTGCCGAGGCTCCCCGCATTTGCCGCAGATGAGAATCCCTCTGCCGTCAACTCGATCTCCCTCGTGCTTGGTCTGATCTGCAAGACCGCGGGAGGCTACCGATTTAATAATGCTGAATGCGCTCATTTCATCATTCATCTAAATCCCCCCATTCCTCAAACGGGTTTCCGCTCTGCTGCGTTTTCGGTTTATCATCGTTCTTCGGGAGGTAGTCTGTGAATGGGAGGCTATCACTCAAGAAGGTTTTGGGATGCTTGATATACTCTTTCTCCGTCCTTCGACTACGGCACTCCGCCGCGTAGTTCTTCGCAGATTGAATAAGTTCCTCATCCGAGAAACCGTCTTTTCGGCGGGCCTGATACTTCTTGTAGGCGTCTCCCTTTTCCAGCTTTCGTGGGTATTCCTCCCAGAATCGCAAGAAGCCTTCTGCATACCCAGGCTTAACCGGTTCCACCCGAGTCCTGGCCGGTTTAATATCGGCGGCACCAAACATAGACTCCTGTACAGGTTCTTCCTCTTGAGCGACTGGCAGTTCAGAAACCGGAGAAGCGGACGCAGCTTGGGTTACCTTGGCTTCCATTTTTCTTGTTATCCTTCGTTCTTCGGCCTTTCTGGCTGCGTCCTTTTTCCTGCGCTCTTTGGCTCGGTAATACGATCCCTGCCAGTCATACCAATCGTGGAGTACCAAGCCGTCCCCGGTTTCGTCCAGCCATCCAGTGTCAACAAGGGCATCTACCACATCGTTCATGTTGAGTCCACAGTCCGAGCTGACACCATATAGGTATCTGGATACATCATCCTTCCCCAACCCGACGAGTATCCCGTCCTCATCGGCATTATCAAGGCCCCAGTCCCAGAGAAAGTACAGGATGCCGATGGCTTCCGGTTTGCTGCATCCGAGCGCCTTATATAGCCTTCTGAGCTTTGGCCCATCAATGCTTTTGTAGATGCTGGTGCATTTCATTCCCGTGTCCTTCCCCCTGGGCTGAGGCCCGGATTGATAAAGTTATGCCTGAATGGGTTCAGCCCCCAATGCGGCTTCCTCTACCGTTCTTCTGGCGTCAGCCAAATCTGCAATTTCGTCCACCACCTCTTTGTAGACGGACTCCGGCATACCGCTGGTGGACTGGTATCCATGCTTCGAGATGATATCCTTCAAAGCATCGTTCGCATCTTTGCCCAGATGCTCTTTTGCCATGCGGAACAATGCCTGCCGCTGGTCCTGCGTGATGGTCTTTTCTTCCTCGGCAGGCGGTTCATCGGGGAGTTCCCTAAAGTTGGCCGGAATAGCGCCGGATGCAACCATTTCGTCTTCGGAGTAAAGACCCTCATAGTCCTTCGGGAATGCTTCTCTCACACACTGGCTGACCGCCACCTTGTTCACCATGGTAGCCGGTCTGACCTTCCAGTTGGCCTGGCCCTTGTCATACTCACTGAGCGAGACTTCCTTGAAGCAGGAAAGCTCTTTCCCGTTCCGGGTGAAGTGGACGCGGCACCATCCGCCGATGAGCTTTTCGCCAGGATAGAGGCAGCACCCTTCTTTCTGGACAACTTCATTGCCGCGGGCAACCACGATACCGTCTTCCTTACAGATGTAATCCGGGTGCTCGTAAGCTCGGCGGAGATACGCACCCTTGCCAACAACCACCTGGGCAGGGTCGCTGCCGTACTTGATGCAGTACACCTCGTTACCGACAAGCGGGTTGAGCTTCTGCATCTTGCACAGATTCATAAAAAACACCAATTCCTGGTCGCTGACCTTATCAGCCGCGCCGCGAACAAGGTAGCGCTTGACGAAATCAAGGTCCAGGTCAACGCGGGTGCCCATAACCTCGTAGCTTACGCTGAGAGCGTTCTGTTCCGCTTTGCTCAACTGCATATTAGCCATTTCAAAACCTCCTGCTCCATCCGGTTATCCCCGGACACTGATCGTCGTCTTTTCTTCGTACTTAATGCCAGGGATCTGTACCGTCCCCTTGGACGCTTTGATAATGCGCATGACAGCTTTCAAATCGACCGGGCGGATTTCTTCGTCGCCAAAATTGACCGGAACCATCGAGCTGTCCACCTCGACAATCTCCCACGTCCTGCTCCGGGATACGCCATCTGCCTTCGGGGGCTTTGCCCGAATAACGCTGCTGGAAGCAACGCCTTCCATTACCTCAGCCTCAGCCAAGGCGAACTCAGCGCCGACCGCATCGCCTTCTGCTTCAGCCGCCGCAGCCTCTTCCAGCTTGCGCTCCATCTCCTGACGCGCCAGCAGACGCATAGCTTCTTCCTGCATACGGGCCTTCCGGTTCTTTTCATCGGAGTAGGCGCCCATCTTAGCCTTCAATGTCTTCTCCGCAGCTTCCAGCGGGTCAAGCATTTCCTTTTTGCGGGACAAAACATCATCGTAGGCAGCCTTGGCTTTCGCGCGAAGGGGTTCCCAGTATTCCTTGACCTTCTTCTGCATCTGTTTAATCTCCTTGAGGAGACCGCCCGCAGAAGCAAACTCCACATCGTTTGTGACGGGGACGCCTTCCGCCCGCTGCTCGATCAAACTCACCTCCCGGTCGAGGGTTTCATTTTCTGCCGTTTCGAGGACCAGAGCGTTGCTTCCAACCGTTGCCAATTCCTTCATAGTAGCCATCCTTTCTCAAATGAAAATCACTCAAACGACTCGATGTAGTCGTATACCATCTTCAGCGCGCCAAACACCCGCCACCGGTCTACATCTTTGATCGGGTATCCCCTGAACTCGTAGGTTCCGTCCTTCTTGAGGTGGAGGATGCCCTTTTTCTGCACTTTGACGCCCATATTTTCGAGGGCTTGCGCATACGCCTCAAGCTGGACGCCGCAGGTCATGTCGCTGATGGTGTAAGTTGTTTTGTAGTCCACCAGCGTCAGCTCACTATCAATGTAAGCAACCAAGTCTGCCGTTCCGGCGTATCGCATAAGCCGGTGGCACATCCTGATTTCCGAACCAACGACTTCCGGCTTGTACTTGTCCCACCAGATCTGGAACGCATCAAAATAGCCCTGATGCTCTGGCGGTACGTCTTCAATGTCAAACTTGAGCCAGTTCTCGATGGCATTATGTACCGCCGTTCCCTTTCCGGCTGCCTTCTCCAGCGTCCTGCTGTTGATGCCGTCATACTTAACCTTTGAGAGCGGGGCCATAACGGCGGATACGCTCGGAATGATAATGTCATCCAGCCGGTAGATGTGACCTGCTTCATCGAACTCAAGACCCGGAACTTCCGGTATTGTGGAGATTTTTTCTCTTGTTTCCATCCTTCGCTTCCTCTTCTTTCAGTTCGCACTGGAATGCTGTGATGTCCAGCCCTCCAAGTTCTTCGATTGCCTTGTCAAGCTCCTGTTCAGTCGTGATACCGTACTCTTTTTTTAGGATCTCCATCAGTTCAAGCACCTCCATCCCCTGCTTCCCCGTTAAGAACCTTGATTCCAATGCTGCGCAGCTCACTGATCGTTTTGGTGAGTTCATCGAGGTACGCCAAGATCTCTTTCAGCTCCGGCTTCTCGTCCTCCGAGATGACGCCATCAGCCGCGATGTCCACGAGCGAGTCCTTGATCTCCGTCAGCTCATCCACGCGAAGGCTTTTCAGCAGCTTAACGGTAACACGCTCAATACCGAGCACCTTGTCTGAGATAGACTGCCGGCACCCAATCGGACACTCATGCAGGCAGTACCAATTCAGCAAGTGGGGTGCGTTGTAACGGTCAGCCATCAGGACCGCCTTGTCCACAGGCATGAACTTTGATAATCCAAGCTCTGCATCCGCCAAAGCCGATGCAGACATTCCCAACTGTTCGGCAGCCCCTTCCCGGCTTGCCAGTCTGCCGTCATACTCAGCAGCCTTTTTTCTAGCTTCGTACCACACATTACCGGCTGCTTTTGTAGCCTCACGCCCCATTTTTTATCACTCCCAAATGCCTTATAATAGACTCGCAAACATCCAATCAGTTAATTTGCATTGCCGATTGGTAATTTCCCGTCAAAAAAAATATCGTTCACCTGATCTGCTGAAAGTTGGAGGATACGCGCCATGCTCACCTTCTCCTTATCCGAAAATCGCACACGGCCCTTTTCCTTGTTCTGATAGGTAGATACAGACATTCCCAAATTTTCAGCCATATACTTCTGGGTAAAACCATACCCTTTGCGCATGGCCCGGATCTTGTTGAACTCGTGCGATTTCATAACGTTCACCTCCTTTTGTTTCCGTACTATTATTATACATTACCAACTGGTAAAAGTCAATATATTTTGCATTGCTTTTTGGGTGTTTTGTTGCCTTTTTTACCTCCTCAAGATATAATGGTAACAAAGAGCGTCATGCTGGTAAAGGAGATTTCATCATGGCAGAACGTAACAAAGACAAATTTGAACCATTCCGCAAAAACCTGAAGGTCCTCATCAACAACCGAGGCATGAACCAGGCGGATATGGCCGCTGAGCTGGGCATGAGCACGGCAGCTCTATCCAGGTATCTGAACGGCGTCCGCTCCCCTGACCTTGAATATGTGATAAAGATCGCCAACTACTTTGGCATCTCCGTTGATTGGCTCCTAGGTCTCACGGGTGAGCGGTACAACGTCATGCCGGCCAATTTGCAGGAGGTGGCGTGGCTGTATTCCCTCGCCACCAAGGACGATCAGAATGTCGTGCAGGCAGTGCTGGCTAAGTATAGGGAGGCCGCGAAGACAGATGCGCCAGATGATAAACATGGAGATTGATCCGCCGGCCCGCCGCGTCGAGCCGAAAAACCTTTCCTCGCACCTTATTTGTATCGGACAGAATGTATCGTTGTCCGGTGCGGACCGCACTTTGGTCATCCAGAGCATCCTGCTCTCTCCTACCGGGCAGATCACATTCCGCCTGAACGAGCCTGTCACCCAGCAGGGTCTTGACCTGTTGGCTTCGCTGGGGTACGAAGACCTGAACTCCATCGCGGAAGACTACACTTATAAGGTATGCAAGCAGGCGTACCGCATCATCGACCTCATGGTTGCTTGCGGGGAGCTTTCTTTTAGCGACGGGAATAGGCTCTCAAAAAGCATTGAATCCTGCATGAAGGATGGAGGGTTTCTGGTTGTCTATAAACCCTGTAAGCATTCCTAATCTGTGTAGTAGGGGCGCCTGGGACGGAGGGCTGAAACGTGTCGATATCTGACAATTTGAAAAAGAAGAAGGCGGCCATCTATATCCGCGTGTCTACGCGGTATCAGGTAGACAGGGATTCTCTGCAAGTACAGAGGCGGGAGCTGTCGGTATACTCCGAGATGGTGCTGGGCATACCTGACTACGTTATCTTCGAGGACGCCGGCTATTCCGCCAAAAACACCGACCGGCCTGACTACCAGCTCATGATGGGACGGCTGCGCACCGGCGAGTTCTCTCACCTGCTGGTCTGGAAGATCGACCGTATCAGCCGAAATCTACTGGACTTTGCCGCCATGTACAAAGAACTGAAGGACCTGGGCGTGGCCTTCGTCAGCAAAAACGAGCAGTTCGACACCAGCAACGCTGTCGGCGAGGCCATGCTCAAAATCATCCTGGTCTTCGCGGAGCTGGAACGGAACATGACTTCCGAGCGCGTTACCGCTGTCATGCTGTCCAGGGCCGGCAACGGCCAGTGGAACGGCGGGCGGATCCCCTACGGATACAGCTACGACAGGGAAACCAAAGAGTTCTCCATCGATCCGGTTGAAAATAAGGTTGTCAACATCATCTGGGACACCTACGAGCAGTACCAATCCGTCAACTATGTCGTGAACCACCTCAATCAGATGGGGCTGCGATCTAGAACCGGGAAACCGTGGACAACCCCCACCGTGTACAAGATCCTCACCAGTGTCTTCTACGCCGGTGACTATCTGTATAACGTGACCAGGGAGGGGTCTGGATACAAACGCAAGGATGAAAAAGAGTGGATACGGATACCCGATCACCACGCCCCATCCGTCTCCCGAGAGCGATTTGAACGTGTGCAATACGTCCTGCAACGGAACAGACGCGGCGGTGTGGATGAAGGAAAATCCTACGTCAAAAAGAACATCCACGTTTTTGCCGGATTGCTGCGCTGCGCGAAGTGCGGCTCGAACATGAGCGCCACCTTGGATAGGCGCCGGGCCGACGGCTGGCGGCCATCCTTATATGGGTGTTCCAGGCACAGGGTCAGCCCCAAACAGTGCCCGAACAAGTACATTACAGACGTTACCCTTGGCCCGTTTGTATTCAACTACATCGCCAACATCATACGAGCCAAAGGGAATGTGGGACCGAACACAACGCTGGCCGCTCTTGAGCAAAAGCTGCTTCGCGGGGATGTTTTCAGCGAAGTAGATCATATTGAGCGGTCTGGATTGGAGGATATGCTGAGAATTCTCCTGTCTGGGCAGAGTGGAATGGAGTATAGGCCGCCCATCGTATTCAATAAAAATGCGTCGCTGTCTGAGCGCGAAATTCTGGAAGACCGGCGCCGGAAAGCGGAAATGGCCATGAACCGGCTAAAATCCCTCTACCTGTACGGGGACGAAGAACCTTCCCAAGCCGAATTCATCATCGAGCGCGAGAAGATAGCCAAGGAACTGACCGAGATCGAAGCCAGACTGGCAGAGCTGCGATCTACCGGTATGGACGCGCCGCTAAGCGACGATAGTATGATAAAAAAGGCCAGCTACTTCATCATGGCCGAGAAGCTGACAAATAGCCGCTATGTAGACTACGAGAACTACATACGGAAGATCGACCCCAGCGTTCCGCGTAATTTCCTGCTCACCATCATTGATCAGATTGAGGTCGATGACGGACGGGTCGTCTCTATTGCATTCAAAAACGGCATGACGCACCGCTTCCTCTACAAATAACAGCAAGGCCCAGGGCTTAAAGCAAGTCCTGGGCCTTATTGTATAAAAATCTCGATTATAACAGTTTCAACGCATAAAAAGTTTGTAAAAAATCATAACCATCGGAGGTTAGATCGTTTATAGGATGCCTCAAAGCAGCCTTTTGAGAGCGGAAAAGCTCTCTGAAAAATGGGCAAAATAGCAAGTATTCAAGCCGATTTTGGCTATTTTCAGGCAAAACGCCCATCCTTTATAATATTAGCATCGCGTCCCCGAAAGAGAAAAAGCGGTACCGCTCTTCCACGGCGGCGCGGTAGGCGGCCATGGTCTTGTCGTAGCCGTAGAACGCCGACACCAGCATGATGAGGGTGCTCTCGGGCAGGTGGAAGTTGGTGATGAGCCCGTCGATGCACCGGAAGGGCACCCCGGGGTAGAGGAAGATGCTGGTGTTGCCGCTGCAGGCCTGGATCTCGCCGTACCGGGCGGCCACCGCCTCCAGGGTGCGGCAGCTGGTGGTGCCCACCGCGATCACCCGGCGTCCGGCGGCCTTGGTCTGCCGGATCTGGCGGGCGGTCTCCTCGCTGATGGAATACCACTCGCTGTGCATTTTGTGGTCCGTGATCTCGTCCTCCTGCACCGGGCGGAAAGTGCCCAGCCCCACATGGAGGGTCACCTCGGCGATGCCCACCCCTTTGGCCCGGATGGCGTCCATCAGCTCGGGGGTGAAGTGGAGGCCGGCGGTGGGGGCGGCGGCGCTGCCCAGCTCTTTGGCGTAGACGGTCTGGTATTGGCTCTGATCCTCCAGCTGCTTGGTGATGTAGGGGGGCAGCGGCATTTTGCCAAAGGCGTCCAGCTTTTCGTACAGCGTTTCGGTGTCGTAGCGGAAGGTCACCAGCTTGTTGCCGTCCTCCATGGTCTGGTCCACGGTGGCGGTCAGGGTGCCGTCGCCGAAGGTGACCACGTTGCCCGGGTGCATCCGCTTGCCGGGTTTGGCCAGGCATTCCCACTGGTCCCCCTTCACCTGCCGCAGAAGCAGCAGCTCACAGACGGCGCCGGTGGGCTGCTTGACGCCCACGATCCGGGCCGGCAATACCTTGGAATTGTTCACCACCAGCAGGTCCCCCGGCATAAGATACTCCGGGAGATCGTGGAAGATGCGGTGCTCTATCGCGTCGCTGTCGCGGTGCAGCACCATCAGCCGCGCCGCGTCGCGGGGGCTGGCCGGTTCCTGCGCAATCAGCTCTTTGGGGAGATCGTACCAAAAATCTTTTTTCAACATGGGATGTATTCGCCTTTCCAGTGGGTTGACACGGGTGCCGTATCAATGATATTATAAATTTTATCAACTGGTCTTTATTATAGAACATGACAGTCCGGTTTGCAAGCCGTGGTTTGCCGGCAAAGGGCTTTTCTGCCCAAACCGGCCCCCGGCGCTGAAAGGAAAGGTGCTGGAAATGAAAAAGCAGTATTACAAGGTGGGCGTCGTCGGCGCCACCGGCATGGTCGGGCAGCGGTTCGTCACCCTGCTGGAACATCACCCCTGGTTCAAACTGACCGTTCTGGCGGCCTCCAGCCGCAGTGCGGGCAAGACCTATGCGGAGGCGGTGGGCAGCCGCTGGGCCATGCCCACCCCCATGCCCGAAAGCGTCCGGGATATGGTGGTGCAGGACGCCGCCCAGGTGGAGCAGATCGCCGCCCAGGTGGACTTTATCTTCTGCGCCGTGAACATGCCCAAAAGCGAGATCAAAGCCCTGGAAGAAGCCTATGCCAAGGCCGAGTGCCCGGTGGTCTCCAACAACAGCGCCAATCGCGGCACCCCCGACGTGCCCATGGTGGTGCCCGAGATCAACGCCGACCACATCGAGATCATCCCGGCCCAGCGCCGGCGTCTGGGCACCCGGCGGGGTTTCATCGCCGTCAAGTCCAACTGCAGCCTGCAGAGCTACGTCCCCGCCTTCCACCCCCTGATGAAGGATTTCAAGGTCACCAAGGCCCTGGTCTGCACCTATCAGGCCATTTCGGGCGCGGGCAAAACCTTTGACCGGATGCCCGAGATCGTTGACAACGTGATCCCCTACATCGGCGGCGAGGAGGAGAAGAGCGAGCAGGAGCCCCTCAAGCTGTGGGGCCGCATCGAGGGCGACCGGATCGTCAACGCCGAGGGGCCCGTCATCACGGCCCAGTGCTTCCGGGTCCCCGTATCGGACGGCCACACCGCCGCCGTCTTTGTCAGCTTTGAAAAGAAGCCCACCAAAGAGCAGATCCTCGCGGCGTGGAAGGAGTTCCGCGGCCCCGCCCAGGAGCTGGAGCTGCCCAGCGCGCCCAAGCAGTTCCTCCACTATTTTGAGGAGAACGACCGCCCCCAGCCCAAGCTGGACCGCGACACCGAGCACGGCATGGCCGTCTGCATCGGCCGCCTGCGGGAGGACACCCTCTTTGACTACAAGTTTGCCTGCATGAGCCACAACACCCTGCGGGGTGCGGCCGGCGGCGGTGTCCTGCTGGCCGAGCTGCTGGCAGCCAAGGGCTATCTGGACTGATCCCTCTGCGCTGGGAAGCGCCCACCCCATATCACAGTAAAGGAGAGCCTAGTTATGATGAAAAAGCCTGTGTTCACAGGTGCAGGCGTGGCCGTCATCACCCCGATGCACGACAACGGAAGCATCCATTTCGATGTGCTGGGGCAGATCCTTGAGGACCAGATCGCCCGCGGCACCGACGCCATTATCATCTGCGGCACCACCGGCGAGTGCTCCACCATGACCGACGCCGAGCAGCTGTCCGCCATCAAGTTCGCGGTGGACACGGTGGCCCACCGGGTGCCGGTGGTGGCGGGGGCCGGCTCCAACGACACGGCCCACGGCTGCGCCCTGGCCGCCGGCGCGGCCAACTGCGGCGCCGACGCCCTGCTGATGGTCACCCCCTACTACAACAAGACCAGCCAGGCCGGCCTGATCGCCCACTTTACCGCCATGGCCGAAGCCGGCGGCATCCCGGTCATCCTCTACAATGTGCCGTCCCGCACCGGCGTCAACATCAAGCCGGAGACTGCCCAAAAGCTGAGCGAGCACCCGCTGATCAACGGCATCAAGGAAGCCTCGGGCAACATCGCCCAGGTGGCCCAGATCGCGGCACTCTGCGGCGACGCGCTGAACCTCTACTCGGGCAACGACGACCAGGTGCTGCCCCTGCTGTCCCTGGGGGGCAAGGGGGTCATCAGCGTGGTGTCCAACATCGCCCCCACTCTGGTGCACAACTGCTGCAAGGCCTGGTTTGACGGCGACACCGCCGAGGCCCGCCGCCTTCAGCTGGAGATGCTGCCCCTGTGCGACGCCATGTTCTGCGACGTCAACCCCATCCCGGTCAAGTATGCCATGAACCTGCTGGGCTGGGACGCCGGCAAGTGCCGGCTGCCCCTGGTGGAGCCGGGCGACGCCCAGAAAGCCAAGATCGAGCAGACCCTGCGCACCTGCGGCCTGCTGAAATAATGCAGCAACGTGAATGCCCGGCAAGGACCTCTCTTTCCGGGCATTTGCCTCACCTGCCAGTCACTCAAAAAGGAAAGGAAGCCAAAACCATGACGGAACTTGTCATTCAGGGCATCGGGGGCCGGATGGGCCATGTGCTCTGCGATATGATCGCCCAGCGGGACGACTGCAAGGTGGTGGCAGGCATCGACCTGCACGCCGGCGAACAGAACGGCATCCCCGTTTTTGCCAGCCCGGAAAGCCTGGCGGGCCGGGGCGACGTCATCATCGACTTCAGCTCGCCGGCGGCGGTGGAGAAGATCCTCCCCTACTGCGAGGCCCACAAGACCCCCATCGTCCTGTGCACCACCGGCATGTCGGATGAGCTGAACCTGAAGATCGTCCAGCTGTCCCGCAGCGTCCCGGTGTTCAAAAGCGCCAATATGTCCCTCGGCATCAACCTGCTGATCGAGCTGTGCAAGCGGGCCTCGGCCATCCTGGGCGGCGCCTACGACGTGGAGATCGTGGAGCAGCACCACCACAACAAGGTGGACGCCCCCAGCGGCACCGCGCTGATGCTGGCCGACGCCGTCAACGAGCAGGCCGGCGGCGCTTACCACTACGTTTACGACCGCGCCTCGGTACGGGAAAAGCGCGATCCCATGGAGATCGGGATCAGCTCGGTCCGGGGCGGCAGCATCGTGGGCGACCACGAGGTCCTGTTCTGCGGGCCCGACGAGGTGGTCACCCTCAAGCACACCGCTTATTCCCGCAGCGTGTTTGCCAACGGAGCCATCAACGCCGCCCTCTACCTTGCCAAGAAGGAGCCGGGCCTGTACAACATGAGCGACCTGATCGCCGAGCGCTGACCCGCCCGCCTCCTGTGAAAGGAGGAACTGACGATGACGTTTCCTGTTTCCGGGCCTCCCGGCTGGCACACGGCGGGCCCCAGGGGCCTGCCTCTCTGGTGCGCCGGCGCAGCCCTGGCGGCGGCGCTGGCCCTCTGCATCGGCCTGGGCGGCTTCCGGCCCGGGGAGCCGGCCTCCGCTCCGGCCGGGGCGGCCGAGCCCCCGCCTGTTTCCAGCCTCCCCGCTGAGCCGGAACCCCAGCCCGAGCCCGAGCCGGAGCCCCAGGTGGACACCGTGCGGTTCTCCGCCACCGGCGACAACCTGATCCACTCCAAGATCTACCAGCAGGCCGCGGCCCGGGCCGTGGGGGACGCCCCCTACAGCTTTGACTTCTGCTATGCGGAGATGGTCCCCTTCTACCGGGATTTCGATGTGAACTGGATCAACCAGGAGACCCTCTGCACCGACGAGCTGGCGCCCTCCACCTACCCCTGCTTTTCCACCCCCGGGGACTGCGCCCGGGCGCTTTACCGGGCGGGGTTCCGGGTGTTCAGCCTTTCCAACAACCATACGTATGACAAAGGGGCCAAAGGGATCGCCGCCACCCTGCGCTTCTGGGCGTCCATGCCCGGCGATGTGGTCACCACCGGCCTGTGGCGGGGCGAGAGCGATTACGGCTCCATCCCCCTCCACACCGTCAACGGCATCACCATCGCCTACCTGTCCTATACCGAGCACACCAACGGCATCCCCCGCAGCGACGCCATGGAGGCCAACATCGTTTACACCAGCCAGACCGATGTGATGGAACAGCAGGTCCGGCAGGCGGCGCAGCTGGCCGACTTTGTGGTGGTGGGCGCCCATTGGGGGGTGGAGGACAGCCACACCATCACCGACGCCCAGCGGGCCCTGGCCCAGCAGCTGGCCGACTGGGGCGCGGACGTGATCGTCGGCACCCACCCCCATGTGCTGCAAAACGCCGGGTGGCTCACGGCGGCGGACGGGCGGCAGGTGTTCGTTGCCTATTCGCTGGGCAACTTCCTCAGCACCCAGAGCAAAAAGGACCAGCTGATCGGCGCGGTCCTGACCTTGCAGCTGCAAAAGACCACCAGCCCGGACGGCGCCGTCCGGCTGGAAGTGCTGGACCCCCGCCTCCACCCCACCGTCACCCATTACGGGGCGGGCAAATCGGACGTGCGGACCTACCTCTACCGGGACTACACCCCCGAGCTGGCCGCCGCCCACGGGGTGCGGGCCAACTACAGCGATTTCAGCTATGACTACATCCGCGCCGTGGCGGAAAAGTACATCGACGCGGCGTTTCTGGAGCTTGCCTGAGCCGGTCTCAGACACTGGAACGAAAAAGCACTTGGACACAGCCTTGCCTCGCGGCAAGGCAGAAGGGAGCATGATTATGTACGGAGTATCGAAAATCAGCGTCGAACCCGGCGTCATGATGATCAGTGTGCAGGACGCGGCGTTCAGCGCCGGAAGTCTGGCCCGGTATTTGCAGATCTTTGCGGACACCGGCATCGTGGTGGACATGATCAGCCAGAGCGCCCCCCACGGCACCCAGCTGGATTTCAGCTTCACCGCCTCCAGCGGCGACCTGCCCCTGGTCATGAAGGCCATCTCGGCCGCCAAGCTGGACCCTGACGCCAAGGCCGCCCCCCTCATCAGCGTGGGCTACTCCAAGCTGAACCTGTTCGGCGAGGAGATGGTGGCCAGCTGCGGCGTGGCCGCCCGCGCCCTCAGCGCCCTGGCCGCCGCCGGCATCGAGGTGCATCTCATCACCACCAGCGACCTGGATATTTCCCTCCTGGTCCGCAGCGAGAACGAGGACGCCGCCTACGACGCCCTGCGCAGGGCCTACGAGCTGTGACGTCCGAAGTCAATTTGCACAAGAAACGGCGTGTCATTTTATACTGATTCACGAAATATAAATGTTGTGCGTTTTTCTGCTGTAAATCAGTGGAAAATGTGGTAGAATGGCATAGGAATAAGCTGTTCGCCGACAGCCCCGCAGGCCTGGCCCAGCGGGGAGAACGGCAAATCTGGCATGATAAGGAGAGACAAAAATACTATGGGATTCTTTTCCAACCTGTTCCACAAAAAAGAGGAGTCGGCGCCTGCCGCCGCCCCCGCCGGCGATAAGATCGTCTGCGCTCCGCTGGAAGGCGAGATCCGCATCCTGAGCGAGATTGACGATCCTGTTTTCTCCAGCGAGGCGCTGGGCAAGGGCTGCGCCATCGAGCCTTCCAAGGGCGAAGTGGTCGCTCCTTTTGACGGCACCATCGAACAGGTGGCCGAGACCAGCCACGCCGTGGGCATCATGGGCAACAATGGCCTGGAAGTCCTGATCCATGTGGGCATGGATACCGTCGAGCTGAAGGGCAAGGGCTACGAGCCCAAGGTCAAGGTGGGCGACAAGGTCAAGAAAGGCCAGCTGCTGCTCAAGTTCGATATGGCCGCCATTTCTGCCGCCGGCTATAAGCTGACCACCCCTGTGGTCGTCACCAATACCGATGACTTTACCAGTGTCGAACCCATCGCCACCGGCAAGGTCACCCAGGGTCAGGACATGATCCTGGTCAAATAAGGTTTCCTTGTGGTGTAGGGATCTTGCACTTGCGAAGGCGGGGCTTTTCGGAGCCCCGCCTTTGCGCTGCCTGCACCACAAAAAGCGGCGCTCCCCTGCCGGCCATGGCCGGTGCGGGAGCGCCGTGTCGTTTTGCTGTTACAGGGTCACCTTGTGGTAGACCTTCTTGCCCTTCTTGATGACCAGGCCCTCGGCCAGCTGGTCCGAGGTGTAGCTGGCGGTGGGGGCGGCCACCTTTTCGCCGTTGACCAGGACGCCTCCCTGGGTGACCAGGCGGCGGGCCTCGCCGTTGGAGGCGGCCAGCCCGGCCTTGACCATCAGGGTCAGGATGCCGATGCTGCCGTCGGTCAGGTCGGCCTCGGTCAGGGTGGTGGTGGGCATGTGCTCGGTGTCCGCCGCGCCGCTGAAGAGGGCGCGGGCCGCATCCTGGGCCTTGCCGGCCTCTTCCTTGCCGTGGACCATGCTGGTCAGCTCGTAGGCCAGGATCTCCTTGGCCTCGTTCAGCTTCTGGTCCTTCCAGGTGGCCATCTCGTCGATCTGCTCCAGCGGCAGGAAGGTCAGCATCCGAATGCACTTCATGACGTCGGCGTCGTCCACGTTGCGCCAGTACTGGTAGAACTCGAAGGGGCTGGTCTTGTTGGGGTCCAGCCAGACCGCGTTGCCGGCGGTCTTGCCCATCTTCTTGCCCTGGGAGTCGGTCAGCAGGGTGATGGTCATGGCGTAGGCGTCCTTGCCCAGCTTGCGGCGGATCAGCTCGGTGCCGCCCAGCATGTTGCTCCACTGGTCGTCGCCGCCGAACTGCATGTTGCAGCCGTAGTGCTGGAACATGTAGTAGAAGTCGTAGCTCTGCATGATCATGTAGTTGAACTCGAGGAAGGACAGGCCCTTCTCCATCCGCTGCTTGTAGCACTCGGCCCGCAGCATATTGTTCACCGAGAAGCAGGCGCCCACCTCCCGCAGCAGCTCGATGTAGTTCAGCTTGAGCAGCCAGTCGGCGTTGTTCAGCATCAGGGCCTTGCCCTCGCTGAAGTCGATGAACCGCTCCATCTGCCGCTTGAAGCAGGCGGCGTTGTGGTCGATGTCCTCTTTGGTCAGCATCTTGCGCATATCGGTGCGGCCGGAGGGGTCGCCGATCATGGTGGTGCCGCCGCCGATCAGGGCGATGGGCTTGTTGCCGGCCATCTGCAGCCGCTTCATCAGGGTCAGGGCCATGAAGTGGCCGGCGGTCAGGCTGTCGGCGGTGCAGTCAAAGCCGATGTAAAAGGTCGCCTTGCCCTCGTTGATCACGTCGATGATCTCCTCGTCGGTGATCTGGGCCACCAGCCCGCGGGCCTTCAGTTCGTCGTACAGTTTCATAAGAACATACCTCCTGTTTTTGTACCCAGCGGAGGATAAAAAAACACCCTCCGCCAACGTAAATTGGCAGAGGGCGAGAAAATCGCGGTACCACCTCTGTTTGCTGCCCCCTCGCGGATGACAGCCTCACAAGTGCAGGCCCCTCAGTGGATGGACCAACACTCTGCGTTTGTAACGCTCGCATGCGGCGGGGCCTAGTGGGGCGGGGTGCGCCGGTTCAGCCTGCAGCTCCGGGAGGTATTTCGCCTGCGGCTCTGCACGCCCCTTTCACCAACCGGGGCCTCTCTGGGCAGAGCGGGTCAGGGTACTCGGTTCCCATCATCGCCTTTACGATTGTCTATTGTACAGGAACAGCCGGGGAATGTCAAGGGGCAATTTCAGTCCAGCCGCTCCACCCGGAGGGTGGCGATGCCCGACTGCCCGGGCTGCCCGGTGACCAGGTCCTGGGGCGCGGGCACCAGCAGCATAAAGCCGTCCTTCCCGTAGCGCCGGCCGTAGCCGCGGGCATAGTCCTCTGCCACCGAGGCGTGCTGCACCCGGCCCACCACCATGGCGGTGATGCCCGCCCCGCTCAGGTCCTGCACCTGCTCCAGGGTGCATTCCAGAGTGAGGAAGGCTTCTTCGATGACCGGCGCATGGATGCTTTTGGCCCGGGCTAGGGTGAAGCCTCCGGCGGCAAACTCGTCGGTCTCCGCCCCGTTGCAGCGGATGGTCTCCACCAGCTGGTCGTAGCGGCCCAGAGGCAGGAAGTTGACGGCAAAGCACCCCTCCCGCCGGATGTTGGCGTAGGTGTGGGTGTGCTGGTACAGGTTGCCCATCACCGCAAAAAAGGCGGTCTTGTCCCCGTGGAAGCAGCTCCAGGCATGGAAACAGACATTGGGTTTCCCGTTCTCCTTCCAGGTGGTGACGGCGAAAAGCGGGGTCGGGATGCCCCCCGTCACCTCAAAGTGGGAGAAGAGCTCGAACTCCTCGGGGTAGGCCGGCTGGAACCAGGCAGGAAAACGGCTGCCGATCTCGATCTTCATCCCGATGCACGCCCCTTTCCGGCCATCAGGCCCCCAGCAGGGCCAGCGCCCTTTTGTACAGCGGGTCCAGCTCGCAGCCGCAGCTGCCGCACTCCTGGTCGGCCTGCCGGATGGCGGCCACCAGGGCGTCGTGGTCGGCGCGGCCTTCCAGCCAGGCCCGGGCCGGTGCGGCGATCCGCTCCCAGCCGGATGCGGCAAACTTTTCCATGATGGGTTTCAGTTCGTTCATCGTCGTACCCTCCTGTTCATTCGCGCCCGGCCAGCTCCAGCATTTCGCGGGCGTTGGCCCGGGCAAGGTCGGTGACCTGGTCGCCCGAGATCAGGCGGGCCAGGGCTTCTGCACGGCCCTCGGCGTCGAGGGGCGTTACCTGGGTAAAGGCCCTGTCCCCTTCCACCCGCTTCTGGATCAGCAGGTGGCAGTCCGCCAGGGCGGCGATCTGGGCGGTGTGGGTGATGCAGAGGATCTGGTGGCCGCTGCGGGCGCTTTGGCGCAGCACCTGGCCGATCTTGCCCGCCGCCTTGCCCGATACGCCGCTGTCGATCTCGTCGTAAATGACGGTGGGCACCGCGTCCCGGTCGGCCAGGGCGTTTTTGATGGCCAGCGTGATGCGGCTCAGCTCGCCCCCCGAAGCGATCTTGGCCAGGGGTTTGGGGGGCTCGCCGGGGTTGGTGGCGATGTAAAATTCCAGGCTGTCCTGCCCGTGGCTGGCCAGCGGCCCGCGGCTGTGCCGCAGGCTGAGCCGGACCCCCGGCATGTTCAAAAAATCCAGGGTGTCCGAGATGCGGCGGTTCAGCTCCTCAAACGCCTTCAGGCGGGTCTGGGTCAGGACTTCGGCGGCCTCCCGCGCCAAGCCGTACAGCCGGCGCTTTTCGGCCTGCAGCCGGTCGTGGTGCTCCTGGGAGAACTGGATCCGTTCCAGTTCCTCCCGGGCCTTTTCCCCAAAGGCCAGCACATCCTCCACCGTGTCGCCGTATTTCCGTTTGAGCTTGTAGATCAGGTCCAGCCGCTGCTCGATCTCGTCCAGCTCGCCGTCGTTGCTCTCGTAGTCCTCCAGGCGGGAGGCCAGCTCCCCCGAGAGGTCCTTGAGGGTATAATACAGGTCCAGCAGCTGGCCGGCGCTGTCGGCCAGGCCGCTGTCCAGCTGGGCCGCCATGTCGATGGCGTTGGAGGCCTCCCCCACCAGGTCGACCCCGCCGGCGGCCTCGTCCCCGCCCGAGAGGGCGGCGTAGGCCCGGGCGATCTGTTCCCGGATGGTGGAGGCGTTGGCCAGCACCTTGCGCCGGCTCTCAAGGGTCTCCTCCTCCCCGGCGGTCAGGGCCGCGTCGTCGATCTCGCCCACCTGGTACTGGAGCAGGTCGGTCTTGCGGCGCTTTTCTTCCTCGTCGGTCACCAGGCTGTCCAGCTCCCGCTTGACCCGGATCAGCTCCTTGTAGATCTTATAATAGTTCTGGTAGGCCTCCCGGTTCTGGGCGTAATCGTCCAGGATGCTCTCATGGTGGGCGGGGTTGAGCAGGCCCACCGAATCGTGCTGCCCGTTGATGTTGATGAGGCCGCCGCACAGCTCCCGCAGGACGGCGGCGGTGGCCGGCATCCCGTTGATGCGGCAGGTGCTCTTGCCCTCGGCGGTGATCTCCCGGGTCAGCAGCAGCTCGGCGCTGCGCTCGTATCCCGCCTTTTCCAGGTTGTCCTGGACGGCGTCGGGCACCTGCTCGAAGGCGGCCCGGATCACCGCCTTGGCGGCGCCGGCGCGGACCAGCTCCCGGGAGGTCCGGCTGCCCAGAATGGCGTTGATGGAGTCGATCAGGATCGACTTGCCGGCGCCGGTCTCGCCGGTCAGGACGTTCAGTCCCTTTTCAAAATGGACGTCAGCCTTCTGGATGACGGCCACATTTTCGATTTGCAGGCTGCTCAGCATGGTCTAGGCCTCGTTTTTCTTATTTGCGCGCAATGTAGCGCTCCAGCTCGGCGCTGATGTTCTTGGCGTCCCGCTCCGAGCGGACCACCACCAGAAAGGTGTCGTCACCCGACAGGGACCCCACCACGTTTTTCCACTGCATCGAATCGAACACCTGGCAGGCGGCGTTGGCCATGCCGGGGTAGCATTTGATCATGACGATGTGCCCTGCATAATCCACCCCCAGCACCGACTCCCGAAAGATCGTCTCGAACCGTTCCTGGACTTTGGGGTCGTACCGGTCGCTGTGGCTGGACACATAGCGGTAGCCCTCGTCGGTGGCAGCCTTGACCAGGCACAGCTCCCGTATATCCCGGGAAATGGTGGCCTGGGTCACCTCATAGCCCTCGGCGTTCAGGTATTCCTGCAGCTCTTCCTGCCGGCTGATGGAATGCTCGCGGATCAGCCGGAGGATGGCCTGCAGCCGTTCGGCCCGGGTCCTGGTGTCTTCCTGCGGTTTGCGGCTCATGGGAATTCCGCCTCCTTTTATCACAATTACGCTGTTTGATGGTTCCTGTCCGGCGCGTCAGGTCCGGCTGCGGAGTTTCTGGTCGATGGCCTGGAACTGGTCGGCCCGGCTGAAGGTGATCAGCTGGACGTTCTGGTCCGACAGGCGGACCACCGCCGTCGCGCCGGCCCGCAGCGTATAGCCGTCGTCGCCGTCGCAGCTGATGAACACCTCGTCGTCCGCCACCTGCCCCACACAGATGTTGATCTTGCGCTCCTGGGCAAAGACCATGGGCGGGGTAGCCAGGCTGTGGGGGCAGATGGGAGTGACCACGATGCCCTTGGTCTGGGAGTCCAGGATCGGCCCCCCTGCCGCCAGAGAATAGGCGGTGGAGCCGGTGGGGGTGGCCACGATGACCCCGTCCCCCCGGAAGTGCTCCACCAGGATGTCGTCGCAGTAGACGCTGAAGTCGATGGCCTGCTGCAGGCGGCCCTTGGTCACCACCACATCGTTGAGGGCGTGGCCCTCCCAGCCGTCGTCCCCCAGCACCCGGACATAGAGCAGCATCCGGCTGTCCAGGCTGTACCGGCCCCGGGCCACGGCGCTGAGCTTGGTCTCCAGCTCGTCCACCTCGCAGGTGGCCAAAAAGCCGCAGCGCCCCAGGTTGATGCCCAGGATGGGCTTGTGGTAGCTCAGGGTCAGGTTGGCCACATGGAGGATGGTGCCGTCGCCCCCGATGGTCAGGATGACGTCGGTCTGTTCCATGCAGGCCTCAAAGGGCAGATACTCCACCCCTGCAATGTTGCAGTCCTGCTTCCACTTTTGTTCCATCAAAACGGACGCCCCGTGGGTCCGCAGGATCTGCGCCGCCCGCAGGGCCAGCTCCCTGGCCGAGCTCTTGCCGGGGTTGGGGGAAATGTAGACCGTCATCCTTCTGCACCTCCTGTGTGTCGGATCTGGTTCAGCGGTCCAGCGCCTGGTGGCTGGCGGCCACCACGGCCGCCGCCGCATCCTCGCCGGGAGCGGCGGGGGTGTCGCTCTTTTCCACAAACATCAGGTATTCTATGTTGCCCTCCGGGCCCTTGACCGGGCTGAAGTCCAGCCCGCGGACCTCGAAGCCGTTGTCCACCGCATAGCCCATGGCCCGGAGCAGCACCTCCCGGTGGGTGGCCGGGTCCCGGACCACGCCGTTTTTGCCCACCTTCTCCCGGCCGGCCTCGAACTGAGGCTTGACCAGACAGACGCCCACCGCATCGGGGGTCGTTACCACCCGGGCCACCGGGAAGATATGGTGCAGCGAGATGAAAGAGACATCCACGCTGAAAAAGGCGATGGGGTCGTCCAGCTGGTCGGGGGTGACGTTGCGGATGTTGGTCCGCTCCATGTTCACCACCCGGGGGTCGGTGCGCAGGCTCCAGGCCAGCTGGCCGTAGCCCACGTCCACCGCATAGACCTTGGCCGCCCCGTTTTGCAGCATGCAGTCGGTGAAGCCGCCGGTGGAGGCCCCGATGTCCATGCACACTTTGCCCCGGGGGCTGAGGGGGAACACCTGCATGGCTTTTTCCAGTTTGAGGCCGCCCCGGCTGACATAGCCGATGTCGTGGCCCCGCACTTCCACCAACGCGTCTTCCTTGACCATATCGCCGGCTTTGTCGGCCTTCTGCCCGTTGACGTAGACCACGCCGGCCATGATCATCGCCTTGGCGCGCTCCCGGCTCTGGATCAGGCCGTGCTGCACCAGGTATTGGTCCAATCGTATCTTCACCTTGTCCGCTCCTTTTCTTGTCCGGCGTCCAGGGCCTGCCGCACGGCCTGCACAAGGCTTGCGGCATCCAGGCCCTGGAGCTCTTTCAGTTCGGGGACCGTGGCGTGGGTCAGTTTGGTGTTGTCCACCGCCCGGTGGATGAAGGTCCCCCGCCAGCCGTCCTCCGTCAGGCGTGCCACCAGCTGCTGGCCGATGCCCCCTGCACAGACGCATTCCTCCGCAAAGAGGATTGTATCAAATCGTTCGATCGCATGTAGGAATTCGTCTGTAAAGGGGAATATCTTTACAAGCTTGCAGACCCTGCACGGGATGCCCTGGGCTTCCAGAGCCGCCCCGGCGGCCAGCACATCCTCCACCTCGCTGCCGTAGCTGACCAGGACGGTGTCCGCCTCCGGCTGCCCGGTCAGGAAATCGAAGGCGCGGCCGGTGCATCCGTACCGGGCCAGGGCCGCGCTCTCCCCTCCGCGGGGATAGCGCAGCGCCTGGGGCCCGGTATAGCGGGGCCCCACCAGCTGGACCAGCCAGTAGCACAGCTCGGCATAATTGGAAGGCGAATAAATGGGGATGCCCGCCTCGCTGAGGAAAGCCGGGTCGTAGATGCCCTGGTGGGTCTCGCCGTCGGCAGGCACCAGGCCCGCCCGGTCGATGGCAAAGATCACCTTGACCCGCAGCAGGCAGACGTCGTGAAGGATCTGGTCGTAGGCCCGCTGCAAAAAGGTGGAGTAGATGGCTGCCACCGGGGTCATCCCCTGGCTGGCCAGCCCCGCCGCAAAGGTGACGGCGTGCTGCTCGGCCATCCCCACGTCAAAAAAACGGTCCCGGTAGGCGTGGCCGAAAAATTGCAGGCCGGTGCCGTACTTCATGGCGGCGGTGATGGCGCAGATCTTTTTGTCGGCGGAGGCGGCCTCGCACAGCGCCTTGCCGAACACGGTGGAGAAGGAGGCCGGCGCCGCCACCTCCGGGTCCGGGACATAGCCCTGGCTGCCGGCGGAAACCCCGTGGAACTCCCCGGGGTTCTGCTCGGCGGGAGGGTATCCCTTGCCCTTGGTGGTCACCACATGGAGGAAGAGAGGCCCCGACCGGACCGTGATGTTGCGCAGCGTCTGCTCCAGCTCCAGGACCTTGTGCCCGTCCAGGGGTCCCAGGTACTGAAAGCCCATGTTCTCGAACATGGTGGAGTCGTACATGGTCCGGCGGACGATGGTCTTGGCCCGGCTGAGGAACCGGTGCACCGGCTCGCCGATCAGCGGCACCCGGCTGAGGACCCCGCTCAAATGCTGGTTGGCCCGGAAATATTCGGGGCTGGCCCGCAGATGGGTCAGGTATCGGGCCATGGCCCCCACATTTTTGGAGATGGACATCCCGTTGTCGTTCAGGATGACCATGAGGTTGTTGAGAGAGGAGATGTTGTTCATCCCCTCGTAGATCATCCCGCCGGTGAAGGCCCCATCCCCGATGATGGCCACCACCCAGCCGGGCTCGTTTTTCAATTTTTTGGCCCAGGCCATGCCGATGGCCAGGGACAGGGCCGTGTTGCCGTGGCCTGCCACGAAGGCGTCGTGGCTGCTCTCCCGCGGGTTGGGGAAGCCGGAGATGCCGTCCCGCTGGCGCAGGCGGGCAAACCCCGCCTTGCGGCCGGTGAGCAGCTTGTGGGTGTAGCACTGATGCCCCACGTCAAAAACGATCTTGTCCTGGGGCGAGTTCAGCACCCGGTGCAGGGCCACCGTCAGTTCCACGGTGCCCAGGTTGGAGGCCAGGTGCCCCCCTGTGTGCAGGACGCTGTCCACCAGGAAACTGCGGATCTCGCCGCACAGCTGGACCACCTGCTTTTCGGTCAGGCGCTTGAGATCTTCCGGCCCCCGGATGGCATCCAGCAGAGGTGTATCCACTCCTATCACCGCCTCTCTCTGTTCCGGCCGCTCACGCGATCATCCCGGACAGCGGGTACAAAAAGCCCACCGCCGCCCCGACGATCAGCCCCGCGTAGACCTGCAGCGGGGTGTGGCCCACCATTTCTTTCAGGTGCATGTTCTGCAGGAAGGGCGAGCGGCTCTCGCTCTCTTCCAGCCACATTTCAATGATGTTGTTCAGGACCTTGGCCTGCTCGCCCGTCTCGTGGCGGACGCCCATGGCGTCGTGCATGGTGATGATGGCCACCACGCAGGCGATGGCAAACAGGGTGGAGTGGACCCCCTCGATCCGGCCGGTCGCCACCACCATGGCGCAGACCGTGGCGCTGTGGGCGCTGGGCATCCCGCCGTCGCCCACCATCCGCTCCAGCTGCAGCTTGCCTGCCAGGAGCGAGCTGATGGTGGTCTTGATCAGCTGCGCCGTGAGCCACCCCAGGATGGAGACGGTCAGGATCTCATTCCAGGTCAAAATGTTGTGAATCACTTCCATCGTCTGTTTCCCTTCTTTTCCGTTTCATTTCCCTTTGCCGTGGGTTCAGTCAGCTGCGGCGCTCCAGCATGGCGGCGGCCAGCTGCTCCAGGAAAGCCGCTTTTTCGCCAAAGGCCGTATGTACGGCCTCGCAGGTGTCCTGGTTGACCTGCTGTGCCAGGGTCATGGCGCCGTCGGGGCCGTAGAGGGTGACAAAGGTGGTCTTGCCGTTTTCCTTGTCGCTGCCGGCGGGCTTGCCCAGCTGCTCGGTGGTGGCGGTGGCGTCCAGCACGTCGTCCACGATCTGGAACACCAGCCCCAGCCCGTAGGCATACTGCTCCAGCGCCTCCCGCTGGGCCTCGGTGGCGCCCGCCGCCGCGCCGCCCATCTGGACGGCCGCATTGATCAGGGCGCCGGTCTTGTTGTGGTGGATCAGCATCAGCTGGCTCTCGGTGGGGTCCAGCACCTCGTATTTGAGGTCCAGCTCCTGGCCGTAGACCATGCCCCGGCTGCCCGCCCCCTTGCTGAGGGCCCGGGCCGCCTGCAGGCAGACCTCCGGCGGGGCGGGGGCGTTGGTCACCGCCTCGAAAGCCTCGGTCAGCAGCACGTCCCCGGCCAGCAGGGCCGCGGCCTCTCCAAAGGCCTTGTGGCAGGAGGGCCGGCCCCGGCGCAGGTCGTCGTCGTCCATGCAGGGCAGGTCGTCGTGGATCAGGGAGTAGCAGTGCAGCATCTCGACGGCAGCCGCAAAGGATTCGGCGGCGGCGTCATCGCCCCCCAGCATATCGCATACGCTGAGCACCAGCACCGCCCGCACCCGTTTGCCGCCGCCCATCAGGCTGTAGCGGGCCGCCTGACAGACCTGTGATTCTGCCGGCAGATAGCGCCGGCAGGCGTCCTCCAGCGCCCGTTTGGCCCGGGCCAGATATGCGTCGTATTGCTCGTGGTAATTCATGCCTGTTCCTCCGCGTCTTTTCCTTCCGGCCCCTGGGCCGCCTGGGCGCCCAGCCTGCCGTCGATCTCTTCGATCTGCAGCGAGACCTTGTCCAGCGTCCTGCTGCAATAATCCACAAGGCCGGCCGCCTCGGCGTACAGTTTGACCGATTCGGCCAGGGTGGTCTCTTCGCTCTGCATTTTAGTCAGGATGTCCTCCAGACGGGTCATCCCCTCTTCAAACGTTTTGGGTGCTCGCATCGGTCTCCTCCACTGCTGTGACCAGGCACCGGGCCTGGCGGTGTGCGGCGATCAGTCGGATGGTCTGCCCCGCCTCCAGCTGGCCGGCCTGGAGGACTTTGCCGTCCGCCCCGGCCACCATGGCGTAGCCGCGGGCCAGCACCTGATAAGGGTTGAGGGTCGCCGTCAGGGCCGCCGCATGGGCCAGCTGGCGGCTCTTTTCTTTCCAGCAGGCCCGGCTGCCCTGCCGCAGCGCCTGGCAGAGGGCCTCCAGCTGGGCCCGGCCCGCCTGCACCTGCCGCCGCGGCAGGCCGCCGGCCAGGGCGTCCCGGTATGCTTTGCAGTTATTATAGCATATTTCCTGGCGTTTTTGCATATTTCCCTGTATATTTTCCCTGAGCTCCCACAGCTGGCGGCGCAGGGCCTCCCGGTCGGGGACGGCCAGCTCGGCCGCGGCCGAGGGCGTAGGCGCACGGCAGTCGGCCACAAAGTCCAGGATGGTGTAGTCGATCTCGTGCCCGATGGCGCTGATGAGGGGCGTCCTGCACCGGAACGCCGCCCGGGCGATGCACTCGGCGTTAAAGACCCACAGGTCCTCCCGGCTGCCGCCGCCCCGGGCCACGATGATCTCATCCACGCCGCGGCGGTCCAAAACGCCGATGGCGTCGGCCACCTCCTGGGCGGCGTCAAAACCCTGGACGCTGACCGGGCACAGCAGCAGCCTGACCGCCGGCCAGCGCCGGCCGATGACGTTCTTGATGTCCTGCAGGGCCGCGCCGGTGCGGCTGGTGACCAGACCGATCGTTTGGGGGAACGCCGGCAGCGGCTTTTTGTGCTCGGGGGCAAAAAGGCCCTCGGCTTGCAGCCGGGCCTTGAGCTGTTCCAGCGCCAGCTGGGCCTCCCCGATGCCGTCGGGGAACATGGCGTTGACATACACCTGGTACGCCCCGCTGGGCTCGTAGAGGGTGACCCGGCAGCGGACCACCACCCGCATCCCCTCTTCGGGTCGGAAGGCCAGCCGCTGGGCGTCGGAGCGGAACATCACCGCCTTGACGCTGCACTGGCTGTCCCGCAGGGTGAAATAGCAGTGGCCGCTTTTGGCGTTGCGGACAAAGTTGGCCACCTCGCCCCGCAGGGCCAGGTCGTACAAAAGGTCGTTGCCGTCCAGCAGGGCCTTGACGTAGCGGTTGAGGGCGGTGACGGTGATCACTTCAGCCATAGGCCCGCCTCCCTTGCCGCCAGGATGGACACCCCGATGGCGTTGTCGCTGGCGTACTGGGCCGGCACGAACTGCACCGCCGGCAGACGCCGCTGGACCCAATCCCGGATGATCTCGCTGCTCATCACCCCGCCGGCGCAGACCACCGGCAGGCCGGGATACCGGGCGAGGGCCGCCCTGGTCATCCGGACCACCGTATCCGCCACGCAGAGCAGGCAGTATTTGCAGACATAGGCCGGGCTGCGCCCCGCATCCAGCAGGGCGGCGCACTGGTTCTCCAGCCCCGAAAGGCTGCAGGTCATCTCTCTGACGCTGGACCGGGGCTTGATCTCCTCGGCGCATTCGGCCGCCAGGCGGGAGACTTCGGCCCCCGCCGGGAAGCCGAACCCCAGCCTGACCCCCAGACGGTCCACCGCCTGGCCGGCGTAGAGGTCGCTGCTGGTGCCCAGCAGCTCGACCCGGCGGACCTGGTCGCAGAGCAGCAGGTCGGTGGTGCCCCCCGAGATGTGGAACAGCAGCACTTTCTGCCGGAACAGGGCCTCCCCGCCGGCGGCAAAGAGGGCCGCGGCGGCATGGCCCTGCTGGTGGGTGGTGCGGACCAGGGGCACGCCCCGCCCCAAGGCGAAGGCCTGCCCGGCGCTGACCCCTGCCAGAAAGCAGGGCATATAGCTGCCCTGGACAGGGCGGGGCTTTTCCGAGACGCCCACCGCGCCAATCTTCGCCAGGTCAAACTCCTCCCCCAGCCCGGCCAGCATCCCGGGCAGGGCGGCGGTGTGGTGAAAGAGCGCGTCGCTCTGACGCAGGCCCAGCTGCCCCTCTTTCACCGGCAAAAAGCGCTTTTTTGCGCAAACAACCTCCCCGGCTGTGTCAAAAACAGCCAGAGAGGTCGCATAGTTGCTGGTATCAATGCCCAGTGTATAGCTCACGGTTGTGCAGGCTCCTCCTGGGGCGCGCCGTCGTCCGCGTCGGCAAGGCCCGACTCCCGGGCGACGCTGCCCAGCAGGCCGTTGACAAACTGGTAGTCCTCTTCTGCGCCGTATTTTTTGGCCAGCTCCACCGCCTCGTTGATGGCGACGCTGGGTTTGTGCTCGGCGCCATACAGCATCTCGGCAATGGCCAGCCGCAGCACGGTGATCGAGACGCGGGGGATGCGCTCCATGGTCCAGCCCCGCAGGTGGGCGCGGATCAGGTCGTCCACCTCGGCCGAATGGTCATAGTAGGCACGCAGCAGGCAGGCGCCGAAGCCGTCCACCGGATGCTCCTCGTCATTTTCGCGGTTGGCGTCCAGCGCCTCTTCAAGGGGCAGCTCGCCAAAAGTCTGTGCAAAGGCCAGCAGGAACGCATTCTCGCGGGCCTGGCGGCGAGGCATCTGATTTTCCATAGTATTCCTCTCACAACATTAAAGTCCTCTCTGCGGGGCGCACCGGCGCGCCGCAGAGAGGCTGGGTTCCGGTTGATCTGAATTTATTCAGCCGCGGCGGCGGGCGCCTCGCTGGCAAGGCCCGCCACGATCAGGTTGACGCGGCTGACCGTGACCCGCGTCATGTTCTGGACGGCGCTTTTCACGTTTTTCTGCACCTTTTCCGCCATGACCGGCACGCAGGTGCCAAAGCGGACGATCAGGTTCAGGGTGATGTCCGCGGTGCCCTCCCGCATTTCGACCGTGACCGGCGGCTGAAGGTTGACCATCTCCAGCAGCTCCTTGGCCTTTTTGCTCTGCTGCCTGCCGCAGGCGACGTCGGCCACCCCGTCGATCTCCATCGCAGCGCAGCGCGCGATCTTGGCGATGACGTCGGTCGAGATCTGAAGGCTGCCGCCCATAAGATCCATGTTCTGCATATCCATTCTACGGTCCTCCGTTCATTCCGGCATGGTGGATGCCGTTGCTTTCTGTTCGCGCCAGCGCTGCCCGCCGGGCCGCTTTGGCTAGTTACTGATATTATACCATTCTTTTTGATTTTATACAACACTTTCCTTTTCGGGCGCGGCAAAAGTCCGGGCCGGCCGGCGGATGCGGACGGTCCGGACTCACGGCGCCGGTCATTTCACTTCCACCACCGTGATATTCTGAGCGGTCACGTTGCTTTTGCTCATCACGATGTCCCGGATCTGGGCCACCTGGGCCGCCGTCAGGGCGTCCCCTGTGGTCATCACCGTCAGGTCTGCCCTGCCCTGCTGCAAAAAGCAGAGGCAGTCGGCAAACCCCTTGGCCTTGATGAGGGTCTCGATCTCGTTTTCAGCGTTGATGTCCTCCAGGTTGGCGGTCATCTGGGCGGTGTACTCCGCCTTTTCCTTGTCGGACAGGGACGAATCCTTCAGGGTCTTCTGGATGGTGTCCAGGGCCTCGTCGTGGGCCTTTTCGCGGTTGAGGCGGGCCTCGTCGAAAAACTGGCTGCCGGTATCGTTGGCCACGCTGACCAGCTGGGCCTCGCCGTAGTTCTTGTTGGCGGCCGAGGCGGCCTCCGCCTCGGTCAAAAGCGCGTCGGTCACCCCGCCGGAAGAACTCTCCGGCATCCCGGCCGAACTGGAAGCGCCGCTGCCCGCGGAGGGGGCTGCGGCCGTCTCCACAGCGAGGGAATCCATGCCGGTGCGGGCGTACTGCCAGTTCAGATAGCAGGCGACCGCCAGGGCGGCGGCCAGGGTCACGGCAGTGGCGCGGCGGGTGCTTTTGGCGATGTTTCTCATAAGTAAGCTCCTCCCTCGGGTTTATCTCAATGGCTGCGCTGTTCTACGCAGATCCGGTTGGCCGGCACGTCCAGCAGCGCCGAGACCAGGGCTGTGATCCGCGCTTCGACCCCCACGTCCCCGCCCCCGTCGCAGACCACGGCCACGCCGCAGACGGTGGGCAGATAGGTCGTCTCCTCCAGAGCGGTGCCGTCCTCCAGCAGGACGTGGGTCTGCCGGCTCTGCTCCGTTCCGGTCTGGGTGTCGGTGGCATAGATCCGCTCCTCTCCGCTTTCCAGTGTGACCATGACGGTGGTCTCGCCTGCGCCCTCCACCTGGGCGATCAGCCCGGCCAGCTGCTGTTCCAGCCCGGCCCGGTAGCTGGCGGCAGTCTGGCCGGAGGACGCGCCGCCCCCGGTCCGGCTGCCGCCGGACGCGGGCCACAGCTCGCTGCACAGGATCAGGACCATGGCCGCCACCCCCAGCGCTGCGGCCAGCGAGGCGGCCCGGGGCTTTGTCTGCTCCGGCCCGGCCCTGAGCCAGGCGGCCAGACGCTCCTGTAAGGGCATGGCTCATCCTCCTTGTTCCTCTTCCGTCCAAACAATGGTTTCCGGCCCGATGGCAAGGGCCTCGCAGAGCAGATCCCGGACCGCTTCCCGCCCGGAGGCCCGGGCACCTGCGGGCAGGCGGACCTCCACCCCCGCGGCGCAGACCCCCTCTTCCGTCCGGGCCAGGGCGACGGCAAGCTCCGCCTCCAGGCCGGTCTGGTCCCGGATCTGCGCTTCCAGCCGGGCGGCCAGGTCCTGCCCGGCCTGCCGGAGGATCGTCTCTTCTGCTGTGCCAAAGGACGCCGCCTGCGCAGCGGGCGGAGCAAAGCCGTCCACGCCGGCCCGGATGCCGGGCAGGGCATGAAAAAGGGCTACTAGAATATATAGCCCCGCCGCAGCCTTTATGCACTGCCGGCCCCGGACGTCCCCCAGCAGCTGGCCCACCAGCTCGGCGCAGATGCAGGCGGTACAAAAGACCGCCACCGATGTTTTCAGTTGCTGCAGTTTAACCGCCTCCCATCATGAACAGCAGCGCCGTGCCCAACACGGCGATCCCAAAGACCAGCGCGATGGCCGCCGCCAGGCCCTGTACTCCCTGACGCAGGCAGCCGAACAGGGCCGCGCACCGGCCCAGGCCGGCGGCGCTGCACAGCAGCTCGCACCCCAGGAGCAGCACCGTGTGCACCATCAAAACCATGTACAGGGGCAGGAACTCCGCCGCCAGGAACGCAATGGCCGCAAAGCCCAGCCCGCTTTTCAGCAGACGCATCCCGCTCAGGACGGCGCCCGCCGCCGCGCTCAGGCTCTGCCCGACGATGGGCACGGTGCCGGTCAGCAGCTGCCCCAGCTGCTGGCTGGCCTGGTCCATCTGGGCAGTAAAGACCCGCTGCAGCCCCAGCAGGGCCGCAAATGCCCGGCCTGCCCACCCCAGCCCCCTGCGGAACAGGCTGCCCGCGCTGCGGCAGGCGGCGGCCAGGGCCGCCTCGGTGCTGATGCAGCAGGCCGCGCTGAGGGCCAGGTAACAATGGAACAGGGGCGGCGTCCAACTGCAGAGCAGCTGGGCCAGCAGGCATAATCCGCTGAGGAACAGCCCCCCTGCCGCCGCTCCGGCCGTGGGCTCTCCGCCGGCGATCAGCACCCCCTCGTAGACGGGTACGAACCCCAGCAGGAACAGCCGCCAGCTCTCCAGCTTTTCGCAGACCGTTTCGGCCAGGGCCGCCAGGGCCGCCCAGCAGAGCAAAACGCTGCCCCCCGCCGCCGCCAGGTCCAGCAGGGCGGCCCTGCCCTCCCCGGCAAAAAAGGAGATCAGCAGCACCAGCAGCAGGTACAGCAGGACCCGGGCATACCCCGCCACCGACGCCTGCATGGTCCCGGCCAGGTCCCCCGGCAGGAGGGCCTGCACCGCGCCCAGCGGGTCGGACACGAAATCTTCCAGGTCCGCGGGCGCCTGGTCCAGGTAGGGCTGCCAGCTCTCCTGCCCCGGCAGGGAGCCGGCCGGGGCCTGTCCCTCCGGGCCGGAAGCCGCCCGCGCCGCCGGCGGGGCAAGGCCCAGGCAGAATGCAAGCCCCAGGCAGAGCAGCGCGCGTTTCAACCGGTCAGTTCCCATATCATTCCACAGACCTCCTCCAGCAGGGGCCACAGGGCCGCCAGGGTCAGCACCCGGCCCGCAAAGCTGGTGCACCAGGCCAGCGCTTCGGCTTCCGCCTCCTTGCAGACGGCGCAGGCATAGTCGGTCAGCAGCAGGACTCCGGCGCACCGCAGCAGGCTTGCAAACGCCGCCCCGTCCACCCGGGCGGCCAGAGCCGCCAGCCCTGCCGCCATCTGCTGCAGGGGGACCGTCAGCCGGACCAGGATGGCCAGCCCCGCCGCCAGCGACAGCAGCAGGGCAAAGGCCGGGTTCGATTTGTGCAGCAGCCCGTACAGCAGGGCGGCCGCCGCCGCAAGGCCCAGGGTAGGCAGCAGGTGTTCCAGCGCCATCAGAGGGCAAAAAGGGCCTTGATGGTCACGAACAGGTCGCTGATCTGCTGCACCAGCATGGACAGGACCACCACCAGCCCCGCCAGGGTGGTCATCATGGCCTGATCCTCCCGGCCTGAGCGGATCAGCAGCTGGTTCAGCACCGCCACGATGATCCCGATGGCCGCGATTTTGAACACAAGGTCGATTTCCAAAGCCCCGTCATCTCCCTTTCTTTTTACAGGATCAGCAGCCCCAGCACCGCCCCCGCCGCCAGGCCCAGCCGCCGGTCGATGGAAGCCGAGCGGGCCTCTTCTTCCCGCACCCGGTCCAGAAAGCTCTGGAACCGGGCCAGGTAATAGTCCAGCCGGGCGCATTCCTGCCCGGCGTCGGCCCGGCCCAGAGCGGCAAAACACTCGGCAAAGCAGGCCGCCTCTTCCGCCGCCAGGGGCGCGGGCGGGGGCATCTGCCCGAAACCGTCCGCACGCCCCATGGCCCGGCCCAGGGCGCTGGCCGGGCCATACTCCGCCGCCAGCGTCCGGTAAAGGGGCCCCAGGTCGGCGCGGCGGTAGCCGATCTCCTGCCGCAGCCGGGCCAGCAGGCCGGCGGTCTCTTCCAGGGCGCGCCGCCGGGCGGCCAGCCGCTGGCGCCGGGCGTCGCCGGCGCAAAAGCCCGCCGCCGTCAGCAGCAGCGCCGCCGCCCACCGCAGCCCGCTCATACCCGGCACACCCCGGCGATCTGCCCCGGGGCCTGCCGGCCCGCCAGCATCACCAGGACCCGGAGCATCCCCTTCTCCCGCATATAGGCCACCTGGGGCCGGCGCAATGCTTCGTCCGGGGCAGCGGCGTGGAGGCTGGCGATGTAGTCCACCCCGCTGAAAAATCCCTGTTCCAGCCCGCGGACCTCCTCCAGCCCGCCCAGCTCGTCCAAAAGCACGGCCTGGGGGGCCAGGGTCCGCAGCGCCATCTGGACCGCCTGCGCCTTGGGCAGCCCTGCGACGGTGTCCACCGGAGGGCGGGCGGCCCGCATCTCTTCGGGCCAGAACTCGCCCCGCTCGTCGATGACCGCCACCGCCCGCCCCAGCCCGGCCAGAAACGCCGCCATGCTGCGCAGCAGGGTGGTCTTGCCGCTGTCCGGCTCCCCCGCCACCAGCAAGCCGGTGAAATGCCCCTGCAGGATCTCCGCCAGCCCGGGCGGCAGGGCGATCTTCCGGGCACGGGCAATGCGCAGGTTCAGGGAGCTGACCCTTTGCAGCACCACCCCCTCCCGGGGATGGGATAAGTACCGGCCCCCGACCCCCACCCTGTGCCCGCCCGGAAGGGTCAGGTAGCCTTCGGCCAGCTCGGCCTGGTGGGTGGGGACCGACCCCCCGCAGAGG
>ERZ1090879.61-NODE-61-length-79549-cov-17.048343_pt1 | contig 79549 bp, 71 predicted proteins | sample MGYA00478472_ERZ1090879 | MGnify/ENA primary metagenome ERZ1090879 (study PRJEB33644, sample SAMEA5815723) | chicken gut metagenome | biome: Chicken; feature: Gastrointestinal Tract; material: Caecum | place: Ireland | collected 2019-01-01 | study: A study of the... | reverse complement strand
CGAGATGACGTCGAGTCTCGTGGGCTCGGAGATGTGTATAAGAGACAGCCATGGATTCGGATAAAGATAAAATTTTACCTCCTTGTTCATCATCCATAGTATATATCGCTACCCATTTATCTTCAATATTAAGCGGTTGCTCTGGTTTAAAATTATCTATATTAAATATCCAATGATCTTTTTGCGTAACCCATGCGGCACCAATTTCCATTAATACTCCCCAACTAGCTGCAGGTTTATCTTCTTCAATACTTAAAACATTTTTGCTAGTTACAAACAACACATATATCATTTCTGTGGAGGCACTATGTATAAAGAATTTCTGCAAATAACCATATATGTCGTGTTCTGGCAGATTCGTTTCGGGATCCGGGCCATTAGAATAAATTATGTCCTCTTTAGGAATCCCGTTAAATAATAACATTTGATAAATTACATCGGCTACAATTTTATCCTTCCATGTTTTGGAAACAACTCGGCGCAGTCTGCCGTACTTAACAAAGCCGAAACGGTTGACTTTCTCTTTTTGGACGATATCGGCGCAGAAAACGTTAAAGCGGGTACGGGTTGGTTGCAAACGATAGCGTTTGACCTTTTCAATACTCGTATTAATGCTAAAAAACCAACCATCTATTCAAGTAATTATCGCATCAGCACCCTAATGGCGAATTGCAATTACGAAGAACGGACGGCTCACCGAATTAAAGGCTCGTGCCTATTCGAACGGCAGTTAGACTGCGAAAATATGCGTGACCTCGTACGCAAACAAAACGAGAAAAAAATATTAAAATTTATTACCGGAGACATTTAACGTGGTAGAACTTAAAAACTCGCAAGAAAAAAGAATGAAAAATATTATAGGAATTTATGCTCAAGAAAGCGGTAACGACGGCTGGGTACTCAGCACCAAGAAATTGCAAGATATCTACAACGACGGATTGCCCAAAACCGAACGAATCGATTTTATTACCACCTATAATTTGACGTTTGAATTAGAAGAATTTCTGACCCGTCGTTGCTATATTAAGCACGAGTACGAGCAAGAACCTGACGGTGCGTATGTACACTACTTCGCCCTGATGGAATGCGATGAAATCAAGAAAATGGAAGACGAGAGTGGTAGGGTCTAATTGCGTTCCCTGGGGGGATGTCAAATCTCTACGATTTTTAACTCATAAGCGGGGCGGCAATCATACGTGAGTTTTCGCATAATCAAAAATCAAAGCGCAAAATCAAAAAATATTTTCAAAACTCGTTCGAAGTGGCGAAAAAGGCGATTTTAGTGACAAATCTTTAAAAAATGCTAAAAATACGCCACTTCGTTCGATTTTGATTTTTGATTTTAATTCAAACGAAAATCAAAATTTATTCAAAAAATCAAAAAATTCAAAGAACCTAAGATACGAAGAACGACGCAACAATGCAACGAAGATACGAAGATTCAAGGAAAAGGAGAAAAATATGAGCAAGAAGGAGTATTAGATGACGATTCCCAGAATGAGAACGATAACTGAAACCATAGCCGAAATTAAGGCGATAGACCCTATGACGGCGGTAACCCCTAACTGCGTTCGCACCCTTTGCAAAAGCGGTAAAATACGCTGTGTATTTACGGAGAAGAAATTTTTAGTAGATTTAGATGATTTATTTAAATGTTTTAGCGGTTTACACGACTAAATCGCTAGACTTTTCTAAAAATTTACGGCTTTCTTTTGTTAAGGGGATTGCTACGCCCCCTTAATAAAACGCCGTAGGAGGTAATTTAATGGCAAGTATAAGCAAACGCCCCGGGAAAAGCGGTATGACCTATCGGATACAGGTCAAAATTAAGGATAGGGGTAGCGTTGAAATCAAAGTTCACTCTACCACTTGGAAACCGCCCGTCGGGCTTACCCCAAAACAAACGGAACGTGAAGTAGTGTTGTTCGCCGCCGAATACGAAACAGCCGTTAAAGCGGCAGAAACGGCGTCGGGAGAGCCGACTCAATCCCCCGAAACCACTTTCTCGGACTACGCGCTCTGGTGGCTAAAAAGGCGAAAAGACGAAGTGGCTGCGAGTTATTACGTAATTGCCATATCTGATAAACTGATAGCGTTGCTGACGGAATATAAGGCTTGGTACGAAGAATACCGAGTGATGTGCGGCGATAAGTGGGAAAACAGCAACCGCCTGTTTATCGGTGAATACGGCGGAAACATTTACCCCGGTACGATAAATATGTGGATGAAAAAAATTTGTCGCTCGGCAGGTCTTGAAGAACGCACCGTTCATAGCCTTAGACATACGAATATCACGATGCAAATCGCCGCAGGCGTGCCTATCGTAACGGTGGCAGGCAGAGCAGGTCACGCAAGGACAAGCACCACGACTGATATATACAGCCACTTCCTAAAAACCACCGCCCGCTCCGCCGCCCAAAAGATAGAAGAAATATTTGAGTAGACGAAAAACCGAGGAATAAACAACACGCCTCGGTTTTTTACTGTTATTTTTCAAAGATTTCCTTTGCCGTTACAAAGAACAACAGAAGATAACTATATGATATTGATAGCACGCTCCCCGCAAGACCTTATCCTAGAAGGCGAAACTCTTGACCACTGCGTGGGACGAATGAATTACGACCAACGTTTTATTCGCGAAGAAAGCCTAATATTCTTTGTGCGAAACATTACCGAACCGGATAAGCCGTTCGTAACAATAGAGTATTCGTTACGAAACAAGAAAGTGTTGCAATGCTTCGGCAAAAGCGATACAAGACCGGACGACAGCGTTTTGAATTTCGTCAATAAGAAATGGCTGCCGTTCGCCAACAGACAGTTAAAGAAAATACAAACGGCGGCGTGAGCCGCAAAGGAGAAAATACTATGAACAATTATTTCAGGATTACAGGCTACTCGGAGCAAGAAGATTTTTGCTTTATAATAGACTGCTACGGAATGTTCGAGAAATTATGGCAATTCAGCTCGTATCTACTGCAAAAAGGCTTGAAAATATTAGAAGTCGGCAGCGATACTAAATTTCTTGACGGAAACATTGCGCGCATAGAAGAAAACCCCGACAAACTCATATTACGGGCAAGTGCCAAAGGCAAGCCCGAATACACCACACAATCAATAAACGGCGTTACCTACAAAGCCGTTAAAGTCGCCGATAAAATCTACATACCCGATAGAACGCAAACTGTTTAACTAAAAACGAACACAACTGCTTAACTATGGCAATCGTACTTCGGCTCAAATCCGACGAATTCCAGAAAGGCGCGCGCAATAATCATGCTGCCGATTCTGCCCGGATGTACCCTGTCCCACGTTATGTAAGCGGGATAACGGATTTTAAGCATCTGCCCGAAAGCCGCCTGCAAATCAATTACGGGGATATTTCTTTCCGCCGCGACTTCTTTGCATATTTTTGCGTATTCGTCCGTCCGCTTTCTCATCGGGTCGTCTTTATTAGTTTCCAGATAATAGGGCGTCATGAATATCATCTTCGCGCTCGTTTTTTCCGCCATCGAAATCAGGTTACAGCGGTATTCATCGGGCATTACGGCTTCTTCCGGCATGGTAGGGCAGTCGAACTGCCGCCAAATATCGTTGAAGCCTATAAGCACGACTACATAATCGGGATTAAGCGCGTTTACATCGGTATCCCAGCGTTTAAGCAAGTCGCGCGACGTGTTTCCGCTTATGCCCATATTTACGCAACGCAGATATAGTTCGGGATAATCGACCGAAAAAAACGTATCGATAAGCTTTACGTATCCGTTGCCGAGCGCATCCCACAGCCCTTCGCCCACGGGGCGCGCTCTGCCGTCGTCCGTTACGGAATCGCCGGCAAAAACTATTTTCTGTCCTTTTTTAAAAATCATATAACAACCTCTTTACTTTGAAATCTCTCGCTTTAAGCCAATCAAGCGTCAAATCGAACCATTTGGCGTTATCCTGCAAAAACATCTGTTCCTGCGTGAAATCCACGGTTTCTATATCGGAAGTGCTGAGCCCGTGCCCGCCCTTTTCAAAAATATGCATAGCAAAAGGCACGTTATTTTTTCTGTACGCGCCGGCAAACAAGAATGAATTTTCTACGGGCACCGCCGTATCTTCGTACGTGTGCCAGATGAAAGCCGGCGGGCAATCGGCGTCCACGCGCTTTTCCACCGACAATTTTTCATACATTTTTTCGTTCCTGCCGCTGATTACGTTCCGCGTGTATTCGTGCGTAAATTCGCCCAGCGTTATCACGGGGTAACAAAGTATCGCCGCATCCGGGCGCAATTCTTTAACGGGCTTATCAAAGGGCGTTTCGCCTTCTTTTACGGTCGCCAAAAGCCCCGTAAGATGCCCGCCTGCGGAAAATCCCAACGCCGCGACGCGGTTTTTTTCTATGCCGTATTTATCGGCGTTTTCGCGTATGTAGGCTATCGCCGCAACGGCTTCGATAAGCGGCGCGGGATATGCGGTTTCTATGCTGTAATCAAGTGTAAACGCAATGTAGCCCGCGTTCATGTACTTTATTGCGACGGGCTCGCTCTCTCTGTCCGAAACGTAAGCGTAACCGCCGCCCGCTATCACGAGCACTGCGGGGCGAATTCTTTTAGTCATTTCCTTGCTTTCGGTGCGCGCGCAAACGGTGAGATACCCGCCAGCCGCACCGTTACGGTTCAATTTGAAATAACCGTATAAATCGATTTTCTGATTTTCCAATTCAAAAACTCCTTAATTCAATTCATAATTCCGGCGTATCGGTAAACACCGCCGCGACCGTGCTTTCCGCGCCGTCCGACGAAAATACGGTTACTACGTTTGTGCCTTTTTTAAGGAAAGGCGCGGGCACGTATAACGTCTTCTGCGGTCCTTCCGCATTATTGAAGCGCCCTATATTGCGCCCGTTTATTTCTATAAAGCCCCGCGTCGCGCCGTCGATTTTCACGAACGTATCGCACGGTTTTTCCGTATCGAAGCACCCCGAGCAAAAAACGGGCATATCGGTCTTTTCGCAGCCGGCTTCGGTAAAAGAAAGACTGCTTACCGACTTCATCTCGAACGAACGGATTTCAAAGCCGAAAAGCGTAGCGTCGCCGTGTCTTACGGCGGTTACGCCCTTGCGGTCGTAAATTTCCTTTCCGTAATTTATTCTGCCGCGGTTTTCGACTAAAATATCCAGCTTCTTCTCTTTACCAAGCGTATCTATCCAAATCTCCGGCGCAAGCTCGTTGCGGTCGAACACGCAAAGCTTCTCACCGTCAACGAAAACTATCGCCCTGTCCGCAAGCCCGTCGATGTAAAGTCGGTCGGATTCCATACCGCGCGGCATAACCGTGGAATATAAAATATAGCCGTAGTTCTGCCCCACTTCTTCCATCGTCAAAGGATACGGGGACTTTATATGTTTTTCGCCGAGATTGTCGAATAAAAACGCGCGACGGCTTAAATCTATGCGCCCGTATGCGGCTTTTTCGCTGTCTTTGGCAGTCAGCGGCGGCACGGGAACGTCGTGCTTAATAAACTCGTCGCGGATTTTGTAATAATTTTCCGTCCTATCGCCGGCTTCATTTAACGGCGCGCAGTAATCGTAACTCGTCACCGTGGGCTGTAATTTGCCGCCCGCGAAATTCGCGCCGTTCATGAACCCGAAATTCGTGCCGCCGAAGAACATATAAAAATTGAAATTCCAGCCGTTTTCCAAGAAAGGCACGAAATCCTTCAATATATCCTCGGACGTCCTCGTGTGATGTTCTTCGCCCCAATGGTCGAACCAACCGCACCAGAATTCCGCGCACATTTTGGGCGTGTTAGGCGAAATCGGGTCTACGCTGCGCATGGAAACTTCCGTCCGCGAACCGAACGTTACGAAAGGCAGACACTCGTCCGTAAGCGAACCTTTGACGAGCATATTTATCCACGCGCCGTCCGCGGTGAATAACAGGCAACCCATTTTGCATTTACGGTAGATTTCGACAAGACGGCGCAGATAGCTTTTGTCGTTGCCGTAGCCGCCGTACTCGTTTTCGACCTGCATCATAAAAACGTTTCCGCCGTTTATTAAAAGATTCGGGCGGAGCTCGTCAAAAAGGCGCGTCAGATAATTTTCGACCTTTTCCATATACCGCACGTCGTTGCAGCGCACCCTTACGTTACGGTCCTTAAACAGCCACGGCGGAAAGCCGCCGGCTTCCCATTCGGCGCAGATAAAAGGACCGGGGCGGACTATCGCGTACAGCCCGAGCTCCTGCGCCATGCGCAGAAACGCGGCAACGTCGTTGTCTCCCGAAAAATCGAACTCCCCTTCCTTCGGCTCGTGCACGTTCCAAGCTATATAGGTTTCCACGGTGTTGAAGCCGCATTCCTTCAATTTAAGCAGCCTGTCGCACCAATACTCGCGCGGCATTCTGAAATAATGTATCGCGCCCGAGTACACTTTGAATTCTTTTCCGTTTAAATAAAACTCGCTGTTTTTATAAGTAAAATTTTCCATACCGTTTATTATAATTATTTTTGATTTTTCGTCAACAACTTTATTTATTTACTTTAACTACTTTGCCGCTCTTTCTCGATTCTTCCGCCGCCAGCGCGATGAGATGGCTTTCCACGGAGCTTTCAAGACTAGTCGGCGCATTCTTGCCTTCGGCTGCCATTTCGTATAAACTTTCTATAAGCATATAATCGCCGCCGCCGTGCCCGAAGGAATTTTTCAATCGTTCGGGCAAAAGCTCGTCGAAGCAATAGGAAACGGCGTTTTCCCCAAATACACAGACCTTGAAAACGCCTTCCGTTTCGTCGAACTTGATTTCGCCTTTATCGCCGTAAAAGCTCATTTTGCGCCCCATTTTTTCGGTGAACGCGATCATTTCGAGATGGGCGGAAACCCCGTTTTCGAACATCATGCTTATACTCTGGTTATCCACAACATTATTGTCGCAGGCGTAAACGCACTTGCCGTATTCGCCGCTTTCGTAAGCCTTGCGCAGCTTTTCTTCGGTATTAGGCACATTCTCGCAGACGACGTTGTAAACCCAGCTGTCTGCGGGGCAGCCGTCTTTTTTCCAATTTTCCACGTAAATGCGCTCGGCGCTGTAAGGGCACGTAAATTTATACTTACAATTCTCGCAACGGTCGGCGGCGCCTTCGGGGCGATTTTTCGCCTTGAAGCGAGACAGCCCGCCCGTCGAATAAACGCTTTCGCACCTCGCGCCGATATAATATTGCAACAAATCCAGATCGTGGCAGCATTTTTGCAAAATCATCGGCGAAGTTTGGGCGTCGTTGCGCCAATTTCCGCGCACGAAGCTGTGTGCGTAGTGCCAATACGCCACCTGTTCGGTGCTCTCAACCGAAACGAGATTGCCTATCGCGCCCGAATCCAAAACTTCCTTTATTTTCAGAAACGCGGGCGCGTATCTCAATACGTGGCAGATAAGTATCTTTCCGCCGCAGCGTTTCCGCGCGTCGAGAAGCTCGTACAGTTCTTCCCTGACGGGCGAAATCGGCTTTTCGAGCAAAATAATATAATCGAGCTCCAAGGCGCGTTTGCACATACGCACATGGTCGCGATCCTGCGTGGCTATCACGAGAATATCGCTGCGCTTTTTCTCGAAAAATTTCCGTTCGTCCGAAAACGCATTTTCGGTTTCTACGTCCCATTCCGCGGCGAAACGTTTAACTCTTTCGGGAGAGATATCGCACAGCGAAGTTATCTTAAATTTATCCTTTTGTCTGTTTATCACAACGCCGTACGCCATCGCGCCGCGCGAACCGCACCCGATAATAGATACGGTAAAAATTTTATCAGCCATTGCCGTTACCTATAAATTATTTACGCTTACCGTAAGCGCGAAGTTGCTCCATTCGAGCCGCCCCGTTTTCTTGTTTCTGCCCAAATGTATATCGGGCAAAACTTTTTCTTCAAGCTCCGGTATGCGATTTGTCTTGCCGTCCGCATAATCTTTCAGGCGCAAAGCCACGCCGCAGAGTCTTTCCTTTAATCCGCCGAGCCTAAGTTCCTGTATCTCGAAGCCCTGCGGTTTATTTTCTTTAAGCCACTGCCTTCTTAGCGTACCTATAAATACTTCTATCGCGTCGACTGTGCGATATATATCCGATATAATGCTTTCTACGGCTTTTTTGTCGTTCGCCGCATACGCCTTGCGAACCCTGACGCCGAGATTATACTTCGGTATCAACGCGCGGATAAACGCCGCGACGTTTTCGAACAAATATCCGTATTTAGATTCGGCAAGCGCTTCCGCCGCCTTTTCGGCTTTCGAAAAGCATTCGCCGTATTTCGGGGAAATCTCCGCATCGAACTGCCCGCAAAGCACGTCGTTATACAAAAACAGTTTGGTATAAGCCGCATAGTCGTCGGTAACCGTGCCGCACAGAGTATCCGCATATTCCAATTTGAGAAAATCGTCGTACGCAGTATCCGTAAGCGCGTAAAAAAGCCGGTCACGCGTTTTCTTATCTAAACCGTAAGCCTTGCAGACAAACCCCGTTATCGACGGCAGGACGGAAAAAACCGAACATTCGTTGCCGTTATCCGCCCAGGCACAATTTATAAGCTTGCGAACAAACGGAAATTTTTCCATCGTGGCGAACGCGGTATCGAATTCTTTTTCGCTGAAACCGTTCATTGGCAGAAAGCCTAAACATCTGTACGAACTGAGCGACATCCATACAGGCTTGCCGAAATCGGCGTAAAGCTTAAATTTCTCATCATAATAATCGCCGCCGTTTTCATAGCACCAGTGAGCGACTTCGACGTTTCCCGGCACTCTCGCGATGACTTCGGGCGGAATGACGAGATTCTCGTAACTGCCGCCGTTACCGCGCCGCGCAATGTTGCAGAACATATCGCCCCACATAACGCACGAAAAGCCATGGCGTGATGCTATATCCGAAACTTTATTCAGATGTTCGGTAAAAGTATCGAATACCGGGCGGTAGCCGTTGCGGTCGAGATATTGTCCCCTGCCCACGTCGTGTGCCTCGTCCATACCTATATGTACCCTGCGGGAAGTAAAACACTCCGAAAGCGTATCGAAGATGTTTTCGAGAAGTACTTCCACTCGCTTGTCGCCAATAAGCAGAATATCCGCGCAGTCGAAATGCGCGTCGTACTCTTTATACCAATGTCGCAAACCGTTAAAATGCGCGAGAGTCTGAATACACGGTATCAGTTCTATGCCCATTTTCAGCGCGTAAGCGTCCATTTCTTTAAGCTCGGTTTTCGTATATCTGCCGCGCATATAGCCGAACACGGGCTCGGCGTTAACTTCGTAAGTATCTTCGGTATACAGCATCGCCGCGTTATAGCCGAGCAAAGCGACTATGCGTATTATTTTTTTGACTGTTTCCACCGTAGGGACGGCGTTTCTCGAACAGTCTATCAAAAAGCATAAATCGTCGAAGCGGTTCGGCTCTTCGTAACGCCCGTTTTGAACAAGCCCCGCTTTTATTCGCAGCGCGGCGCGCAATACATCGGCAGGAGTACGGTAAAACACCGTACTCCCTTCGATTGCGAATTTATCGCTCTTTATAAATTTCTCGTCATCGGGAAAACTAAACCCGATTTCTTCTTTTATCACATTAAAAACATCAAGCATACAGTTTACTTCTTTGGCTCTCTATAAATTCAAATACGGAGTGTCCTTCTCTGTAAGAGCGCGTATCGGTGGCAATGCAATCCGCTTCGAATTGGTCAATAACCGCCGCGCGCTCATAAGCGGGATAGCCGAAATCATCGAATTTAAGCACTTTAATATACATTATGCAGACGCGCTCGCCGAGTATGCGGTTGTATAACTGCTGTCCCCTTTCGGCATCGGGAAGCGCAAGGCATTTATCCAGCACTGCGTTTACTTTTTCTATCATGTTGTCTACGAAAGTCCGCGTCCATTTATCCTTCTGATCGGTATCCGCATGATAATACGCGGCATTATAGCACTTATCGGGGGTTGAATTCGCGGCGTCTACCTTAGCCACATGATTGCGGTAGGTATCGAATATATCGCGCATTTCGGTAGCTACTTCGCCGTAATAACCTTTGAAGAACTCGTTTATGGTAGCTTCCATATCGATATCCGGGTTCCAGCAGAGCTTGCCGAAAAGATAGCAGCGCAGATAGTCGAACGACGTCATGTTAGAGCCGCTTATATATTCCATAAACAGATTCTGGCAGTTAAGCAGTTCTACGTAAGTTTTGATTTCGCTCTGCATAAAGCTGAAATTATCGAAGAACGGCAGATAGTGCCCGTATTCCGCGGAATAGCCCCACACAGTGAAGTTATCGGTTATCTTAGCCCAATCCTGCAACTTTTCGAGCATTACCTTGTTTATAGAGCAGTTCGGGTCGTCTACCGCGTGATAGTGGCAGAAACCGCCGGTGCATACGCGGATAGCCATTTTTTCGTGCGGGCGGCAACTTTCGTCGATTAGCTCGTGATTGTCGTTTACGGGAGGCTCGAAGCCCATCGAATACGCAAACGCCGAATATTTAATCTCGCGTCCGGGCTGATTTTCGGCAATCCACTCTTCAACCTTATTCACCACTTTGTTGCAGAAGCGCAACCAATATCCCGTGCCGCCGTACCTATTCTGTTCATCGCTGCAAGCACGGCAACCGCACCAGCGGGTAAAGCCGTCCTCCTGCCCGAGGCTGATTCTGTACCCTACCCTGTCGGTATCGAGCGCTTCGGTGATTTTCTTTATGAATTCGTCGAACAAATCCTGCTTCGAAAGGCAAAGCTGAGTGCCGTCGGGATACCATTCCGGATGATTGACGCTGTATTCCGCGCGGGGAAGCAGGTCGTGCAAGGCGTGCGCGCTGCAACCTTTTACGTAAGTTTCCAAGCCGTACATCGTGTATTTACCCGAAGAAGCGTATTCGTTTACGAAACGGTAGCGGTAGGACGAAGCGTTGTCAACCGTGTGCATTGTGCCGTCCATAAATCTTTCGGGGATAGCCGGCTTATCGGATTTATCGAAATCCTTAACCATGAGCTTTGCGTGCGTGTCGTATACTATCGCATCCTCGGCATAGGCTTCGTAGCCGACTTCGTCATGTAAGAATTCAAACACGCCGAAAGCCGTACCGCTGTCCTTGCCGCCGCAGATATATACGTTGTTACCCTTGCGCACGACCTTGAAGCCGTCCCGCCCGAGTTCGTTTATATCAACCTTGACGCCGCTGCCTTCGAGAAGCGCAGTCCTGCCGATTGACAGAACTTTGTCGCCCGCGGAAGCGGGTTCCTTGACGATAGGCAGTTTAGCGCCCGTGGAAAGCTCGATATATTTCTGCACTTCTTCGGCGGAATACTCGACCGCCATGGACGCGTCGCTCGGCACGAGAATCTTGTAATCGGAAACGCCGTTTTCCGCAAGGACGATATCGGTATCGGCAACTATATTTTTTCCGCCGGTTTCGTCGCCGCCTTTATCGCCGCACGCCGCTACCGAAAAAATCATCGTAATGCAAAGTAAAAATATAAGTGATTTTTTTAATAATTTCATCTTCATCACTCCTTTATTTAACGGTAACCTTTACGTCGAACACAGACGTGTTGTCGCTTGCGTCGGCGGCAATGTAACGTACGGTGTAGTCGCCTTTATTAGTAAACGTAAATTTACGTTCTGCGGTGATATTCTTGTAAATGCCCCTTTCGATTACGAAAACGTAGTAATGCGGATCTTCGTCGACGGAATCGTATACGACTATCTCGTTGAAGGTAATCTCTTTGCCTGCTTTGGCTGAAATCGTCGTATCGCCTTTGTAAACTATGATCGGCGCCGTTCTGTCGAAAACAAATACCGATTCCGTAACCGTGCTCACGCCGAACGCACCGTTCTCCGCCCCGAACACGAGCGTATATTCGCCGTATTTTTCAAGCGCATAAGCGTCCGAGCCGCCTACCGTGCCCGTGCCCACGAGTTCGCCTTCGGGGTCGTAAAGCGTATATGTCGTTTCAACGTACAGCGTATACATATCGTACGCTTTTACGTCGGGTATTTTAAATACGTCGCCATACGTGATTTCGTTATTGTAATCGGGCACTTCTATAAAAGGCTTAACCGAGTATTCGAACTTCTGCAACTCGCCGTTGCGGTTATAAGACGCGCCCAGCATATTCTGGATTCCGACCGTCTGCAAGTGAATTTCGGCGTTTTGTTCCGCTCCTTTTAAGGTGATTTCCAGCCACAGCCTGCCGCTCGGGAAAGCGTTTTCGCCGATAACGCACACGACATTTCCCATATAATCGAAAACGGTGCCACTTACGAGATGCAACTGCATTATCGAATTCGTTCCGAATACGCCGCTCATCGCGTACTGCGCGCCGTTATAATCCACGTACGACTGTTGTTCATCTTTGTTTCTTACTTGAAGCTCGTAGGTTTCGGATAAATTCTCGTAATCGGTAAGTTTTATGACAAGCGACTTGAAGTTGTCTTTATTCGGCGCGCCGAATCGAACGGTGCAGTCGGATGCGGGCAGCGAGTTCATGAACTCCACGCTCGCGTCGCCTGCAGTCTGCGCTTTAAAGGAAATATATCTTTCCGATTCGCCGTTTTCGTTATGCCCCATTTGGGTGTTGTCGCCCGCGATAAAGTAATCCCACATATATTCGGGCTGAATAAGCTCTACTTCGTAGCTCTTTTGCAGCGGCGCTTTTTCCGCGGGCTTGCCGCTGAGATACGTGTTGTATGTTACGGTTATTTTGTTGCCGAATTTTTCTATCGTCGGCGTAAAAATTCCGTCGGTAAGCGTTTCGGATACGTTCGACTTATCGCCCTGCCCCGTAATCGTGATTTCGGTTACGGCATTAAGTTTCTGCCCGGGCAGCGTGGTATAATCGTAAGCCTTAGGCATCGGCAGCTTAACGCGTTCGCCCGTAGCGAGCTTTTTGAACATCTTGAATTCGCCGGCATATACGGGCGCGTCGTTTGCGCCTATTTCGAGAATGACCGTCTTGCCCGCCGTTCTGCCGAGATAGTCGGTTGCGGTGTACGTAACAAGGTACTCGCTAGCAAGCATGGGCACGAAAGCGTTGTTTTTAATCTCTATTTCTCTGCCGTCCGAAAGCCGCGTAACCGTTACTTCCTTTTGCAGAGCGCCGCTGCCGCCCGAATATTTAGCTTCGGGTATCGGGACTACTTCGCCCGCCTTATATTCGCTTGTAACTTCGTCTACGGCAATGCCGATTCCGTCTGCGGCGTGCTGCGCGAATACGGGGTAATCCTTATAAGCCTTGTTGCCCGCCCTATCGGTTGCCTGATAACGGAACACGTATTCGCCTTCCTTCTGCGGTATATAATTCGTAACGGGCTCGGTCGAGAAGGTATCCGCACCGGGTTCTTTAACGAATACGTCGTAAGGAATCACGCCGTCGTAGAAGTCGTAAAACTCCACGTCTTTATAAAACGGGTATACCATGCCCACGTTTGCCTGCGGCAGGTTGTCGGCGTCGGGCAGGGACAAAATAGAAGGCGCGTCGTTATCGGCGAGCGTAGCGCCGTTCATCGGCTGATTTGCTACTTTAAGCACGTAATACGAAGCAGGCGTACGCGCTATGCCGCTTATCGATATGCTCATTTTTACGCGGTTGTGCGTAAACCCGGGGAAGGTCTTGCCGTAGCCCATTACTTCCCTGCCGTCTGGGGTATATTCCATGCTGAGCGGGAGCACGCAAAGCAGCTCCTGGCTTTCGCGCAGCATCCATATGGAATTGCTCTCCACGTCGTAACGGACGGAATACGGCATTGCGCGCATATCGGCAAGTTCAAGCGGCTCGCCAATCGTCGTTTCGCCGGTATTCCACGACCTGTTATTCGGTCGCACAGAATTGTGGAAGGGGCTGAAATTCATTATAAACCCTAGGTTGTAATAATCGAAAAGTTCGCTGTCGGGTTTAATTTCGTCAATAGAACTGAACCCGTAATAGAACGACCTGTTCACGCCCGTACAGGTTTCGACGAGCATACGCGAAACGGACGGGAAGTTCTGATAGAACGACAGGCTGCTTATTTCGTCGCAATACAGATGAATCCTGAACCATATATCGGGGTTATCGGCGTCCGTAAACGTGATGTACATATGGGAAAAATCGAAAGTCGATATCGGGTTGACCGCGGAAAGAGGCATCACTTCTATCAGACTGTCGTTTTTCGTAAAGCCCGAAATATCTATTATGTTGTTAAATTCCACTTTGTTGTTGTCGCTTTGGCAGGAAAACATCACTGCGTTTTTCTGCCAGGGTTCGAGGTCATCCGCAGTTACGCGCACGCGGTCGTAACCGCGGTTTTCGACACCCTCTGTAAGCCTTGCGGGCAAATCCTGATTCGCGGCGACCGTAACGCCGGCGCTTGCCGTCCATAAATCAGCGGGCGAACGCGTTTCGGCATCGTTTGCGCGAACCGACGACGGCACTGCCGCCATAACGCCTATAACCGCCGCACATAGGATTGCACTTAACAAAACCGTTAAAAAGCCTCGTTTATGTTTGGTAATTTTTATCAACACTTTTATTTTCTCCTTTATGTTTTTTAGCCTTTCAGTCCGCCGACGGTCAGCGAACTCATCATCTGTTTGCGGAATATCAAAAACAACGCGAGTATCGGTATTGCTACCGTAATAAGTGCCGCAATCTGAACGGGCGGGAAATTCGCGCCGTTCGATATCGACTGCTGGAACATATACACGCCGTAAGCTAGCGTCGGGTGCGCCGGTAAGAACACCATCGGCGTTTGATAATCCGACCAATAAGCGACTATCTGCGTAACCAACAGCACCACGAAGATATTTCCGGTCAGCGGAAACATCACTTTGAAGAATATCTTCCAAGGATTTGCGCCATCTATCATCGCGGCTTCAGCGAACTCCCAACTCAACCCCTTCCATGTGGCGAAATAGATAAGGAAGTTGCCGTTGAAGCCGGAAGTCATCGCGAATATAAGCAAGTACAGATTGTTGTAGTACCCCATGCGCATGGCGAGCCTTAACGACGCGCCGAGACTTGCCGACAGCGGCACGTACAGGTTGATTAAAACTATCACCCATACGACCTTGACCCAGGGCACGCGCTTGTTGTATTTGGCGTACACGTAGCTCGTCATCATCGGCGCGATTACCGAAACCAACCCGTAAACTATGCAGTAAAACATAGTGTTGTAGAGCATTTCGGGAAGATAAACGTTCCTGCCGTTTACGAGAATTCTCACTTCTTTAAAGACGAGCGAGTAGTTTCTAAATTGCCAGCCGTACTCCGCCGAAGGGAAGCCCACCTTATCGTAATAAAAGTTGGTGGTGTCCTTAAAGCTCTGTATCACGCCCCACAGGAACATACCGAGAAAGATGACGCACCATATCACAATAATCGTGTAAATTATTACGGGGAACGGGGCGAGCGCTCTCTTGCGCGGTTTTTTGGTTTTCTTTTTTACAGTCATATCAGCCATATCAGTACTCCGCCCCCGGGTCGAATTTATCGAACAGCATTTTAGTTAGCTGCACTATCGGAATCGAAACAAGCCCTATGACGAGATTTGCCGCCGAATTGTAACCGAACATTCCCTGCGCGTCCGCATTGCCCGAATAAACCGACGTAAACATATAGTAGCCGAAGGTTTTAAGGTTTTCTGGCGCGCCGTCCATATACAGCTCGAACAGCGGTCCTTTCGCGTTGAAGAACCCCGTAAACAGCCCAAGACACTGCACCTGCAACACGGGGAAAATCATAGGCAGGGTAACGAGATAAAACTCGCGGAACATCGAAATGCCTTCGAGCTCGCCGTATTCTATAAGCTCTTTCGGAACGCGCGCCATAGAACCCAAATTTATGAGAAGGTTTCCGGGCAGACCGAAGAAAATAATATAAAACAGGACGGGATACCAATTGTATTTTGAATCCATGAAAATGTGCAGGTTCAGCACATCCGCCAGAAGTGTTTCCTGCACCACGCCTTCGACTATCTGCTTGAACAAAAGCACCGTAATCATGACCGACAGTATTACGGGCAGGTACAGCACCGTCTGAAAAAAACCGCTGCCCGGCAGTTTTTTGTAAAGAATATAAGCTATCATATAGCTTACGGGCAGGCAGACGATAGTGCTTAAAAGGTGCATTATCACGCCGTTTAATACGTACGCGCCCGACGCGCCGCCGATATCTTGAAACACCCTTTTGAAGTTGTCGAACAAATGCGCACCGTTATAAAATATGTGTTTATCGGTCGTTACGTCGTAATGCATGAACGCGACTTCAATCGAATTTATGTTAGCGTAAACCCAGAATATCGCCCACTGCACCAGAAACAGTATCAGAAAGCTTAAACAGAACAGGTTTTCGCTTCTGCGCATTTCGCGCAGTCCTTTTTTAATTTTTGCCGCCATTATCGCAACCCGTTATTCGGTTATACCGTGCAATTCGTTGAAAGTTTTAAGCCTTGCTTTCCAATTTTTTCTGTAATAATCGTGCATACCTTCGATGAAATATTCCGCAGTGATTTTGGGTTTGCCCGTCAGTACTCCCGCATAATCGACGAAGTAATAACTCGGGTGCTGGGCAAAATCCCACGTGCCGGGCGTGCCTACCCTGTCGGACAGGCAGTAACCGCCGAAGCCCATCTGGAATTCTTCCCAGAAAGGATCCGCAATCATCTTCGCGCGGGAAGAAACCACGGTTACGCCGCTATCTTCCGTCATCTTCATTTTATAGACGCTCTGCCCGAATTTGGAAATCTCGGAAAGCTGCTCGGGGCTGAGATCGTAATCGTACATTCTCGTGATGCCCGTTTCCATCGTGAATGTTTCGAGCGCGCTTTCGCTGTGCACGAATTGCAAGAATATTTTCGCGAGATTCGCGTACTGCGTTTTGGCGTTTACGACGATATCCACGCCGCAGCTGAAATCGCCGAGAGAGCGTTGATTGGTTTTCTGACCCGGGATTTCCGGAAGCGGGAAGAACCTGAAATCGCGTTCGCCGTATTCGTTGCCTTTACCTTTGAAGTGCTGGCGGTTTTCGTTTTCCCACCATTCGCCCTCGTACAGCATGGCGATGCGCTGAGTCCCTTTCGGCGGAGTTTTGCTCAAAATAAACGCCTGCGGGCAGGTCTGGTATTTGAAGTTGTTGTCGTAAATCCTGTTGTCGTAATATTTGGGGTCGAAGAGTTTGCGCATAAATTTGCACATTTCTTCCTTACCTTCCGTATAAGCGAGCATCCAGCCCGTGTCGCGGTTTACGGTAACAACCTGCTTTCCGTTTTCGTTTTTAACGTAATCGCCGACTTCCATTTCCGCTATAAGCGCGTCGCTGAAAGTGCCCGCGGGGAACTCGTACGTGCCGTTTAAGGTATAATCGAGCTCAGCCGTTTCGTAGCCTTCGTACTGCGCAAGGAATGCGTCCGCAAGCCCTCTTTCGTAATAAATCACGTCGGTGGAAGTGGCAAACGGCGTAATGCCCGCCATGACCATATTATCGAGCATTTCGAAAAATTCGTCCATAGTATCGGGCAGATTGTCTATGCCGTGATATTTGTAACTGCCGTCCCTGTTTTTGAACCAGCTGCTCGATTCGAAAAGGTCGCGGTCGTAAATGAAGCCGGAAAGCGAATTTTCAAAGGGAAGCGCGTAATATCCCGCTTCTTTATTGCTGCCGGCGGCGGCGAGTTTCTCCGCCGAAGTATAATAGCCTTCTTTATTAGAGCCCTTTATTTTGTCGTAAATGCTCTTGGTGGGCGCCGTTGCGCCTTCTTTAAGCTTTAATTTACCCGTAGCGGCATCGTATTCCATATCGGCAAGCTCGCCGTTATCGAGATAAACCTTCTGCTCAACCATATCGGTAATATTGAGCGTACGCCCGTTAATTATCCAGGGAACGCCCGTATAATCGCAAAGGAAGTAAACGTCCTCCATATAGCGGTTGCTGTCGATAGCCGCGGCTACGTTGTCGTTAAGCATTTCGTTTTTCGTGGGGTTAAGGTCGATATGTACCCCGACTTTGCCTTCTTCGAAGGAAGTTTCTTTAAACTTTTCTTCGAAAGCCGCGGCAACCTTTTCGAGCCAGATATGCCCCAACCCGCCGTCGTAAACGCCGACGTTAAGCACGGTCATGTCGCCGTACTCATTGCCGCCGCAAGCGGTTGCGGAAAGTAACACGCACGCAGCCAATAAGCAAGTTACGCATTTTTTTAAAAATTTCATCAAAATATCTCCTATCGTTAAAATTTTCGCTAGTTAGTTTTTGCGTTTTTTCATGAAAACTATCGCCGTAGCAGCCGTTAGCGCAATGATTGCGGCAATCAGATAACCGCCGTCCACCGCGCCCTTGCAGCCGCCGCTCTTCGCGGCTTCTACGGAAGCCAATTCGAAGTAAACGTTTGCCTTGTTGCCCGTAAGGTCGGTTGCCGTGTAAGTTACGATATAAACGCCTTCGCTCGCGCAAGTGAACTTGCCGTCCGTAACGGTTACTTCCGTGCCGTGGAACGTAACGGTTACGGTAACGTTTACCGCGCCGTCCACGTTATCGGTAGCGGTTGCCGTCGGCAAGGCGAATTCCGTGCCCAAATCGACGGATTTCGCGGTAAAATCAACTGTAATGACGGGTTTTACTTCGTCCTTTATTACGACTATATCGAACGTTTCGTTCGCCGCGTAGCCGAATTCGTCCTCTACGTAGTAATTGACGGTATACGTGCCGGCTGCGGCAGGCGTAAATTTGCCGTTCGTAAGCGTAACGGGTGTGCCGCTTAAAACAACGCTTACCGTAACCGTGCCGGATTCAGAAGCGCCCGCGGGCAGCGCGATTTCATAATTTACCCAACCCGAAGTCGGTTTTTCGGAAGAAAGCGTAATCGAAGGCAATGCCTTTATATATCTGATAACGCGTTCCGTGCTTACGCTGTTAGTTCCGTCCGTCGCCGTATATTTGATTGTGTAGTTGCCGTATAATTCTGCATCGAAAGTCCAATCGCCCCAAGCTACGAAATCGCTGCCGTTCGGCTCTTTTACGGATATCGTAATCGCGCCGTCGGTAAGGACGCCCATAGCTCTGTCCTCGGCTACGACGTCGGTCTTATTAACCGCCGCCGCAATACTGCCGCCTTTTGCCTGTTCAAGCAAAACAAGTTCTTCGATGCCGTCTTTAAGCGAAATCACGGGCGGCTCGATATCAAGCCATTTGGCGTATACGTTTATATCGCCTTCGCCCGCCGTATAAGTAGCCTTTGTTACCGCATTAGTTAAGCCTTCGTCCGAATACCAACCGTCGAAATGCAAGCCGCCGATTTTTGAAGGTTCGGGCAAATCGAAACCGTCGGTGTTTTCGGATATCCAAACGGGGTCAAACGCCGTGCCGCCGTTCGTGTTGTAAACAAGCTTGCGCGAAGCTTCAACCGCATAATTTACGGTTTGTTCGAAATTATGTCCACATATTTCCGCCGTCAATTTTACGCTATTATTGCCTACGGTTGCTGCTGCGGAGCCCACTTCTATCTCGGTTTCGCCGTTCATTATTTTCGCGGTTGCTTCTTCGTAAACCGTCCAACCGTCCGCTACCTGTAACGCGGCGGTCGCGATTGTGCTGCCTACCGTGCCGTTCTGCGGAACGTAAATTGTATCGCCGTTTTGCGATTGATATCCGTCGTAATCGAATCCTACAAGGCTTACGTTATTGCCATTTATCGCGTCGTTATCCACAAGTGCCTTGCCGTTTATCGCGATAAGCATTACGTTCTGCTGCGTACGTTCGGTGCGCTGTACGGAAACGGTAAAGCCTTCCTTAACCGCCGCAACAATAGCCGCGTCGGAAATTTCCCCTACCTTCATTTCTTTTATGGGGTTCTTGCTCATATCCAATTCCCAAGTATTGTCGAGCGCGCTTGTACTGACGACAACTTTTTCGCCTTCTATTTTTACGATTAAGTCGCCCGCACGGGTCGATATCATTCTCAATTCGGGATTATTGTAATCTTCTTTATAGCCGCTGTTAGCATTATTATAGTTTTCGTCGACAGTGAGATAAGCCCAAGGAGTTCTTCCGGGGTATTCTTCTTTTTCGTACTGCGTATTGCCGCCGTATAGCAGGTATGCGCAGCCCGTGCCGAACACTTCCGGTCCCCATTCTCCGTAAATATATCTGCCTACGCGGAACAACTCATTGCCGTTCTTATCGCTGAACACAAAAACCGTGTCGCCGTCGAAATTCCTGTTGTTGGAGGAAGAATATACGTAATTTATAACAAATTTATTGCCGTCGTATTCGGGCTTAAATACGCCTTTTATATCGTATTTGCTCGGCTTCGTCGCGTCATCGAAGGGTAACACTATGCCGCTGTAATTATGCGAACTGCCAACACCTTTTATGGGCGTATCGTTACATACGAAATCTCTCTCTATTCTCGCGCCGTCCGAAACCAGCTTTAAACCATCGTACTGCGGCGCAACGAAAACATTGTACTCGCTGCCTTCTACGGTCAATTTTTGCCAGCCCGTTTTTGTATTATCGAACCCCGTCGCGCTTACCGCTTCCACCGGGGTGTAATATGTCCATTTATCGGCAACTACAACCATTTCCTGTTCTTTGGCAAACTGACCCAAATCTTGCCCGACGACGGTATCGATGTATTTCTTGCCGCCGACTTCGTATTCGCCGTCGTAGTGCACGCGTACGCCGCTGCCTTCCGTAACTGCAACGGAATCAGCCGCAAGCGATTGATTGTTTAATTCCGTAATTATCACGTCATACGGAACGCCGCTATGTACGCTCCTGTCGCCGCAAACGGAAAAAGTAAAACCGTTCTGAACTGCGTTTTTAATCGCTTGGTTTTTGTTTCCCGAACAATCTATCTGCGCAATAGTCCAATTCTGATAACCGTTAGCGGTATTATAAGGATTTAACCCTTCCATAGTAATAAAAAGGGTGTCGGCTTCATTCAAACCGGTCATTGTTTCGCATACGCTGTCCGGTTTCGTACCGAAAGAAATTTTTACCGTACAAGGGTATTGCATTTTATTGCCGTCGGTGTTTTTAGCGCAAACGAAGGGAAACATAAACATATCGCCCCAGGTCTGACTGCTGCTTTCGCCTTCACCGTACGCCAAACCATAATTTGTACCGTCAGGATATACCGTATTGCTTACGTCAGGCGTGCAGTTTTCATACCCCCAATAATACGTTGCTTCCCACGGATAATACGTAACCCAATTGTCTTTATATCCAAACGTGGAGTACCGCTTGTTTCCGGTTTCGCTGTCGGTATAACGTACGTATGCCGCGGCACTTTGCGCTTGATTCCAATTCGTAACAGTCCTGCCGATGCGGAACAGCTCATTACCGTTGGAGTCGCCGAAAATGAAAAAAAGGTCGCTGTTCTGATGTCTGTTTGTTCCATCACCGTCTGTCAAAAATTTAAATGAAAAATCGTTCTTAAACGTACCCTTAAAAAGATACTTCGAAGCGTTGGATTCGCTCAAAGGCAACTTTAACCCGCTGTAAGTATGCGCCGTATTGTTGGCGCAGTCGAGCCTGTTATTGTAGGCAGGGCTGTAAAATTCAATATCTTTTACAATAGTCGGCGCAGGCGTGCCTGCGCCCGCTTCAACAAGTTGAAGCGGCGTTACGGTCGTCGCGCTTTCTGCAAACGTCATAAGCCCCGTGCCGGTAATGCACAGGGTCATCGTCAACGCAATAAGCAGCGTCAAAACCGTTCTTTTTGTCCTTTTTGTTTTCATTTTTTCCTCCATACAAAAAAATTTTATTTATTGTCGTATTACTTCGTCAATCCCGCTTTGTTTTGTTCAATTGCGGTTCTCCTGTATTCCTTAGCCGTAACACCCGTAAAACGTTTAAATTCTTTTAAAAAATGAACGTAGTCGCTATATCCGCACCGCAATGCCACGTCTTTTATCGTACAGGCTTCGTTTGAAAGCAAGTTTTTCGCTTCCGACAGCCGCCTGGCCATAAGATAATTTTTCAGCGTTATTCCTTCCGAATTTTTAAAAATCCGCGAAGCGTAAGAATCAGATAAATACAACATTTTACAAAGCAGCGAAATATTGAAATTCGGGTCCACGTAGTGCGTTTCGATGTGCTTTTTCATCTGATAAACAAGCAAATTGCCCGTTTTTATCACGTCCGCGCCACCCGTCGCCATCATCCCGACTATCCTGTAAAACAGCGCCGTAACAGCAACGCTGCCCGCTTCACTCGTCGCAAGCACTTTTATAACTTCGGCTATTTCGTCCTGCAAACGATACAGGTTTATCGGTTTTACGGGATTCGCATCCGAAAATCCGATGCGTTGCATTAAATTCTCGTCGCCGTCCCCGACAAAATTAAACCATACATACGACCAAGGATTTTCTTCATCCGGATAATATCGGCACAGCGTGTTTTTCGCTATGCAGAACGCGTGATTTTCTTCTATGCAATACTTTTCTTCGCCGATCATCAACCAGCCTTTTCCTCCAAGCACAATATGAAGCGCATTGTCGTTCCCCTTCCGCCAAAGCTTATAACCATTTCTTTCCGAAAAATCGTCGTACCCAAACATGGTTATATTAACGGCTATCGAAGATTCCACAAAATGAAATACGAATTCGCTGTCGCGCAGTTTCATTTAAACACCTCTGTATATCCTTTCCGTATTTTATATTCTAAAACTAAAATTTTTAATGTCAATACCAAATCGAAAACAGGTCAAAAAACCACAGTTTTTAAGGCGAATTTACACATAATTATTTATTGCCTTCCCTATAACCGTATAATGCGCTTTTCGCGGATTTTAATAACGATAAAAAAGTTTAATTTGCTATATATTAAGTTTCTTCACGAAAATTATAGAATTAATACAAAATGGGATCGGTGCGTGTGCTTGTGAACACATTACTAAAATCCACAACTAATGGTTCAGATAAATAATCTATTTTTGTTATTTTGTCATTTGCATCATAGTTCACCACAATTGAAACACTGTCACTATAATTTGATTCAATAAAACTCAATTTATCGTCTTGAAAACCTATCGTTACACTTGAAAGACTACTGCAACCATAGAACACATAACTTCCGATACTCGTCACGCTGTCGGGTATCGTTAAATCTGTAATTAGTTCTCCATTTAAATATAAATAACGGGCATAATACACAGGATTACCATGTAAAGAACCGAACGATATTGCACACCATGCGACTATGTCACTTATATACACCCCCGTCAGCCCGCTGCAATTATAGAACGCACCTTTGTTTAACCCTGTTAGAACACCATATAAGATTGCCGCCTGAAAAAATAGCGAATCAATCCTTATTTTTTAATGCCTTTCGTGGTGTCGTTGTACCACGGAATTAAGCGGCAAGTCAACGGAAAAATTTATTGCAGAAGCCATAAAAAGAAAGGACAGTCATACTCGATCAAGAGTGTGGCTGTTCTTTTATTATTCCGTGATTGCAATCAGGCTCGACAAACCGACGCAATAATTTTTTCTTCGTCGTTGACTTCCGAGAGGCTGCACTGACAGGCTGACCGATTCGTGCTTCATTCAGTGGTCCTTAGCCACTGCCGAAAGGCAAAAATAAAAAATAAGGAGATTTGAAGCAAATGAAAAAGGTTATCTACTCGATCACCAAGTTAGGAAAGATCGAAAACACCAAGGTTACAGGTATCGGATACATCACCGATGAAGATCTGATAACGGCATATGTCAGCAAGACCGGCAAGCCGTACATAAGAATTTTCCCTTGCGTGAAAAACTGCCATCCTGTAATGAACAGCACGGACGAATTCAAAGGAGCGTACTACGAAATCGTCGAATACAACGAGCGGGATATAGAGGTCAACTCGGAAAGAACAGCTATTTAGTGGATTATCGCGGGGTGAAATGCTCCGCGATTTTTAATCCCTTCAACTGCACCTACTACGCAGACGACATCTATGGGAGGCTCGAAAAATGAAAATCATCTTCTATTACTACAACTCGACGGGAACGCTCTTCCTGTCTTACAGCGACGGAAACGGCGGCTATGCCGATGAAGCCTATGTTTTCTACACTCTTCGGCAAGCGATACAGAAATTCCGCCGCGAATACGGATTACAGCGCAAGCATATACGCGTCATCAAACTTTATTAAGGAGGTCTTCAAACAATGGCTAAAATCGAAGAACTCAAAAATATCTCGGATATGAATTTTCGTCGGGAAGTTACACCGGCGAGGACTACAAGTCCTTTCAGACAAAGTACATCAACTACCTGAAAGCTATATGTCGCGAAAACCATTGGCAGCTCGTCAATGTCGGAAGAAACCACTACTGCTTTTCGGCATTCATTAAAAGCGCGGAAAACAGATGCGTGTACCTTTCCATTCCCGATGTCCGGTATTTCCCCAACGAATGGTATGGCTGTATTCTCATACGAACGGCGAAAGACGAACAGGACTACCGAGGCGGTTTCAATCACCATACAACGCTGGAAAATCTCGACGTCAAAGCAGCAGAACTGCTTGAAGACTTACCTTTTTAAGGAGGCTCACGATGAAACTGAACTTGGAAGCAAAAACCAAAGAGCAACAACGTATCAAAGCCTACCTCGAAGAAAACGCCTCGGATACCCTTACAGGGAAAATCAACAACGGCGTACGTATCGAAAAGGACGGCAAGATACTTCTAAATCGCAAAACGCTGGACGGCTTTATGTCCTATGCCAACGATGAAGCGAAGGAACTTGCCGAGAAAGGCGCTAAAGCTGCCTGCATAGACGATAACGTCGTATTCGGCTGGGCTGTCCATTATTTTGAAGAGAATAGTATTGAAGGCACGCTCTTTAATGAGGACGGCTCAGAATACAAGATACAGCCAAAACAGGTTGCAAAGGCGCCAACGGCGAAATCTGCTCCGCCTAAACCGCAACCCAAGCCGCAGATGTCCATGTTCGACCTGATGGGCGAAAATCTTGAAGGCAAGCCCGAAGAGGAAAAGCCCGATGACGAGCGAGACGCTATGCCGTCCGACGAAGAGATACGGGAGATCATGGAGGAAATAGCTGAAGAAGAAAAGGCTGAACAGCCAAAACCGACCGTTTCTCCCGTGTACCAAAAGTATCTGGACGTACAGGACAGGTATCCGCAAGCAATTATCGCCATGCGCTTGGGAGATTTCTACGAGGTGTTAGGCAAGAGCGCCGAACTTCTTGCAGACGAACTATCCCTTACCCTTACGAGCAGAGATTGCGGACTTGAAAGCCGTGTGCCAATGATCGGCTTCCCCTACCACGCTTCGGATGCGTACTTCGGTAAAATCCTGAGCAACGGGCACACGCTCGTAGTCATGGAAAACGACGACGAAGTGCGCGAACTGCCTTCTGCTCAAGGCGTTGACATCGAAACTGGCGAGATACTCTCGGAAGAAGAGATGCGCGAGTTTGACGGCGACATCGAAGAGCCGAAAGATTTTGAAGATGACATTGATACTTCCGCCTTCGACAAAGACGCACTATGCAAGTTGGACGAAATGTTCGGCAAAGAAATTACATTGAGGTGAATACCATGAACGCAAATTATATCAGACCAATTCCCAAGAGAATCGAAAAATGCATTCTCGATTACGATGCCAAACACACCGATTACCGCGGTTTACGGTTCTATTCTTATCTTACTACAATACAGAAGGAACTCGTAAAAATAACCATCACTGTCCGTAACAAAAGCAAAAAGATACGGCTCATAAAGCAAGTCGCAATCCACGGCGTGTACTCGGACAAGTGCCTTGTAAAAGACATCGAATACAACTACATGGGCGGGTACCGCGTCGGCTGGTATGACGAAGGTATCAAATACCCGTACAACATGCGCCTTATTACAATGACGGCAAATGGTACGCCGTAGACTTCAAATACCTTAACCCGTGGACGCATACCATAAACCCGCAGTTTGCCCTATCCCTTCCGCAATTCCGCTATTCTGTCGTGGATATTCAGAATCCGTCCTGCATCGTAACTTATCTTCGTACCTATCTCAAATACCCGCAGGCGGAATATCTCGTCAAAGCGGGGCTGGGCAAATACGTCGGCAGCACAATGATATTAAAGAAAATAGGCTGCGACAAAGGTTTCCGCAAATGGCTTATGGCACGCCGCGAAGAACTGATGAGACATCACTACTATGTTGACGTCGTATTACGCGGATACAGAACCGGAAAACCGCTCGAAACGCTGCAATCTTACCGAGAAGCGAAGATAAACTTACGAAGCAACACCACCCTTGCTCCTATATCCGAACTATTCAAAGGCAAGGAGCGTGAAAAATTCTTAGATTACATCTCCGAGCAAAACACCAACGCAAATACCTATCTCGACTATCTCAGAGCCTGCACTTATCTCGGCTTGGATATGTCCTTACCGAAAAACCGTTTCCCGCACGATTTCAAATATTGGCACGATATGCGGATAGACCAATACGCCACGGCGCGGGCGGAAGCAGACAGAAAGGCAAAGCAGGAGTTATACGATAAATTCGCCGCCATAGCCGAAAAATACCTGCCGCTCGAATACGATAAACGCAGTACCTTTATCTGTATCATCGCCCGCTCCCCTGCCGACCTTATCCGCGAAGGCGAATTGTTAGATCACTGCGTAGGGCGCATGAACTACGACCAGCGTTTTGTCCGCGAGGAATCGCTCATCTTCTTCGTCCGCACAAAGGAGCAGCCGAATACCCCTCTCGTAACGCTCGAATACTCGCTCAGCGAACACAAAGTCCTGCAATGCTACGGAGAGCACGACCACAAACCGAGCGACGACGTTTTACACTACGTCAACAAAGTCTGGCTGCCTTACGCCAACAGAACCATCAAAAAACTTGCCGCATAGGAGGAATATACAATGGCAAACTATTTCAGGATCACCGCGTATCACCCCGCAGAAAACCTTTCGGCTATTTTCGACAGCAACGGCTACTTTGAAAAGCTGTGGCAGTTCTCTGCCTACCTTATCCAAAAAGGTTTCAAGATAATAGAAGTAGGAAATGAGGAAAAGTTCGATGAAGGCGATATGCCGAAAGCCGAACGGGATACCGTCCACATCATCCTCCGCGCCTGTAAAAGCGGACAGCCTGACATCAAGGGCAACCGCATAACGGTAGAAGGTAAAAGCTATACAAGAGTATAAAACCGTGGCTCGTTACGAAAATTGTAGCGAGCTATTTTTATGCTAAGAATATGGTGCGTGCTCAGCACGAAAAATACAATCGCTCAAAGAAAAAACATTTAATTACCATCATTAAACCTTATGGTGTCTGCATTCTGCAATACCCCTCAAATAAATGAAGAATTTGTGATTTCACTAATAATTTTGATTTATCGGTTTGACGGACAAAGGCTGCAAACTGCTCCTGCAGTTCCTTAGGCGGTATTATCATCGGAATTTCTCGCATCCTGCCTTGCGTTAATTTAAGGCGTGTTGTACCTGATACATACTCTGTCATATCCAAAATCCGAAAATACACATTGGCAAATTCTATATCACAACAGTCCTTAGGGAACAATACATGAGCATGATTATTCACCCAACATTTGCCCGAAACAATGTATGAAGTGGCCTCACCCGCCCCATATGAACCACAATCTTCGGCCAAACATATAGCTTTACAATTGAATGACGGTTGATTATAATACGACGTGAATTCCATACAAATTAAAGTCTCCTTATAGTCCTTCGCTCGTTAATCCGCATCCTTGCAAAATTCGATTTTATTTTGCCTACACAAATCCTCAAATTTTAATACCGTTGCATAGCTCGGTACAGCATGACTATTCTCAAGCCTATTTACTGTCGCAAAGGACACTCCCAATAAAATTGCAAATTTCTCTTGGCTTAAATTTAATACACGCCGTGCGCATTTTACCTTATCAGCGAAAGTCATGCTTTTCCTCCAAATATATATCTTATTTATTATTATAACACGGACGCTATATTTTTTTCAATTGTTTAAACACGGTTTACATATAATTTCTTGTATGATTAGCTATTTATCCTCCTCAGCTTTCAAATCATTTTACGCTCTAAGCAAAAACTCGTCTTCCAAATCTAACAACCTCTGAAAACCCTGTTTTGCAACCATGGCGTGTGCTTGTCTTTGATACGAGAGCGACGGCGCTTCGCGCCGCCGCGACAAGCACACGCCACGAAAAGAATCAAAACGGAAAACCAAACCGAAAGGCGCGGCGGTGCGGAGCCGTCCCCGCTGAACCGCTTGGGATCGGCTGCCGCTTTTCCGCCGTGCGATCCTTTCTCCTTATTGGTTTTGCCGTTCCGTTCACCTCTTGAATTTTGCCTCTTTCGGCAGGCTTAGGTTAGCATAGTCCTCGCGTAAGTCAACGGTCGCAAAATCGTCGCTTAAAACACCCATAGAAACCATTCGAGAGTCGAGTAAGGGAAAGCTCCTTGCTCGGCTCTTTTTTCGCATATAAGCCGTTCTGCGAGCCTTTAACGCAACAATTTTGTCTTTGTCCCGTTGACTTCCGCAAGTCGACGGAGAATTTGCTTTCTTTTCACCGTCCTATGCACCTCCGCCTGTTGCCCGAAAAGGCAAATCCAATTCAAGAGGTGAAAGAAAATGGAACAAAAGAAAGTGATAAGAGATTTCAAAGTCCTTACGGAGCAAATATCTCCGGACAATGTAGCGGTAATGGCGGAACTCATAGCCATGCGCGAGACCAAAGCGCTCATAGGATATTATGGGTATTACGCGGAAAAAGCGCATAAAAACCTTTGCCGGGACATTTTCGGCAAACACGAGCCCGGATATATCTTTTCGGACAGTTACGACTTCGTCCAAAGCGTGGCGTTATTCTTATGCGACCACTTCGGAGAGTATTTGGACGACGTCCTGTATATCTCCAAAAAAGGCAAGCCGAGAACGATAAAAATAGAATGCTATCGCATTGTCACGAGAATGCTGGCAAGAGGCCACAGAACTTTTTGCAGATGTCAATGCTTTGAATTCACGAAAGAAGAGCCGGAACTCGTATATGAACAGCCGGCCGACGAAGAACAGGACTACTCACACGCAGATGAGATCACGGCGTCCCTTAACCTTACGGAAAACATGAGTCTTGCGCTTGATTACCGCATGTCGGGCTTGAGCTATCCCGAGATAGCGAAACAGCTTTCCAGAGCGGTAAGCACGGTATACGAATACTTCGAGAAAATGCGCGCGAGGTATTCAGCCATATACGGATAACAGCGAAAAAGTCCCATGTCCTATCTGTGCATAACTTTTTCAAAAATCTTTTCAAATAGGAAAATAGCCTTCCTATTTGACGGGTACCATGTGGAAAAACAAACGAAAAACTTTTTCAAAGTGGCAAGAAACCTTGCCTCTTTGGAGTGTAATCTCTCCACGAAAGAAGAAAGCGAGGGTCAACCTGTCGGAAATTCCGACAAGTACAACCTATCCGCAAAAGGAGGAAACAGCCATGCAAAAATCGCTTAAATATCTGCCTTGCACGGGCTTCACATAGGCAAAGCGATAATCTAACAAACAACCGTAACAAAGAATGAGAAACGAATAAGAACCGGTGCGCTCTTATTCCGACAGCAAGACTGCGTTTTTCATTCCCGACAAAGCAATTTGAAAGGAGTTAAAAATGCAATCGAACTGTTCGAGAAAAGAAAGGATAACCGTCCGTGAGGAACTCATAGACGGCAAAAGATATATCGTTGTCAGTCATTATGCAGGCAAGAAGGATTTCAAAAAAATCATCTGCGATCACGCTTTCAGACAAACGTTTGCAGAAACGGATCACCCGACAGACTGACCGCACGGGCGGCTTGATGTTTTGTGTGTTTTGCCGTATAATAAAAGCACACCGAATAAAAAGCCGCTTCGATTCAGAGGAGTAAAAGAAATGACATCGAAGCAAAACAACAAAGACTACATCGTCGGCATGTATGTAAGGCTTTCCCGCGACGACGAACGCGCAGGCGAATCGCTGTCCATCGAGAACCAGAAGGCGATCCTGAACGAATACATAGAAAAGCAAGGCTTCACGCTTTACGATATATATGTGGACGACGGCATTTCGGGAACGACATTCGACCGTCCCGGCGTAAAACGGCTCTTGGACGACGCCAAGCAAGGCGTCATCAATACCGTGCTTGTAAAGGACATGAGCCGCTTCGGCAGGAACTACATTATGGTCGGACAGTATCTCGATTATGTGTTCCCCGCTTTCGGCATCCGGTTTATCGCCTTATCCGACAACATCGACACCGAGAACAAAGATACCGCCGCCATGGATATGATGCCCATCACCAACGTATTCAATGAATGGTGGGCTGCCGCCACAAGCAAGAAACTTCGAGCCGTGCGTATTCAAAACGCCAAGAAGGGCAAAAACGGAATGTCTCACGCTCCATACGGTTACACGCTCGGAACGGACGAGAAACGCACCTTGCAGGTAAACGAAGAAGTCGCGCCGGTCGTAAGGCGGATATTTGAAATGCGGGCGCAAGGATTGACGCCGAGAAAGATCGCGGATATCCTGAATGCCGAAAACATATTGACACCCAACGATTACAGGCTGTCAAAAACGGGCGTTACGACCGTACCCGCTTCGCTGCACCTATGGAACACTTCCGTTCTCCGCACGCTCTTGGATAATCCGGCTTATATCGGAACATTGGCGCAGCACAGGACTACCACCGTTTCCTACAAGAATCATAAGTGGCAACGGCGGCCGAAAGAAGATTGGATCACGATCGAAAACGCGCATGAGCCGATCATATCCAAAGAGTTATGGAACAGAGTGAAAGAGGTAGAGTCTTCCGTCAGTCACGGCAAACATACGAAACGCGGCTATATGCATCCGCTTTCGGGGTTACTGTACTGCGCAGACTGCGGAGCAAAAATGCGGTTGGGTTGGAATATGCCGAAAGACATTCCCTATTTCAACTTCAACTGCGGAACACGTTCGCGCTGCGGCTCGTCTGCCTGCTTCAGTCATTTCATCACCGTTCCGGTATTAGAGAAGATCGTCTTGAACGATGTGAGAGACAAAGCGCAAAAAATCGTTGCCGACGAACGGGAATTCAGGCGGAAGTTTCTGGAACATACCGCAAGGCTCGCGGACAAAAACCAAGCCGACGTCAAAAGAGAACTCAAGCGAACGGAACGGCGCGTTGCAGAACTCGATAAGCTCATAAGCGCGGCGTTCGAAGAAAAGGTCGCAGGTAAGATCCCCGAAAACGTGTGCTTGCAGCTGATCGACAAGTACACCGCCGAGCAAACGGAACTGAAAGAACGGATTTCTTATCTTACGCAAGGACTTGAAGAAAAGCAGCGAGCAGCAACCGACGTGGACAAGTTTATACGGCGAATGAAAAAACACATCAATGCCCCCGAACTGACAAGAGAGCTCTGTCTGGAGCTATTCGAGAAACTTGTCATCGGCGGCAAAGAAACAGTCACGGGCAAACCGCAAGAAGTCCATATATATTACAAGATAGATATTGACAGCATTTTGTAGCCCTTACACACAACAACCCCTCCGAACAACTTTATGTCCATTTTGTTGTTTGGAAGGCATGAACCAATACTACAGCGCGGAAAGGTTCCCCGACTGGATCTCCTTGATCCGCTCGGCGATCTTATCCGCAGGGAGATCCCACCACTTCAACGCCGAGAGCGCCGCAATCGTCTCTTCCGTAAAACGTTTGCGGATGGGTCTTGCGGGTACGCCGCCAACGATGGTATAGGGCGGGACGTCCTTCGTGACGACCGCACGCGCGCCGACGACCGCGCCGTCGCCGATCGTGACGCCTGCGAGGATGACCGCTTCGAATCCGATCCATACATCGTTGCCGATCACAATGTCGCCCTTGTTATCCCATGCTTTATCTGCCCAAATCCCGTGTTTCCACTCCTCGTAAAAGATCGGAAACGGATAAGTGGACAGCGAACGCAGCGTATGATTGGCGCTGTTGAACAGGAACTTCGCGCCGCAGGCGATCGAACAGAACTTTCCGATCCTCAGCCTGTCGTGATTGATGGGATAATGATAGAGCACGTTGTTCTTTTCGAAGTCCCGCGGATCGTTCACGAAGTCGTTGTAGAACGTAAAATCGCCGACCTCGATGTTCGGATCTTTTACCACATTTTTCAAATATACGATGGTGTTGTCTCCCGCGCGGGGATACACCTTTTTTCCATCCGGAATCGCCATATAATCCTCCTTAAAATTTTATTTTCAGCGATCCCGGCAAAGACAATGCAGCGTTTCACCGTGTTTTCCTCCTATTTCAATGCTGAAATGATCTCCTGTACGTCCATAAAAAAACGCGACAGGTGCCAGCCGTCCGCAACGGCGTGATGAATATTCATGGATAGCGGCATGACCGTTTTCCCGCTCTCCCGTTCGAATTTTCCCCATGTGACGACGGGAGCGAGATATTTCCCTTCGTCGAATACGTGGATATCGAAACTCCTGTACTTTACCCACGGCAGACAGGATACATCGAACGTATTGGGCGGGATCATCTTCAGATCGAACGCGCGCAGATCGCGGAAGCGCTCTCTGTCTGCAAGAAAGCGGGCATGAAAACAGAACAGATCGTCCGAATATTCGGTGACGAGCTTTACGCACGATTCATCCTGCTTATGAAAATCCGCATAGTACGGAGAAACGTATTCCCAGCGGATAAGATCTCCGTCGGCATCCCAACCGTACCGAAACTCTGCACGGCTGTTGACCGCCTTCGAGACCGCCCACATCATGACGGGATAGAATTTGAGTTGATTCCTGCGGACGAACGCAACGAGCGGCGAGACATCCATATCGACGGTCATACTCATCACATTGCGCAGCTCTTCGATATAAAAGCGGAAAAGTCCGCCCCTCTGCCATGTGCCGGTATTTATCTTTTCGTATTTCATTTTTACCTCCTGAAAATTATTTTTTCAGAAGGTATCGTCCAGCCCCCTCTTCATACGGGTACCTCCTTGCGGACAAATTCAGCCGCGGCGCTCGGATGGATACACCAGTCCGAGCTGACGGCGGCACGTATCGAGCAGCTTCATGGTATCGAGCGTGGCGCGCGGCGGACAGTACGCGCTCTGCCCCTTTCCGCAGGCGATCTCCTCCGCAACGCGGCGGAACTGGACGGCATACTTCGGAGACGTATCCGTAAAATGCACCTCCTCGCGCCCCGTCAGGAACGCCTCCTCCGCCGCATGGAAATACGGGATGCGGATCACCCCTTCCGTTCCTTCGATGATGAACTCCTCCCCCTGTTCCTCTTCAACGGAAATAAACATTTCCGCCCGGAAATCGCCGTAATCGAACACGACAGTCTCAAAAATATCCACGCCGCCGCGCAATTCTCCGCGGCAGACAACGCCGCGCGGCATCCCGAAGAGTTCATAGGCATAGCGCAGCGGATATACGCCGATATCGACGAGCGCGCCGCCGAGAAGTTCGGGCGAACGGAACCGCGGGATATCGATCAGCCTGCCCGTATATTTTGCGCTGACCTTTTTTATCTTTCCGATCCTGCCCGTACGCACCCAGTCGCGCACCGTATGCGCGGGCGCGTTGTACCATGTCCACATTGCCTCGGCAAGATAGACGCCCTTTTCCGCCGCCAGCGCAAACACCGCGTCCGCCTCCGCATGATTGACCGTGAACGGCTTTTCGCAGAGCACGGGAACGCCTCGTTCCAGACACAGCCTGATATAATCGTAGTGCCGATCCGCCGTGACGGCGATATAGGCGGCGTTGACGCCCTCCGCCCCGATCGCCGCCTCTGCGGAGGGATACGCCCTGACGCCGAAATCCTCCGAGAATAACTCCGCCCGCGCCGACGATCTGTTCCAGCATGCGGCAATGCGCATCTCCTTATCACCTTTGAGCTGATCCGCAACCTGCCTTGCGATATTTCCGCATCCGAGAAATGCCCAGCTAAACATCTTTTATCCTCCTTGTCCCTATAATACACGTTTTTGCACCGGAAATCAAGTACCATTTGAAATTTAATCCTTCAACCCAGCAGCATGCAAAAAATACAGGCAATGAAAGAGGTCTGTCCGGGCGGGACAGACCTCTTTGAAAGCTGATTGAATTATCCGGCATGGGCTGAACAGAAAGTCCGCAGGCGCAGATCCTGCTTCGCGCTGCCTTACTGCCGGGAAGTGTTTCGTCCTACAGAATAGCGCGGCAGCGCCCTCCGAGGGCATGCGGAACGCCTTCGGCAGAGAACGCCCGCGCCTTACAGTTTTGTGACGATGATGCCGTCCTCCACGGTGCAGTCGTAGAAGGAAGGCGCATAGCCGATCTTTTCCGTATAAAGACGGGAGACCGTCTGTTTGAAATCTTCCACGCCGCTTTTGAGCACGACAGAGACGGTGCAGCCGCCGAACCCGGCGCCCGTCATGCGCGAACCCGCGCAGGCGGGATGCGCCTGGGCAGCCCCCGCAAGCGTATCCAGCTCGATGCCCGTCACTTCGTACAGATCGCGCAAGGAGGCGTGCGACGCGTTGAGCAGCTCCCCGAGCGTCCGGACGTCGCCGCGTTTCATGGCGCTCGCCGCGCGGCGCACCCTGTCGCACTCGTGCACGACGTGGCTCGCGCGGTCTCTGACCTTCCCTTCCCAGCTCAGCGTATCGGCGATGCGTTCAAATACGTCGGGCGTGAGATCGGCAAGGCAGGAGATCTCCGCCTTGGTTTGCAGGAGCTCCAAAGCGCGCTCGGTTTCGGCACGGCGTTCGTTGTATTTGCTCTCCACCAGATTGTGCGGCTTGTTGCAGTTCGCCACGATCAGCGTGTAGTCGCCCAGCAGAATGGGAACGTATTCGCGGGCAAGCGTTTTGCAATCGAGCAGGATCGCATTATCCTTTTTTCCGCATGCCGATGCATACTGATCCATGATGCCGCAGTTGACCCCCGCGTAAACGCGTTCGGCCTTCTGCGCGACGAGCGCAACCTCGACGGGATCGATCTGTTCGCCCGCGACCGCGGCAAGCGCCGCAATGGTGGAAACTTCGATCGCCGCGGACGAGGAAAGCCCGCTCCCGAAAGGGACGGTGCAGTCGTGCAGCATGTCGCATCCGACGATCTTATGCCCCGCCTGCTGCCACAGAAAGGCGCTCCCTGCGGGATAATTGGCATACTTCACATTTTTATAAGCGCCCAGATCGCCGATATCGAGCGAAACGCGCACGGGGATATCCGTCCACGCGAGATTGATCTTATCCGTTCCGTTGGGACGGACGTAGATGGTATTTTTGAGCGAGAGCGCGGCAGGCATGACCTTTCCGCCGCAGTAATCGATGTGCTCGCCGATGAGGTTGACGCGCCCTGCCGCCGAAACTTTATATGTATACTCTTTTTCGTTAATCATGGATAAACCCTGCCTTTTCGATCATGAATTGTGCCGTTTCTGCCTGCGTTTTGAATACGGCGGTATTTTCGAGGATGCGTTCGCACACGCTCGCAAGCTCCTTTTTGACTGCCTCATGCGCCGTTTCCGCCGTGAACGACGCAGACATCTCCTTGAGTTCGCCGAAGATCATGGCGTAATCGGCATACCGTTCGGGAAGTTCTCCGCCCGAGACAAGGAGAGCCTCGAGATCGGCAAGCTCCTCCACGAGCCGACCCGGAAGGATAAACAGCCCCTGCGCCTCGATGAGCCCGATGGATTCCTTTTTGATGACGTGAAATTCGGGATGCGCATGGAACACGCCGTCGGGATACCGTTCGGAAGTGATGTTGTTGCGCAGAATGATATTCATCTCGTAGCCGCGCTCCGTTCTGACGACGGTCGGGCTGACGGCGCTGTGCACTCCGTCTTTATCCTCGGAGACGATCCCGCGCGCCGCATCGGAATAGGAACACCACGCCTCGCGCACGATCTCGGAGAGATCCGCGATGCGCTGCGCATCCTGCCCTGTGATGCGGACGACCGTTCCGGGCCAGTCGAGAACGCCTGCCTCGAGATCGGGAAAATCAGGATGACGGAGCGCGACCGAGACGAGCGCGCGGTGCAGCGGAAGCGTTTCCCCGCCGCCTTGGAAATGATCGTGCGCGAGCACGCTCCCGCCGATGCGCGGAAGCGGGGCGTTGCAGCCGATGAAGTAATGCGGGAACATATCGACAAACTGCATGAGCTTCACGAACGTGCTCCTGTCGACGTGCATGGGGATATGCTTTTCGTTGACGGCGATGCCGTGCTCGTGAAAATATCCGTAGGGCGAAAACTGCCAGAACCACCGCTCGCCGTCCAGCTCGAGCGAAACGGTGCGCAGCGTGCGCTTATTGCGCCCGAAATACCCCTCGTTCGTGCGGCAGATGGTGCATTTGGGATAGCCCCCCTTTACGCTGTTTCCGCTCACCGCCTTCTTGGGATCGCGGAATTCCGGCTTTGCGCGGTTGATGGTGACGATGAGCCCGTTCTCCGCCGTAAATCTGGGATTGGCGTCCAGTTTCTCCTTTTTTACATAGTCGGAGAGCACGCAGTAGGAATACAGCCATTCCGTTGCCTCGGCAGACGAGATCGCCATGTGCGCCGCGAAAGCCTCTTCGACCGCTTCGGGCGAGAGCATGAGCGCGCCCATCACGCCGTCGGTAAGACGGTCGGGCGCGACGGCAAGACCTGCCCGTTCGCACGCCGCCACAAGATCGTTCAGGAGCGCGGAAACGCTCCTGCCGTCGTACATCTGCCCCGTCTCCTCGTAGCTCTCCAGTCCGACCAGATCGAGCAGCGTGTTGCGGACATACGCCTCGTTGCGCTGAGAAAGCCCGAGTTTCTCGTGCGCGTAGGCGATCAGCCGATCGAGCGCACAATACACTTCTCTCATTTTTCCACCTCTCCTCCATGCCCCGGAAATGACAATAAGGCGATAGAAACTATCGCCTTGTTGCCAAACTATAGGGGGAATGAAGTATAAACGATTTTTAACAGGATTCGCAAGCGTCGGCGATGTATCCGTTAGCCGCCTGTTCCTGTTTACGCTCATATTATACCCGATATACGCCCCGTTTGCAAGCAACCTTTTGACGGATTATAGACATTTATTGACATTATGCGCTTGACTTTTGAACTGTTTTACGTTATGATAAAAGAAACGGAGATTCAGGCATGATCGCAAAAAGAGAGATCTGGAAATACCCCGAGGACGCGAAAGTCTGGGTGGGAAAATACCGGAATTCGCACAATCTGCTGCACTGGCACTACGACTGCGAATTTATTTATACGGAGCAGGGATCCATCGACGTATTCTGCGAAAAAAAGACGCATCATCTCGTAAAAGGCGAGGCGCTTTTCACGGACAGCGGTCAGATCCACTACCAGCGCGCCTGCGAACCCGATACGGTGCTCATCGTGATCGTGTTCGATTACAGCATAATACGGTCTTTCCTGGAAAACTACCAGCTCGCGACCCCAAAGCTGTACAGGAGCTACCCCATCCCGGAATACTATGCGCGGCTGCGCTCCGTGCTCCGCGACCGCAAGCCCTTTTACGGAGAAGAGGCGCGCTGCGCCGTGAGCGAAATGATGATCGAGGTATTCCGCGGCGAACAGCTCGTGCACCGCATCGGGAACGATCGCACGGAAGAGACGTTCAAGAACCTTTTGGAGGATATGCAGGAACGCTTTGCGGAGTACACCTTCGAAGAGGCGGTGCGCTTTATGGGCATGAGCGACGCTTATTTTTCACGCTACTTCAAATCGGTGACCGGCTCGACTTTTTCGCAATACCTCAATTACCTGCGCACGGACAGCGCGGTAAAGCTCCTTCGATCGGGCAAAAACCTGACGATGACGGAGATCGCAGACAAATGCGGCTTTGCGACCATACGGAATTTCAACCGCATCTTCCGCGAGCTGACGGGCAACTCCCCCTCCCGCATGCCGGCAGATTACGAGCTCAGCGAAAAATACACCTATCCGAGCGAAAAAGCGTTCAACCCCACGCTCTACGACTGCGAACTCATAGAAAGCTGCGACTGAATGTTCTGCACACAAAAACCCCGCCGAAAGGCGGGGTTTTTGTGTGCGGTTACAGGAGAGACCTGTACAGCGCGATAATGTCTTCCTTGGTGGGATCTTTGGGATTGCCGGGACGGCACGCGTCGTCCATTGCCGACTGCGCGAGGAAATCGAGATCCTCCTCTTTGACGATGTCCTTGAGATCCTTGGGGATGCCGACATCCTCCGAAAGCTGTTTGACGGCAGTGACGGCGGCCTTTCTTGCATCTTCGAGGCTCATTGCATCGACGCCCTCAACGCCCATCGCCTTGGCGATATCGCGGTACTTTTCGCCCGTCGCCTCGGCGTTATATTCCATGACGGTGGGCAGCAGGATGGCGTTCGCCACGCCGTGCGGCGTATCGTACAGCGCGCCGAGAGGGTGCGCCATCGAGTGGACGATGCCCAGCCCCACGTTGGAGAAGCCCATGCCCGCGATATACTGACCCAGAGCCATGCCCTCCCTGCCTTCGGGCGTGTTTGCGACCGCGCCGCGCAGGGATTTTGCAATGATCTCGATGGCCTTGAGGTGGAACATATCGCTCATTGCCCACGCGCCCTTGGTGATATAGCCCTCGATGGCGTGCGTGAGCGCGTCCATACCCGTGGCGGCGGTGAGACCCTTGGGCATACTGCTCATCATGTCGGGATCGACGACGGCGACGACGGGGATATCGTGCACGTCCACGCAGACCATCTTGCGGTTCTTCTCCGCGTCGGTAATGACGTAGTTGATGGTGACCTCCGCCGCCGTGCCCGCCGTGGTGGGAACGGCAATGATGGGCACGCACTTATTCTTGGTGGGCGCAACGCCCTCCAGCGAGCGCACGTCCGCAAACTCGGGGTTGGCGATGATGATGCCGATCGCCTTGGCGGTATCCATGGACGACCCGCCGCCGATCGCAACGATGCAGTCCGCGCCGCTCGCCCTGAACGCGGCAACGCCCGTCTGCACGTTTTCGATGGTGGGGTTTGCCTTGATCTGAGAGTAGATCTCATAGGGAATGCCCGCGTTTTCCAGGACGTCAGTGACTTTTTTCGTGACGCCGAACTTCAGAAGGTCGGGATCGGAGCAGACGAACGCCTTTTTGAATCCCCTGCCCCTGATTTCGTTCGCAATCTCCTGGATCGCGCCCTTGCCGTGATAGCTCGTCTCATTGAGCACAAAACGATTTGCCATAAAATTCCATCTCCTTATCTTTTTTATTTGAGTATTATTTTATCATATCCGGAAAACAGATGCAAGCAATGCGGGAGCATGCGCAAACGCGGAAATGCCCTGCGCCGCAACGCCTGTCAAAGGTCGAGGAAGTCCTTTCTGTAATCGATCCCGAACAGCTCCGCGAGCTTGACCATATCCTCGTCCTTGATAGTGTTCTTGCGCGGCAGGTGCGCGGTGAGCATGTAGATCTGCGCCGCCTTTTCCACCGTCTCGATGAGCCCGAACGTCTCGTCCATCGTCTTGCCTGCGCCGTAAATGCCGTGCATCGCCCAGATGACGAGGCGGAACTTTTCCATCTTCTTTGCGGTTGCCCTGCCGATCTCGGACGTGCCGCACAGCATCCACGGGAGCACGCCGACGCCGTCGGGGAACACCACGATGCACTCGGTGCACATCTCCCAAAGGGTGTGCGTGAACTTCTTTTCGTCCAGCTCGTGCACATAGTTCATTGCGAGCGTGTTCGTGGGGTGCGAGTGCATGACGACGCGGTTCTGAGGATCGACTTTGAGCCGCGCCATGTGGCTCATCATGTGCGCGGGAAATTCGGAGGTAGGTCTGCCGCCGTCCTCATAGCCCCACAAGAGCTCGATGTTCTTGCCGCCCTTTCCGATGCGCACGATACCGAGATTGTTCGCGGGATCCTTTTCCACGTTCTTGAAGTACTTGCCCGTGCCCGTAACGATGAAGATCTTGCCCTCCAGCGGGCTTGCGTCGAAGTCCTCTTCGTTCACGCCCATGAACGGGATGGTGCGCACGACTTTGGTGAGATCGAGATACTCTCCCACTTCCTTTTCATCGAGCAGGTAGCTGATATTCCCGCCGTTTCTTTCGTCCCAGCCGAGGCGGTACATATTGGCGGTCGTTTCACACATTTCGCGCACGAAGGGCGCCGTCAGAATATCCTTCATTTTCTCTCCTTTAAAATCTTCTTTTCGTATGCCATGATGGGCTCGTAATAGCTTTCGCTGAGGTTCTGCTGCGCGAGGTATTCCTCCCACACCTCGCCGAAGGGCAGCATTTTGACGCGTTCCTGCAAATACATGAGCCGCGTGAAATCCCCCTTATCCTGCGCCGCTTTCATCTCCGCGTCGGGCAGGAGCATTGCATAGAGCAGCGCCTTCTCGACGGAGCGCTGCCCCGTGACCCACGCGAACACGCGGTTGATGGAGGCGTCGAAATAATCGAGCGCGATCTTCACCCTGCCGAGCGCATTGTTCCGCACGACTTCCTTCATGATCTCTTTGAGCTCGTCCTCGAAGATGACGACGTGATCGGAATCCCAGCGCACGGGACGGGAAACATGCAGCGCGACCTTATCGTGAAAGGCGAGCATGGACGGGATCTTATCGGAGACGACCTCCGTCGGATGATAGTGCCCGTTATCGAGCAGAGAACAGATGCCGCGCGTCGCCGCATAGTTCTGGCAGAACTCATTGGATCCTACCGTATAGCTCTCCACGCCGATGCCGAACACCTTGCTCTCGACGGCGGGGATCACCCACTCCTTATCGTAATCTTTCAGGATCTCGTCGAGCGACTGCGCATACCGCAGACGGGGCGAGAGGCGGTCGGCGGGGATATCCTTGTAGCCGTCTGGGATCCAGATATTTACAAGGCAGGGGCTCCCCATCTCCTTGGCCAAGTACGCCGCGATCTCCATGCAGCGCCTGCCGTGCTCCACCCAGAATTTACGCGTCGCCTCGTCGGGCGAGGAGAGCGTGAGCCCGTCCTTCATCCTGGGGTGCGCGAAGAAGGTCGGGTTGAAGTCGATGCCCTCGATCCCGTGCTCCTTTGCGAACTTCACCCACGGAGCGAAGTGCTCGGGGCGGTACCCGTCGCGGTCGATCTTCCCTTTATCTTTGCCGAGAAAGGCGTAGCTCGCGTGGATGTTGATGCGCTTGGTCCCCGGCATCAGGCTGAGCGCGAAGGCGTAATCCGCCATCAGCTCTTCGGGCGTGCGCGCGCGGCCGGGATAGTTGCCCGTCGTCTGAATGCCGCCCGAAAGGCTCTCGGCGCCCTCGAAGCCGAGGACGTCGTCCCCCTGCCAGCAGTGTACGGAGACGGGCACGTTTCTGAGCGCCGCGATCGCCGCGTCGGAATCGACGCCGATTGCGGCATACGTCTGTTTTGCTTCCTGATAACTCATAGATATCTCCCTTATTTTCACGAAATTCTTTTCGGACTGACGAAAATAATTTCTGTGGTCTTCCGAATATGAAAAGAGAGGGCGCCCCATCCAAATGGGGGGAGAGGATAATTTATAAAAAGGAACGCCCTCTTCTTTCTCGAAACTAATTCAGCATCTGCACTCTGAGATTGCCGAGCGCAGTTGCCTCGATGGGCAGCGCCACCACGCGGATATTGCAGAATTGCTGCGTCAGCTCGTTGAGCCACTTATTTCTTGCGCCGCCGCCGACGATGTAGAGCGTGCCGAACGTTTTTCCCGTGCATTCGCTCAATTCTTTTAATGCAGACCGATAACTCATTGCAAGGCTGCGGTGCGCGCAGCGGAAATAGTCGCCGGGGACTGCGGGCTTTTCGGAGAGCGCGCCGTCAAACGCCGCCTTCATGGAGACGGGCGCCAGAAAGCAGGGTGCGTTGACATCGACAAGTTCATCGAACGAACTTTCCTGTCCCATGCGCATCACGTCGTCGAAGGACTTTTCGGGCGCGAGTTCGGCTTTCAGACGATTGATCACCCACATGCCCATGATGTTTTTCTGGAAACGGGTATACCCCGCGCCGCCCTCGTTGGAGAAATTGTACGTCCGTGCCATGTCCGAACAGATCGCCCGTTCGGACTTTGTGCCGAGGAGCGACCATGTCCCGCTTGAAAGATACGCGCCCTCGGACATGGGTATGCCCTCCACCGCCGAAGCGGTATCGTGCGAGGCGCACAGCAATGCCTCGGTATTGCCGCCGACCTCTGCCGCGACCTCGGGCAGCAGCGCGCCGACTTTGCTGCCGGGGCGTGAAAGTTCCCCGAACAGACGGGCGGGCAGTCCGAGCGCCGAGATGAGCTCCCGATCGTATCCGCCCCCTTCCGCATCGACGAGCCCCGTCGTGGTCGCGTTGGTGTATTCGTGCATCTTTACGCCCGTGAGTTTGTAGGTGAGATATTCGGGGATCATGAGAAAATCGGTCGCATTTTCCAATCTGCCGCGGGAAAGATCTTCCGAAAGCTGATAGACCGTATTGAACGGCTGGAACTGGATCCCCGTCCGTTCGTACAATTTATTGAACGGAACCTTTGCATGGACGGCGCCGACGGCGTCCTCCGTGCGGGCGTCGCGGTAGGCGTAGCAGGGAAGGATCTCCTCCCCTCCCCGCATGAGCACATAGTCCACCGCCCAGGTATCGACGGCAAGGCTTTCGATGCGCGGATACTTTCTGAACGCAGCCTTTATGCCCGCCTTTACATGACCGAAGAGCGCAGCTATATCCCAGACGAGATGCCCCGCCTCCTCCTTTACGCCGTTGGGGAAACGGTACACCTCCTCGGTATGCAGAGCCCCGTTCTCCTTCCACCCGACGATGTGCCTTCCGCTTGAAGCGCCGATGTCGATCGCAAGATAGTATTTCATCTTTCACCCTCTCTTCATCCCGATTATATCATACCTTTCAAATAAAACAAGGACGTTATTTTTGCAAAATACTATCTTTATTTGACTTTTTTCGCAGGGTATGCTATACTTGCGGTATGGACAGCGCAATTCTGGAGCGTCTGACGCGCCTGACCGACGAGGAACGGGAGATCCTGCGGGGGCGCGACGTAAAAAAGGACGATTACTCCTATTCGGACAGATTCATCGTAAACAGCAGAAAACTGCTCGGCGAGCGGGAACTCGACCTCCGTCCGCATACGCGGTTTATCGACTTCCCGGAGCACGGACACGACTACATGGAATTCATGTACGTGTATGCGGGGAGCATTTCGCACGTCATCGGCAAAGAGACCGTCACGCTCGAACGGGGCGACATCCTCTTCCTCAACCGGCATGCGCGCCACTCCATCAGGCGGGCGGGCAGGGAGGATATCGGCATCAACTTTATCCTCTCCAATCCGTTTTTGCAGGCAATCTTTCCGCAGGTACACAACAATCCCGTGATGAGCGGGTTCCTGACGAACAACTTCGACGACGCGGGAGAAGCGGAATACCTCTTTTTCCGCACAAAGGATACCTTTCCCATCCGCAATCTGATGGACAACCTCATCTATGCGATCGTCAACCGCACGCACGAAGTATACAGCGGACTCGTTTCCCTCCTCTTTACCTACCTTGCATACTACCGCGATACGCTCGTGAACACGCTGCGCGTTTCCTCGCCGGACGCCGCGCTCAGACGCGCCGTTCTGGGGTACCTCGAAGAGCGCTACCCCACCGCAACGCTGAAGGAACTGGCGGGATCGCTCGGCTACGCGGAGGCGTACCTTTCGCGGCGGATCGGAACGGTGTTCGGAAAGACCTTTCAGGAATTGCTGCGGACGCAGCGGATGGCGGCGGCGGAGACGCTCCTGCGGACGACTTCGCTCGGGGTGGAAGAGATCGTCCGCGCCGTGGGATACGAAAACCAGAGCCACTTTTACCGCGTGTTCCGAAGTACACACGGCATGACGCCGCACAAATTCAGAAAGAATGCCGAATGACGCGGCATTCTTTTTTTTGAAAAATCCGTGAACGTCCTTCACCCGATTTTCATATAATATTTCTCGCCCGGGCGTTTAAAGCGGGCAAAAAACGATTATGAATAGTTATCATCTGATAAGTTTTCGGAAGGAGGCAGTATGACGGAACAAGAGTGCGCGAACCGCGCCGCATCGATCATCTTGCAGGCGAAGGACTGCATCCGCAGATATAAGCTGCGGGAAGGAGAAAAGGACAGGGCGTTCATGCTGCTCGGCGGATTGCGCGAGCACGAGAGCCGCACGGGACAGCCCGTCACCATTACGGAGATGGCGCGCGTGAGCGGACTTGCCGTTCCCAATGTGAGCAGACTGATAAAGCCCTACGAGGAAGCGGGGCTGCTGCGCCGCGAAAAACAGGGACGGACGGTACACATTGCGATCACCCCGGCGGGAGAAGAACTGCTCGCGCGCCGCAAAAAAGCGTTCGCGGAAAATATTGCGGCGGTACTGAGCGTCCTCGGCGAAGAGGAACGCGGGATCTTCCTCGCCTGCGGGGAAAAGCTGCTCGCAAAGCTGGAAGAACATCTGCAGCGTCAGGATACGGGAGAGAACGGATGCTGAAACTTTATAAAAATCTGAAGGCGCAGGACTGGGTGCTCGTCGTCCTCATCGTCGGCATCACCGTCGCGCAGGTATATTTTACGATGGAACTCACCGACAAGATCGCCGATATCGTATCTGCCATCCGTCAGGTGAGCATGCATGTTCCTGGCGCGACGACGGGCGACATCTGGCGGGAAGGCGGGCTGATGCTGGCGTTCGCCGTATGCAGCGCACTGTGTCAGGTCGCTTCGGGCATCGCTGCGTCGCGCGTGGCGAGCGGACTCTCCGCCACGCTGCGCAGCAAGGTATATGCGAAGGTCGAGAGTTTCTCGGTCGCGGAGATCAACAAGTTCTCCACCTCGTCGCTCATCACGCGCACGACGAACGACATCCAGCAGGTTCAGCTTGCGAACATTCTGGTACTGCGCATGCTCATATACGCCCCCATCATGGCGATCTGGGCGATCTGCAAGATCAATGCGTCGAGCTGGCAGCTCACCACGGCGACTGCCGTGGCAGTCGTCGTGCTCGTCGTCTGCATCATCGCCATCATGCTCACCGTGATGCCGAAATTCAGGATGATGCAGAAGCTCACAGACCGCCTCAACGGCGTCACGCGCGAAAATCTTACGGGCATCAAGGTCGTCCGCGCATACAACGCGGAGAACTACCAGGAAGCAAAATTCGAAAAAGCCAACGACGATTTTACGAAGACGCAGCTCTTTACGGGCAGAGTGATGGCGCTGATGAACCCCGTGATGATGCTGACGATGAACGGGCTGACGCTTGCGATCTACCGGATCGGCGCAACGCTCATGAACCGCGGCGCGATCGAATACGAGACGATCCTCTCCTTCATGACGCTCGCCTCTCAGGTCATTATGGCGTTTTTGATGCTGCTCATGATGTTCATTCTCCTGCCCCGTGCGGAAGTGGCGGCAAAGCGCGTCAACGAAGTGCTGCACATGCCCCTCTCCATCAACGATCCCGAGACGGAACTGCCCGCGACGGAGGAAGGGACCGTGGAATTTCGCGACGTGAGTTTCCGTTACCCCGACGCCGACGCGGACGTGTTCTCGCACATCTCCTTCCGCGCCGAAAAAGGACAGACGGTTGCCTTTATCGGGAGTACGGGCAGCGGGAAATCCACGCTCATCAACCTTGTGCCCCGCTTCTACGACGCGACCGAGGGCGAAGTGCTTGTGGACGGCGTGAACGTAAAGGACATGAAACAGAACACCCTGCGCGGTAAGATCGGATACGTTCCTCAGAAGGGCGTGCTCTTTACGGGCACAGTCGCCGAGAACATTGCGTTCGGCGGAAAAGCCGACCGCGACGGCGTTGTGCAGGCGGCAAAGATCGCCGAGGCGGACGCATTCATCGGAGAGATGGAACGCGGCTACGACAGCCCCATCGCCCAGGGCGGCAAGAACGTTTCGGGCGGGCAGAAACAGCGGCTCTCCATTGCGCGCGCCGTGGCACAGAAACCCGAGATCATGATCTTCGACGACAGTTTTTCCGCGCTCGACTACAAGACGGACAGAAAAGTGCGCGAGAACCTGAAAGAGAATTTGCAGGGCGTGACGAACCTCATCGTTGCCCAGCGCATCGGCACCATCATGGACGCCGATAAGATCATCGTGCTCGACCAGGGAAAGGCGGTCGGCGCGGGCACGCACCGCGAACTGCTTGAAACCTGCCCCGTATACAGGGAGATCGCCCTTTCGCAGCTCTCCAAGGAGGAACTCGGCTTATGAGACCCGCTATGCACAGACAGAGCGCCCCGCTCAAAAAGGGCGAATTCAAAAAGAACATCGGGAAGCTTGTCGTCTTTATGCGCCCCTATTATATCCCCGTTCTCGTTTCGCTCGTCTTTACGATCGGCGCGACGATCCTTTCCATCTTCGCCCCGCAGATCCTCGCCGACCTCGTCAACGTGATCACCGCGAGCTTCGGCGGCGGACTCATCGACATGACCGAGCTGGAAAAGTTTGCGCTCATTCTCGTTGTTTTCTATGCCTGCAACGCACTCTGCACCTACGTTTCGAGCTTCATCATGACGACCGTTTCGCAGAAGATGAGCCGTGCCCTGCGCACGCAGATCTCCGAAAAGATCAACCGCGTGCCGCTCAGGTACTTCGATTCCCACCCCTACGGCGATACGCTCTCGCGCGTGACCAACGACGTGGATACCATCGGCAACTCGATGCAGCAGTCCGTCTCCATGGTGGTGCAGTCGGTTTGTATGCTTGTCGGCGTGCTCATCGCCATGTTCGTGAGCTGCTGGCAGCTTGCGCTCACCGTGCTCATCATTGTTCCCTTTATGGCGGTGCTCCTGTTCGTGATCATGAAATTCTCGCAGCCGCAGTTCCGCAAGCAGCAGGACGAACTCGCCGTCCTCAACGGCAAGGTGGAGGAAAATTATTCGGGACAGCTCGTCATCAAGGCATTCAACGCCGAAAAGCGCACGGGCGAGGACTTTGAAGCGACCAACAAGCGCCTCAGAAAGAGCACCTTCCTCTCGCAGGCGCTCTCGGGCATCATGCAGCCCGCCATGTCGTTCATCTCCTATTTCGCCTATGCGGCAGTCTGCGTTGTGGCAGGGCTGATGATCGCCACCCCCGGAAGCGGCGTGGATTACGGCATGCTCTCGGCGTTCCTCGTGTACGTCAATCTCTTCCAGAGCCCCCTTTCGCAGATCGCCCAGGCGGCGAACGTTTTGCAGAGCGCGGCTGCCGCAAGCGGGAGAGTGTTCGAGTTCCTCGAAGAAGAGGAACTCTCCGACGAGAGCGGAAAAGTCTATCAGCTCACGGACGGCGTGCGCGGCGAAGTGGAGTTCCGCAACGTACGCTTCGGATACAGCGAGGACAGGATCATCATCCCCGATTTCTCTGCGAAGATCAAGCCCGGGTGGAAGGTCGCGATCGTCGGCCCCACAGGCGCGGGCAAGACGACGATGGTCAACCTTCTGATGCGCTTTTACGAGGTCAACGGCGGAGATATCCTCATAGACGGCGTATCTGTGAAGGACATGCCACGCGAGGAAGTCCATGACCTGTTCGGCATGGTGTTGCAGGATACGTGGATGTTCGAGGGAACGCTGCGCGAGAATATCGCCTACTCCAAGCAGGCGACGGACGAAGAGATCAGGGCGGCGTGCGACGCGGCGGGCATCAGCCACTTCATCGCCACGCAGCCGGGCGGGCTCGACTGCTACGTGGAGAACGGCGACGAAATTTCGGGCGGGCAGAAACAGCTCATCACCATCGCGCGCGCCATGGCCGAAAACGCCCCCATGCTCATTCTCGACGAGGCGACGTCAAACGTCGATACCCGCACGGAAGAGCTCATTCAGACGGCGATGGATAACCTGACGCGCGGCAGAACGAGTTTCGTCATCGCGCACAGGCTCTCGACGATCAAAAATGCCGACCTCATTCTCGTAATGAACGAGGGCAACATCGTTGAGCAGGGCACGCACGACGAGCTCATCGAGAAGAACGGATTCTATGCGCAGCTGTACAATTCGCAGTTTGCGGGAGAATAAACACGGCGCCCGCCGGAGTGCGGCGGGCGTGCGGCGGACGGAAAAAGACGGGGCGTTTAGCCTCGTCTTTTTTATATCCTGAAATGATGCAGTCGATCTGCGACAAATATAGCCGCGGGACAGACTTTTACGCGTCGCGCTCCGAAAGCATGCTCTTTACCTTCATGAGCCGCGTCAGTCCGGAGCGCTCGTTCTCTTCGAGCTTCTGCGAGATATAACGGATCGTCTCTTCAAGGTCGGGGATCATGACGTATTCCAGCGCGTTGACGCGCCGTTTGCTGCGCTCGATCTCATCGGCGAGCATGGCGGTCGCCTTCTCTATTTCGGCAAGGCGCAGAAGGCGCGAAACCACCTCCCCCGCCGCCTGTACGGCGTAGTCCGCCTCGCTCGTGACGCCGGCAAAGGAATAGGGATACTTCTCCTCCGCGGCGTTTTCCTCGAGGTGGAGTTTGGGGATCTCGACGTTGAGCACGTTGACGGTGGCGCATTCCAGCGCAAGCGACACGGACGGCATGGAAAAAATACGCTCGATATCCCGCTTGGACATGACGCCGCGGGCGAGCGAGAACTGCCTGAGGACGCGCACGACCTCCGCCTCCGTTTCGTCGCGCAGGCGTTTGGTCTCGCGGACGATGACGGAAAAGCGGCGAACCATTTCGTCCGTCTTATCTTTGAGCAGTTTATACCCGCGCTGGGCGGTTTTCAGCCGCGCCTTCAGCTTTTTCAGCTCCATGCGCGTGGGATTTACGTTGATGCGCGCCACTTTTATCCCCCTCTTTTATTGCTTTCCGAGATATTTTTCGATGTACTGTTCCTTGATGCGCTTGAGTTCGGAGCGCGGCAGGATGCGCAGAAGTTCCCAGCCGAGATCGAGCGTCTCCTCGATGGAACGGTTGACGGTGAATCCCTGCGAGACATAGCGCTTTTCGAACTCCTCGGCGAACTTGGCGTACAGCTTGTCGGTATCGGACAGCGCCGCCTCGCCGAGGATCGCAGCGAGCTCCTTGGACTCCTTCCCGCGCGCATAGGCGGAGAAGAGCTGGTTCATCGTATCGGCATGATCTTCGCGCGTTTTTCCCGCGCCGATGCCCTTATCCTTCAAACGGGAGAGGGACGGGAGCACGTCGATGGGCGGCGTGACGCCCTTTTTATACAGCTCGCGCGAGAGGATGATCTGCCCCTCGGTGATATACCCCGTGAGGTCGGGGATGGGATGCGTTTTGTCGTCCTCGGGCATGGTGAGGATGGGGATCTGCGTGATGGAGCCCTGTTTGCCGCGGATGCGCCCCGCGCGCTCGTACATGGAGGCAAGGTCGGTATACAGATACCCCGGGTATCCTCTGCGCCCCGGCACCTCTTTGCGCGCCGCCGAAACTTCGCGCAGCGCCTCGCAGTAATTGGTGATATCCGTGATGATGACGAGGACGTGCATCCCCAGATCGTATGCAAGATATTCCGCAGCGGTGAGCGCCATTCTGGGCGTTGCGATACGTTCGATGGCGGGGTCGTTCGCAAGGTTGGTAAAGAGCACCGTGCGCGTGATGGCGCCCGTCTCCTGGAAATCGCGGATGAAATAATCCGCCTCCTCGTAGGTGATGCCCACCGCGGCAAATACGACGGCGAACTTTTCGTCGCTTTTAAGAACGCGCGCCTGACGCGCGATCTGGGCGGCGAGCTCCGCGTGCGGCAGACCGCTCATGGAGAATACGGGAAGTTTCTGCCCGCGGACGAGCGTATTCAGCCCGTCGATGGCAGAGACGCCCGTCTGGATAAATTCGTTTGGATAGTCGCGCGCGGCGGGATTGATGGGCTCGCCGTTGATATCCATGCGTTTTTCGGCAATGATGGGCGCGCCGCCGTCGCGCGGGTTGCCCATGCCGTCGAACACGCGCCCGAGCATATCTTCAGAGACGGCGAGCTCGAGGCTGTGCCCCAAAAACTTTGCGCGGCTCGTGGCGATCTGCAGCCCCTGCGAATTTTCGAAGAGCTGGACGAGCGCCCTGTCGCGCTCGACTTCGAGCACCTTGCCGCGGCGGATCCCGCCGTCCTTTTGCACGATCTCGACGAGTTCGTTGTACTTGACCCCTTCCACGCCCTCGACGAGCATGAGCGGCCCGACAACTTCTTTGATGGTCTTATATTCCTTAAACACGGCTTTCCCCTCCGTCCAGCGCGCGGATCTCGCGTTTGAGCTGCTCGGCGATCCCGTCGAACTGCGCGATGTCCTCCTCTGCGATATATTTGCTCCTGCCGATCTTTTCGCGCACGGGCAGGTTGACGAGCTGCGAATAGTCCGCGCCCGCGGCGAGCGCGTTCAGCCCGAGGCGGTGGAAATCGCGGATCAGACGGAGCATGCGGCACTGCTTGGCGACCGACGTGAAGGTATCCGTCTCGTGGAAGGCATTCTGATGCAGGAAATCTTCGCGGATGGACTTTGCAGTTTCCAGCGTGAGACGGTCTTTATACGAGAGAGAATCGGCGCCCACGAGGCGGACGATCTCCTCGAGTTCCGCCTCCTCCTGCAAAACGTGGATGGCGAACGCGCGCAGTTCGTTGAAATCGGACGAGGCGTTCTTTGCATACCACGGCGCGAGACGGTCGGCATACAGCGAATAGCTGATGAGCCAGTCGATCGCGGGGAAATGGCGCTTGTAGGCGAGGCTCGCGGAGAGCCCCCAGAATACCTTGACGATGCGAAGCGTTGCCTGCGCGACGGGTTCCGAAAGATCGCCGCCCGCGGGCGACACCGCGCCGATCGCCGTGACGGAGCCGACGCGCTCCTCCCCCGCAAGCGTTTTTACGATGCCTGCGCGCTCGTAAAACTCCGCAAGACGGCTGGACAGATAGGCGGGATAGCCCTCTTCTCCAGGCATTTCCTCGAGACGTCCGCTCATTTCGCGGAGCGCCTCCGCCCAGCGGGAGGTGGAATCCGCCATGATGGCGACGTTGAGACCCATATCGCGGAAGTATTCCGCAATGGTGATGCCCGTATAGATGGACGCCTCGCGCGCCGCCACGGGCATATCCGACGTGTTTGCGATGAGCACCGTGCGCTTCATGAGCGGCTCGCCCGTTTTGGGGTCTTTGAGTTCGGGGAACTCATTCAGAACGTCCGTCATCTCGTTGCCGCGTTCGCCGCAGCCGATATATACGATGATGTCGGCGTCCGCCCACTTTGCGAGTTGATGCTGAACGACGGTTTTGCCGCTCCCGAAGGGACCGGGGACAGCCGCCACGCCGCCGCGCGCAATGGGAAAGAGCGTATCGATGACGCGCTGACCCGTGATCATGGGCATATCGGGCGACATCTTCTCGCGGTAAGGGCGGCCGCGGCGCACGGGCCAGCGGGTGAGCATGCAGATCTCCCGTTCCCCCTTCTGCGTGGCGATCTTTGCGACCGTCTGCGTGATATTGTACATACCGCCGCGGATATACGTGACTTTCCCCGCCACGCCGTAAGGCACCATGATCTTGTGGCGGACGATGGGCGTCTCCTGCACATAGCCGAGAAAGTCCCCCGCCTGCACCTCGTCGCCCTCCCTGGCGAGCGGAACGAATTCCCACTCCTTTTCGTGATCGAGATTGGTGACGGAAATGCCGCGGGTGATCCTGTCGCCGTACGCCGCGGCAATGCGCGTGAGCGGGCGCTGGATCCCGTCGAAGATGCCTTCGATGAGTCCGGGCGCGAGTTCCACCGAGAGAGGAACGCCCGTGCTCTCCACCGTTTCGCCGGGGCCGAGCCCGCCCGTCTCTTCATATACCTGAATGGACGCCTTGTCGCCGCGCAGTTCGATGATCTCGCCGATGAGCTTTTTTTCGCTCACGCGGACAACGTCGTACATCTTGGCGTCCGCCATATTCTCCGCTACGATGAGCGGTCCGGATACTTTTACGATTTTTCCTTGCATTCCCGACCTCGTCAGTTTTTCTTATCTTCGCGGGGCAGGATATCCATGCCCAGCGCACGCTCCGAATATCTGCGGAGCGTCTCCGCGCCGTACCCGTTCCCGCCGCGCACGGAAGGGACGGAGAGCACGATGGGATACGCCGCGCCGCTGTACGCCGCGATCGCCTCCTGCATCTGCACGGCGAGCACGTCCGTCACGAATATCACCTGATATTCGCCCGCGAGCTTTTTCAGCAGTTCTTTCGCCTCGGCGCCGCTCTCGGCGCGGAAGGCGTCCATGCCCGCCGCACGGAATACGAGCGCGCCGTCGCCGTCACCGATGATAGCCATTCTGCCCTTCATACGCCCCTCTCAGTCTTGCGCGCGCGGTCGCCTTATCCGCCCCGTTGGAAAGGCAGGCAAGCACGATCTGCACGTTGCAAAGTTCCGCAGTTTTCTTGCAGCAATAGCGCAGGAAGGGCAAATACCCTTCGTCGCTGTATTTTTCCGTTTCCAGAACGGTGAGCGCCGCACTGTCTGCCGCACGCTCCAAAAGTGTGAGCGGCCTACCAGCCGAAAAATCTTCCAGCGCGGCATCGACAAGCTCCCGCCGCGGCGAAAAGCGCATCTTCTCGCGGATGAGTTCCGCGCTCTCCTCCGCCAGGATCCTGAGCGCATCCACGCCGAGCAACCCGCCTTCGACCGTCATCTCCTGCGCGAGCGCAAAATTGCGCGTGCGCAGCGCGACGCCGATGTTCGCGGCATCGGCGCGGACGGAGACGATCCCCGCGAGCACCCTGTTCCCGCCCGCAAGCGCAGACATTTCCGCATACATGGCGCGGGTGAAGAGCGCGTTGATCTTTCTGCCCGTGGCGCCGCCGCCGACGAACAGCTCGTCCGCCGCCGCGAGCGCCTTTTTTAAAGGAGCGCCGAACGCACCGTAATCGTCCGCAAAGATCTTCTCCTCCAGAAAGGCGAGGGAATACACCCCTTCCGCCGCCGCCATGGGACGGTAATCGACGCGCAGATGTTTGGCGCGCATCACCGCCTCGGCATTGCGGAAATCGTACTTTGCAAGCAGGAAGCGCGTGAGTTTTTCCTCGGGAGAGGTCTCGCGGATGAACGCCGCAAGTTTGTTTTCTTCCGCCTCGACGAGGAGTTCCGATTCGGATGCGGACACGGAAAGCCCGTCGCCGAATCCCGTCTCCTGCAGGATCCTGACCGCGTCGTCGGGGGAGGCGCAGTCGATCATTCTCGACAGCCTGTCCGCGCCGAGCAGCCCCGTCTCCAGAGCGGACGCCCGCGCGTTGGCAAAAATACTGTTCGGCATTCTATTTCTCCGCGGGGAACAGCGCGTCGGCGATCTCCCGCTCCAGTCCGCTCCGCGCCGCCTCCAGAAGGGCGCGGAAGGAAAGATCCTTTACGCAGACGGCGTTTTCAAGGCGCACGCCGCCCTCAAAGTCCTCTTTGCCTGCAAAACGCAGTTTCTTTTCCGAAAACGCCTTCAGCCCGGAGAGTTCCTTTTCGCCGACGGGTGCGGAGGACGCGAGCGTGACCGCGTCGCCCTCTTCCGCATACCGTGCGAGAAGATCTCCGAGCACGGCGAGGTATTTTTCCTTTTTGAACGCACATGCCGTTTTCAGCGCCGAAGAAAGCACCTCTTCGATGATGCCGCGCTTTGCCGCGAGCATCTCTTTACGGGCATCCAGCGCCGCGACGGTCTCCCTGCGGGCGACGATCTCCTCCGCCTCCCGCCCGAGCGCGCGCCTGCCCTCCGCAAGGCGCTCCTGCGCGGCGCGTTCCGCCGCGGCGGCTGCCGCCTCGGCACGCTGCGCCGCGTCCGCCCTCAGCTTCTCCGCTTTTTCTTCCGCGTCGGCTATGATCTTGCCGACGATCGCCTCTCTGCCCTGCATCGCCGCACCTTACACCGAAAGCGTGAACAGCAGGGAGATGACGAGCCCGAAGATGGCGTACGTTTCGACCATGGCGGGAAACATGACGAGCTTACCGGAGAGCTTCTCGTCTTTTGCCACGGCGTAAATACAGCTCACCGAAGTCTTGCCCTGATAGATGGCGGAAATGAGACCCGTGATCGCAAGCGGCATGACGGACGCGAATACCGACCAGCCCTGCGCGACGGACATATCCGCCGTGACGGCGCCCTGTCCGACGAGCGCCATGACGAATCCGTAAATACCCTGCGTTGCGGGAAGGAGCACCAGGATCATGACCTTGGAGAACTTTTTCGCATCCTCCGTGAGCACGCCTGCCGCAGCAGAGCCCGTTTTGAACAAACCGATCGCCGAACCCACGCCGCACAATCCCGCGCAGATCGCAAGCCCCAAAATGGCGATTGCCTGACCACCCATAAAATTGTATCCTCCAAATTAATTTATTCCGTAAAATAGACGTACTGCCTGCGCGAGCCGAGCGGCGTGAAGAGCACGCCCTCGCCCGTGTAGAACTTTGAAAAGAATTCGATGTACTGCAAGCGGCAGTCGTGGATGTACGCGCCCAGAACGCCCATGGCGAGATTGAACGCGTGCCCGATGAGCATGACGACGGGACCGAACACATATCCTACGGCACCCGCCGCGATCAGGTCGAGCCCGATGGAATTGAACTGCTGGGCAATGATCATGCCCGAAAGCATGAGCCCGAAGAGACGCGCATAGCTCAATACGTCGGATAAGAGATTGATGATGCCGTAAACGGCGCCGAATCCCTTGGTGAACTTACCGAGCAGTTTTTCCTTTCTGCCTGCCGTGAGCGCGGCGCCCGCAAGCCCCACGCCCAGCATGATCACGCCGGGGAGCGTCATCGCGTCGAAGAAGGCGCTTACGCCCGCCGAAACGGGGATGCCGAAATATTCCGTGAGGAAATTGAACACCGCAAAGAACAGTCCGACGCAGAAGAGCACCCATGTGAACGCATCGCAGAGCGCATCGACGAAACGGCCCTGCCGTATGCTGTTGACGGCGCTGAGCACATACCCCACCGTGATCTGCAGAAGTCCCAGCGCGAGGCAGCCCAACAGGATCGTGAGCACGTCGGTGCGGTTCCCCGAAGTGGGATCGGGCAGGAAATGATAGAGCGAAAACCCGAAACACGAACCGAACAGCGCGCCGAACGCGATCGTGAAGAGACCGCCGTAGGCGAGGATGGCGGTGAGTTTTTTCACGCCGTCGTTCACCTTGCGCCGCTTTGCAAGAACGAGCCCGCCCACAAAGAGCAGCACGCCGTAACCGATATCCGCCATGATCAGCCCGAAGAAGATCATGAAAAAGAGAAAGACGAACGCGTTCGGATCGAACTCCCTGTAATCGGGCACCGAATACATGTTCGTGACGAACTCCGCCGCGCGGGCAGGTCCCTTGTTTTTGAGCAGCGTGGGCGGCGTATCCTCCTTTGCCGGCTCGGAAAAAGAGAGGATGCAGGCGTCCGTGACCGCGGCGACTGCGGCACGCACCTTCTCTTCGTCCGCGGCGGGCGCGTAGCCGTTCGCGGTGAAGGTCGCCGCCGTTTTGAAAAATCGCTCGCAGTCCTCCGCCTTTTCCAGCTCCGCGGAGAGATAATCGGCAAAAATTTTCAGGTCGCGGAGCGAGACGAGCCGATCGAGCGCGCCGCGCGTGATCTCCGCCTCCTCGGCGAGCAGACGATCCGCCTCGCCGTCGAGCCGTGCGATCTCCTCCGCCGCCGTCGCCGCAAAACGGAACGGACAGCGCGCGAAGGCAAGCCCGGAGAGCTGTTCCGCCGTCGCCTCTTCCGCCGATCTGTGGCAGAAGACCGCTACGGGCACCTGCTTTGCTCCCTCGTAAACGGTGTATGCGGCGAGCGGCTGTTTCTGCACGTACGCCGCAAGCGCGGCGAGCGCACTTTCATCCAAAAGCCCGAAAAAGCACTGCGTACTGCGCGTTCCCGCAAAGGCGGAGAGAGGCTCGGGAACGCCCGCATAGGGCGCGACCTGATTCCTGCGCGCGGCGAGCTTGTTTCGCTCCGCCCTGCGCGCGGCGAGCTTGTCCGCACACGCCTCCGTTTCGGAAACGACGCGCATGAGCGTCTCTTCCCGCTCCGCCACGGCGACGAAATCGTCGAAGGCGAGCACGATCTGATCGCTCAGCGCCTCTCTTATTTTCTTTTTATCGGGCGCGGCGTCCGCCTGCGCCGTGAGAAATTCGATGCTCCGCTTCACGCGCGCGAGTTTTTCGGCGAGCGCCGACGCATCCGCCGCGGGCGCATTCTCCCCGTCGCCCTCAAAGGTGAGTTCGACGAGCTGCGTCCTCTGCAGGGCGCGCAAAAGCTGCGCACGCTCCGAGGAGAGTGCGGTCAGCTCGAATTTCGACATTGCCGCGATCATGCGCCGAACACCTTTTGCACCGCGGACTGCGCCGCGGCGGGAATTTTTTCGGAACAGGACGCGCGAAGGGCGTCGGCAGCCCTCTTCCCTTCGGCAAGAATGGCGGCGTACTTCTGCCCGGCTGTGCGTTCCGCCGCCGCGACAGTCTCTTCCCGCGCGGAGAGGAGCGCCCTTTCCGTGTCGGCATCCGCCTGTTCCGCCCTGCGCTCGCCCTCGGCAAGGATGCGCCCGGCGTCCTCTTCTGCCGCGCGCACGATCTCCTCTGCGCGCGCCTCCGCCTCGAGGATCGTCCCGATCACTTCGTTCATGTCCATTCCTCCGCTCTTTCTGCCGCATCCGCGATGTTCCTCCGCGGATGCGTTTTTGTACGAAAATGAAAAAACAATTTTATAAAGTATAACAGAAACGCGGCGGAAAGTCAATGGTCTGCGGAATTTTGAAAATAATTTTCATCTGATACCCTCCTTCAGCCCCGCTTATACGACCGTCCGCCATGATTATTTTCCCCTGTTTTCGGGCGGCTATGTAACAATACATGCAAAAAGGACGCCCGAAGGCGCCCTCCGCATCCTGTTTCGCGCTCAAAGCGCGCCGTATTCCTCGTCCGGAACGGGTTCCTGCCACTCGTTTGCCGTCTTCTCGCCCGGGACTTCCACCGCGATGTGCGAAAACCAGCTGTCCTTCTTCGCGCCGTGCCAGTGCTTGACGTTGGCGGGAATGGCGACGACGTCGCCGGGAGAAAGGCTCCTGGCGGGTTTCCCCCATTCCTGATACCAGCCGCTGCCCGCCGTGCAGAGAAGGATCTGCCCGCCGCCCCGTTCCGCGCGGTGCGTGTGCCAGTTATTGCGGCATCCGGGTTCGAACGTAACGTTCGCAAAAGGCGGCATGCTCCCGGAGGGCGTGAGCGGATTGAGATAGGATTTTCCTGTAAAATACTGCGCAAACGCGGTATTTTCCTTGCCGAGCCCGAAGATATTGCGCGGTTCAAATTCCCTGTAATCCATACGTTTCCCCCTCCCTTACAAATCGAGCGAAGCTGCCCACGCCGCGGCAGCGCCGGCGTTTGCGATGCGCCTGCTCGGAAGCCAGTGAGTATTTTCGGAACAGCACGCGCGGAGCACGGCGTCCGTTTTCCCGGCACCGCTTCCGCCCGAAGTGAAGAACGGGACGATCGTCTTCCCCGAAAAATCGTAACTCTCAAGAAAGGTCTCGATGATGCGGGGTGCAACGTACCACCAGATGGGAAATCCCAGAAATACCGTATCGTACGACGGCATATCGACCACCTTCCCGGCAATCGCGGGACGGCACGCAGGGTCGCTCATCTCCAGCGTGGTACGGCTCTTTTTATCCGTCCAGTCGAGATCTGCCGCGGTGTACGGCTGAGCGGGAACGATCTCGAACAGATCGGCGCCCTCCGCGCGGGCGATCTCCTCCGCGGCAGCCCGCGTGACGCCGCTGCACGAAAAATACGCGACAAGTTTTTTCTTTTCCATAACAGTTTCCTCCTCTTTATCCGCAACAATGGATCGTATATATTATACCACGCGCCCAACCGCGCGTAAAATACCTGTTTTTTATCGCCATCCATGCATAAAAGGCATAAAAATATGGCACCGAACGAGCCGATGCCATAACTATGGGGGGTAATGAAGTATACTGTAAGGGAGTAATACGAACCCGATCAAAAGCGGAAACTGTGCGCTCATACATTGTTGAACCCTTGCCCGTGCCACACGGCACGCGCTGCGGGCTTCGCCTCGTCTGAGACGCTCATCTTGCCGCTTTTGATTGCTACGCACCTTTGGCGTGAAGATTTTCGTGTCAGATTTTTGTGAAGATGACGCCGCTATACAAGCGTATTGCAAGGAAGATGAGCAAAAAGATGCCGAAAAGATGCCGCCAAAGGCGTGGTTCGTATTTTTCCCTTACAGTATAGATAAAGTAAAACAAGCGAAAAGTTCAGAACGCGATCGTCTCCTCCCGCGTGGGAATGGAGCAGGCAGCGCCTTTGCGCGGACACGGCAAAAAAATTTATGCGGGATCCTTCCCGCGGATCGCGTCAGCATGCTCGCAGGCGCCGCTTTTGTTTGACTTTTTCACATACCGCGCATATAATGGTGCGTACCATGAGTCGTACGAACTTCGGCAAAAAGGGATTGGGCATCCTGTTTATTCTGGGCGCGGCGCTTTGCTTTGCGCTCATGAACCTGTTTGTGAACATGGCGGGCGATCTGCCCCTCTTTCAGAAGGTATTCTTCCGCAACGGCCTCACCGTGATCGTGGTGGGCGCGATGTTATGTTTTCAGAAGGAGCACTTCCGCATCAGGAGCAAAGCGTGCATCCCGTGGCACTTTCTGCGTTCGGCGATCGGGCTGCTGGGCGTGATCCTCAACTTTTACGCCATCGACCATATCGGGAGCATCTCCGACGCCTCCATCCTCAACAAGCTCTCCCCCTTCTTCGCCATTCTCTTTTCCGTATTCTTATTGCGGGAAAAACCGCGGATCCCTGAGATCATCTTCGTGCTCATTGCCTTTGCGGGCGCGATGTGCGTGGTGAACCCGCGCTTCGATATGGAAGTGATCCCGGCGCTTGCGGGCTTTGCCAGCGGCGCCTGCGCAGGGTTTGCGTACACCTGCGTGCGCATTCTGGGCATGAAGGGCGAGCGCGGCATTATGACGGTATTCTGCTTTGCGGCGTTCTCCACCGTTATAACGCTCCCCGTGATGATCGTGACCTACGAGCCGATGACGGGCATGCAGCTTTTATACCTCCTGCTCGCGGGAGCCGCCGCCACGGGCGGACAGTTCTGCATCACCGCCGCATACCGCCAGGCGCCCGCCAAGGAGATCGCCGTGTTCGACTACATGCAGGTGTTCTTTGCGGCGATCCTCGGCTATTTCGTCCTCGATCAGATCCCCGAAATTTTAAGTTTCGTCGGATACGCCGTCATCATCGGCGCAGCGATCGGGCAATGGGCATATCATCTTGTTCTTGCGCGGCGCGCCGCCCGTGCCGCGCAACCGGCGCCCCTTCCCGAAAGCCCCGCCGCGGACATGGTACCCCCTTCCGCCGCCGAACGTCCGCCCGACGACGAAAACTCCGCATAAAAAAGCGCGCCCGGCGGCGCGCTTTTTTGACGCTTCAGCGGAGCGGCACGATCGTGGGCGTGACCTTGCCCTGATGCAGGACGAGGTAACAGTAGCTCGGGTCGGTATACGAACCGAGAGAGCCCGGATTGACGCAGAGAACGCCGTCGATCTCCTCGATCGCGGCACGGTGGGTGTGCCCGTACAGCGCGACGGTACAGTCGCGCTCCTTCGCATGGGCGGCGAGCCGCGCAATACCGCTCTTTACACCGTATTTGTGCCCGTGACAGCACAGAACGCGCACGCCCTCTTCCTCGATGACGTATTCCTCCATACCGTAAGAAAAATCGCAGTTGCCGCGCAGGATGATCGCCTTTTCGGGATGCTCGCGCAGAAAGTCGCGCAAGTCGGTCGAACCGTCGCCGAGATGTACGACAAAGTCGTTTTCCGCAAAGAGCGGCGCGACCTTTTCCACGTTCTTGCGCCGCCCGTGCGAATCGGAAATGACGACGAACGTTTTCATAACTTTGCCTCCAGCGCTTTCAGCGCCCTGCCGCGGTGGGATACGGCGTTCTTTTCCGCCTCGTCCGCCTCGGCGAAACTCTTCTGAAGGTCGTCGCTGAAAAAGAGGCTGTCGTACCCGAACCCGTTCTCTCCGCGTTCCGCGGCGAGGATGCTCCCCTCCGTTCTCCCCTCCGCCGTGATCTCCCTGCCATCGGGAAAGACGAGCGCGACGGCGCAGGCGAAATGCGCGCGGCGGTCTGTTTTCCCGGAAAGATTTTTGAGGAGCAGAGCGCGGTTTTCCGCATCGCCGCCGCCCGAATAGCGCGCGCTCCGCACTCCGGGCGCACCCCCGAGCGCGTCCACGCACAAGCCGCTGTCGTCCGCGAGCGCGGGCATCCCCGTCTGCGCGCACACGGCGCGCGCTTTCAGAAGGGCGTTCTCGACGAATGTTTCGCCCGTCTCCTCGACTTCGCCCGAAAAACCCGCCTCCCTTTCGGAAAGAATGGTCTTATCCGCAAAGATCGCCCTGATCTCTTTGAGTTTGTGCATGTTACCCGTCGCCGCAACGATGGTCTGCATATCTGCCTCCGCAAGAATTTTTTCATAGGCGACGCGCCGCTCGCCCGTGGCGATGACGACAGTGCCGCAGTATATAAAGCCGTTTTTTTCGAGCGCGCCGCGCATGGGAAGGTTATCTTTGTGCGTATCGATGCGCAGAGCCCGCACGCCGCGTTCCCGCGCGAGCGCCTCCGCCCCCGCAAACAGCGCCGAGGCAACGCCTCTCCTGCGCGCATCGGGCGACGCCGCCACGCGGTGGATGGCGAGATAGCCGCCCTCCTGCCGCCATCCGCCCTCGATATGATCGTAAGCGGGTTCATGCGGCACGACGACGCACACGCCCGCGATCTCCGCGCCGTCGCGCAGGACGTACTGCTCGCCGCGCCCGAAGTGCCTGCGCGTATCCTCCTCGGTCGGCGCGAATTTCTGCCACTGATCGAGCCCCTGTTCGCCGAGATATTCCCGCGCCGCCGCAAGAATTTTCCCGATCGCGGGGAGATCCTCCTCCCTTGCGCGTCCGAACGTCACGGCTCGATCTCCTCAAAGGAAAAGGCATCCACGTTGAACAGTCCGCGGTCTGTGAGCTTTATGTGCGGAATGACGGGGAGCGCCAGGAAGGCGAGCGTCATGAAAGGATCGTACTCCTCCCTGACGCCCATTCTGCGGGCGATCGCCGAAAGCCGCGCCGTGTTGGCGGCGACCTCCTCGGCGGAGCGTACGCTCATAAGCCCCGCGACTTCGAGCGGGAAGGTCTCCTCGACCCCATCGCCAACGAGCGCCATGCCGCCGCCCATCTCTTTCAGAAGCGCCGCCGCGCGCGCCATCGCCGCATTGTTATCGCCGAGGATAACGAGATTGTGACTGTCGTGCGCGACGGAGATGCCCAGCGCGCCGCCGCGGAACCCATACCCCTTGACAAGCCCCAGCCCGATGTTTCCGCTCGAGAAATGCCGCTCGATGACGGCAAGTTTGTTCAGATCTGTCCCGGCGAGCGAGATATCGCCGCCTTCGGAGCGCACGGGTACGATCACTTCATCCGTAACGAGCCCGTAGGGCATGATCGCCATGGCACGCACCTTCCCGCCCGAAATGCGGATGCGGAAATCCTCGGGCGTGACGTCCTTGACGCGGACGGTGTTCCTGACGGCTGCCGGAAGATATTTTTCGCCGACCGCAAAGAGCGCTTTTCCGTGCTCCGCCACGAGAGTACCGCGTTTGAACACGGCGCGGACGTTGAATGCCGTGAGCGAATCGACCGCCACCATGTCTGCGATATACCCGGGCGCAAGCGCGCCGTGTCCCTTTAAGCCATAGCACTCCGCAACGTTGAGCGTTGCCGCGTTCACCGCATAGTGTGCGGGAACGCCGCTCGCCACAAGACGGCGGAGCGCGTCGTCGAGATGTCCGCGTTCCAGAAGATCGTGCGCGTGCTTGTCGTCGGTGCAGAGCAGGAAACGGCGGGCATTTTCCGCCGTCATGGCGTCCTTGCACTGATCGATGTTGTTTGCCGAGGAACCGCAGCGGATCTGCACATACATGCCGCGGGCGACTTTTTCGCGCATCTCCGCGACCGTGAGGCTCTCGTGATCGGTGGCGACGCCTGCGCAGAGATATGCGTCGAGCGCGTCGCCCGTGACCCCGGGCGCGTGTCCGTCCACGATCTTGTTCTCCGCCTTTGCCGCCGCCAGCTTGGCAAGCACCTCCTCATCCCCCGCGATGACGGCGGGATAGTTCATCATCTCCCCCAGCCCGAAAAACTCGCTGCGGGAGAGTTCCTCCCGCGTGGCGCGGGCGTCGAGCGCGGCGCCGCTCGTCTCGAAAGGCGTGGCGGGTACGCAGGAAGGGAGCTGAAGGTACACGTCGAGCGGGTCTTCCCCATCGGCGCGCATGCGCAGGAACGCCTCTTTGAGGTATTCCGCGCCCTCCACGCCGCAGACGTTGACGAGCTCGTGCGGATCGGCGACGATGCCCGTCGTGCCGCGGGGAACGGCGAGCCGGGCGAACTCCTCGGGCGTGAGCATGGTGCTCTCGACGTGAATGTGCGCGTCGATAAATCCGGGCAGGAAGACAGCGCCGGCGCCGTCGTAAATACGCGCGGCGCGGTACCCCATGCCGATGCCGACGATGACGCCGTTTTTGACGGCGATCTCGCCGTCCTCGGTCTCCCCCGTGAATACGTTGAAAATACGGGCGTTGCGGATGACGAGGTCGCAGTCTGCGCGTTTCATGGCGCAGTCGATGAGTTCTTTCATGGTCTGAATATCTTTCATACCCGGATTATACCACGAAATGCACCCGCATGGCAAGAGAAGATCGCATTTTTTTACAGGAAAAGAGCGCCCCGTACGGGGCGCCCTTCCGTTTTTGCGTCTATCTGATCTTTGCGCGCATGCGCATGGAATTGAGCACGGCGAGGAGCATCACGCCCGTATCGCCGAGCACGGCGATCCAGAGCGGCAGACCGACCGCAAGGGAAAGGACCATGAGCGCGATCTTGACCGCGATGGAAAAAACGATGTTCTCGACGACGATCTTCCGCGTCTTTTTCGCGCCTTTGACCGCCTTGGGGAGCGCGTTCAGATTGTCGGACGCGAGCACGAAATCGCTCGCCTCGATGGCGGCGTCGCTCCCCAGCCCGCCCATCGCCACGGAGACATCGCTCACCGTCATGACGGGCGTATCGTTGACGCCGTCGCCCACATAGAGGAGCCTGCCCCTCTCTTTGAGTTTCTGCGCGCGTTCGGGTTTTTCGGAGGGCAGAAGCCCGGCGCAGAATTCGTCTACGGGCAGATCGCTGAGCGCTGCCTTTGCGCGCGCCTCCGTATCGCCCGTGAGCACCGCGATCTCCTCCACGCCCGCCTTTTTGAGCGCGGCGAGCGCTGTTTTTGCCTCGGGACGGATACGATCCTCGATCTCCACGACGCCGACGGGTTTCCCCTCTTCGGCGACATACACGAGCACGGCAGCGCTCTGCAACTCCTCGCAGGGAACGCCCTGTTCGCACATGAACCTGTAACTGCCTGCGAGCACGCGCTTGCCTTCCACGACGCCCGCGAGCCCTCTGCCGGAGATCTCCTCCACCGCGGATGCGGCAGGCGAAGGGACGCCCTCGAACGCCTGTGCGAGCGGGTGCGACGACGCCTTTTCCAGAGCCGCGGCGAGCTGCGTTGCGCGCGGATCGCCGTGCACCGCGCCGACGGAGAACTTTCCCTCGGTGAGAGTGCCGGTCTTGTCGAACGCGGCGACTTTGACGGAGGCGAGCCCGTCGAGATAGACGGCGCCCTTTGCGAGCACGCCGCAGCGCGCCAGCGTTCCGACACCCGAAAAATAGGTGAGCGGCACGGAGATGATGAGCGCGCACGGACAGGATATGACGAGGAAGTTGAGCGCGGGTACGATCCACTCCGAAAAGTTGTAGTTCTGAAAGAGGGGCGGCACGAGCGCCACGATGACGGCGATGAGCACCACGACCGGCGTATAGTAACGCGAAAACTTCGTGATGAACTTTTCGGGTTTCGCCTTCTGCGAGGCGGAATTTTCGACGAGCTCCAGGATTTTGGCGACGGCGCTCTCGGAGGCGGGGCGCACGACTTCGGCGCGCACCGCGTTGCCCTCGTTGATACAGCCCGAGAGCATCTCCTCGCCCGCGCGCACCTCTTTGAGATAGCTTTCGCCCGTCATCGACTTGGTATCGAGCGACGTTTCGCCCTCGAGCAGACGGCAGTCCACGGGAACCTTATCCCCTTTGCGGATGAGGACGGTGTCGCCTGCGGAGAGGTCGTCGGGGTGCACTTCGCGCTGGCCGCCCTCCTCCAGAAGGATGGCGCTGTCGCTTTTGAGCGACATGAGCCGGGTGATCGCCCCGCGCGAGGAGCCGACGGCGAGCCCCTGCAGATATTCGCCGATCTGATACAGAAGCATGACGACGGCGCCCTCCATGTTCTGCCCGATGGCGAACGCGCCGACGGCGGCAATGAGCATCAGAAGATTTTCATCGAGAAAGACCCCCGGATGAAATCCGCCCTGAAAGGCGCGCGGCACGTTTCTGACGACGGCGGCGACGACCGACCAGCCCGTGGCGGCGAAGGCGGCGAGATACAGCCCGAACGCGATCCACCCGCTCCCGATCGAGGCGAGATCGAGCACGAGCGCCGGGATAAAGAAGACGAGCGAGACAGCAATGGAAATGAGTTCCTTGAGGTGGCGCTCCTTTTTCTGGGGCACGGAGCCGTCCACGATCTCCACTTCTTCGAAATGCGAGATGGAATAGAGCGCCTTTTCGAGCGCGGCGTCCCCTTCGTGGCAGAGAGAAACGCGCTGCGTGACAAAATCGACGGAGACTTCGGAGAGACCTTCGATCGCCTCCAGCTCCTCCTGCAGCTCCGCCGCGCAGGCGGCGCAGTCGAGATTGCGGATGCGTATGGTACGCTTCATGGTATCCTCCTCAGAATTTACAGTTGAGATGTTCGCATGCGAGCGAAAGGAGCGCCATCACGTGCGCGTCGGCAAGCGAATAGACGACGTTCTGCCCGTCGCGCCGCGCCTTTATGACGTGGTTGTCGCGCAGGATGCGGAGCTGGTGCGAAACGGCGCTCTGCGTGCTCCCGACCGCCTCCGTAATGTGAAATACGCACATCTCCCCCTGCCGCAGGGCAAACAGGATCTTGAGACGGCTGGGTTCGGAGATCGCCTTGAACGCCGTCGAGAGCGAGACGATCTCCTCCTCTTTCGGCATATTCATCTTCGCGCGCGCCGCGGCGAAGGCGTGTTCTTCTTCGTGATTGCAGTTCGTCATGGATGACCTCGCTTATTTGTATATGAATAAGTGTTCATATATTACCACAAAAAGAGACCGCCGTCAAGCGATCGGCGGTAAATTTTTTAAAAATTTTTGCGCGGCATGAAAGCGCGGATCTATTCCGGCGCAGTGAAGGCGCGGATCTATTCCGGCGCAGTGAAGGCGCGGATCTGCTTTTCGACCCGATAAACGAGGTGCGGCATCACGAACCCGTAATAATGCTTTACGATTGTATCGACGACGCGCATCCCGTTGCGCTCCGCCACACGGCGGGAAGGGAGATTGTTCTCGCGGATGATGGAATACACCGCGGGCAGTCCCGGCGTTTCAAACGCATACTGTTTGCAGGCGCGCGCCGCCTCGGTCGCATAGCCGTTGTGCCAGTACCTGCGCGCGAAAAGATAGCCGATCTCGGGAACGCGCTCAACGCGGACATCCTGCATGGTAATGCCGCACTGCCCGAGGAAGGCGCCGTCCGACTTGCGGATGACCGCCCACAGCCCGAATCCATCCTTCTCATACCGCGCGAGCTGCCGCGCGAGCCACTCGTCCGCCTCTTCATCCGAAAAGGCGTGCTCGTAGGCGTACATCGCCTCCTTATCCTGCAGCGTCTCGCAGAGCGCCGCGCGATCGTCGGGCGTGAGCCTGCGCAGATACAGCCGCTCCGTCTGTAAAATCATGTTACACCTCCCGCTCCGAAGAGAACGTGCGCCCGTTCAGGTAAGCGAGGACGCCCGTACAGCCGCCGAGCGTGAGATGCTTTGCAACGAGCCTCTGGCGCGCGGCGTGATGCGCGCGGTTGAACGCCTCGTTCCCGTACTTTTCGTCGCCGACGACGGGATAGCCGAGGTACGCAAGATGCGCGCGGATCTGATGCGTCCTGCCCGTGTGGAGCGTGACTTTGAGGAGAGAGGTTTCCCCCTCCTCGAGCACCTCGTATTCGGTGACGATCTTCTCCCCGACGGGCTTCGGAGAAATGCGCACGCGCGCGGCGTCCGCATTCTTGCTCAGATACGCCGTGCAGACGGCGTGATTCTCCTTCGGACAGCCGACGACGCGGGCGAGATAGATCTTTTCCGCGCGGCGCTCGCGGAATGCCGCAAGCAGTTCCTCCTCGGCGGCGGCGCTTCCGGCAAAGATGAGGAGACCCGCGGTGTTGCGGTCGAGCCGATGGATGAAATACGTTTCGCGGCGCGCGGAGAGCGCGGAAAACACCGCCTCGGAATTCACTCCGCTCTCCTTATCCGCCACGATCACGTTTTCATCTTCGAAAACAACGGAAAAACCCGTGCGGCGCTCCTGCCCCGGCGTGAGAAAATAGCGAACGACGTCCCCCTTCCGGAGCGGCACGTCCGCCGAGACGCGCACGCCGTTCACGCGGATCTCGCGCGCCTTCAGGAGCGCGCGGAAACAGAAGGACGCCTGCGCGCAGGTATTATCGGTGAATGTCCGCAGCGTTGCGTCTTCGCGGACGATGAACTCTTTCATACGTGTTCCTTATGATGAGATATGCGGCGACGGGCGCGGCTGCGAGCGGCAGCAGCGCGGCGCCGCCCCGCCAGAGATAATAGGCGAGATAGCACAAAACGAGCGCCGTACCCGTCTGTACCAGCGCACAGAGCACCGCGCGACGCCAGCCCTGCTCATGCGCGGACGCCGCGATCGCCGAAACGCAGGGCGAACAGGCGAGCACGAACACGGCAAAGGCGAAAGCGCTCGCCGCGCCGTACGGAAAGGTGCCGTAGAAGAGCGCGATCGCTCCCGCGACGTTCTCCTTTGCGATGAGCCCTGCGAGCGCCGCGTACGCGATGCGCCAGTCCGCCATGCCGACGGGCGCAAACAGCCACCGGAATCCTCCGCAGACGGAGGCGAGCATACTCTCTTCCACCCCGCACAGATGAAAGTTCCAATCGAAGGAGGAGAGCAGCCAGCTTGCGAGGAAAAAGGCGAGGATGACGGTCGCCACCTTTATTATAAACTGTTTTATCTGAAAGAGCAAGGCTTTGCACACGAAAATCGGGCGCGGGATCTGCAGAGGCGCGAGTTCGAGCAGAAAGGGAGCGCGCCCCTTCCCCTTGGTGAGCAGAGCAACGCAGAGCGAAAGCGCGACGCCGAGCGCATACAGGAGCAGGACGCCGAAAAAAGGATTGCGGAAAAAGGACGCCGCCAGCGTGAGATACACGGGCAGTTTCGCACTGCACGGAATATACGGCAGGCACAGGATGGTGCGGCGCTGTACGCGACGGTCATCGAGCCCGCGCGTCGTTAAAATGGCGGCGGCGGTACAGCCGAACCCCATCACAATGGAAAAGACCGCCCGTCCGTTCAGCCCGATCGCGGCGAAGGCGCCGTCCGTAAGGCAGGCGAGGCGGGAGAGCAGCCCGCTCTCTTCCATGACGATGAGGAACGCAAAGAGCAGCGCGATCTGCGGCAGAAAACTCAGCACCCCGCCGACGCCGGGCAGCAGCCCTTCGGCGAGCAGACTCCTTGCAACGGGCGAGGAAATGCCGCGGGCGCGCGCCGCCAGGATATCCGTAAAGAGAAATTCCACGCCGCACTTCATGAGATCGCCCGGCGAGGAGGGCGCAAAGGTGAGATAAAATGCAGCGGCAAGCAGCAAAAAGAAGAACGGGAGTGCAAACCACACGTTTGTGAAGAGCGCGTCCGCGCGCGACAATCCCGTCCGCGCGGGTGAAAAAACGCCCTCGAGCGAGACGAAGCGCGCCGTGAGCACGGGCGCGGTGAGCACGCGCGCCGCCTCGCGTCGGAGAGCGCTTCCGCCCAGCCCCTCCGCAGAGACGACGGGGATCCCGAGGCGCCGCCCGAGGAGCGCGGCGTTCAGCACGCCCCCCTTTGCGTAAAAACGGCGCGCCTTGGTGAGTACGAGCATCGTACGGCGCCCCTCTGCGAGCGCGAACAGCAGGGGCAGACAGCGCGCAAGCGCGCCGCACTCGCACACAAAGAGCACGGGCGAAACGGGATGCGCGGCGAGATAATCGCGCGCGCCCTTCTCCTCCATGCTCATGCCCTGCGCCGCATAGATCCCGGGCAGGTCGACGAGCGTGACCCTTCTCCCGCCGAGCGTCGTCTCCTTCTCCAGCGCGCCCACCGTGACGCCGTGCCAGTTCCCCACCTTGGCATGTCCGCCGCTGAGTGCGTTGAAGAGGGTGCTCTTGCCCGCATTCGGATTTCCCACAAGCAGCACTTTCATACAAAAACCTCTACCTGCGCGGCGATTTCGGCGCCGACGGCAAAAGTGGAGCACACCGTTGCGAGATACCAGACCTTCCTGCGCGGGGAGATACGCAGCACCTCGGCATATTCGCCGGCAAAGAGCCCGAGCGCTCTCAGCCGCTGTACGAGCGCCTCCCCGGTATGTATGCTTCCGACGCGCACCCGCGCGCCCCTGCCGCACTCCGTCAAACGCATATTCCCTCCCCCATTAAAAAATGCGGAAAGGAGTGCGTTTATTCCCCTTTCCGCATTCGATCAGGATTGTTTGACTTCGCGCGCTACGCGGTCGCCGCGCAGCTTGAGCATCCCGTTGGTGATGATGGGCGAGATGATGAGCCAGATCGCAGCCGCCGCAATGAGACAGTAGACGATGATCGAACCGACGCTCCTCGGCCCCATGAAGATCGCCGAGACGAGGTTGAAATCAAAGATGCCGAACATTCCCCAGTTGAGCGCCCCGAGGAGCACGAGAATGTACGAAACGATATTGAAAAATACCATACTTCCCTCCTGTACACGCAGTTTGCGCAGGCGGCGGGAAAGTATGCGGAAAGAACGGACGGAACGGCAGCATACGGCGCAGACAGCGCGTCCTCCGCGACCGCCCGTAAAAAAGAGACCCGGCATGCGCCGGGTCCGCCTTTATACGTTTCAGTTGAAGTATCTCTTGAGAAGTCCCTTGAAGCCTGCGCCGTGGCGAGCCTCATCCTTCGCCATTTCGTGCACGGTATCGTGAATGGCGTCGTAGCCGAGCTCCTTCGCGCGCTTTGCAAGGTTGAGCTTGCCTTCGCATGCGCCCGCCTCGGCGGCCGCGCGCATCTCGAGGTTCTTCTTGGTGGAATCGGTGACGACCTCGCCGAGCAGTTCCGCGAACTTGGATGCGTGCTCTGCCTCTTCGAAGGCATAGCGCTTGTAAGCCTCGGCGATCTCGGGATAGCCCTCGCGCTCAGCAACGCGCGCCATCGCAAGGTACATACCAACCTCGGTGCACTCGCCCGCGAAGTTTGCGCGGAGACCTTCCATAACTTCCTTATCCTCTACGACGCCGTCGCCGACGTGATGCTCGCACGCGAACTTTGCCTCCTCGATGGGAACAAACTTTTTCGCATGGCAGACGGGGCACTCCATCACATCATCCGCGACGATCTCGCCGCAAACAGCACATCTCTTCATAAATCTTTTCTCCTTATTTTTTCTATTATTCCTTCCGGAACTTTTGTAATTGTATTATAGCACAAATGAGACTGAATATCAATAGTTTTCGATCAAATTTTTTCAAGAATTTTTTGGAGTTCCCTGAAAGATGCGGCAAACCTGGTTGCGCCTGCCTCTTCGAGCTGTTTGCGCGTGCGGTAACCCCACAGTGCGGAGATCCCGCACATCCCCGCATTGAGGGCGACGCGGGCGTCCGTTTCGCCGTCGCCGACAAACGCGCATTCGGCGGGCGCGAGGCGCATGGAGAGCGCCGCATAGCGTGCGAGCGAGGGATCGGGCTTGCAGGGAAACATGCCGCTGTCGCCGCCCACAAAGTCGAAATAATCTTCGGGGAAAAACTGACCGAGCACATTCTCCGCGGCGTCCTGCGGCTTGTTCGTGACGACCCCCACTTTCAGCCCCCGCGCCCTGATCGCGGAGAGTACTTCGGTCTCATCGGGATAGAGGCGGGTGAGCTCGTTGCGGCTCGCGGCGAAGTGCGTACGGAAATCTTCGTAGCACGCATCGAGATCGGGCGCGCCCTTCGGGAGCGCGCGTTCGATGAGCATTTTCGCCCCGTCGCCCACATAGGCGCATGTCTGCGCATAGTCGATTTCGGGATAGCCATGGCGGCGGAGCATATCGTTCACGCATGCCTGAATATCGGGAACGGTATCCAGAAGCGTACCGTCCAGATCAAATAAAACTGCTTTTATCATAATTCGGAAATGAAATATTGAAAATTTGTATCTTATCGCGGCAAGCCGATCGTTTGCGGGAAAGTTGCATCGTTATAAAATTCTCGCGCAAGGAAGGTTGCCTTCCGCCAGCGCCCTCAATTTGTTGCTTGCGACTTACGGCGAAAGAGTGAGCCGCCGCGTGCTATACTGTTGCGAAAACAGCGGCGGCGAGAGAAAACACATTGTCAGGCATTTATGCTGTGCAATGGGTTGTCTCTCAATCTCACGACATTGTCGTACCGCAGCGCTCGCAAAAAAGATTTCGCAGAAAGATTTTTTGCGAAGAGGAGCGGCGAGCGTTGTAAGCGTGGGGGTCGGCTGCGCCGAACCACCCGCAGTGTGCGCTCCGCCGCGACGACGTCAGTTCAAAAAGAATTTCGTGAACCATTTTACATCTTCTCCGGAACGCCGATCCCGAGGAGCTCCAGTCCGTTCGTCAACGCGGTGAGCGTCGCTTTGGTGAGCGCAAGGCGGAACGCGCGGACGTCCGCCTCCGCCTGCAGGATCTTGCAATCGAAGTAAAATTTGTTGAAGAGTTTCGCCGTATCCACGCACCAGCGCGCCACGAAGGAGGGCTCGTATTTTTCCGCCGCCTCGTGCACCGTTGCGGGAAAATCGGAGAGCGTCTTCAGAAGTTCCGCCTCCTGCGCGCACGGAGTCCCCTCCGCGGCGTCGCCGAACGCGATCCCCTCCGCAGCCGCCTTCGTGAGCACGGACGCGGCGCGGGCGCAGGTATACTGCACGTATACGCTCGTTTCGCCGTCGAAATTGAGCGCCTTATCGTAGGAAAATACGATATCTTTGATCTTGTTGTTATAGAGCGCGCCGAACACGACGGCGCCCACGCCCACCGTCTCGGCGACGGCGTCCTTATTTTCGAGCGCGGGATTCTTCTCTTCGAGAATGACACGCGCCTTCTCCACACAGCGGGAAATGACGTCTTCCAGCCACACGACCTTGCCTTTGCGGGTAGACATGGCGCCGTCCTCCAGCGAGACCATGCCGTAAGCGACGTGCACCAGGTCTTTCGCCCACTCGTAGCCCATGAGTTCCAGAACCTTGAACACCTGCTTGAAGTGCAGGTTCTGCTGATAGGCGACGACGTACAGGCACTTGTAAAAATCGTATGTGTTCTTGCGGTAGATCGCGGCGGCAAGGTCGCGCGTGGCGTACAGCGAGGCGCCGTCCGACCGCAGGATGAGGCAGGGCGGCATGCCGTACGGCTCGAGATCGACGATCTGCGCCCCGTTGCTCTCCTTCAGCAATCCCTTCTCTCTGAGCTGTTCGACGACGGGCGCCATCTTATCGGTATAAAAACGCTCGCCGGCGTAGCTGTCGAATTTGATGTGCAGGCGGTCGTAGATCTTCTCGACGTAGGCGAGCGTGAGAGACTTGAACCACTCGAACAGGTCGTTCGCCTCCTTGTCGCCGCTCTCGATGAGGCGGAAATACTCGCGCGCCTCCGCCTCCATCGCCTCGTCCGCCTCCTCGTTGAAACGGACATAGAGCGCGTTCACGGCGTGGATGCCGCCCTTTTCGACCTCTTCACGATTGCCCCAGCGCTTGTACGCGGAGATGAGCTTGCCGAACTGCGTGCCATAATCGCCGAGGTGGTTGATGCCCACCGCCTTGTAGCCGAGGAAATTGAAGATGCGGTAGAGCGCGCCGCCCAGTACCGTTGTGGAGAGATGTCCGATGTGGAAGGGTTTGGCGATATTCACCGAGGAGTAGTCGATGCACACCGTTTTGCCGGCGCCCTCGTCGGACGCGCCGTACCGCCTCCCCTCGCGCGCGATGCGGGCGAGCACGTCGGCGGCGAGCCCTTCCTTATTGACTTTGAAATTGAGATAGCCGTTGAGCGCAGAGACTTCTGCGATCACGCCGTCGGGCGCGATCTCCTTTGCAAGCGTTTCCGCAATGAGGACGGGGCTCTTCCGGAGCGCCTTTGCAAAGCGGAAGCAGGGCAGCGCGAAATCGCCCATCGCGGAATCGGGCGGGACGGCAAGCAGGGAGGCGATCTCCTCGCTGCTCACTCCCTCTACGTTGATCTTCCCGGCAATATACTGTCTGTAATCCATAATGCGACCTGTTCGAATAATATTTTCGTGAATTATTCTACCACAAAATTGTACAAATGGCAATCGAAAGATTTGCGTGTTTTACAGAAATCAAGTATAATGATTGCGATCAGACCCGTTTCCGCCGACGCGGAAACATGTGAAAACACAGAGGAGCACTTTTATGAAATTAGGCGTTGTCGGACTTCCGAACGTCGGAAAATCCACCCTGTTCAATGCCATCACGCACGCAGGTGCGGACGCAGCGAACTACCCTTTCTGCACCATCGAACCCAATGTGGGCGTCGTCGCCGTGCCGGATGAACGGCTCGAAAAACTCGCCGCGCTCTACCAGAGCAAGAAAGTTACCCCCGCCGTGATCGAATTCGTCGATATTGCTGGGCTCGTGAAGGGCGCGAGCCGCGGCGAAGGACTCGGCAACAAATTCCTCTCGCACATCCGCGAAGTGGACGCCATCGTACACGTCGTGCGCTGTTTCGAGGATGAAAACGTGACGCACGTGGAGAATACCGTCGATCCCGTCCGCGACATCGAGACGATCAACCTCGAACTCATTCTTGCGGACATCGAGGCGGTGCAGAAGCGCATCGACCGCATCAAGAACGCCGCGCGCGGCGGTTCGGATAAGAACGCGGCGGCAGAGTTTGCCTTCCTGCAAAAACTGCTCGCGCACCTTGAAGAGGAAAAGCCCGCCAACTCCCTCGCCGTGACCGACGAGGAGAAAGAGATGCTCGACAACCTGTTCCTGCTCTCCTCCAAGCCCGTCATCTACTGCGCGAACATCTCGGAAAAGGATATGGGCGCGGGCGAGGAGGATATCCCCCTCGTCGTAAAAGTGAAGGAATACGCCGCAAAGCACGGAGCGGAGGTCATCGTCGTGTGCGCCAAGACGGAGGAGGAGCTCTCTCAGCTCAGCCCCGAGGAACAGGCGATGTTTTTGGAGGACTTCGGGCTCAAGGAGAGCGGGCTCTCCAAGCTCATCAAGGCGTCGTATAAGCTCCTCGGGCTCATCTCCTACCTCACTGCGGGCGAGAAAGAGACGCGCGCATGGACGATCGTGAACGGCACCAAGGCGCCGCAGGCGGCGGGAAAGATCCACACCGACTTTGAAAAGGGCTTCATCCGCGCCGAGGTCGTGGAGTGGCAGACGCTCCTGGAATGCGGCGGACTTGCCGGCGCGCGCGAAAAAGGCAAGGTGCGCTCCGAGGGCAAGGACTATGTGATGAAAGACGGCGACGTCGTTCTGTTCCGCTTTAACGTTTGACGCGCCGCGGGCGCTGCGCTGCCTCGCCGCCCGCACCTCCCGCTGTACGGTCGGCGCAAGCGACCGCCCCGTCCCCTCGGGGGAGCAATCATTACAAGAACCCCACCAGCTTAGCTGGTGGGTCTTCATTATACTTCGCCTGCGGCTCGTGCCGCCAAAGGCGGGGCGGGCATAGCCCTTGACTACTAGCTCGTGCGCCACGCGCACATAGAACGACCTGCCAGTCAGCGCGTCTGTTACTTGCTACCCGTAAACGGGTCATCTTCCTGCCTTCCCCCTCGGGGGAAGGTGACAGGCGAATGCGTGAGACTGTCGGATGAGGGGTCTTTCACAATTCCCGCCATTATGGATACTTTTACACAAACCCCCTCATCAGTCACCTTCGGTGCCAGCTTCCCCCCAAGGGGAAGCCTTTATTCTTACTCATCGGCAAAAGCCTCTACTGAACTCCCGGACTATCCGGGGGTTTTCTTTATACAAAAAACTGCGCCCGCTGCAACCATGCAGCGGGCGCATATCGTATTCTGAATACTTATTCTTCGTCGTTCTTATCTTCCGCGGCTGCAGCCTCGGCAAGCGCTTCGGCAGGCAGCGCCGTCTCTTCGGCGGCTTTTGCGTCGCGCGCCTTCTTATATGCGGGATAATCCGCCGCGCAAAAGATGATGCACGCAAGCAGGAATGCCACGATAAATCCGGCAACCGTAACGAGGATGACGTTGGTGCCGTTGTCGATGACGGCAACCTCGCTCTGACGGTATACGATCTCGGATTCCGCGTCATAGAGTGCGACGATCGCATTCTTCGCCGTTGTGGTATTTTCGGAGATCGTGGTACGGAGCGCCTCGACCGCCTCTTTGAACTGCGTATCCGGCACCGGCTCGTCCGTCTTTTCCCAAATGCCGTTTTCATCCGTATACCCGATGGACTTATACAGCTCGGTGATCTGGAAATCGATCTTCGCGTTGCTTTCCTGCAGCGTGGCGATACGGCTGGTAAACGAGGCGAGCGATTCGATGATCTGCGCAGACCCGCTGCTCCCGTCGCCCGCACCGGAATCGTTGATCTGAGCAAGGAACTCGGCGCAGGCCTCCTGAAGGGCTGCGATCGACTGCTCGTTCTGCGCCTTCTCCCGCTGCAGGGAGCGGATATTGACAAGCACCGTTTCGACGAGGCTCTGATCGAGCAGATAATGGTTGTTCGCAAGATCGGTCTCGAGAGCCGAAAGTCTGGTTTCGATGCCGCCCGCCGCCTCTGCACGCAGGGTGCTCAGCGACTTTCCGTCGTAAGTGAAACTATCGTACTTTCCGGTTGCGATGAGCTCATCGTACCGCGCAAGCAGGAAGGTCTGCTGATTGCGGAGCGCGGTGAGCTGCGCGTCGTAGGTGGACGCCGCGGTATAGGCGGAAAGATTTGCCGTGAAATCCATCCCTGCCGCGATCTCGTTGACGCGCGCGATCGTCTGATCGAGCACGGCGCGGAGGAACGCGGTCGCCTGGTCTTCATCGGTGAAATATGCGCTGGATACGGTGATCGTGTAGGAGCCCGTATTTTCCGTCGTCGTGGTCGTTCCGTTCGTCACTTCCCGCGTCTCGGCGACGATGGTGATATCTCCCGCAGCCATTTTGGCAGTATCGATCTCGGAAAAGCTCTCGTTCGACGCCTTCGCCGCCTCGAGCTGATCGGAATAAACGATCTCCTCGTAGTTGAAGGACGTGCCGTCGGGATACTCGTTGTTTTCGACGCCGGGGAAATCGACGATAAACGTCAGCGTATAGTCGTTCTTCCCGCGGTTGAATACCAAACCGACCGCGAGCGCCGCGATAATGGCGACGATCACAGAGATGCCCAGGATCCACCAGACGCGCTTTTTGATGAGGTGAAGGATCTCGCCGAAGGTGATCCCGCTCTCTTCTTCCATAATAGCCTCCTTAAACCGGACGGCGCGAAAACCTGTCCGTCCCCCTTGGAACATGTCTCATTATATCCGATTTTTCCTGCGCTGTCAAACATTTTGCGAAATTTCCCGCTATCATTCGACAAAATTTGACAAACATTTGCCCATCGCTTTATATTTCATGCACGCAAATGCGCCGTTTGGCATAACATTTTTCTTTTTTATTCAAAATCTGTCCGAAATTGACATGCAGTCAGCTCTGCCCCGTCGATACGACGTCGTCCTCTTCGTCCGCCTCGGGACGGATCATGCAATAGCCCGGATTGTGCGCGTATTCGTTCCCGTTCTTCTCTTTCTTTTTCATGATTCTCCTTGCATACGATATTCCGTATATGCCGCCTCATATTTGAGTATGCGCCGCGGCAGCGCGGATATTCCATGCCGCGGCGAAAATCCTGCCGGAAATACGCCCGGAAAAATATTTTCACAGAACGCTTGACAAGCCGCCCCGCGGCATGATATGATATTTGTATAGGAGGAACTCAGCATAGTGGACGGCAGCGAAAGCAGCGTGCCGCGACGATCGCGGAATTTTATATGACTTTTGGGAACATAACTTGTCTTGCCGCTAAGGCGGGAACGGGTTATGTTTTTTGTGTTGTAAAAAACCGGAAAGAAATACCATTCCACATTTTCCGGTTCCATCAAATGCGCCGACGGCGCAATATGCTGAACTATCATTTATGAACGGCGGCGACATAGCCCTTGCACTTGTTTTGCAGGTCGTCCTTATCGCTCTGAACGCCATCTTTGCAAGCGCGGAGATCGCAGTCATCTCCGTCAACCGTACCAAGATGGAAAAACTTGCCGAAGACGGCAACAAACGCGCAAAGCGCATCATACGCCTTACGGAGATGCCCTCGCGCTTCCTCTCCACCATACAGGTGGCGATCACCCTCGCCTCGCTCCTCGGCAGCGCCTTTGCGGCGGACAACTTTGCCGAACCGCTGGCGCTCGCGCTCTATAACGCCGGCTGGAAGATCAACCTGAACGTGATCGAAACGCTCTGCCTCATCTTTATCACGCTCCTCCTCTCGTATTTCAGCATCGTGTTCGGCGAACTCGTGCCGAAACGCATCGCCATGCGCAATGCGGAAAAGCTCTCGTGCGGGCTCTCGGGGATCCTCACGTTCGTCTCGTACGCGTTCGCGCCCCTGGTGTGGCTCCTCACCGTCTCTTCGAACGGCATCCTGCGCATGTTCGGCATCAAGCCCGAAGACGAGGGCGAAGAGGTCACCGAAGAGGAGATCATGCTCATGGCGGAGGCGGGCAGCGAAAAAGGCTCCATCGACGAGAAGGAAAACGAATTTATTCAGAACATCTTCGAATTCAAGGAAAACGACGTGGGCGAAGTCTGCACGCACCGCAAAGACGTGGACTTCCTCTTCGAACGCGACGATATGTCTGTGTGGGAAGATACCATCAGAAAGAGCAACCACACCTTCTACCCCGTCTGCGGCAAGGATACCGACGACGTGACGGGGATCCTGAACACCAAGATCTATTTCCGCCTCGACGACAAATCGCGCGAGAACGTGAAAAAGCAGGCGATCTTCTCCCCCATGTTCATCGCCGAGACCATGCAGGCGGACGATCTGTTCTACCGCATGAAGACGACGCGCGAATACTTCGCGGTCGTACTCGACGAATACGGCGGCATCAACGGCATCATCACCCTGCACGATCTGATCGAGCTCCTCGTGGGCGATCTCAACGAAAAAGGCGAACAGCTCGATTACGAGATCAAAAAACTCGACGACGACACCTGGGAGATCAACGGCCTCGCGCCCTTCGACGAAGTTGTGGAGGCAATGGAACTGCGTTTCCCCGAAGAGGAAGAGAACGACTACGAGACGTTCGGCGGCTATGTATGCAAGATGCTGGGCGAGGTTCCCGACGACGGCGCCACCGCCGAGGCGGAGGACGACTATGTGAAGGTGGAAGTTCTGCGCGTGGCGGAGCACCGCATCGAAAAGATGCGCGTTACCAAAAAGCCGAAGCCGCAGACGGAGAGCGAGGAAGAGAACGGGAAAAAAGCCAAAAAGACCAAGCGCTCCGAAGAAGAGGACGAAAAATCCGAGAAAACGGAAAAGACGGAAAAATCGGAAAAGCCCGAAAAGTCCGACAAATCCGAGAAGGCGGAAAAAGCGGACGACGACGGCGAAAAACGCTCCTGAACATAAAGCCCCCGCGCATTCGAGCGCGGGGGTTTTTCCGATTTGCAGGGCAGGCGGCAAAAAAAACAGGGCGCTCGTGCGCCCTGTTTTTGAATTTCCGGTTTATACGATGCCGTGAGCCATCATCGCGTTTGCGACCTTGATGAAGCCCGCAATGTTCGCGCCCGCAACATAATCGCCCTCGCAGCCGTATTCCTTCGCGGCGGCGTCCATATTGTGGTAGATGTTGACCATGATGTTCTGGAGCTTTTTGTCCACTTCCTCGAACGTCCAGAAGAGCCTGCCGCTCGACTGCGCCATCTCGAGCGCGCTCGTCGCAACGCCGCCGGCGTTTGCCGCCTTTGCGGGAAGGAACACGACGCCCGCCTTCTGGAACACCTCGATGCCCTCGAGGTTGGTGGGCATGTTCGCGCCCTCTGCAACATACTTCACGCCGTTCTTGACGAGGATGCGCGCGGACTCTCCGTCGATCTCGTTCTGCGTCGCGCAGGGAAGTGCGATGTCGCAGGGGATCGTCCAGATCCCTTTGCAGCCCTCGTGGTATTCGGCGCCCTTCACGCGCTCCGCATATACCTTGATGCGCGCGCGCTCCACTTCCTTGATCTGCTTGACGACGTCGAGCTTGATGCCCTCTTTATCGTAGATATAGCCGTTGGAATCGTACAACGCGACGACCTTTGCGCCGAGCTGCTGCGCCTTCTCCGTTGCGTAGATCGCAACGTTGCCCGAGCCGGAGACGACGACCGTTTTGCCCTCGAAGCTGTCGCCGCGCGCCTTGAGCGCCTCGGCGGTGATGTACACAAGCCCGTAGCCCGTCGCCTCGGTGCGCACAAGGCTGCCGCCGTAGGAGAGCCCTCTGCCCGTGAGCACGCCGACGTGCTCGTCGCGGATGCGCTTGTACTGCCCGAAGAGGAAGCCGATCTCTCTGCCGCCGACGCCGATATCGCCTGCGGGGACGTCGGTATCCTGCCCGATGTGGCGCTGAAGCTCCGTCATGAAGCTCTGGCAGAACTTCATGATCTCGTTATCGCTCTTGCCCTTGGGGTCGAAATCGCTGCCGCCCTTGCCGCCGCCGATGGGCAGACCCGTGAGGCTGTTTTTGAGGATCTGCTCCAGCCCGAGGAACTTGATGATGGAAAGATTGACGGACGGGTGGAAACGCAGCCCGCCCTTGTAAGGGCCGATCGCACTGTTGAACTGCACGCGGTAACCCTTGTTGACGTGTACCTTTCCCGCATCGTCCACCCACGGCACGCGGAACATGATCACGCGCTCGGGCTCGACAAAGCGCTCCAGAAGCGCCGCCTTCTCGTACTCGGGGTGTTTGGCAACGACGGGACGGAGACCGTTGAGAATCTCCGTAGCTGCCTGATGGAACTCGGGTTCGTTGGGGTTCTTCTGCTTGAGTTCTGCAAGAACTCTCTCTACATAATCCATTGCACTCTCTCCTTTCCCGCCGTCGGCGGAAACATAATATTTAGCAATACTTATTATAACAGATTTGAAAAGGCAATGCAAAACCTGAAAGGCAGGTTTTTATCCCTCCGCGCTTTGAATTTCTTATGACATCTATAAACTGTACTTATATATCAAAGTCCTCCGCGCTCTGTGGCGCGCCCTCATATTCGCTTGCGCGGGCGCGGCGACCCTCTCCGGCGCGGGGGTGAATTGTCAACTTAAGTGCAACAGTTAGAAAGATTTTGATCAAACAAATCT
>ERZ1090879.51-NODE-51-length-84115-cov-20.884939_pt1 | contig 84115 bp, 88 predicted proteins | sample MGYA00478472_ERZ1090879 | MGnify/ENA primary metagenome ERZ1090879 (study PRJEB33644, sample SAMEA5815723) | chicken gut metagenome | biome: Chicken; feature: Gastrointestinal Tract; material: Caecum | place: Ireland | collected 2019-01-01 | study: A study of the... | reverse complement strand
AATGAGGTATTTACAGAAAAAATTTTCTTACTTTCAGTTTTCTCTATACTTAAAAATATTTGAAAGCGCGAAAAAATTTTACATTACCTTTCAAACGCTTGCAAAAAAGCACTTTCAATGATATAATCTACAAATAAAGATTGATTAATCAAGGTACTTTCGGCGGATATTCTTTTGAAGTCCGACCGATTATAAGTATAATATATTTTTTTCTACGGATATTCATATTGAAATCCGATGGAGGTTTTATGGAAAAGGCAAAGCCTGTTTTTTTTAACGCAAAAAATATTGCGTATCTTGCGGTGCTCACCGCGCTCGTAATCGTCCTGCAGACATGCAGCGGTTTCTTCACTTTCGGCACGACGAGTTTAAGTTTTGTTCTCGTCCCGATCGTACTCGGCAGTATTCTGCTCGGCGTTGGGGCGGGCGCGTTTCTCGGCGCAGTATTCGGTCTCGTCGTTATCTTCGACGCGGTGGGCGGATTAGACCCGTTCACAATAGTATTGCTCGGCGACAGCCCCGTTTTCACCGTGTTTCTGTGCCTTATAAAGGGTATCGCCGCGGGCGTTATTCCCGCTTTGCTGTATAAACTTATTGCGCGCAAAAACAAGCGCGCCGCGGTAATCGCGGCGGCAGTCTCCGCACCGATAGCAAATACAGGACTGTTCATTCTCGGCGGACTCGTACTCTCAGACGTTCTTTCTGCAAATTTTGTCGCCGACGGAACGACTGTTATCTACTTTCTCATAGTCGGCTGCGCAGGCGTCAACTTTTTAATTGAGTTTGCAATCAATCTCGTTCTTTCGCCCGCACTCTATACGGTAACTCGGGTCGTTGAAAAACAAATTTCAGTCCACTCCAAAAAGCGCGCTGCCGATAAGGCGCAATAAATTATTATGATTATTTGTCTCGACGTTGGAAATACCAACATAAAATATGCCCTATTTGAAGGCGACAGCCTTGTTTTAAGTTTCCGAGTAGCCACCGAGCACAAGAAAACTTCGGATGAATACGGCGGGCAGCTTATATCCATACTTAAAAATAACGGCGTATCTCCCGCCGCAATACGCGGGGGAATAATTTCATCCGTCGTCCCGCCCCTCGATTTCACGTTGGAGCGCATGTGCGATACTTACCTCAAAATTAAGCCGCTCATCGTCGCTTCGGGGCTCAAAACGGGCATGAACCTTAAAGTTGATAACGCCAAAGAAGTCGGCGCCGACAGAGTGGTCAACAACGTCGCCGCCGTAAAAAAATACGGCGCGCCCGCAATTGTCATAGATTTCGGAACGGCGACCACGTTTAACGTCATTGACGACAAATGCCAGTTTCGCGGCGGCGTAATCGCGCCGGGCATCAAAGGTTCGCTCGACAGCCTTGTAAACGGCACGGCGAAACTGCCGAGAGTCGAGATAGAGCGCCCCGACAAAGTAATCGGCACAAATACCGTAACCAATATGCAGTCAGGCATTTTTTACGGATTTGCGGGACTCGTTGAATATATAGTCAAAAAAATTAAAAAGGAAATGAAAAGCGACGGGGTAAAGACGATAGCCACGGGCGGTTTTTCAGAAATAATTGCAAAAGAAATCTCTTGCATAGATTATGTGGATAAGCTGTTGACCCTTGAAGGGCTGAAATATTTATACGATTTAAACAGCGCGGAGAATTAAGGAGGTCTTGAATGAAAAAAGTCGGCGTAGCGATACTCGGACTGGGTGTGGTCGGCGGCGGTACCTATAAAATTTTAAAGGAACACCGCGAAATGTACCAGAAGAGCCAAAAAATAGATCTGACGGTTGAAGCGGTGCTCGAACGCAACAAGGAAAGGGCGTTAGCCCTCGGCGTGCCTGAGGAAAAGATAGCGGCTAACATTCAGGAAATTATTTCCAATCCCGACGTTGACATCGTTGTAGAAGTAATGGGAGGGGTAGAACCCGCAAAAACTTACGTTCTCGACTGTCTTCAAGCGGGAAAATCGGTTGTAACTTCCAACAAAGAGCTTTTCTGTAAGTACAATCACGAACTCGAAGTTGCAGCCAAAAAGAATCATTGCGGACTTTTTTACGAGGCGAGCTGTGTGGGTGGCGTACCCGTTATCCGCGCCCTTCTCGACAATCTCCAAGGCAATAAAATTTTGTCCATGATGGGCATAATCAACGGTACAACCAACTATATCCTGACAAAAATGGCAGCGGAGGGGAGCGACTATAATGAAGTATTGAAGGAAGCGCAAAAACTCGGCTATGCCGAAGCCAATCCCTCGGCAGACGTAGAAGGGTACGACGCAACTTATAAACTTTCGATACTTTCCAGCCTTGCCTTCCACACAAAAATTCCCTACACAAAAATTTACAGGGAGGGCATAACCGACATATCCGTCGCCGACATCGAATACGGTAAAAAATTCGGCTACGTCCTTAAACTGCTTGCCATCGGCAAAAACAGCGACAACGGCATAGAAGTTAGGGTTCACCCCTCGTTCATAAAGAATACCCATCCGCTCGCCAGCGTAAACGACAGCTACAACGCCGTTTACATCACCGGCGACTGCGTGGAGGACGTTATGCTTTACGGCAGGGGCGCAGGCGCACTGCCCACAGGCAGCGCAATCGTCGGCGACATAATCTATTGTGCCACACACAGCAATTACCAGTATTCTACTTTCAAAAATACAGAGGATGCCGCCCCCGGCACTAAATTCGTTGAAAATTTTGAAAGCGCGTATTACATCCGCATGAATGCAACCGATAAACCCGGCGTTCTCGCAAAAGTGTCGTCGGTGTTTGCAAAATGCAAAATCTCTGTCGCACAGATGTCGCAGGAGAGGGAGCCTGTCGGAGAAGACGGCACCGTTCCGCTCATTTTCATAACCCACGTCACCCGCGAGCATAATGTTAAAAAAGCCGTTCAGATGATTTCCGAAAGTCAGGAAGTGGCAAAGATTGCCGCCGTCATCAGGGTAGTTTCATAAATTATCGCAAAAACTTAACTCTCCCGCGAAACGCATGTTTCGCGGGAGAGTTTGTTATTATATCTGCCTACATTTTCTATATAACTAAAACATAATAATTTTTTCTGCGTATTTAAGCCACGGCTTAACTTGCAAAGTATAGGGGGCTATACTTCTGAATAAGAGTTATAAAAGTTGATAATACCTTCAAACAGTTCTGCATTTAGTCTATTGCAATAAATATTCCTGTCAAGGTGTTCATTATAATATGCCGCTCGTTCCTCGCGTGTGGGAGAGCCGCTGAAATAATTGTTCATTACCTCTGTAAATTCGTTAATATAATTTATATATGCGTCTGAGTAAAGTATATTGGTGTGTCCTCGGTCGTCATACTTTGTAAAAGCAAATCGAGAGTCATCGGAGTATTGTTCGTAATAGACATCATAACCATATTCGATAGGTACGGTTGTGTCATCGCTACTGTGTGCAATAAAAACGCCGCATTCAGAGTTTGCAAAACCTGAGAGCGCAGTTGCCGACGAGTATTCGCCACATTTTATACTTTCAATCGAATTGACGTATGGCATCATAAAGTTAATAAAGTTGCCTACCATCAACTCACCCTGTGCGCGAATGAGGTCGCCCGATTGATTAAAGCCTGCAATCGAAGCGATTGCTTTTACTTCGGGGTGATAATTGAGTACTGCGCTCACGCAGTACCCACCCCAACTATGTCCCCACAGCATAACAGGTAAGTCGCTAAGTTTATCTATTGACTGAACAAAATCGATTGCATAATCTAAATCGGCAACACCTTGAGGAATACCGTTTATGCCGTCGCCATCGCTCTCGTCATTGCCCGTAGAGTCATAAGCAAATACATCATAACCGTTTTGCGTAAAATAATAAGCAACATCCATATAAGTGTTATGACCACCGCCAAGCCCGTGTGTCATTACAATGACAGCTTTGCTATCGGAATTATCTATGTAATAATGATATCCGACAAGTTTTTGGTTGTCGTTTGAGGTGAATTCATATCTGTCCGCATTAAGTCCGTCAAAATCCTCGATATAAAATTTAAGATAGTCTGTCGTCTGGTATCTTACTCCAAATACGCTATTGTATAAAATTGCGCCGACAGTGTACGGAGCAATGAGGAATATAATTAATAGTAACAAGGCAATCACTACCGAAACTATAATTATCTTCTTTTTTGTTTTCTTTTTCAAGGCTATGTCTCCATCTTATTAGGAAAGTTTACGAAAATATTATCTCATAATTCGAGTGTGATTACAAGTATTTTACTTCAAAAACAAAAATAATCCGAACGCTCCGCCGACTAATATCGGTTTCAGGTTCGGATTATACTCTTTTGGCGCGGTGTGCGCGCGCCGCGAAATGAGTTTTTTGCCATTGTCGGCAAAAAACGTGCCTGAACGCAAGGTCTACTTGCGTGAGACCCCTGCTTGCGCGAGAATTTGATGGCAGATTTATACGGTTTTTCGCCGAAAAAATGCGGAATGCAACCGCAGGTTGCGCAAAAGCACGCATAAAGTGGTTGAAACGGGCTTTTGAATGTGTTACACTTTGGGTACCAAATGCAAGGAGATACCGCGATGTCATTTGCCGAAAATCTGCAAAACTTAAGAAAGCGAGACAAAGTTACGCAAGAGGGGCTCGCCGAAACGCTCGGCGTTTCCCGTCAGTCCGTCAGCAAGTGGGAGACGGGCGAGGCGTACCCCGAAACGGAGAAGATCATCGCCCTGTGCGATTTCTTCCGCGTCTCCATGGACGATCTCATGCGCGGAAACGTCGCTTCGACGCAGGCGCCGTCCGCCGCGGCGGAAGGGACGGCGGAGTCTGTTCCCGAACACGTCCTGCCTGCCGCAGAACTTCCCGCGGACTGCGCCGCAAAAGACGGGCGCATTACCAGGTCGCGCGCCGTCGGCGCGGCGGTCAGCGGGGGCATCTTTCTGTGCGCCGCCGTCGCCTTCTTCTGTCTGGGCGGGCTCATGGGCGCGTGGCACCCCGCGTGGCTCGTGTTCCTGCTCGCGTTCGCGCTCTGCATTTTCGTCGATTCGGTCTCGCGCAACGACGAGGAGGACGCGGCGCTGCCGCTCGCGGCGCGCATCCTCAAGGGGCTCGCGGGCATGGTCATGCTGCTCTCCGTCGCGGTGTACCTCTTTATCGGGTTCATGTACGGTATCTGGCACCCGTCGTGGGTGTGTTTCATCATCGCGTTCGCGCTCATGCTCGTCTTTGATCACACCGCAAACGCCGTTGCGGGAACGGACGGCAAAAAGGCGGGGGAAGAAAAGAACGGCGAAGAATAGGAACGGAGAAAGCGCCGCCCGCTGCAAAGGGAGGCGGCGCTGTTATGATCGGAGAAGGAGGCGAGAGGGAGCCTGAACGGGCGTCTCTCCGTTTTTTTTATTTTTTTACGATGGTCTTCCATCTGTGATTTATAGCAAATTTACCAAGTTGGGAAAGTAAAAGCTCTCAAACCCTCGCGCAAGCAGGGGTCTCACGCAAGTAGACCTTGCGTTACTTCGACTGCGCACGAGCGCAGCCGAAGTATGCGGCACACTACCTTGGTGCCGCCGAGAGCAAAAGGCATAACGCAGTGACGCCTTTTGCAACGAATTATAGAAAGACAACCCTTCCGTCGCAGCTTCGCTGCGCCACCCTCCCTTACACAGGGAGGGCAAAGCTCTCAATCACGTCCGCGAGGAAGGTTGCCTTCCGCTGCGGTACTCAATTTGCGCATACCTGCGCTTTTGCGGAAAGGTGAGATAGCGCGCGTTAAAATGTTGCTATTTGCGCGCTATCGAGGAAAACTGCGCACAAAGCACAGCGACTGCGGGGTTTTCCTTAATCTCACGGAATTTCTTTTTGTCAGTTCAAAAAGAAATTCGTGAATTTTTTTATAGTATATTTTCCAGCACCAGCCTGTCGAAGGGGACGCTCTCCATAAAGTCGGAGGGACGGAACGCGACGTGGTTGAACTTTGCGTAATTGAAGATGTGCGCCTTTAAGAGCACGGGCGTGGGGACGTCCAGCTCGCCGCAGATCTCCGTAAGGTATTCGAAAAAGCGCGAATAGGAGAATTTCTCCTCGCGCGCGTACGTTGTCTGGCGGACGATATGTCCGTCTTTCATGACTTTTGCCCAGATGCGGAACATGCCTCCATTATACGAAAATTCCCCTCAAAAAGCAAATATATTTGACTTGAAAACGCATAAGGAGTATAATAACAAGAAAACCGTCGGGGAGGGGTCACATGAACAAGCTGGAAAGAGACATTCTCGATATTTTAAGCGAGGACTGCCGTGCGGACGCGGCGAAAGTCGCCGTCATGCTGGGCGAGGAAGAGGAGAAGGTGCGCGCCGCCATCCGCGATATGGAGCGCCGCGGCACCATCGTAAAATACACTGCCATCGCTAACCTCGACGAAGAGGAGGATGAGTGCGTGGAGGCGCTCATCGAGGTCAAGATCGCGCCCCGCTCCGGTTCCGGGTTCGACGGCGTCGCCGAGGAGATCGCGGGACACGAAGAGGTGAAAACGCTCTATCTCATGAGCGGCGCATACGACTTCCTCGTCATCGTGGAGGCAAAGTCCATCAAGTCCGTCTCGCGGTTCGTCTCGGAGTGCATCTCCACGTTCGACTGCGTGCTCTCCACCGCAACGCACTTCATCCTCAAAAAGTATAAGATCGAGGGCGCGCTCACGTTCGGCAAAGAAAAAAAGAGGAGGCTCTCCGTACAGCCATGAGGGACTTTCTCACCGCGCGGGCAAAGGCGCTCAAACCGAGCGGTATCCGCAAGTATTTCGACATCGTGGAGACGCTCCCCGACGCGATCTCTCTCGGCGTGGGCGAACCCGATTTCGTCACCCCATGGGATATCCGCAGCGCGGGCATCCGCTCCATCCAGAAGGGATTCACGCAGTACACGGGCAACCGCGGGCTCTCCGAGCTCCGCACGCTCATTTCGCGCTATCTTGCGGAACGGTTCGGCGTGGACTATCCCGCCGCGCGCATCATCGTCACGGTGGGGGCGAGCGAGGGCATCGACCTTGCGCTGCGCACCACCTGCGAGGCGGGCGACGAGGTGCTCATGCCCGATCCCGCATACGTCTCCTATGCGCCCATCGTCTCGCTTTCGGGCGGCGTTCCCGTCTCCGTGCATTGCTCTGCCGAAAACGGATTCATCATCACGCCCGAGGCGCTCGAGGCGGCGATCACGCCCAGAACCAAATCGCTCATCCTCGCCTATCCCAACAATCCCACGGGCGGGATCATGACCAAAGAGCAGCTCGAAGCGATCGTTCCGATCATCGAAAAGCACGATCTTCTCGTCATTTCCGACGAGATCTATGCCGAGCTCACCTACGGCGGGCGGCACTGTTCCGTCGCCTCGCTCCCCGGCATGAAGGAGCGCACCGTGCTCCTCTCCGGGTTCTCCAAGGCGTTCGCCATGACGGGCTGGCGCGTCGGGTTCACCTGTGCGCCCGAGGCGCTCGACAAGGCGATGCTTAAAGTGCATCAGTATACCATGCTGTGCGCGCCGCGCACCTCGCAGCACGCGGCGGTCGCGGCGCTCGCGGGCGGGTTCCAGGACGGATTTGCCTCCGTGGAAAAGATGCGCGCCGAATACGACAGGCGCCGCCGTTATCTCGTCTCCGCCCTCAACGGGCTGGGGCTGAGCTGTTTCGAGCCGCGCGGAGCATTCTACGTATTCCCGTCCGTCGCCTCCACGGGGCTCACGGGCGAAGAGTTCGCCGAGCGACTGCTCATGGAGGAGCAGGTCGCCGTCGTGCCCGGCAACGCCTTCGGCACATGCGGCGATACGCATGTGCGCTGTTCGTACGCGACGGGCATGGCGGAGCTGGAGGAGGCGGTCGGCCGCATCGCGCGGTTTCTTGAAAAATTGCGGAAAAATCCGCCGCCTGCCACAAAGTAAGTTGACAACGTGCATAAAATAGGGTATAATAGCGGGCAATGAGAGGATACCGTGATTTCCGAAGGCTCGGAAGTCACGGTCGTCTTTTAGAATTCCCGAAGGGCGCTTTGCCGCGGGAAAATCAAGTGAGGATAAGGAAAAAATGGCAGAATTTCCCATGACGCAGCAGGGCTACGACGAGGCGGTCAAAAAGCTCGAGTATCTGCAGAAGGTCAAACGCGCGGAGATCGTCCAGCGCATCGCCGAGGCGCGCAGCCACGGCGATCTTTCCGAGAACGCCGAGTACGACGCGGCGCGCAACGAACAGGCGGCGAACGAGCGCGCCATCGAGGAGCTCGAGTATCAGGTCAAAAACGCCGTCGTCATCGAGGAGAGCGCCGACAATTCCGTCGTGCACTTCGGCTCTGTCGTCACCGTGCACGATGTGGATTTCGACGAGGACATCGCATACACGATCATGGGTACCACGGAGGCGGATCCGATGAAAAATATCATCTCCAACGAATCCCCCGTCGGCGTGGCGCTCATCGGGCACAAGAAGGGCGAAACGGTCACCGTCAAGGCTCCCAACGGCGAGTATCAACTCAAGATCCTCAAGATCGACTGATAAAGTGACTTATGGAAGAGATCATGAATACCGAGGCGGAGGCGCGCGAGATTTCCGAACAGGCGCGCATCCGCCGCGAAAAGCTGAATAAACTTGCGGCGGAGGGGAAGGATCCCTACCGCAAGACCAAGTTCTCCGTCACCGCCCGTTCGGGCGAGGTGAAGGGGGACTTTTCCGCATGGGAAGGGAAGGAAGTCTCCGTCGCGGGAAGGCTCATGAGCCGCCGCGTCATGGGCAAGGCGTCCTTCTCGCATATCCAGGACGGCGAGGGACGCATCCAGATCTACGTCACCCGTCAGGACGTCGGCGAGGACGTGTACGCCTCCTATAAAAAGGACTTCGACATCGGCGATATCGTCGGCGTCAGGGGCACCGTGTTCAGGACGCAGACGGGCGAGGTGAGCATCCACGCAACGCATTTCGAGATGCTCTCCAAATCCCTCCTGCCCCTGCCCGAAAAGTACAACGGTTTGCAGAACATAGACATGAAGTACCGTCTCCGTCACGTCGACCTCATCATGAACGAGGACGTGAAGAAGACCTTCCGCCGCCGCTCCGAGATCATGCGCGAGATCCGCGCCTATCTCGACGGGCACGGATATATGGAAGTGGAGACGCCCGTCCTTCTCACGCTCGAGATCGGCGCCGACGCGCGCCCGTTCAAGACGCACCACAACGCGCTCGATCTGGATATGTATCTGCGCATCGAGACGGAGCTCTATCTCAAACGTCTCATCGTGGGCGGGTACGAGAAGGTGTACGAAGTGGGGCGCATCTTCCGCAACGAGGGCATGGATTCCTCGCACAATCCGGAGTTCACCACCATCGAGATGTATCAGGCGTACGTCGATTTCCGCTACATGATGGACTTCATCGAGGGGCTCTACCGGCACGTCGCCCAAAAGGTGTGCGGCACGCTCGAAGTGCCGTGGCAGGGCAACGTGATCGATCTCGGCAACTGGGAACGCCTCACCATGACGGAGGCGGTCAAAAAATATTCGGGCGTGGATTTTGCCGCGATCGGCTCCGACGAAGAGGCGCGTGCCGCGGCGAAGGAGCACGGCGTCGAGCTGGAGCAGGGGAAGGATACCAAGGGGCATGTCCTTGCGGCGTTTTTCGATGCGTTCGTGGAGGACAAGCTCATCCAGCCCACCTTCATCTACGATTATCCCGTGGAGATCTCTCCGCTTGCAAAGCGCAAGCCGGAGGATCCTTCCATGACCGAGCGGTTCGAGTACTTCATCAACGGCATGGAGATGGGCAACGCCTTCTCCGAGCTCAACGACCCCGTCGACCAGCGTGCCCGCATGGAGGCGCAGGCTTCGAGAAAGCGCGCCCAGGGCGCCAATGCCGAGGTGGACGAGGACTTCCTGAACGCGCTCGAATACGGCATGCCCCCCACGGGCGGACTGGGATTTGGCGTCGATCGCCTTGTCATGATGCTCACGGATAGCGCGAGCATCCGCGACGTGCTCCTGTTCCCCACAATGAAACCCAAAAAATAACGCGGCGGGCACGGAAGTTCTTCCGTGCCCTCGTTGGAATTGCGCGAAACACCGAGGAGGATTCATGGACGCAAGGATCACCAAACAGAGGTTGGGAAATCTTCTTTCATACGACTGGCTCAAGATGCTCGTCACGATCGCGATCTTTGTCTTTTTAGTCGTTCTGCTCTTTACGATGACGGCGACGCGTGCCACCAACGCCCAGACGTTCACCGTGTATGCGTATAACGGGCTGAGTGCGGGAAAAAGATTCAATACTCTTGCCGGCACACTCAAGGACGACCATATCCTTTCGTATGATACGCTCGAAACGGAGGCGGAACTCTTTACGGACGAATCGCGATATGATATGCTCTCCCTCCGCCGTTCCACGGGCGCGGGCGACGTCATGTTCATTTCCGATGTCTGGACGTATAAGACGGACGACGACGGGAATCTGCTCGACGAGGACGGGAAGATCGTTGACAGCACGGAAGATGCCGCGGTCGAAACGACGTCCGCGCTCTATTCGATCGCAATGGGGGCGGCGGCCTCCTCGCTCGAAGAGGGCTACGGCTCCGTGTATGATACCCGGTTTTTCATGCAGGCGTGCGGAGAATATCTCGTATCGTTTTTCGGGGAAGACCTTGAAAACAACAATACGCCTGACGAAGCGGCGGTGCGCGCGAGCTTTCTCGAGCGCAACAGCGGGGACAAGCGCTATAAAAACGACGATGCGCGCGAAAAGGGCATTGCCGATGAACGGCAGCGCCTGATCGACTTAAAGGACGACTATCTTTTTGTGCGCGATCTCTTTGACCGAGGCGTGTACAGTCATACCGTATATGAAGGAACGAACGATGACGGCGAAACGTATGAGATGGCGCTCGGGATCAATGTCGGTGGATTGGGCGGCATCTCTGATTTGGTCTATTATAACGATTCGGAATCGCGTGCCGTGACGGACAAACTCAATCTGATTTTCTTCTTCAACGGCGAACAGAACGGTATGCTTTACGAAAGCATCACCTTCCTGCGCTATCTCTACGAGGAGTACGGCGAATGAAGCGCGGCGTGCTCCGCGGCTGTCACATCGCCCGCATGCTGCGCAGGCAGAAGCGGCACATCTCCTTTCATACGCCCGGGCATAAACGCGCGGGCGCGGATATCACGGAACTTCCCTATTCCGATAATCTTCTCTCCCCGACGGGCGTCCTGGCGGAAGCGGAGGCGGATATTGCCCGGATCCTGGGGGCGGACGCGAGCTTCCTGCTGACGGACGGGAGCACGTGCGGCGTCTTTTCCATGCTGTATGCCGTCAGGTGCGCGGGAGCGCGCGCCGTCGCGGTGCCGGCTTATGCGCACCGCAGCGTGTTCAACGCCTGCGGCGTGATGGGGCTGGAACCCGTTGTCATGGCGCAGCCCGTCGTGCGCGGGATCCCCGCGCAGCCGTCGGCGGAGGAGGCGGCGCGGGCGCTCGCCCGCGCGGACGCGCTCCTCTTCACTTCGCCCGATTATTACGGATTTCTCCCCGAGCTCGCCCGTGCGAAGGCGCTGTGCGCAGCCGCCGGAAAACCGCTCCTTCTCGACGGTGCGCACGGTTCGCATCTGAAGGGAACGCCCGCCTATGCGGGGAATTTTGCCGATCTGTGGGTGGACGGCGTGCACAAATCGCTGCCAGCGCTCACACAGGGCGCCGTCGTCTCGGCGAAGGGCGCGTGGGCGGAGCGTCTGCGCGACGGGGTGCGCGTCTTCCGTACATCGTCTCCGTCCTATCCCGTCATGGCAAGCGTGGAGTATGCCGTCCGCTATCCGGAAAACGTGCGGCTCGAACGCGCGGCGCGCGAGGCAAAGCGTGCGGCGGGCGCGCTCGGAAACGACGATTGGACGAAGATCGTCGTCCCGTTCGGGAACCGTGCGGACGAGGCGGAGGCGTATCTCACGGCGCGCGGAGTATACTGCGAGTTCAACGACGGAAACTATCTGATGTTCTACCTCTCTCCCGCGACGAAACTGCGGGAGCTGAAAAAACTGACGCGTCTGCTCGCCCGCCTTCCGCGCGGCGAAGTCGCCGACGAGGCTCCGATCGCGGGCATGGGCGGGGGAGGAACGGTCTTGCTGCCCTTGGAACGCGCCGTCGGCAGGACGTGCGCGCGCGACTGCGGGCGCTTTCCGCCCTGCATGCCGCTCATCCGCAGGGGCGAGCGCGTCACCGCCGAAAAAGCGGAAAATCTGCGGGCGGCGGCAAACACGTACGGGCTCACGGACGGGATGATCGAGGTCTTTTCCCGGGAATAAGGAGGAAAACGATGCGTGCACTTCTGCGTTCCACAAGCGCATACACGTCCTTTTGCGGCGGCGCTCAGACGGCGGCGCATTTTTCCCTTGTGCTCTTCCCGGACGAGCGGTTGCTGCGCCCCCTGCTCAAGGAGTGCGCGAAGGCGTTCTTCGGCGCTGCGGACGGTTCCCGGACGGCAAAGCTCATCGACGAAGAGTGTTTTTCCGACTGCATCATCCTTCCGCCCGCGGGCGGGAAACTGACGGCGGAACTTGCCGCGACGATCGCGGAAGAGAGCATCCTCCGTCCCGTCGAGGGCGAAAAAAAGCTGTTTGTCCTGGACGCCTTCCACACGGTCACGCCGCTTGTGCAGAACAAGTTGCTGAAGCTGCTGGAGGAGCCGCCCGAGGGCGTATATTTTCTTGCCGGTGCGGCGGCGGAACACACCGTCCTGCCCACGGTGCTCTCGCGGGCGTGCAGGCTTGCTGTCGCGCCCTTCCCGGAGGAGGCGGTCGCGGCGGCGCTCTCCCGCATGCACGGCGGGGAGCGCGGCATTGCCGAGGCGGCTGCCGCAAGCGGCGGGATCTATTCTGTCGCCGAGGATCTGCTCGCGGGCGGGGGCGAAGATTTCCGCCTCGCCGCGCGCTTTCTCACGGAGAACAACACGGAGGGGCTCTGCCGCGAGATCGGCGAAAAAAAGCGGCCTTCCTTCTTTGCCGCCGTGCGCCTGCTCCTGCGCGACGCGCTCTTTGTCGCCTCGGGGCAGCAGCGGTATGCGGCGGTGCGTTCCGCGGAGCTCGGTGCGATCGTGCGGCGCTATCCCGCGGGCGCGCTTGCCGCGGGGCTTTCATACACGGCGCAGGCGGAGCGCGAGGTACAGTTCAATGCGAATTTTGCGCAGGCGGCGCTCACGCTCGCGCTGCGGCTGAATAAGGAGAGAGAAACATGGCAAAAGTTGTCGTAGTCAAATTCAATCGGGGCTGCAAGCCCTATTATTTCAGCGCCGGGAAATACGAACTTGCGCGCGGGCAGGGCGTCGTCGTCGAAACGGCGCGCGGGCTGGAGTATGCCGTCGTCGTCGATCCCAGGCGGGAGGTGGAGGAGAAGGATATCGTTTCCCCCCTCAAACCCGTCGTCCGTCCCGCGACGGAAAAGGACGAAGCGGCGGTCGCCGCCGCAGAGGCGCGCCGTCCCGAGGCGATCCGCATCTGCAAAGAGAAGGTCGCCGCGCGGGAACTTCCCATGAAGATCATCGACTGCGAGTTCACCTTCGACGGCAGCAAGGTCGTGTTCACGTTCACGGCGGAGGGGCGCGTCGATTTCCGCGAGCTCGTGCGCGATCTGGCGTCCGTGTTCCATCTCCGCATCGAACTGCGGCAGGTGGGCATCCGCGACGAGGCGCGCCTCCTGGGCGGCATCGCTCCCTGCGGAAGGGAGGTCTGCTGCGCGGGCTGCATGCCCGATTTTAAGAAGGTCAGCATCAAAATGGCAAAAAACCAGGGGCTTTCGCTCAATCCCGGCAAGATCAGCGGACTGTGCGGGCGGCTGATGTGCTGTCTTTCCTACGAAAACGAGTATTATGCGGCGGCATATAAGAAGATGCCGCGGACGGGCGCGGCCGTCACCACGCCCGAGGGCAAGGGCACCGTCGTCTCCGCGAACATGCTCAAAATGGAGGTGCGCGTCAAGATCGAAAAGGACGGCGCGCTCGTCTACCGCGACTTCCCGCTCGAGAGCGTCGGATTCCGCCGCCCGAACGACGCGGAACGGGAGGACGACGAGGAAAAAAATCCCGAAAAACCCGGCGAAAAATAACCGAAAAAATCTTTACGAACGCCGAAACTTGTGGTATAATACAGATAGTTTTTATGATTGGAGGTTGAATTATGGCTCACGTAATTTCCGATGAATGCATTTCCTGCGGCGCTTGCGCTGATACCTGCCCCGTAAACGCGATCGCTCCCGGCGACACGAAGTACATCGTCGACGCCGATACCTGCATCGATTGCGGCGCCTGCGAAGACGGCTGCCCCGTCGGCGCGATCAAGGCTGAGTAAACCGATCACAAAAGGTCCCGCGCGTTTTGCGCGGGGCTTTTTTCTTGAAGGCGTTCCGCGGCGAGGATATGGCGATGCAGACGGAAGAATACCTGCTCGACGGCATGAAGATCATACAGGACAGCGAACAGTACCGCTTCACTTCGGACGCGGTGCTTCTGGCGCGTTTTCTCAAAGCCAAGCGCGGGGAGCGCGTGGCGGATTTCTGCGCGGGCAGCGGCGTCGTCGGACTGCATTTCTACGGCGAGAATACGGGCGTGGAACACGTCACGCTCTTCGAGATGCAGCCCGCGCTCTCCGCGATGAGCGCGAAGAGCGTGGCGCTCAACGGGCTGGAACACGTCTTTACCGTCGAGAACGTGCGCCTGCAGGAGATCCCCGCCCGGTATACCGAGGCGTTCTCGCTCATCCTGTGCAATCCTCCCTATGAGCGGGGCGGGTTCTCCGCGGCGGCGGAGAACGAGGCGCCGTGCCGGAGGGAACTGACGCTGACGCTGGAGGAGCTTTGCGCCGCCGCGGCGCGCTGCCTGAAATTCGGCGGGCGGTTCGCGCTCGTCCACCGCGCAGACCGCCTTGCGGAAGTGCTCTGTACCCTGCATGCGCACCGGCTCGAACCCAAAAAGGTGCAGCTCGTCGCGGGGAAGGCGGGCGCCAGACCGTACGCAGTGCTCGTCGCGGCGGTCAAGGGCGGGAGACCGGGCGTCGACGTGCTGCCCGTACTGGAGAACACGAGGAACTGATATGATCTGTTTTGTTGCAACGCCCATCGGCAATCTCAAAGATATCACGCTGCGCGCGCTCGAACAGCTGCGGGCGGCGGACGTCGTCTTTTGCGAGGATACCCGCCGTACGCTGGGGCTGCTCAATGCGTACGAGATCAGAAAACCGCTCCTCTCCTGCCATAAGTTCAACGAACGGGAGGCGGCGGAAAAAATGCTTGCCCTCTCGCGGGAGGGGAAGAACGTGTGCGTCGTCTCGGACGCGGGCATGCCCATTATCTCCGATCCCGGGCGCGAGGTGTGCGCCGTCCTGAAAGAGGCGGGAGAGCCGTATACGGTGATCCCGGGCGCCAACGCTGCCCTCTGCGCGCTCGTGCTCTCCGCGTTTCCCGCCGACCGCTTTGCCTTCATCGGGTTTCTCCCCGAAAAAAAGCGGGAGAGAAGGGAACTTCTGGAAGGTTATGCCGCCGCGCGGGAGACCTTGCTCTTCCACTGCGCCCCGCAGGACGTGGACGATTACGTCTCCGAAATGTACGCCGCGTTCGGCGAACGCCGCGCCTGCGCCGTGCGGGAGATCACGAAACTGCACGAGGAAAGTACGGAGTTTCTGCTCTCCGAGGGACTTGCGGGAGAAAAGCGCGGCGAATACGTGCTCGTCGTACAGGGCGCCGCGGCACGGGAAAATCCGCTCAACGCGCTCCCGCCGCGCGAGCATGTGCTCGCATATCTGCGGGAGGGGCTGGATAAGAAGGAGGCGCTCAAACGCGCCGCCCGCGACCGCGGCGTATCCAAGAGCGAGCTCTACCGCGAGACGCTCGATCTGTAGATCCGTGTCCCGCTCCGGGAAGGGAGTGGGGCGCGTTTGTAAAGAAAATTGCGCAATCGCTGCGCCGGCGGGTCGAATTGTGTCGGGAAAGGCTTGCCTTCCGCAGAGAGAGGTGTTATAATAAGGACATGCTTACAGAAGCTTTCCCGGGGTTGGAAAATGTACGCGCGCTGAACCTTGTGCGCAATTTCTTTCGGTCGGTCTGGTTTGCCATACTTGCGGCCGTCCTTATGGCGTGCTCGGAGATCTTCGGGCTGGAAATTTTCGTCATCTACTGCTATGCCTTCTTCGGACTGTGCGTCTTCTTATTCTGCGACGACATGCTCGGCATCGTGCCGATGGTCTGCTGCGGATATATGCTCTTCTCGGCGAAGAACAATCCCGGGAAATATCCCGATGCGCTCTTCGGGCAGCCGCACGGGCAGCTGGCGCTCTTTTATGCGATCGCCGTCATCCTGGTCATCCTCATCGGCAGGCTCGTCTCCATGCTGCTCGAAAAAGAGAAGCGCGGCGTTCCGAAGTTCACCGTCGGGTTCTTCCTGCTCGGCGTTGCATATCTTCTGAGCGGCGCGGGTTCGCCCTATTACGACGGCCGCACGGTCCTCATGGGGTTCGTGCAGATCGCATCGCTCTGCGGGTTTTATTTCTATTTCTATTATACCATCCGTTGGGACAAAGTCCCGCGGGGATATCTCCCGATGGTCATCTCCGTCATCGGCGTCGGGATGCTCGCCGAGATCGTCGGTATGTATTTCGGCGACGGCGTCATCTGCGAGGACGGCACCATCAACCGCGTGGCGCTCTATACGGGCTGGGGCATCTATAACAATGTCGGCTGCGTGATGGCGATGTGCATGCCCGCGCCCGTATATTTTGCCATCAAAAACAAGAACGGCTGGGCGTACACCATCCTGAGCACGGTGTTCTATCTCGGCGTGCTCCTTACCCAGAGCCGCGGCGCCATGCTGTTCGGCACGGTCGTCTATCTCGGCTGCGCGGTCGCCACGCTCGTGGGCAGCAAGGGGAGGGAACGCCTCTTCAACGGCGTCGTGTATGCGGTGCTCGTGATCGCGCTCGTCGTCAGCATCATCGTGTTCCGCGAGCAGTTCAAGGATCTCTTCTTTTCCGTCATCCAGCAGGGCTTCAACGACGCGGCGCGGTTCAACACGTGGAAGGCGTGCTGGCAGCGGTTCCTCGAATATCCGGGGTTCGGCGTCGGGTTTTACAAGACGCCCGGCACCATTCTCACGGAAGACGGCATGTATACGGAATTTATCGACGGGACTCCGGAAGGGTCCTTCCTGGCAATGCGCGCCCACAATACGGTCTTCCAGCTCATCGCAACGGGCGGCATCGTGGCGCTCGTCGCCTATGCCGTCCACCGCATCCAGACGATCTACGTCTGCCTGCGCCGCCCGAATACGCTCAAGATCGTCGCCGCGCTCTGCATCGCGTCGCTGCTCCTTACGAGCATGGTGGATTGCCACGTATTCAACATGGGGCCCGGGCTCATGTATTCCGCATGGCTCGTGTTCGGAGAGAAGAGCGAAAAGACGGATCGCTTTGCGCCTGCGTACAAAGGCGCCTGATCGTATCGCATAAGACCGCCCGAGGGGATCCCTCGGGCGGTTTTGAATGCCGGGGGCTTCCGTACGGCGGCGCTCCCCGCGAAGGGTTCAACGCAAAGTAAAACCCCCCGAAACTCGCGTTCCGAGGGGTTTTACTATATGATAAGGGGGAAAAATGATGAGCGATATTGGGGGAAGCAGTTGCCTGCTTCGTTTTTGTACCTTCATTATAGCGGGTATTTCCCCAAAAGTAAAATAATTCGACGAAAAATTTCAAAAATTTTTTTAATGAGCGTTTTTTACAGCTCCTATAAAAATTGTATCACGAAAAATGGCAAAATTTTGGAATTTCTCACAAGAGCCACCCGTTTTACAGGACTTTGCAAAGCAGGCAGCCCAAAATTACGCTTAAAAAATTGGATATTAAGGCAATAACAACGGGTTTTGCGAGATTTTTTTTGCTCCCTGCAAAATAGACGGCGGAAATATAGAACACCGTTTCGCTCGACCCGTAGGCGACCGCGGCGCATCGGGCGATGTAACTGTCCGCGCCGTAGGCGGAAAAGATCTCCGAGAGCAGCGCCGTCGACCCGCTCCCCGAAAAGGGCTTTAAAAGGACGAGCTTGGAGATCTCGGGCGGGATGCCGAGCGCGGAAAACGCGGGCGCGAGCGCCTGCGTGATCGCCGCGGAGAGCCCGCTCCGCTCAAACAGTTCGCTGAGCATGAGGATGGCGGCAAGGTAGGGGAAGAGGGAGAGGACGAGGGGCACGGCTTCCTTCACGCCCTCTGTAAAGCAGTCGTACAGCCTGATCTTTTTGAAGATCGCAAAGCAAAAGAGCGCCAGAAAGAGCGCGGGGATGATGAGCGCCGCGTATTTCATCTCTTTTTCCTCGTCAGAAACACGAGTGCCGCGCCGAGTACGGAAGAAAAGAGGGTCGCAAGCAGGGTGGGCAGGAAGATATCGGCGGGCGAAGCGGAGCCCGCCGCGGCGCGGAGGGCGATCACGGTGGCGGGCAGGAGCTGCAGGCTCGTTGCGTTGAGCACGAAGAGCATATCCGCGCCGTATCCGTTCTGGGCGGCAAGGAATTTCTGTGTGGCTTTCACGCCGAGCGGCGTGGGCGCGCCGGGGAGCCCCAAAAAGTTTGCCGCCATGTTCTGGCTTGCGGCGGACAGCGCCTCCCTGTCCTGCGAGCGGAAGAGCTTTCCGAGCGGACGGATGAGCCTGCGGGCGAGTTTGTCCGCCAGTCCGCTTTGTTCCAGCACCTTAAAAAAGCCCAGCCATACGCAGTAGGAGGCGAGCAGAGAGAGCGAGAGCGCCGCCGCCTTCTCCCCGCCCGCCAGAAGAGCGGGCAGGAACTCCTCGGGGTCGGATAGGAGAAAGATCGCCGCCGCGATCAGAAACACAAGCGTAAATATGACGTTCACACGGTAATTTATGCGCCGCGGGAGCGAATTATTATGCCGCACGCTTGACAGTTCCCCGCAAGCGGTGCTATACTCGGAATATGGAAAAGAAACTTTTCAACGCCAATGCCATGTACATGCCCGTATTTGCAATGCGAATGCGGTGATCCGGCGCGTAATTTTTTTGTACAGCGACCCGCCGCATCGGCGGGTTTTTTATTTGAAAAGGAGGAACGGTCATGAATCAACTCGGCAGCAAAATTTTGGAGACGCCGCGGCTTCTCCTGCGTCCTTTCCGCGCGTCGGACGCGGAGCAGGCGTTTGCAAATTGGATGAGCGATCCCGCCGTCACGCGCTTTCTCACGTGGGAGCCACATTCCGATCTCTCGTTCACGCGCGAGCTTCTCGCCCTGTGGGACGAGGAGGCGCAATCGCCCGAGACCTATCATTGGGCGATCGTATGGAAGGAGAACGGCGAAGCCGCGGGGGATATTTCCGTCGTGGCGGCGGATATGCGTTCGGAGAGCGCGGCGGTGGGGTACTGCCTTTCTCGCGCCCTGTGGGGCAAAGGCGTGATGACGGAGGCGCTCTCCCGCGTTGTGGAATATCTCTTCGGCGAGGTCGGCTTTTACCGTATCGAGGCGAAACACGCTGCGGAGAACGCGGCTTCGGGCAGGGTCATGGAGAAGTGCGGCTTTCAGAAAGAGGGCGTGCTTCGCGCCGCGTACCGTCTGCTCGGAACGGGCGAGCGGGTCGATCTCGCCGTGCGCGCCGTCCTGCGCCCCGAATGGGAACAGCGCCGCGCAAAATAAGTTTACATTTCGGCGAAAATGAAGTATAATAGCTTTGAATAAAACTTTGTACAGGTAAAATCGTATGAAAAAACCCTATTATGTAACGACGGCGATCGCCTACACCTCGGGCAAGCCGCACATCGGAAATACCTACGAGGCGATCCTCACCGATGCGATCGTGCGTTTCAAGCGCGCGCAGGGCTACGACGTCCGTTTTCAGACGGGTACCGACGAGCACGGGCAGAAGATCGAAGAGAAGGCGAAGGCGGCGGGCGTGACCCCCAAAGCGTACGTCGATCGGGTCGCAAACGTCATCCGCACGGTGTGGGACGGCGTGAACACCTCTTACGATAAATTCATCCGCACGACGGACGAAGACCACGTGAAGACGGTGCAAAAGCTCTTCCGCCGCTTCTATGAACAGGGCGACATCTACAAAGGGGAATACGAGGGCTGGTACTGCACCCCCTGCGAGAGCTTCTGGACGGAGAGCCAGCTCGTCGACGGCAAGTGCCCCGACTGCGGCAGAGAGGTGAAAAAAGCCAAGGAAGAGGCGTACTTCTTCCGCATGGGCAAGTATGCCGACGCGCTCATCAGACACATCGAGAGCCATCCCGACTTCATCCGCCCCGTCTCGCGCAAGAACGAGATGATGAACAACTTTTTGAAGAAGGGGTTGCAGGATCTGTGCGTTTCCCGCTCCACCTTCAAGTGGGGGATCCCCGTCGATTTCGACGAAAGGCACGTCGTGTACGTGTGGCTGGACGCGCTCACCAACTACATCACGGGGCTGGGATACGATCCGGACGGCAAGAGCGGCTCTCTTTATAAAAAGTATTGGTGCGAGGGCGAGACGCTGCACGTCATCGGCAAGGATATCGCCCGCTTCCACACCATCTATTGGCCCATCTTTCTGATGGCGCTGGGCGAGCCGCTGCCCGATCACGTCTTTGCGCACCCGTGGCTGTTGCAGGGGGGCGAGAAGATGAGCAAATCGCGCGGCAACGTGCTGTATGCCGACGACCTTTCTGCGGTGTTCGGCGTGGACGCGGTGCGTTACTTCGTCCTGCACGAAATGCCCTACGAAGGCGACGGTACCATCACGTGGGAACTTCTCGTGGAGCGCATCAACTCCGACCTTGCCAACACGCTGGGCAACCTCGTCAAGCGCACGCTTGCCATGGCGCGCAAGTACTGCGGCGGGGTGATCGCGGACATGGGTGCCGCCGAACCCGTTGACGACGATCTCAAAGCCGTCGTCACGGGCGCAAAAGCCAGGGTGGAGGCGTGCATGGAGAGCTACCATGTCGCGGACGCGCTCACAGAGCTGTTTGCCGTGTTCCGCCGTGCGAACAAGTATATCGACGAGACCATGCCCTGGGTGCTGTGCAAGGACGAGGCGAACAAAGCCCGCCTCTCCACCGTTCTTTATAACCTTGCGGAGAGTATCGTGAAGGGCGCGAGCCTGCTCCATCCCTTCCTGCCCGCCACGGCGGAAAAGATCGCGGCATACTTCAACACGCATCTGCAGTCGCTCGGGGAGGCGGAAAAGTTCGGCGTTTACGCAAGCGGCACTGCCGTCGCGGAGAACGACGAGGCGCTCTTTGCCCGCTTCGACAGGGAGGAGGTCCTCAAAAAGGCGGAGGAGATCCGCGCGCGCCAGCAGGCGGAATACGAGCGCGAGAACGGCGCAACGCCCGCCGAGAAAACCGCCGTACCCGCTGCGCCTGCCGAGGCGGAAGAGAAGGCGCCGCTCATCTCCATCGACGATTTTGCAAAGATCGAGCTGAGGGTGGGCGAGGTCATCGCCTGCGAGAAGGTGCCGAAGTCCTCCAAACTTCTGCACGAGACCATCCGCGTGGGCGAAGAGGTGCGTTCCGTCGTCTCCGGTATCGCCAAATGGTACACGCCGGAGGAGATGGTGGGCAAGAAGGTGGTGCTCGTCACCAATCTCAAACCCGTCAAACTGTGCGGCGTGCTGTCCGAAGGCATGGTGCTCTGCGCGGAGGACGCCGCGGGAAATCTGAGCCTGCTCACGCCCGAAAAGGCGATGGAAAGCGGCGCCTCCATCCGATGAATTACCTCGATATCCACGCCCACTTCGCGGAAGAGGGGTACGAATTCCCGCGAACGTGGGAGGAGATCCGCGCCGCGGGCGTGGAGACCGTCGTGCTCGCGGGCGATACGCTCGCGCACAGCCTGTGGCACCGCGAATTCGCGGCGGCGCATGCGGGCGCGTACTTCACGGCGGGCGTGCATCCCTCCGAGGCGGCGGGCTTTTCGGACGATACCCTTTCCGCGCTTTCCGCGCTCGCGGAAGATGAAAAGTGCGTCGCGGTGGGGGAGATCGGGCTGGACTATCATTGGGAGGAGCCGTCCAAGGAAGTGCAGCGCGAAACGTTCGTAAAGCAGATTTTGCTCGCGGAGCGTGCGGGGCTGCCGCTCGTCATTCACTCGCGCGACTGCGCCGCCGATATGCTCGCCCTGCTCACCGAATTGCGCGAGCACCTCAAAAACGGCTTTCTCATGCACTGCTATTCGCACGGGGCGGAAATGCTCCCCGCGTTTGCGGAGCTGGGGGCATATTTCTCCTTCGGCGGCGTGGCGTGTTTCAGGAACGCGAAAAAGGTGTGGGAGAGCGTGCGGGCGTGCCCCGCGGAGAGGATCCTTTCCGAAACGGACAGTCCCTATCTCTCGCCCTTCCGCGGCGAAAAGAATTCGCCCGCCAATATCCCCGTCATCGTCCGCAGGCTTGCCGAACTGCGCGGCGAACGGGAGGAAGAACTGATGAATTTGATCGGGAAGAACGCGCATACGCTCTTCCCAAGGATGAAATGATATGGATACATATACCTATGTGATCGGAAACAACTGCTATGTCAACCTCACCAACCGCTGCACCAACCGCTGCACGTTCTGCGTGCGCAACGGCAAGCAGACCTTCGAGGGCTATTCCCTGTGGCTGAAAGACGGCGAGCCCGGCGCCGAGCAGGTCATCGCAAGCATCGGCGACCCGAAAAAGTACGACGAGATCGTGTTCTGCGGGTTCGGCGAGCCCACTTACCGCCTCGACGTCATGCTCAAAGTGTGCGACTGGGTGCACGAACGGGGCGGAAAAACCCGCCTGAACACCAACGGGCACGGTTCCATCATCAACGAGCGCGACATCGCGCCCGAGCTCAAGGGGCGGCTCGACGGCATCAACATCTCGCTCAACGCGTCCGATTCCCGCCGCTACCGGCAGATCTGCAAGCCCATCTATCCCGATATGGCGTTCGACTCCATGCTCTTTTTTGCGCGCGAGTGCAGGGCGCAGGGGCTGAACTGCTGGTTCTCCGTGGTAGACTGCATCGGCGAGGACGAGATCGCCCGCTGCCGCGCCGTGGCGGAGAGCGTGGGCATCCCGCTCCGCGTCCGTCCCATGATCGAGGAATAAGCGAAGGGAGCCCGCCGCAGGCAAGCTCCCTTTTTTTCATCTGTGAGGAGGGCAGTCCCCTCAACGTCAATTTGTGCGCAGTCTGCGCCGCCGATACGAGGAGAAATATGGAAGATATCAGAACCATACTCATCAAGCACGGGTTTTCTTTCAAAAAACAGTTCGGGCAGAACTTTTTAACGGACGGCAATCTTCTGGACGCCATCGTGCGCGACGCGGGCGTGGACGGACAGACGACGGTGCTCGAGATCGGCGCGGGCGCGGGCGCGCTCACCCGCGCGCTCTCCGCGGCGGCAAAAAAGGTCGTCGCGCTCGAGATCGACAGAACGCTGCAGCCCGTGCTCGCCGAAACGCTTGCGGGGTGCGAAAACGCCGAAGTCATCTTCCGCGATTTCATGAAGGCGGATCTGCCCGCGCTGGAACGGGAGCTGGGCTCCTATCGCGTCGTCGCCAATCTCCCGTATTACGTCACCACGCCCGTTTTAATGCGCTTTCTGGAAGAGGCGTCGCGCTGCGAGGGCGTCACCGTGATGGTGCAGGAGGAGGTCGCCGAGCGTTTTACGGCAGCTCCGGGAACGGCGGAGTACGGCGCCGTCACCGCGGCGATCGCGCTCAAGGGCGAGGCGGTCATCACGCGGCGGGTGCCGCGGACGATGTTCTATCCCCGTCCCAACGTCGATTCGGCGGTCGTGCGCATCGACTTTGAAGAGGGGCGCATTCCCGTAAAGAGCAAGTCCGCCTACCGCGCGGCGGTGCGCTGCGCCTTTTTAAGCCGCCGCAAGACGCTTGAAAACAACCTCATGAACGCTTTCCGGATCCCGCGTGAACAGGCGAAGGCGGTGCTTTCCGAAGCGGGCATTGCAGACATGGTGCGGGGAGAAACGCTCCCGCCCGAGGCGCTTGCGCGCCTTGCCGCGGTTCTCTGCGGGCGCGGTTTCGTGACATAACTGCAAAAAAACAATTGCGTTGCGCGGCTCGGACCGCTTTTGTCCGCGCCGCGCAACGCATTTTTGCGGATCCCGTTTTCCGCGGTCTGATAAAGAGGGCTCAGAAGGGTTGACAGCCCTCTTTTTTTGTGATATCATATCGTTGCGGGCGCAACGATTGCGGGCGCAACGATACGGAGGGCAATATGGTAAAGTTCATGAAACAGCTCGGGGAGGTCTGGCGCTGCGCCAGTCTCTTCCGCATGAAGGAATACGAAGAGATCGGCATCGGCGTATATCAGGATTCCTATCTGATCGCGGTATGCGAAAATCCGGGCATCGCGCAGGAGGCGCTCACCAGGCGCATCTACGTCCATAAGAGCAACGTCGCGCGGCAGGTGGGGGCGTTGGAGGAGCACGGATTCGTCACGCGGAAGCCCGACCCGAGCGATAAGCGGAACCTCTGCGTGTATCCCACGCAGAAGGCGTACGACGCGCTCCCGCATATCCGCAGGGTGCAGGGGGAGTGGAATGCGCGCGTTCTCGAAGGACTGAGCGACGAAGAACAGCGCGCTGCGGCGCTCCTGCTTGAAAAACTTGCGGAGAATGCGAAACGCGTGATCGCGCCGCGCGGGGAGGATGGGGATTGAAGCGGATATTTTCCTATCTTTCGCCCTATAAAGCGCGCATCGCGCTCGGTCTCCTTTTCAAGATCGCGGGTACCGTCGCCGAGCTCGTCCTTCCGCTCATCATGTCGTATATGATCGACGACGTCGTTCCGACGGGCGATATCCTTGCGCTCTCGCTGTGGGGCGGAGGGATGCTGCTGGCTGCGGTCGTTGCGTTTTTGGGCAACGTGAAGGCAAACCGCATGGCGTCGCGGGTCGCGCGGGATACGACGGAACGGCTCCGCGCCGACCTTTTCTGCAAAACGCTCTCTCTTTCGGCGCGGCAGGCAGACGAGGTGACGATCCCGTCGCTTGTGTCCCGCCTCTCCTCCGATACCTATAACGTCCACAACATGATCGGCATGATGCAGCGCCTCGGCGTCCGCGCGCCCATCCTGCTCGTGGGCGGGGTCACGCTCACGTTTATCGTCGACCCCGTGCTCGCGCTCGTGCTGCTCGCCGTCGTGCCGGTCATCACGCTCATCGTCGTGCTCGTCACCCGCAGGGGCGTGAGTCTCTACACGCGCCTTCAGCGCTCTGCCGACGGCATGGTGCGCAAGGTGCGCGACGACTATTCGGGAATCCGCGTCATCAAGGCGCTTTCCAAGGGCGGATACGAGAGCGCCTCGTTCCGCGCCGTCAATGAAGAGGTCTCCCGCTGCGAGACGAAGGCGAACGTCACCATGGGCGTCACCAATCCGCTTCTCAACGCCGTGCTCAACCTCGGCATGGCGGCGGTCATTTTCATCGGCGCCTACCGTGTGGCGGGCGGCAGAGCCATGGCGGGCGACATCATCGCCTTCACCTCTTACTTTTCCATCATTCTCAACGCGGTCATATCCGTCGGCCGCATCTTTGTCAATATGACGAAGGGGAGCGCCTCCGCAAGGCGCATCGACGGCGTCCTCTCCCTTCCGGCCGAGCTTGCGCCGCTCCCCGACGGGGCTGCGGAGCGGGACGAGAACGAGACGATACGGTTCGAGCACGTTTCCTTCTCCTACGGCGGCGCGCCTGCGCTGGAGGATGTGAGTTTCTCGCTCGGGAAGGGGGAGTCGCTCGGGATCATCGGCGCGACGGGCAGCGGCAAGAGCACGCTTATCGCGCTGTTGCTGCGGTTTTACGACCCCTCGGCGGGGCGGGTGTTCCTCTTCGGGAAGGATATCCGCCGCTACGGCAACGCAGAACTGCGGAAAAAATTCGGCGTCGTCTTTCAGAGCGACTTTCTCATGGCGGCGAGCGTGCGGGAGAACATCGATTTCGGGCGCGGATTGTCCGACGAGGCGATCGTGCGGGCGGCGGAGTATGCGCATGCCGACGCTTTCATCCGCGCACACGAGGGGTACGACGGCGCTCTCACCGCCAGAGGCGCCAATTACAGCGGCGGACAGAAACAGCGCCTGCTCATCGCCCGCGCGCTGGCGGCGGAGCCCGAGATCCTCGTGCTGGACGATTCCTCCAGCGCGCTCGATTACCGCACGGACGCCGCGCTGCGCAAGAGCGTTCTCACCCGCCTCCGCGGGGCTTCCGTCGTCATGATCGCCCAGCGCATCAGTTCCGTGCGCTTTGCCGATAAGATCCTGGTGCTCGAGGGCGGACGCGTCGCGGGGTTCGGGAGCGACGAAGAGCTCATGCGCACCTGCGCGGTGTACCGCAATATTTATGCCTCGCAGCACGGCGGGGAAGGAGGGGAGCATGCCTGCGATCAGTGAATCCGCCATGACGGGCGACCGCCTCGCCGCGGGGAAGCGGCGCGAGGTCGTCGCGCGGCTCGCAAAGTACTTTTTCAGCTACAAGTGGCGCGTGCTCACGGCGTTTTTCCTCATGCTGGGCAGCAATGCCTTCGCGCTCATCGGCCCGTGGCTTTCGGGGCTCGCCGTCGACGCGATCGCGCTCGAGGGCGGCGTCGACTTCGCGGCGGTCAGCCGCTGCTGCGCGCTCATGGCGGTATTTTACGTCGTCTCTTCGGCGTTTTCGTATGTGCTTTCCGTGCTCATGATCCGTCTCAGCCAGAACATCGTGCGCAGCATGCGGCAGGATGTGTTCGATAAGATCCTCCGCCTGCCCGTCTCGCTCATGGACGGCATGCAGGCGGGCGATCTCATCAACCGCATTTCGTACGATATCGATACGGTGAACGCCTCGCTCTCCAACGATATCCTGCAGGCGGCGACCAGCGTCGTCACCGTCGCGGGTGCGTTCGTCGGCATGGCGCTCGCCTCGCCCGTCATGCTCTGCGTGCTGCTCGTCACCGTCCCCGTTGCGGTCGTCATCACCGTCGTCCGCTCCAGAACGGTGCGGCCGCTCTTCCGCAAGCGCTCCGCAAAACTCGCCGAACTCAACGGGTTTTCCGAGGAGATGCTCTCCGGGCTCAAGACCATCAAAGCCTACGGGGAGGAACCGACCGTCATCGAAAAGTTCTGCGCCAAAAATACGGACGCGGTGGACGCCTACTATGCCTCCGATTACTACGGCAGCCTCATCGGCCCCGCCGTCAATTTCGTCAACAATCTGGGCATGGCGCTCATCAGCACGGCGGGGGCGTTCCTGTATCTCTACGGATTTGTCTCCCCGGGCGGGATCTCCTCGTTCCTGCTCTATTCGCGCCGTTTCTCGGGACCCATCAACGAATATGCCAACATCATGGGGGAGATCCAGTCCGCACTTGCGGCGGCGGAACGCGTGTTCCGCCTGCTGGATTCGCCCGAGGAGGCGGCGGACGCCGAAAACGCCGCGGAACTTACCGATGTGCGCGGCGCCGTCGCGTTCGAACATGTGCGGTTTTCTTACGACGGCGAAACGGAGGTCATCCGCGATCTCTCCTTCTCCGTCTCCCCCGGGCAGACCGCCGCCATCGTCGGGCCGACGGGCGCGGGCAAAACGACGCTCGTCAATCTGATGATGCGCTTTTACGACCCGCAGGAGGGGCGTATCCTGCTCGACGGCGCACCCGTCGGCAGCTATACCCGCAGCAGTCTGCGCGCTGCGTTCACCATGGTGCTGCAGGATACGTGGCTGTTCGAGGGCACCGTCTTTGAAAATATCGCCTACGGGAAGGAGGGCGCCACCCGTGCGGAAGTGGAGCGCGCCGCGCGCGAGGCGCACGTCGCCGACTTCGTCGGAATGCTTCCCGCGGGGTACGATACGCCCGTTACCGACGGCGGCGTCAATCTCTCCAAGGGGCAGCGCCAGCTCATCACCATCGCCCGCGCCATGCTTTCGCCCGCGAAACTGCTCATTCTCGACGAGGCGACGAGCAATGTGGATACGCGCACCGAACTGCTCATCCGTGACGCAATGGCAAGGCTCATGCGCGGCAGAACGTGTTTCGTCATCGCGCACAGGCTCACCACCGTGCGCAACGCCGATCTCATCCTCGTCGTAAAGGACGGCGACGTGATCGAGCGCGGCACGCACGGGGAGCTCCTCGCGCGCTCTCTCTATTCAAAGTGCAGTTTGCTCACCGGGTAGTATTTCGCAAGCCCGCCCGAGGAGGTCTCGCGGTAGTTGTTCAGCAGGTCGCGTCCCGTGTTATACATCGTTTTCACGATGAGGTCGAAACTGATCTTGCGCGAATCGGCAAGGAAGTTGGCAAGGCTCAGGGCGTTTATGGCGCGCATCGCCGCCACTGCGTTGCGCTCGATGCAGGGGATCTGCACCAGCCCCGCGATGGGATCGCATGTCAGCCCCAGGTGGTGCTCCATGGCGATCTCCGCCGCGGCTTCGATCTGGTCGAGCCCCATCTCGAAGAGCTCGGCGAGCGCGCCCGCCGCCATCGAGCACGCGGAACCGATCTCCGCCTGGCATCCGCACTCCGCGCCGCTGATGGAGGCGTTCGTCTTGATCACGTCCCCGATCAGTCCGCCCGCGGCGAGCGCCCGCACGATCTGTTCGTCCGTAAATCCGCGCGTATCCTGCATGTAATGCAGTACGCTCGGGAGCACGCCGCAGCTTCCGCAGGTGGGCGCCGTCACGATCACGCCGCCCGCCGCGTTCTGCTCGCTCACGGCAAAGGCATACGAACATACGAGGCGGTTTTCCTTCGTCTGCGCCGATTCGTCGATGTGCCGCTGGTTATACAGGTGCTGCGCCCGCCGCTGGGTACCGAGGCAGCCGGGCAGCACGCCCGTCGTGGTCAGCCCCTCATGGATGGAGCGTTTCATCTGCTGCCAGATATCCTCCAGATAGAGGAAGATCCCGTCTCCTTCGCATTCCCGCACATACTGCCACAGGCGGATATTTTTGTTTTTGCAGTATGCGGAAATGTCGTCGAAGGTCGAGAGGGGGTACACGTGTTCGTCGATGCCCGTATTGGCGTCCGGCTCGCCCTCGATGCGGATCGTTCCGCCGCCCACGCTGTAAAAACGCGCCGCGGCGAGCGGTTTTCCTCCGCGCATGGCAGTAATATCCAGCGTGTTGGGGTGTACGGGCGTGGGGGTCTCGCTGTCAAAGCGTACGTCGCACTTTGCCGGCGCGAACGTCTTTTTCAGCACCATGTCCGTGTTATGTCCCTTGCCCGTCAGCGCGAGCGAGCCGTACAGCGTAACGGCGAACGCGTCCGCCGCGGGGCAGCGCGCCTTCATGAGCTTCGCCGCGCGCTCGGGACCTATGGTGTGCGAACTCGAGGGGCCGCGCCCGATCTTGTAAAGTTCTTTGAGCGATTGCATGAACAAGCCTTCCTTTTTGTCAGCCATATTATAGCGGCAATCCGGGCGGATGTCAACGGGGCGGCAGCTCGTTTTTTACGCCGCGCAAAAGACGGGATTATCTGCGGGCAGCGCCCCCGGATGGCTTCGTCGGCGGAAGGGCTTCGGCGGGGTGCATTGCTCCGCGCTTCGCTGCCTCCTCGCGCGCCTCCGAGGGGATCCGTGATTCCGAGCAGCTTATTTTCTGTATCAAAAAACGGCGGGGCATTTTGCCCCGCCGTTTTCTGGCGCAGAAGACGAGATTCGAACTCGTGCTACCGGTAAAGGTACTACTCCCTTAGCAGGGGAGTTGTATTTTTGTCTATCGACACAAAATATCGGTTATAATTCCGTATATATCCACATGATATTGTGGTTTGAGAATGTTTTGCGATTGTCTATTGTCTATAAATTGTCTATTTTGGCGGCAAAAAAATTATTTTACGGATAAAAGCGCCTCTTCAATTTTAGAAACTGCCTCGGCGGTAAGCACGTCGTCGGCGGTTGCGTAGTGTTCGGCGGTCGTCTTATAGGACGCGTGTCCCATCATGCGGTAGGCGGTATCCAGATCGACGTGAAGCCGCTTGCAGGCGTTCGCGTATGCGTCGCGGAGCTTGTGGAACGTCGTGTATTTCAAGCCGTGTGCATCGAGAAAGCGGGCAAAAGCATTGGAGATCGTGTTCGGCTGAATGTTCGAGCCGTTCTTATTGCAGCATATGAACGGGCTGCCGATGCCGTTGCGCGTCTTGTAGGCGTGCAGCTCGTCGTACACGGCGGCGGAGAAAATGAACGTGCGGCGGCGGTTCTCCGTCTTCTGCGTCTTGATGATGGATTTCCCGCTGACGGTGATCAGCGCCTTATCGAGCGTGACGCGGTAGTTCCCGTCGTGCAGACGGACGATGTCCGCTTCCTGCAATGCGCAGACTTCCTCGCGCGTCGCGGCAAAGAAACAGGCACAGAGGACGGGCGTGTAGAGCTTTGAGTTATCCTCCCGAAGGGCGGCGAAAAGAGCGCGGATATCGTCGAAATCATAAGCGGGGAGCTTCTGCGGACGGTAGGCGGGGACGTCGACGAACTCCATCGGGTTCTCCCGCATCCAACGCTTTTTGCGGGCATAGTTGAATGCCGCGCTCAGCATCTTGCGGAGTTCGTTGCAGGTGGAGGGGGATGCCTGATACAAATCGATCAGCTTTTGCAGTACGCGTTCGTTGATCTTTTTAAGCGCAAGATGGTCAATGTAATCGGCGACGTATTTATGGTAGCCGTCGTATTTTTCAAGCGTCCTCGGCGATGCTGCTTGCTTTATGAGATTCTTCCGCCATTCTCTGAACAGGTAGGCGAAGGTGATTTCATCTGTCGTTACAAGGTCGCCGTCGAGCCGAGCGCGCTCCTGAGTCTCCCATTGTTGCGCAGCCTTGCGGGACGGAAAGCCGCTCTTGTACGGTCGGTGCATTCTGCCGAAAGCATCTTTATAATAAAACCGTGCGGCATAGTTTTTGCCTTTTTCGATTTCGATGATCATGGCAGACCTCCTTAAAAATTTGTTATCCAGATCAGTGCGAGGGGGTATCGTCGCGGGACTCGGTCAGATAGCGCGTGAGCGCGTCCCGCTCAATGGAAAAACGATACTGCGATTCGCGGTCTTTTGCCGATCTGATCAGTTCGGAGAGCTCGTCGATCCGTGCCTGAATTTTGTTGCGGTCTCGGGTGGCGATCAGAATATTTACATTGTCCTTTGCTGCGAGAATCAGACTGTAAGGCAGATCGGCGGGGGTTTCATCGCCGTTCTGCGCGGAGTTCTCCGCCCACAGGGAGGAGAGCTGCGCGGCGGGAGCCTGCTCGGCGGGCGTCTCTTCCGCATGAGGCGCGGCGGGCGGTTCCGCGCGTTCCGGCACGTGGGATTTTGCGGGCGGAACGGCGGCGGAAGTTCTGCGCAGTTGGTCGATGATCTGCTCGTGGCGGCGTTTGCCGAGCTCTTCCTCGGCGTCTATGAAGAGCGGCAGAAGAATGAAAACCATGATGCCGAGAAAGACGCCCGCCGCGATCCACTGCCTGAAAGCGAATAAAATACCTGCAATAACAGCGGGGAGCAGAAAACAGATATATACGCGTCCCCACCGCTTCATTTCATAAAACCATTCCATTTTTGATCTCCTTTTGCTTGACGTTTCGGAGAGTGGTGCTTTCGATAAGAAGCTGCATTATATATTGATATTTGAAGGATTATACCGACCGTTTTGTTTGAAGTAGCCAAGAGGGAAGGACTCTTCGTCGTTTTCATGCTTTTTACGCCATTCAATGGCAAGGCTCTTTAATTCTTTTGCGGTGATCAGCAAAATCAGCGTGTCGTTTGTCAGAGAATATTTTAAGCATTCTTTCGCGGAATCCGCAGTGAAATCGGGTCCGATAACGATAAAGACCGAAACAGGTTTTTCGGAAGCGCGAATATATCTGTCGAATTGTTTGATATGGTCTGCCAGATTGACAGGAGATTCTTTTGATTTATTGTCCCACATGATCAGCTTATCGTTGTAGGACAAAATTCCGTCCGGGTGGTCTGTGCCTTTCAGGAGGAGAGGCTTATTTTTTAGTATTTTTTCAAAAATGTAATTTGTGGCTTCCTCAAATTTGTGTTCACATTCCAAATCTTTTGAAATAATATTTTGCTTCCGCAGGAAAGCAAGGTCTCTGTTTGCAAGCTCTTCAAATACTTCAAAATAAGAGCCGCGAATATCTTCACTAGTGGTGTTGATTTGTTTGATGCCGTCATAGTACCTGAGAATATTCCAAATCAAATCCAGCTTCGTTCCATAACTTTGAACGCCCAAGGAGTTGCACCAATCGGACAGGGTGGCGGTATCCAATCCGTCGCGGGGTGAGAATCCGCCGAGCAAATTTGACGGACGGACATATTTTTGCAGAAGAGCCTGCAACTGCGGAATAGTCATCTGGGGAGTGAATGCAATATTTGCCTTACTTAAAATGTTTTGCATATATGTTTTATTTTTTACATATTTGCTAGATAAAAGCTGTGCATATGCGGAAGTCTTGATTTCAACTCCGTACAGTGCGCGAATAATGAGTGCGATCTCCTCCGGAATCACGTCGTAGTCTGTGCCGTTACTGTCACGAATGGGAAACAAAATTCCGATGGATTGCAGATATTTGCGTGCGTCTCCAATGTCGGTTCGGCTATGTATCACATTGTTGTTGCTCGGGTATTTTCCGATTTTCGCTTCCAAAATCTGATATTCTTGACTTGTAATTTTTAATTTGACGCGAATTTTTTCAAGCAGATTGATCTCGTCAACACTTACGGAATCGTTTTGTTCCCAAGCGGCTTCCAAAACAAATTTCAGCAAAGTTTCGGCTTCGGAGTAGTTTGCGACATCGGATTCATTCGCAATATTTACAATGTTTTGTTCATAGGAAATAACGCTTTCTTCGACAGCGGACTGTATTTCCGTAAAATCATCCTTATCAAGAAGAATACGGATAATCGCATCGGCAATAACGCGTATGTTTTGCATGGGGTTCAAAACGACGGATTTAATGGATTTTTCAACGTTTTCGGGGTGGTAGTATTGCGGAGCCGTGATCTGCATTGCATTTTTCAATGCTTCTTCATTCAGCTTGCGATAGTCAATGACGTAGGGGGTGGCGATCCTCTTTAAATCGAGGAAAGTGGACACGTTTTTGATACATTCTTCAAATTTCATAGTGATTCTCCCTTGTAATTATATTTTGTTATTTTATAAATCCCGAATAAGTTTGACGACGAGACCGAGGATGCGGCAGAGTTCAAGATCGGCTCCCTCGATCCGCTTGGTGGGGTATTCCGGATTGGCGGGAATGAGTTCGAGCCAATTCTCCCCTGAAACGTAATTGACCTTTTTCACGGTCGCTTCATCTCCGTTGTAGAGAACGACGGCGAGGCTTCCGCTGTCGACGGAATTGCAGCGCAGGCATAAGACAACGTCTCCCTCCAAAAGGCGAGGATACATACTTGCCCCTTTTACGCGAAGAGCGAAAAAGTCATCGGGATTATGTCCTTTGAGCATAGAAGTGGGAATTTGGATTTTTTCGCCCGTCGAGATTTCATCGACGATCCCGCCATATCCGGCGGAAATAGTGCCGATAACATCATAGTCGATCAATCCCTCCACAGTATAAATATTGGAAGGCAGGTCTCCGTTCCGCTGCGAGGTGAATCCCATCAGGTAAGCGGGACTGACGTGGAAAAATTCTGCCAGCTTCTGAATGGAAGATCGCTTCATGTTTTGCACCGCTCCGCTTTCATACTTGCGAATGGCGGATTTTTGCACGCCGATCAGGTTTCCGAGTTGTTCTTGTGTAAGCCCTTTCTCTAAGCGAAGTGCTTTAATAATTTCGCCCATTTCCATAAAAATGTCCTCCGAGCGCATTCAGTATAACACATGGTTTCTTGAAAATCAATATTTTTTGAAAAAATAGCAAAAAAATAAGAAAAATTTCTTGACAGGACACGGAAGGCGTGATAATATATAGGTGTCTTAAAAATCAACCAAACGAGGGATGATAAATGAATAAAAAAATGTTGGAAAGCAAAATGAAACTTTTCGGGGACACGAATGCTTCTTTGGCAGCGGCAATCGGCATTTCGCAGCAGAGTTTGTCGTCAAAAAAGAACGAAACGAGGGGCGCGGAGTTCACACAGGGCGAAATTGCGGCGATCAAGCAACGCTACACGCTTTCGGCAGGGGAAGTAGATGATATTTTTTTTGCCAAAGAGGTGTCTTAAAAATCAACTTAAAAATTTCAGGAGGGGTATCATGGCGGAAATTATTGATTTAACGAAAAACGAGCGTACATTTCAGGAACTGCTCGGCGGAGACGGGCGGCGGGGACCGCGGCGGCAGAGGCAGGCGGCGGAGGGCGGCGGAAGGATCGAAGAGATGCTCTCCATCGCCGAGGCGTCCAAGCGCTGCGGGCTGTCGCGCCATCGTCTGGACGCAGCCATCAACAAAGGAGACTTGCCATTCTATCAGTTCGACGGGCGTTCCCGCAAGGTGAAGGCGTCCGACGTGCACGCATGGCTGGAAAGCAAGCGCCGCCGCGTGGGCGTGTTGGAGGGGGAAGAGATATGACGGAGCTGAAAGTCGGGTGCTGGTTTCTCGTCGGGCTTGTGCGGTACACTGTCGTCAGCTTTTGTAGCACGCGGCGCGGAAACGTTGCGCTGCTCGTCCGTGAGAACGGAAGCTGTCCGTACGTGACGGCGACCGACCTTGCGTGCAGGAAAGACGGGAAATTTGAATGGGCGTGGGGGCATTACTTCATGGGGTTGGAGAGCGCCGTCCGCGACTATGTAGAGCGCAGGGCGCTCATCGAAGCGTAAGGGGTGTAATATGGCAGATTTCAATATTTTCGGTACGGTGGACAAGGTCGTCATCAACGGCACGGAGTGGAAGCCGCAGCACACGCAGGAGGCGTTGGCGGCGATCGGGCGTTACCGCAGGTTTCTGACGGCGCTGTACTTCGCCCGCGTCGACGGGACGGTCACCGTGTACGCGAAGATCAGGCGGCACACGGCGGGATCGCTCTATGCCGTTACAAGGTATCATCGGCTGCATCGGAGGGCGGAGCCATGCTTGCCATAAACTTCGATAAGACGATTGTCGGGCGCGAGGCGTGCGAGATCGTAAAGAGCATCGTCACGGGCGAGCCGCGCGTCATCAGGCGGCGAATCACGGGCTACATGGTGGAGCGGGACGGCAAGGTGACCGTGCGCTTTGAGGACGGCGCATGGGTCGAGGAGCGGTATCTGTATTGGCCGAGCGACGTCGGCGCGGCGTACGACCGCTTCGTACAGCAGTATCAAAAATAATTTGCAGTCAACTGCAAAAGAAAGGAGGGTATCATGGAAAACAAGGTGTTCGAGCAGCTGATGCTCGCGGACGGACGGCAGGAAACGCTGTCCGTCGAACAGGAGAACTTCATCACGACGCATAGGAGGATCATCTCGTGCGGGAACGCGGCGGGCAGGGCGTTTATCGACCTTGCCCGCGAACTTCAACGTATGCGCGACGGGAAGCTGTACGCGGCGGCAGGGTTTGCCGATTTCGGCGAGTACGTCGAGCAGGCGGTCGGCTTGAAACAGCGGCAGGCGTACAACTATATCAAAGTCGCCGAGCGGTTCACGGACAAGTATCTTGAAGAGCACGCGGGCTACGGCGTGACCAAGCTCGCGCTGCTTGCGTCCATTTCCGAAACGGAGCGCGAGGGCGTCGAGGAGGGGCTGGACGTAGAGAATGCGACCACGCGGGAGCTGGAAGCGCGCATTCGCGAGCTGGAAGCGGAACGGGATGAAAAGCAGGCGCAGCTCTCCCTGTTTGAGGAGGCAAAGACGAAAGCGGAGCGGGACGCAGCGAGCGTGCGCGCGGCGGCGGACAAGTCGGGCGCCGAGATCGAAAAAATGCGCAAAAAGGTCCTGAAACTCGGCGAGGAAAAAACTGCGCTGGAAAAGCAGGTGCAGGATCTCAAAAATCTGCCGCCCGAGGTCAAAGAGGTGGAAAATCCCGAAACTGCGGCGCGGCTCAAAGCGGCGGAAAAAGCGCGTGACGAGGCGATCGCCGCCTATGAGAGCGCAAGGAAGCAGTTGGAGGTGGCGTCCGATGAAAGTATGATGCGGTTCAAGGTCAAATTTGAGGATTTCCAGAACGTTCTCGGCGAGATGTTCGCCATTATGACGGGCATGGAGCAGGAAAAGACCGAAAAGTGCGTCAACGCGCTCAAAGTGGTGCTGCGGGAGAGGGGATTATGAAACGCGACGAATATTTGAAGATGCTTTTTGAGGACAATCAGACCGAAAAAGAGCCGACGAAAGAACTGCATGAAGCGGTTTTGGAGTGTGCGGTCGAGGCGCTTTCGCAGGAGAGCGCCGACTTTAAAGCCGATCAGGCGGTCGGGCTTTCCGAGCTGTACAAGCTCATCGAGGAAGAGGGGCGCAAAACGCGCGTCGTTTCGCCCTTCCGGGCGGCGGAGCTGATCGCCGAAAAACTCGGGGCGAAGTACAAACGCCCGCTCGACCGCCTTGCGCATCTGTTCCGGAACGTCGGGCAGCGTCCCGCGACATTTCGTCTGGAAGATCTTCTGTGAGGCGGAGCCATGTGTATGTATGCAGACCATTCCACCATCGAGCAGACGAGGGCGCAGATCGAGGCGGCGGAAGAGGAAATCTACAATTATGAAAATGAAAAGAGCCGCGCGTTTGAGAGCATTCTTGCAATTCCGTCCGATCTGCCCGACTTCGTGCAGGAGTGGGCGAAGAAGCGGATGCGGAAGGTCATGTTCTATGTGAAGATCAAACGCGGCAGCTATGACGCATATTGCGAAGCGTGCGGGCAGAAGGTGCATCTTACGCGCGCCCGCTCCTCCCGCGTCATAGAATGCCCTGCGTGCGGTGCGGTGGTGTGCCTGACCGACGGGACGAAGACGGGTGGCGTCGGGACAAGCAAGGCGTGTGCTTATGTGGAGCGGGATGGTGACGCTTTCACGCAGCGCTTGTTCGAGTGTTACAAGTCGTGTTATTTTCATGGGCTGGAAATCGCCGTCGAATACCATTTCACCGAAGAAGAACGCAATTTCCGCCGTGCGGCGCGGAATGCAACGCTGTTCAGCTATCATCCGAAGACGCAAGGGCGGAATGCAGGCGAATGGACGGCGGGGAGCGGACGTGTACACGGACAGGGATGGAGCGGATGGCGGCTGCGAGACAGGGCGATCCACACCTATCCTTATAATCTTCCCGCCGTTCTGCACGGAACGCCTTATCAGTATTCGGCACTTGATGTCGCCGCCGAAAACAATCTCGTCAATCCGATGTTTTATCTAAATGATTACGATGACGAGCCCAAGCTGGAACTCCTCTATAAGATAGGTTTGTATCGGGCGGCGGCGGAGATCACGGAGTACTACGGCGACGATGCCCGCCGCATGATGCGGGCGGTCAGATCGCTCAAAGACCTCGGGATCGGCAGCCGCGCGGAGGCGGCGGAGTGCGCGCGCATGACGGTGGGGCAAATCGTTGCCCGCAAAGAGGTCAAGACGTGGAATATCGACGAGGAAGACCGGGCGGCGGCGCTGGAATTTGTCGTGTGCCTGAACGCGCGGTCGGGAACGGACTTTCGGTATGACTTCATTTCGCGCGAGCGGATGTTCAAGTATTATTTGGCGCAGAGAGCGGACTACCGCGAAGCGAAAAACTTCATGGCGGACTATACCGACTACATTTCGGAGTGCAGTCTGCTCGGCGCCAATGTCGGCGATACTGCCGTAAAGACGCCGCGCTCGCTCAAAAAGGCGCACGACTGGGCGACGACCGAGCGGAAAGTGCAGGAAAAGCAGGCGTATGAAGAACTTGTAGCCGCAGTGTACGATTCGCTTCACACGCTTACGGAATGGTCGGATGGAGTTTTTCAGATCATCATGCCGCACTCTGCGCGGGAGATCGTCGAGGAAGGCGTGCGGCAGAATCACTGCGTCGGGCGTTACGTCGAGCGCGTCGCAACGGGCGAGAGCGTCATCCTGTTTCTTCGTCGGGTGGAAGATCCCGAAAAGAACTTCTACACGGTGGAGATCAAAAAGGATATGCGCCGCTGCCATATCGTGCAGGTGCGCGGAGAGCGCAACGTCGGCGCCACGGACGAGGTGAACGCGTTCTGCAAGAAGTACACGCGGTGGTTTAATCGTCGTTCGCTGAACGGATACGACGGCGACACGGTCACCGTGCGCTACTACAAGGCGGTCCATAAGCGAAACGGGCGGTACATGTCGGGCTGGGACGGAAAAACAGAGTACCATGTCGGCGAATGGGTTGAAGCGGAAACGGACGGAGAGCCGGACCGTGTCGCAGTCAAGGGGCTGCACGTTGCATCGCTTGAATTTGCCGTGAATTACGGAAAGGGCTGGAAGGACGCCGCGATCCTCGAAGTCGAGACGGATATCCACGACGTCATCGTGCCGGACGCAAAGGATCAGGTGCGCACGCGTCGTTTCCGCGTCGTGCGGGAAGTCCCGTCCGAAGAAGTTTTGAACAGGGCGGCGGAGAATGCCGCATAGGAGAAATATCATGGGAAAATGGAAGGTTACATGCAATTATTACAATGAAGGTTATCATTATCAGGTATATCGCCTGATCGATGAGCGCGCCGTCGATCACAGCGGAAATCGGGAATATCGCGGCGCGGTATTTTCAGATAAAGTCTCTGCGCAAGCATACGCCGATTATCTGAATGCGGAGGAGAAAAATTATGAACAAGAGTAAGAAGACGGAAAATCGGGATGAACTCGTCATGCCGCGCTGCCCGTTCTGCGGGCAGGCGATCATCGCCGATCGGGAGCTGGTTGACAAGAAGGATGCGGAGCACTATGCGATCATGCACTGAAAATGCAAGGGTGCGCAGGGCTATCAGGAAAAAGAGCGCATGAAGGAGGAACGCCGCCGCGCGGAGCAGGCGCTGCGCGACGGGATCGACGCGCTGGGGCGGTTTTGTGAGGGCAAGGGGCATTTCCTGCACGAGGACAGCCGCAAAATGCTCTTCTCCGTCGGGATGGAAGTCGTGAGGGGGCATATCGACAGCGTTTCCGTGAAGCTGGGGAGCATCAAAGTGTCCGTAAAGCTCGACAACGACGGAAAGCTGTTTTTCAAAAAGAATTATACAGAGACGGACTCCGTCCGCGTGTTGTAACAAAAAAGGGAATCCCTTTGCCGAGGGATTCCCGTAATCATAAGACTGCCGCCAAAGACAATCTTTCAACTGCCTATATTATATACCTTATTATATGAAATGTCAAGGATTATGCACGAGGTGCGTTTCTCGGCCTTGTAATAGGTATTATTTGTAGGACGAAACGGGCGGCGGTAAAGGAGCTGCCATGAGAGGAAAGCGTAAAGCATATCCGTGCGAGGACTATGAGGCGTTATTCGATCTGCCGCAGGAGGAGCGGCAGGTCGATAACAGGGGCGTATGCGGCTACCGCATGAAGACGATCACGTCGGGGAACATCCGCGAATGCGAGATTTATCCCGTCTTTACAAACAGGGTGGATTTTACAAGGGGAAAGAAAAAGAGAGAATCCCGCGACAAGCAGCGGCGGCTCAACAGGCGGAATGCGCAGAAGAAGCTCATCCGCCTGCTCAACGCCAATTTCACGGAGGGGGACACGTGGGCAACGTTTACATACAGCGCGGACAAGCTCCCGCCGGACGAAAAGGCGGCGCACAGGTTCTTCCGCAACTACCTCCGCAGGCTCGATTACCGCATGAAGCGGGAGGCTTGGGGCGAACTCAAATACATATTCGTTACGGAATATCTTGACGACGGCAAAAAGATCCGCGTGCATCATCATTGCGTGATGAATTTCCCCGACCGCGATCTCGCCGAGAAAATGTGGACGGGCGGCGCGCGGACACACACAAGAAGATTGCAGCCGGACGAAGCGGGGCTGGAAGGGCTCGGGCGGTACATTACCAAGGGCAAGGAGTTCCTTGTCAAACACGCGCGGATGTGGTCGGCGTCCCGCAATCTGAAACAGCCGAAGGTCACCGTGTCGGACACGGCGGTCTCGCGCCGCCGCGCGCAGCGCATGGGGACGGATTACGCCGAAGCGGAAATGTTCTTCCAAAGATGCAACCCTGCATATCGCATGACGTTTCAGGAAGTGAAATTCTCCGACGACGTCGCGGGAGTATATCTCTATGCGCGCTTTGTCCTGCGGGAAGGGCGGGAAAACGGTATCAGGCAGGGAGCAGGATAAGGAAGTTGGTATAAATCCCGACTTCGGGAAGGTGAAAACGGGAAACCCGTTTCAAAGTCAAGGAGGGTGTTCATGGTGACAGGCATTGCGTCGGGCTATATCGACGAAAGGATCAGCTTCTGTCCGTATTGCGGACGGAGGCTCTACGGCGTTGCGCTCTTTTCAAAGACTGTCTGTGAAGAGTGCGGCGAGGCATTCTTTGTGATCCAGGCAGAGCGGGAAAGTGCAGATGAAATTTGCAGTCAAATGCAAAGGCAGGGGAGGAAAGAATGAAAGTGGATTTGCAGGATTCCAAGAAAGAGCTGCGCGGATATCTGAAGGCATACCGCATCTGCCAGGACCAGGCGGCGGAGATTGCGCGGCAGATCGAAAAGGGCGAGGTGCTCGACGCCGTCAGGGAGATGCTGCTCCAAGCGAAGGAAGATTTTGAAGCGCATTGCAATGCGGTCAGATTGATTCTCGGATATTTGCCCAAGGAGAGCGCCATGTATCGGGTAATGGCGCTCCGATACTTGCAGGGGACGAAGCTGAAATCCGTGGCGGAACGTCTTGGATACAGCGTCGGTCATTGCGCAAATTTGGAGGCGGAGGCAATCGATCGGATTTCCAAAAACAAGGCGGCAATGGCGCTCATGCGGCTGAAAACCTGAAATTCTTATAAAGTCCTGATAAAATCATGATGTTTTCTTATAAAATCATGAAAAAAACATGAGACTCGGCGTGCTATAATGCAGGCAAATCGCAGGAAAAAGCGAAAAGCCTGTGTGTGTTTCATATCCCCCCCGGGGGTCGCGCGAAAAACGCGGGTGCGCGCGCAAGCGCGCGAAAAGGGCATTTACAAACTTTTCCGCTTTTTGAAATGTTTTGCGTTTTTGGGGAAAACCTTGCAAAAATATGGACGATCGGCGGACATATCACGAGAAATACGATGCGTTTTATCAGTCCCGCGCATGGCGGCGGCTGCGTAAGATCAAATTCGCGCGGGAGACGGGGCTGTGCCAGCGCTGTCGGGCGAAAGGGATCGTCCGTATGGGGGAAGAGGTCCACCACATTGTGCCGATCGAGGCGGATTGGAGCAGGCGGCTCGATCCCGACAATCTGGAACTTCTGTGTTCTGCCTGCCACAACGAAGAGCACGAGCGGGAAAGCCCGCTGCAAAAGTTCAGCAAATTCTGGGAGGTGTTGGAGAATGGCGGGGCGGCTGCCGAGCATCACGCCGGACAAAAAACTGCATCGGAGCAACGAGGAACTCAGGGAGCGCAACGAGGAGACGCCGATCTATCAGCGGCAGGAGTTCAAGATGCCGAAGTCTCTGACGGCGGCGGAAAAGAAGGTGTGGAAATTCCTCGTGCAGGTATTCCGTGAGACGGTCAACTGCCGCGTATCCGACGCCGACGTTGACATGATGGTCCTCTATTGCCGCGCCAAAGTGGCGACCGATGAGGCGGACGCCGCGCTCAAAGAAGACCCCCGCGCCTATCTCGTGTACGCGTGCGGCGAGGACAAGGACGGCAATCCCAAGTACGTGCTCAAAGCAAATCCGAACATCAAGAAGCGGAACGACAACGCCGCGCTCTGCATCCGCCTTGCCGATCAGCTCGGGCTCTCGCCGCAGGCGCGGGCGCGGGCAGGACTGAAAGCAGCAAACGCCAAGCGCAAGGACGATCCGTTCCGAAAGATGATGCAGCGGAAGGACGAGTGACGGGCGGCGGCTATGCTCAGATGGATCACCGACTATATCCGCTACGTCGAAAACCGCCCGCAGGACTTTAACGAGCACGTCAAAAACAACGTCCGTCAGATCAAGGAACTCATCTCCCGCAAAGATATTTTTTACAAAGAGGCGGACCCGATCGCGTTCCGCGACTTTGCGAAAATGTTCCGCCATCGGGAAGGCGTGTGGGCGGGGCAGCCCATCGAGCTCAACCGCGAACAGAAGTACATTGCCGCCTGCATACTCGGGATCAAGGTCTGGGACAAGAAAGAACAGCGCTTCGTCCGCTGGTTCCGCGAGCTCGATTTGTTCGTGGCAAGAAAGTGGGGCAAGGATACCTTCATCGTGCCGCTCATCGCCTATTTTGTCGGCATCGACAAGGAGCCGTCCGCGTGGTGTCAGATCCTCGCGGAGAACGAAGCGCAGGCAAAGCGGACGTTCGATCTCGTCAAAGAGAACGTCAAGGAAGAGCCGCTGAACTGCTGGTTCACGGGAACGGGCAAGTCGTCAAAGACGATCGAATGCCCCGAAACGCACGGCGTCATTCAGTATCTTTCGGGGCGGGCGAAGGGCAAGGACGGCGCAAACCCGTCCGTCGCCGTCGTCAACGAGGCGCACGAGATCACCAACAAGAATCAGTATAACGCAACGAAGTCGGGCATGGGCGCGCGTTCGCAGCCGATGATGATCGTCATTTCTTCGGCGGGCATCACGCCGGAGAGCCTGTACGAATCTCTCTACGAGAGGAACAAGAAATTCCTCAAAAAGAAGCGGCTCGGGCTAAGCGACCGCATCTTCGCACTCATGTTCGGGATCGACGAAGCGGACGACTACCGCGACGAAGCCTGCTGGATCAAGGCGAACCCCGCCATGTACGAGGGTCGCCCGACGATGGAGTTCCTGCGCACGCAGCTGGAAAGCATGAAGGACGATCCCGTTCTGCTGAACACCTTTATCGCCAAGCACATGAACCGGCAGATCGGGGCGTCCATCGACTATTTCAGCATGGTCGCCATCCGGAACGCCATGCGCGTCGTCGAGCCGGACGAGTATGTCGATACATACGCCGTCGGGGGCGTCGATCTCGCGGAAACGACGGACCTCTGTAACGCGACGGCGCAGATCCTGACGGGCGAAAAGTTCATCTATCTGCAAGCCTACTTCATCGCGGAAGACCGCCTCGCGCGCAACAGCGAGCGGGATAAACAGGACTATCGGCGCCTGACGAACCTTGCCACGGGAGACCGCGTCACGAGCGAAGTGGTCGTCGTCACGCCCGGGAGCTACGTGCGGAAGGAGTACGTCACGGCATGGTTTACGCTGCTGCGCGACGAATATAAGATCAGCTTTCTCAAAATCGGATACGACCGCGCGCTCTCCAAGGAGTGGCTCACGGATATGCAGGAGCACGGCTTTTCGCACGAGAAGGTGCACCGCGACGGGGAGACGGGGAGCATCACGCGCGATCTCGGCGTTCTCACCGAAGTCGCACAGGGCGGCTGGACGCTTTCCGAGCCGATCAAGGTGACGAAAAGTCTGTTTGAATCGGGCAAGATCGTTGCGGACGTAAGAAACAAACTGTTCGCGTACTGCTTCTACAATCTCAAAATCAGGCAGGACGTCAACAACAACCTCTCGCCGCACAAGGCGAAATCGACGGGGCATATCGACGGCGCCGTCGGCGTATTCAATGCGTTCGTCGCCTATCAGCGCGCCAAGGAGATGCCGCTGTACGCGAACCGCATCGGACATCTTTTCAGGATCTGAACATGGGTAAAATTCTGGACTTTTTCAAACACACATTCGCGCGGAGCGCTCCGCAGCCGAAGCAGCCGCCGAGGGAGCAGCTCCGCACGATCGTTCACGAGTACTACGGCAACAACGTGGGGTGGTTTGCCTACAACTATGCGAGCAATATCTATCAGATCCCCGAGGTGCGCACGGCGATCCAATCGTTCGCGGAGATCTTCTCCATCATCCCGAAGTACTTCGAGCGGAAGGACAAGGACGGGAACGTGACCTATCTCGAAGGGGAGGAGGACCGCGTCATCAACGTCCAAGCCAATCCGTTGCAGAACGCGTCACAGTTCTGGGTCAACCTCATCACGTCGCTCATGCTGTACGCCAACGTATTCGTCGAGCCGCGCTTTTCGCCGCGCACGGGGAAACTCTCGCAGCTATACGTGCTGCCGCGCGATTTTTACGATTTCAAGCTGTACGACGACCGCGCGACGGTCACGTTCGGGCGGATCGGCAAGACGTACGACATGAGCGACCTCATCTATCTCAACCGTTTCTCCGCGCTGGGCGGCGGGCAGAAGAACGACCTCGGGCTATACGAAACGGTCATTCAGGCACTTGCGGCGCAGGCGATCGCCGTTGCGGACCCGAACAAGGTGCGGGCGATCATGCAGACCGACCCCGCCGCGCAGGGACAGCTCAAACCGGAGGACGCGGACGGAACGATGCACGATCTGGATGCGCGTTTCGATAAGTCGGTGCGCGGGATCGCCTACGTCGATCCGCAGTGGAAGATCACGCCCATCAACTGGAACGAGAACGACGTCAACCGCGATCTCATGAAGCTGGTCATCGATATCGTCTACAACTATTTCGGCATCACGGCGGATATCGTCAACAACAAGGCGACGGAAATCGAATATCAGCTCTTCGTGAAAAATCATATCGAGCCTGTCGCGCGGCAGGTGGAACAGGAGTTCACGGGCAAGATCTTTTCGCGCATGGAACAGGCGCATGGCAACCGGTTGGAACTGGATACCTTTTGGTTACAGGTCTCGACGCTCTCGGCAAAGACGGCGTTCTTCAACGTCGTATCGCGCAACGGGGTGATGAACAACGACGAGATGCGCGAAATGATCGGATACGCCCCGCTGCCCGACGGGCTGGGGCGCAAATACAGGGTCACGCTCGACACGGTCAACATAGAAAATGCAGACGCTTATCAGAGCGCGAAAAACGGCGCGGCGGGAGCGGACGTCCAGTCGGAGAAACCGACGGGCGGCGGCTCATCGGCACCGGAAGGAGGAAAAAATGCAGCAACCTGACGCAACGCACAAACGGCAGCGGGAGTTCCGCACCGTGGAATTCAGGACGGAGGCGCGGGAGGCGGAGAACGGCAGAAAGGAACTTGTCGTCCGCGGCTATCCCATCCTGTTCAATACTCCCACCAAAGTATGGGATCATTGGTACGACGAGATCACGGAGATCATCCTGCCGCAGGCGCTCGACGGTGTCGACTTGCGCAACGTGTTCCTGCTCTACGGGCACGATATGAACCGCGTGCTCGGGCGCACGGGAAAGAATATGCGGCTGGAAACGGACGAGACGGGGCTGTTCATGGAATGCGTCCTGCCCAATACGCAGGAGGCGCGCGATCTGTACAACCTCATCGAGGCGGGCATCGTCGACGGCATGAGCTTCTGGCTCCGCACCCACGATCAGGTCAATCCGTCCACGCTCACGCGCACGGTAACCAAGATCGAGGAACTGCCCGAAGTCACCATCACGGCGTTTCCTGTGTATAAGGAGACGGTCGTCATCGCCATGGAAGAGGAACGCCGGAAAACGCTGCGCGCACAATCGGAAATGGCGCGCCGCGTGGAAGAAGAACTTAAAAATTTTTCATAAAAGGAGAACAACATGGATCCCATTATCGAAATGCTGCGGGATGAAAGCAACGCGATCGAAGCGCTCACCGCAAGGCGTGAGGAACTCAAACGCAAGCTCGAAGAACACCGCAGCGGCAACATCTCGGAGGAGGAGTTTGAAAAACTCTCCGCCGAACGCAAGGACATCGAAAAGGAGCTTGCGCTCCGCACCAAGCGCCGCGACGAACTCACCGCCGCAGCCGAAAAAAACAAAAATCAGGGAGAAGGGAGAGGAATCATGAACAACGATATTTTGCATTTCAAAGACGGCATGGAGCGCGCGGACGTTCCCGCAACGGCGGAATACCGCAGCGCATTCTTCAAGCGCTTGCAGAGAAAGCCGTTGGAGGATATTGAAAAGCGCGCAATGACGTCGGCGTCGACGTCGGCAGGGGCAGCGATCCCCACGCAGACGATGGATATGATCATCGGGCAGCTCCGCGAATCGGATTCGCTGCTGGGGCTCATCACGCTCACGAATATTCCGGGGCTGACGAGCTTCCCTGTGGAAAACGTCGTCAACGATGCGGCATGGGTATCCGAAGGCTCGGACAGCACGCCGAGCAACGACAGCCTGAAAGCGGTATCGCTCGCGGCATACACGCTCATCAAGACGATCAAGATCACGGCGCAGGTCGCGCGGATGTCGATCGACGCGTTCGAGGCGTGGCTTGTCAATGCGCTCGTGCGCAAGCTCCGCGCGGCGTGCGATAAGGCGGTCATCTCGGGCACGGGCAGCAATCAGCCCACGGGGCTGGATTCGCAGACATGGAACGCGACGAACAGCGTGACGGTCGCAAGGGACGCCACGGTCACCTACGACAATCTGGTCGATCTGGAAGCGCTCGTCGGAGAGGGCTTTATCAACAACGCTGTCTGGGTGTGCAACCGTAAAATGAAGGCGACGCTGTTAAAGCTCAAAGACGATCAGAAGCGCCCGCTCTTTGAGCGTGCGATCGAGGACGGCTTCGTGGGATATCTGATCGGGCATCCTGTCCGTCTGGATGCAAACGTCAAGGACGGCGAGATGTACTTCGGCGATTGGAAATCGGGGTACGTCATGAACTTCGCACAGCCCATCGAGATCGCAAGTTCCGAAGAAGCGGGCTTCATGAGCGGATCCGTCGTCTATCGCGGGATGGCGCTCGCAGACGGGAAGCCTACGGGCGTTGCGGGCGCGCTCGTCAAGCTGGTGCAGGCAGCGGCGTAAGGCGCGAGGTGAACGATGGCGGCGATCGACAAGGAGGCGCTTCTCGCAAAATTCAAATTGGCGATCGGCGATCTGACGCCCGGGACGGAGCTCGACGCCTACTACACGGAAAAGCTCGATGCCGCGCAGGCGATCATCGCCGCAAACGATATTTCCGACAGCATTCTTGCGACCGAACTCGGGATGTCCGCCATCGTATTGCAGGCGCAGGTCCTGATGGGGAACGTGGACGCGGACGAGGGCAGCAGGACGATCATTCTCATGCGCAATACGCTCTCCGCGCAGACGAAGGGCGAACGCTGCGGAAAGGGAGAAGACGATGCTGACGGGACGTAAACAGGTTGTGCTTGCCGACATGGCAAGCGTGCAGAACGCTTTAAACGGCGACAGGACAAAGCGCGTCACGCGGGCAAGAGCGCTCGCTGCGACCGTGGAGCTAGTCGGCGTCAACACCGCACAGCTCGGGCAGGTGCAGGGCTTTCGGCTCACGAACAGCGTCGAGATCGACCGCGTGCAGTACGACGGGGAAAAGTATCTTTATTTCGACGGCGCGCTCTACGCCGTCGGAACACTCGGGAAGGCGCGATTGCCTGCGAAGATGCTTTTAAACGTCGCCGTGTATAACGATCCCGCCGCAGCGCGGGCGGTCAAGGAGTGGATAGATGCAAATCTTTGATTCGGACGATACCATGTCCGCACTGTGGGCGTTTTTGCAGCCGCTGGCGGCGGAGATCCCCATCTATGAGCAGACCGTGGACGAGGCGGAAAAGAACGTGCCGGAGAGCTATCTGCTCATCCGCACGGACGTCACGGACGCTGCCGCCGTGTACGGGGACGGGCGCGCCATGCTCCGCCGCAACACGGCGGACCTGCTGCTCGTCTCCAAGTGCACGGGCGCGTTGTCGGACGATATCCACAACGTCAACCGCCGAAAGGTGAAGGCGCTGCTCGACGCGTCCAGCGCTTGCTATACGGCGCGCGACCTCGGCTACGACAGAACGCTTCGCGAGGCACAGTACAGCTGGACTTTGGAGTTTTTGTATGGCACGTAAACCGAAAGGCTCATTAAAACCGACGCTCCATGAGCTGTCGACGGCGATCGACGAAGCGATCGGGGAGATCTCCGAAGAGGTGTACGCCGCAGTCGACCGCGGGCTGGATAAGGCGGCGCGGTACATGGAACAGGCGCTGGAAGCGGCGACGCCTGTCGACATAGATTCGGAAAATCCGGGCGAGGTGAAGCGTTCGTGGAAAGTGGACTTCAAATACAGGAACGTCCGCTATATCAACAACACGGCGACGCGCCCGAAGAAGCCGGGCGACGGCATCACGAACGGCACCGGGGAGATCCCGATCGTCGATCTGTTGGAATTTAGCAAAAAAGGAAAGCCCTTTGTCCGCAGAACCGTGCAGGCGGAGCAGGCAAAGGCAATCGAGATCATCAAGGAGGAAATCAGAAATGGATAAAACGGGAAAAGATCTTGCCCAGTTCGACGTCGCGAATGCAGTGTACGCCGTCGTCGGGGAAGAGAGTACGGTTCTGCCGTTCACGTATATGAACACGTTTTCCAAGGACCGTAACATTCAGACCCAGAATCTGTACGGCGACGGCGAGCTGCAAGATATTCTGTACGCAGACCAGAGCATCACGGGCGCGATCGGCGCGACTGCGCGGGACGCGGAATTTGAAAAGGCGGTCGGCTTCCGCGAGGACGACGGAAACGGCGGCACGGACGAGGTCGCCGTCAAGGACGCCAAGCGCGTGCACTTCGGGTTCGAGACGACGGTCAAGGAAAAGGGCAAGCCGCCCCGCAAAAAGAAGGTGTGGGTGTTCAACGCGGTGGTCGTGCCGCCGAACGAGAGCCTGACGCAGAATCAGGACAGCATCACGCTGAGCACGTTCGACTACAACTACACGGGCTACGGCATTTACAAGAAGGACGCGCAGGGTACGGCGGACTACGTGGACGCGAACGGGCAGCGCACGAAGGTATTCACGATGAGCGCAAACCCCGGCGACGCGAACTACGCGACCTTCCTTGAAAGCGTCCCCACCCCTAAGATGGCGGCGGAAAAGACGGTTTAGCTCACACGATGGCACTATACTGCCATGATATCCCCAAACGCCCCGCGCCCTTTGCGGCGCGGGGACTATCGGCGAAAAAGATTTTGCAGGCGAGTGCAATTCTCGCCGCGCCGTACACCCGGAAGGAGAGCTATCATGAAACTGAAATTGCCATTTATAAGGCGGGACGAGATCGTGGACGGAAAGCGCGTGTTTGAAACGGAAGAGCGCGAAGTCAACGTGGACGGGACGCTCGCCGCGCAGATGCGATGGGAGGCGAAATTTCCCGAGATGGCGCAGCGCGAGAGCATTGTGGACTACGTCGGGCGCATTCAGGAGACGCAGAGCCGCGAAATCCCCGTCGTCATCTCGCAGCTTAAAGCGCTTTACTGCTTTTTGGAAACCGATCTGCCGTTTGAAAAATTCGTCAAAATGTTCGACGTCTCGAAGCGGGAGTATTTTGAGGATCTCGTCGGCCGCCTTCGTGCGGCGTTCGAGGCGATCTTTTCCGAGGCGTCCGAAAAAAACTGAAAAGGCATCAGGCGGAGATGGCGGAGCTGTATCAAAGGATCGGTGAATCCGCTCCGCGCGGTCGCCACCTGATGCCGCTGAGTTTGAGGATGATAAAAACGCTGGGAGAGGCGGGCATCGATTGGCGCGGGCTGCACGTCATCGATGCGTGCAGCATGGTGTGCGCGGTGCATATCGACCGTGCGCGGGAATATCTGCTTGCGAAACAGCAGGAAAAAATGCAGAGAGCGGGCGTCCGTCGGATCACGCCCGCGACGGCGGCGGATTTCGACGCGCTGTAAGGAGAGAGTATGTCGACGAGCTTCACGATAAAGATCGGGGCGGATACCAAGACCTTCATGGAGAGCATGAAGGGAATGAACCGCGAGATCACAAAGACGCAGAAATCGGCGAACGATCTGGAAAAAAGTCTGGATTTCAAGTACGACGAGACCCGCGCCGTACAGGCGATGGGGCAATTCCAGCGCGCCATCGAGCTGTGCGACGAAAAGGCGGAGGCGCTCCGCGCACAGTTGAAGCACATGGACGAATCGGGAAAATTCGATAAGTCCGATTACGCGAAATTGCAGTTGGAGCTGGCGCGGGTCGAAACGCAGGGCGCGAAGGCTGCCGAACAGCTGGAAAAAGTCAAGAATATCAAGATCGAGCAGCTGAACGAGAAGTTCGAGAAGGTGGGGGATTCCATCGAAAAGGCGGGGCAAAAGGTCTCTGTATTCTCTGCGGCGGCAGCGGCAGCGATCGCGGGGGCGGCGGCGATCGGGAAGAGCGCGGCGGCAACGGGCGCGGAGATCGACGACATGACGCAGCAGTTCGACGTCTCCGCCGAGACGGTGCAGCGCTGGAACTATCTCGCGCTGCAATCGGGCGTGGACGCGACGGCATTCTCCCGCGCGCTCATCCGCGCCCGCGCCGCCATGGCGGATCTGTCTACGGGAACGGCGAACGCGGCAACGGAAACGCTTACGGCACTCGGGATCTCCGCGCGGCAGTTCGGCTCGGATGAGGAGATGTTCGACGGCATCGTCAAAGCGCTTGCCGAAGTGGAAGACGGCACCTTGCAGACGGCGTATGCGAACGAGCTGTTCGGCGATAAGATCGCCACGCAGCTTCTGCCGTATATCAACGCGGGGGCGGCGGACCTTGCCAAGTGGAACGCGGAATTTGAAGCCATGCCGTCGCTCACGGGCGAAGAGGCGGCTGCGCTCGCAGAACTTGACGATACGTTCAACCGCCTGTCCGTGACGATGCAGTACGCCACGGCGCAGCTCGGCGAGGCGTTCGCGCCGATCATCGAGCGCGTTGTAGCGTTTATCGAGGAATCCGTCGTCCCCGCGCTCGAAGAGCTCGCCGCGTGGTTCGAGAGCCTCTCTCCGGGGATGCAGGATACCATTCTCGCCATGCTCGGCATCGTCGCCGTGGCGGGCCCGCTGCTTATTCTTATCGGGAAAATGGTCCCGGGATTGAAGGCGGTGATCCCGCTCTTTTCAAAATTAAATTCCACGGCAGGACGTACCGCAATAAGTGTTGCTGCATTAAGTACGGCGGTCGGACTTGTTTTTTCTATAATTCAGAATTGGGAAAAAATGGGGACGGGAGCAAAAGTGCTTGCGGTTCTTGGGACGATAACGGCAGCTGCTCTCGGCGCGGCGATCGCATTCGGAGCATTTCATTCGGCGTGGTCGCTGGGGGTTGCCGTGGCGGGCATCGCGGCGGGCATCACGGCGGCTGTGGCGGCGGTCAACTCCGCCAAGGACGAAATAGAAGTCCCCGATAATCTGCCCGATTATGACGCCGATGAAGTCGCAAACGGCGTGATGAACGGAAGCTATACGCCTCCTGAATACAGCGCGGAGACGGGCGGCATAGGTATGAACGATCTTGCGGAGCTTCCCGATCACACGTATTCGGGCGGCGGCGCGTCCTATACGGACAACACTTATGCCGATCAGTACAACGTCACGGTCAACGTGACGAGCCCGGGCGCGACGGCGGAGGAGATCGCGGCGGCGGTCGGGCGGGAAATCGCAACGCTCGCGCAGTCAAGGAGGTAATATGCGGAAATTTGCGTTCGTCGTGTTTGACATCGACAATTCTATTATCGACCGTTTCCCGCTCGACGTCGTCACCGATCTGAGCGGACTCGGGTGGCGGCTCAAACTCTCGAAAATCGAGGGCGACGTGACGGATACCGTCACGAAAGTGGTTCAGGAAAAGCAGTCTGTCGGCATCACGATCAACCTCATCGGACGCGGCTATGAGAAATTTACGATCCTGTCCCAATGGCTGCAAAAGTATTCGACGGCGAGCAGCGCGCTTGCGCTCGAATACAACGATGGTGTGCAGCCGCGCTATGTCGAGGGGAAGATTACGGAGCTGAAAAAGACGGAAAAGGACGAGTATGACAATCTGTCCTGTGCGGCGACGTTTACGCCGCTGACGCCTTTCTTCGTCAATATCGAAAAGACGATCACAATCAGTTTTTCCAGCGTCGGAAAGAGTTACCCGTTTCGGTATCCCTATTGCTACGGGAAAAATCTGGTCGAGAACAATGTGATCGAGAATCCGTATATCGCGCCAGTTCCCGTCACGGTGCGCATGGAAGGTCCGCGGGACGCTCCGCTCGTCTCGCTCTTGGACGAGAGCGGAAAACCCTACAACACCGTCAGCTTTCCGGAACTTTCCCTGAAAACGGGCGAGTATATCGTCATCAACAGCGCGGCGCGGAAGATCTGGTATTTCAACGGAACGGGGAGCGTGGAGTACAGCGCAAACACGGATCCGTCGCACGATACCTATCTGTTTGCGGAGAGCGGGAAGAGTACGATACAAATCGAAATGGACGGCGCGAATTCCGGCTCGCTGACGGGATCTTGGAGGCAGTACGGCTTATGATCGTTTCCTTTTACGACAAGGATTTCAGGGGGACAAAGAACAACGCTTCCCTTGTTGTAGATAACGCGAGCTATTCGCTGACGCGCCGCGCCGTCGATCTGGACGAGCTGAAATGCACCTGCGAGGCGTTTACCGAGGATATGCATCCGACCTTCGTCGTTATCAAGAACGACAGGGGAAATTACCTCTACGGCGCTTTGGCGGGCGTTCCGCAGCTTACAGAGGACAATCAGACCAAGGTCACGGCGTCCGATCTGAAAACAATGCTAAAAGCGGACGTGCTGCTCGATCTTTCTAAGACGTTTTCCGACGTCAACGCGTTTCTGACAGATGTCTTTTCCCAATGGAACGAACAGGTCACACAGGGGAGCTTTGCCTGCGAGCTTGTGTTCAACGGCAACGTCGGAACGATCGCATTTGACTTTCTGAAACCATCCGCCGAGACGTGGGCGATATACGACGCATGGGAGGATATCTTCGCGCCCTATCTCAAATATTACGGGCTTTTCATGACGGCGGAACTCGACCTTGTCGCCAAGAAAGTGATTTTCCGCATCGGGCTTTCCATGTATCGGAACGTCACCGTGAAGCTGTGGGAATGGGGCGTCTACGACTACGGGAAGTGGGTTGCGGACGTCAACGAAACGCAGGGCTATGTGTTGAATAAGGCAGAGCCCGATCATGAAAAACAACTGACGGCGGGTACGCGGTGGATCATGACGTCGCAGAGCGCGATCACGGATAATTCGGAGCATCGGGATATTTACCCGATCAAACGGCGCGTCACGCTGAAAGAGACGACGGACACAGGCGAGCTTGAAACGCTGAAAACGGAAGCAGACACGGAGGCGCTGAAAGAGCTCGTCGGGAGTATGTATCAGGAAAATATCGAGATCGAAGGTCTGCTGCCGCGCGATCAGAAGCCGATCATTTCTTTAGAATCCAGATTCAACGTCGTCGTCCATCGCGGGGAAGCAGTCTACAAATCTTTGCCGTGCGGCGAGCTGCAATACGATGCGTCGGGATTGAAAAAGGTGCAGATCGGATTCCGCACGACGGGCATATCATTCATTTTATAGGAGGAAATCATGGGATTACGGTTGATAAGGCAAGAGAGCGAAACGCCCAACGTCAGCAATCACGACGACGCGCGGATGGTGCGGTACGCCTACGGCGGGTATGACGGGTACGTTAAAAACAGAGGGCAGGAGATCGGGCACGCGGTCAGCGGAACGTCGTTCGTCGTGCAGAGCGGCGTGCTCAGCTTGCAGGGGTGGGAGGTCGAGGTCGACGCGAACGGCGTCAGCATCCCGACGTCCGCGTCCGTAACGAATAAAACATATTATTCCGTATATCTGGAAGTCAACTGCGCGACGGATACGGCGGAAATCAAATCGTTGACGGATACGGCGGGATTCCCCGATGTTCCCGCAAGCGATGACCTTACGGAAAATACGATCGGGACGGCACGACTGCTTCTCTATCATTTCACGGCGACGGGCGGCGTCATCGCCGACGTCGAAAAACTCGTGCAGGAAATCCCGTATGGGAAAGAGACGAATACCGGCCAAACAGTTGCGCTGTCGCAATTAGATATGAAAAAGGTAGACAAATCAAGCGTCTTGCAGAATTATGAAGGGGATAAAGATACCTTTGCGCCATGGCCAATTGAAAAGCCGGGACTTTATCTTTTTACTGCGACAAGAGATGTGACATACGATTTTCTGTTGAATATACGAAACCTCAACGACCGGGCTGAGAGTGCAATCAGGCACTTGTTTTCGGAAGGGACCATGGAAACGTTAAAAGCGGTATATGATCCGTCAAGAAAGGTGGTGCATGTAGTAGGATCTCCAGGAGATATTGGGCTGAATGCGATGATTTTAATTATTGAATACCAGTCAGGGGTGTAATATATGAGCTATAAAATTTTGGAACAAAACGGGATCGACAACGAAAACGTCGACGGCGGCGCATTCAACAATTTTGCGGCAGGCGGGCGCGACGGCATTGTGGGAGGCGTGCTCTCCGAATGCGCGTTGGCGGCAGCGGGTAGTACAGTCAGTATTTCTCCTGGGCTTATCATGCTGCACGGGATCAGGGTCAAGGTGACGGGGATCGAAACGCTTTCGCTCTCTTCCGTTCCGATCAAACCTATGTCCTATCAAGTCGTTGCGCAGGTGACGCTCGCATCCAACGGGGACGTGGACTTTTCCTTCTTTATCAGAACGCCGCAGCCGCTCGTCCAAAATTCCTTGTATCAGAACAGCGCGGGGACGTATCAGGCGGAACTCGCCAGCTTCACGCACAATCCGGACGGAACGATCTCCGATCTCATGAAGACGCTCGATGTCATTTATGGCGCGGGCGGCGGCGACGTCAATATTGAAGTGGGGACGGTCACCACAGAGACGCTCGCTGCGGGGCTCGATGCGGATTTTGATGTCACTATCCGGAATGGAGAGGGAACAAATAAAATCCTGTTGGATTTTGATGCTAAGATCCCGCGCGGAGCAAGCGGTACAGACGATGAGGCGGTTCATTTCACGCCGCAGGCGTTGACCGCGCCTCAGCAAACGCAAGCGCAGCAAAATCTGGGGATCGGATTGTCATACGAACAGCTCGAAGACGGAACGTATAACTTGATCATCAGATTGACGGGCGACGCGCCGAGCGCCGCCGCGATCACGCAGATCAATGGTGAAGAGATCAAACTCGGGGGGGGGCAAAGTTAGATGAACATCCGATAGGGTCATTATGGATATCGTCCGATGCCACCTCTCCCGCTGCGATCATGGGCGGCAGTTGGGAGCGCGTGCAGGACGTATTCCCGCTATTTGCGGGCACAACCTATGCGGCAGGAAGTACAGGCGGTGCGGAAGTACACGATCACCTATATGGCGTTCGAAAACAGTCATGGAATAATGTTGTAACGGGATCAGCTAACCAATCTGTTTGCGTCAAAGAATATAGGGATAATTCGTTTCCTGCATCAAATCCGATTGGATCTGTTAATAATTATACAAACGGAGCATTAACTACCAATACGCCGTTATCGTCCGTTGATTTAGGTTATTCGGAAGGGCATACGGGACAGGCAGAAACACTACCCCCGTACCGCACGTTCTATTGCTGGGAGCGCATCGCATAAAAAAATCGCCCATGAAAATTCAAAAAAGGAGTATCATGGGCAAATGGCAACAATTTCACAGATCAATGGAAATGACTTGGCAGACAGTGCATTCCGCGCGTATGTCAACACGGTGGGGGCGGTGCTGTTTTCGTTCAACGACGATTTTTCGCCGAGCGCGCTGTACGGCGGAAGCTGGGAACAGATCACGGACAGGTTTCTCATCGGCGCAGGCGGAAGTTATCCTCTCGGAAGTACGGGCGGGGAAGCAAGCGTAACGCTGACGGTGGAGCAGATGCCAAGTCATTCGCACATTCGCGATATTGAAAATAATATACTTACACCAAATCCGCCTACAACAGGGATAGGGGCGTGGTCTCCTTGCAGTGTAAATACAGGGAATGTTACAAATGTTAATGATCAGGCAGAAACGCGAAATACGGGCGGAGGACAGGCGCACAACAACCTACCGCCCTATATCGCCTGTAATATTTGGCGCAAGGTCGCCTAAAAGGAGTTTTTTATGGAAAAAAGAGTATTTGATCAGGACAAGACGCAGGAGCTGACGGACTATGATCTTTCCCTCGGCAGACTGCAAGAGGACAAGCTCGTTCTTGCGCACCATGACGCGGTCGAGGGAAAGACGGTCGAAGAAAACGTCGCCGCCGCGCAGGAGGACGGAAAGACGGTAAAGCAGATCGGCGGCGTGTGGTACGTCGTCACTGCGGCGTATGAGAACGGCGGGGAAGACCTTTCAAAGGTACTTCCAACCGAACACAAGGACGCATGGGACGAGACGGAGGATATTTACGTCTATATCCCTTACACCGAAAACGAACTTTCCGCAATGTCTGCCAACAAGAAGATTTCCGAAGCAAAGGCGTATCTGCGTGAGACGGACTATATCGTCCTCAAAATCGCCGAAGCAACGGCGGAGGGCGACGCCCTCCGCGTCGCCGCGTTGCAAGCCGAATACGCCGAACAGCTCGCCGCCCGCAAACAGGCGCGCGTGACGGTGAATGAGAATGAGGTCAAAATCCGGTAAAACGTGCACGTTTTATAATACAGAAAAAGGAGGAGAACCCATGACCAATTTTGAAGAGAAGCTGGCAAATCTTCGCAGCAATCTCGAAGCGGAAAAACAGGCGTTCAAACAGGAACGCTGGGCGCAGATCGAGGCTGGGACGCTCGCCGCGTTTAAGCAGCAGCAGGAGCAGACGTGCTCCGAAGGCATTCTTGCCTTGCAGCAGCAGAAGAATGCGGCGATCGCACAAAAGACCGAAGAATTGCGCGCGAAGCTCGATGCGGAAGTCGATGCGGCGTTCCTGTCGGTGGATCAGCATCTAACGGCGGCGCAGCAGAGTCTGCCTGCCATGAAGGAGGAATAACTCATCATGAAGGAGCAGGTACTTCTGTACAGCGTCTGCGCGGCGATCTCTGTGGCAGCGGTCGGAATCACGTCCGTCGCCAAAATCGTCGTCTGCGCGATCGCAAAGCGGGCGGGAAAAGATCTTTCCGGAAACGTAAAGGAATATGTCTTTACGCCGATGGCGCTTATCCTCGCGGCGCTCGGGTTGTACATATGGCTGGAAAGGTTCATGCACGTGGAGAATGAGGAGCTTTTCGTGCTGCTCATCGTCTGTTTCAGCGTCGGGACGATGCTGATCTATTGGCTGCTGTTTCAGCCGACGCGCAAGCTCGCAACGGCGGTTATTCACGCGATCGCGCGTCGTGTGAACGCAGAGCCCGTCGTGGAGGCTGTGGAACAGGTCGTCGGCGAAGCGGAAGAGGAAACGGATTTGCAGGCAAATGCAAACGGCGGCGGGGCGGCGGAAAAGCCGTCTGCCGAGACCGAAAGTGGAATGACCGACAATCCTTCTGCGTCCGTAATCGCCGATTCGGCAGCGGACAAGCTCAAAGCAATGGTGGACGCCATCAAGAAAAAGTAAAACAACTCTCCCGAAATATTTTCGGGAGAGTTGTTTTATACACAAAAAAAAGTGTTTATATTTAATTAAAGATATCGAAAGCGAGGGAAGACGAATGAAAAGAGAAAAGGGAAACTTGATTGCATTTGAGGTATTTTGTTTAAATGTAGTACGCGCCATATCTATGGGGGCCAAGGAGAGCATTCAAACGATAGAAACGCACTTTGAAGATCAGGACATCGCAGAGTTTTTTTATAAAAAGTATAGCGATATAGTCATCATGGGATCGTCAAGCGACGAAGATTTTCAGAAGATAGATGAATTATTTGCGGGGTATATCGCTTGGGACGCTGATAAATTCCATGAGAAGTTTGGAATACGGGGGGATGACAGCGGGCTGTTAGTGCTTTTGGCATGTGCGTTCGAAGTTTTTGAAGATATGTACGAAGAAACGTGAGAAAGTGGTGTTACCGCTATATTTGCAAAATGAACCTCGAGTTATCTCGGGGTTCATTTTAGTTATATTTGGCGCGGTGAGAGGGATTCGCGCCTTTGGCGGCGCGCCCCGGTGCACAGCCCGCAGGGCTGGTGCAGCTTGCTTGCGAAGACGGCTTTAACGGCACTCCGAAGCGCAAACCGCTCGCTCCTGCTCGCGCCTCCACCCTCGAATCCCTCTCAAATATAACAACACGAACAGCGGCGGGCAAATGCCCGCCGCTGTTCGTGGCGCGGTGAGAGGGATTCGAACCCTCGCTACCTGTAACAGTACTACGCCCTTAGCAGGGGCGCCCCTTGAGCCTCTTGGGTATCACCGCGTGTCAAGTGTCGATTGTCTATAAATTGTCTACAAGAATGAAATGAAATGCAAAAAACGGGCAATTTTGCGCCATTTTTTGACGATTTGGGGAGTGGTAAGATTTCCGTTCAAATCGTTCCCATGCGTTGCAGATGATTGCAAAAAATGCAACTCCCCGAAAAAACAGTCAAGTCAATTAGCAGGGGAGCCCCTTGAGCCTCTTGGGTACTTCTGCATACCGGCGCAATGATGTGTTTTTGCAATGCCATATCAATATATCATATTCGGCGCGGCTTGTCAAAGCATATTTTCGTAAAATCCTAAAAAATTTGCAAAAAAATCTCGCTCACATCTTGCGGGTGCGGGCAAAGTATGCTAAAATGGTAAATGCTATAAAGGGTGATAAAAGGAGATATGCTATGAATATCTGGCACGACATCGATCCCAAGCGCATCACGCCCAAGAGTTTTGAGGCGCTCATCGAGATCCCGAAGGGAAGCAAGACGAAATACGAGCTCGATAAGGACACGGGGCTTCTGAAGATCGACCGCGTCCTCTACACGTCCACCGTGTATCCCTCCAATTACGGATTTATTCCGCGGACTTACGCCGACGACGGCGACCCGCTCGACGTGCTCGTCCTCTGCAACGAGGCGATCTTCCCGATGACGCTCGTCAACTGCTATCCGATCGGCGTCATCAAGATGATCGACAGCGGCGCGCTGGACGAAAAGATCATTGCGATCCCGTTCAAGGATCCCACATACAACGGTTATTACGATATCCAGGAACTTCCCAAGCATATCTTCGAGGAAATGATGCACTTTTTCGAGGTATACAAGACGCTCGAACACAAAAAGACGACCGTGCGCGAGATCGCGCACCGCGAAGAGGCGGTGGATATCATCAAGAAGTGCCTGAAGGCGTACGAGGATAAATTCGGGAAAAAGGAATAAAGAGCCGCGGATTTCGGCGGAATGCCGGAAGAGAGACGCGGTCTGATACAAACGATATCAAGGGAATTTAAGGGGAATCAAGTATGAGCAATATCAAAGAAGAGACGGTGCAGGACGAGGCGCCCTGCACCAAGATCGTATTTTTCGGCGACTCCATCACGGAGTCGGGGCGCAATCACATGGACGAGAACGACCTCGGCGTCGGGTACGTCAAGATCGCGGCGGGCAAACTCCGCCTGCTCTATCCCGATACCAGGTTCTGTTTCGTCAACCGCGGCAACGGCGGCGAGCGCACGGCGGAGCTCGTGGCGCGCGTCGAAAAGGACGTCGTCGCCGAAAAGCCCGATTACGTCGTGCTCGAGGTGGGCATCAACGACGTATGGTGCCGTTTCTCGCGCGGGGAGGAGGTCACGCCCGAGACCTTCCGCGCAAATTACGAAAAGCTGACGGACGCGATCCTGGCGACGGGCGCAAAGCTCTACCTCATCCAGCCCTATGCGCTGAAGATGGGGGATAAGCAGCGGTTCCGCCCCTTCCTCAACCGCTTTAACGATATCATCCGCGAGATCGCCAGGGAAAAGAACCTCACGCTCATTCCCGTGGACGAGATCTTCACGGGCGTCACGCAGGATATCGATCCGGCGCAGTTCTCGACGGACGGCGTGCATCCCACGCACCGCGGCTGCCGCTACATTGCCGATCTGCTCATCAAGGAACTCAAAAAATGCCTGGGATAAAGCGTCTGCTCATCGTTGTGGACATGCAGCGCGACTTTGTGGACGGCGCGCTCGGTTCTGCGGCGGCGCAGGCGATCGTGCCCGCCGTCGGGGCGCTCGTTTCGGGCGCGGACGAGGTCGTATATACACAGGATACGCACGGCGGCGATTATCTTGAAACGCACGAGGGAAAGCTCCTGCCCGTGCCGCACTGCATCCGCGGCACCGCGGGGTGGGGGATCGTTCCGCAGCTCTTCCGCAGGGGCGCCCGTGTCTTTGAGAAGGGGACCTTCGGGAGCGTGCCGCTCGCGGAGTATGCGGCGGGATACGGCGAGATCACGCTGTGCGGCGTCTGTACGGATATCTGCGTCGTCTCCAACGCGCTCCTCATCCGCGCGTTTGCGCCCGAAGCAAGCGTACGCGTCGTTGCAGGCGCCTGCGCCGGAACGTCGCCCGAAGCGCATCAGGCGGCGCTTCTCACCATGAAGAGCTGTCAGATAGAAATCATCTAAAAGGAGGGAAACCAATGGGTCTGTTCGATTCGATCAAAAAGGGAATTGCCGATCTGCTCGGAAAAGCCAAGGACGAGGCGGTCGAGACGGCGGTCGACGCCGCCAAGGACAAGGCGAACGACGCGATCGAGACGGCGATCGACGCCGCCAGGGACAAGGCGAACGACGCGATCGATAACGCCAAAGACGCCGCCCGCGAGAAAGCGGAAGAGCGCAAACAGGAAAAAGAACGCGCCGCCGAGGCGGAGCGGAAGGCGCACGAGGAGGCGCGCGTGTGTTCGCAGTGCGGCAGGCACGCCGCGCCCGAGGAAAAGTTCTGCCCCGAGTGCGGCGGAAAGATCGTCGAAAAATTCCGCGTATGTTCCAAGTGCGGAAAGCGCGCGGAAGATGCGGAGAAGTTCTGCACCGAGTGCGGCGGCGAGATCGTCGAAAAGGTCGAAGAAATCAAAAATTAACTTTGAAATCGCAGAGGGGCTGTGCCGCGCGGAAGGGCGGCAGGCTCTCTTTTGCTTGGGAGTTCGTATGGAAAAGACAAATGCGATGCGCATATTGGAACGCGCGGGCGCAGCGTATGCGGTGCATACGTATGAGGGCGGGGCGCTCTCCGGCACGGAGGTCGCGCGGCAGATGAACGAGGATCCCGCGCGCGTCTATAAAACGCTCGTCACCGTCGGATCGCCGCGTAAATATTACGTGTTCGTCATTCCCGTCGGGGCGGAGCTCGATCTGAAAAAGGCGGCGAAGGCGGCGGGGGAGAAGTCGGTGGAGATGCTCCCGCAGAAGGAGCTGTTCCCGCTCACGGGATACGTCCACGGCGGCTGTTCGCCGCTCGGCATGAAGAAGGCGTTCCCGACTTTCGTACACGAAACTGCCGAGGGGCAGACGATCTTTTTCAGCGGAGGGAAGGTCGGCGTGCAGATCGAAGCGGCTTTTGCGGACCTTGCAAAGGCGCTGCCCGTCACGCTGAGCGACCTCGTGCGGGACTAAACGGGGCACCCGTGTCCGCGCTTTGCGCTATTTTGTAAAAAACGAAGGGGGCATGTCCGTATCGGACATGCCCCTCTGTATTGCGGTATAAGATCATGCGGCGGCGGTGAGCTTTACGGCGAGCACGGTCATGTCGTCGTCCGTTCCCTTTGCAAGCGAGAGCGCGCTTTGCAGCACGTTTTCGGCGAGCGCCTGCGGGTTGACGGGATGCAATCCGCTCAGATACGCGCAGAGATCGGCGGAGGAGCCGAACGCTGCGGTGATGCCGTCGCTCATGAATACGAGGAAGTCGTCCTCTTTGAGAGAAACGCGCATGGTGGCGGGGTGTACCGCCTCCAGCATGCCGATGGGCAGCGATTCCCCTTCCAGAATTTTCAGCTCGTCGCCGGAGATGAGGAAGCCCGCGGGCGAGCCGATCTTCACCACGTCCGCGCAGCCCGTGTCCAGGTTGACGGCGGCGAGGTCGAGGCAGGAGAAGGTCTCCTCCGCCGAGAATGCGATGAGGCTGTTCACGGTGGAGAGCACCGTCTCGGAGGGCATCTTCGCCTTGTAAAAACTCTCCAGAAGGGAGAGCGTGCGGGCGGATACGTCGCGCGCGCTGTCGCCGCTGCCCATGCCGTCTGAGAGGGCGACGAGAAAGCGGCGCTCGTCGATGCGCAGGATGGAGTGCGTGTCGCCGCTCTTCATCTCGCCCTGTTTGGGGCGCGCGGCGATCCCGAACGCCGCGTCGAAGCGCGGTTTGCGGCGGAACACGAAACACGCCCGCGCCGCGGTGAGCGGGATCTTTTCGGCGAGCGCAAGAGGAACGCCCAGCGCCTCGCTCGCCACGCGGCACACCGCCTTGGCGTCCGCGCGTTCCTCGAGCGTCATGCTCACGGTGTAATCTCCTCCCTCGCCGTATGTAAAGATCTCCGAACTGAGGATCCCGCTCTCCTGGAGCGCGCGCGAAAGTTCGTTTTCCTCGCGCGAGAAGGTGTACGCCTCGCTCTGGGTGAGAGCGATATCCCTGAGGATCTCGCTCACGCCGTGCGCCTGTTCGGCGAGCAGCCGCCGTCCTTCGCGCGCCGCCGCCATCTGCGCGGCATAGCGGCAGTAGTCGGCAAGCTCTTTGTTGAGCGCAAACAGCAGCCCCGCGGCGTTCCCGCACGCCTTGGCGAGCTCCGCGGGCAGGTCGATGAGGTTGACTTTTCCCTTTGCCTTGCCCACGCGGATGAGGCGGTCGAAACTTTCGTATACGCCGTTTTCGCGGCACGATCCGGCGTTGCGGCAGTTTTTGCAGAGGGTGCCGGTGAGCTTTTCGCGGATGCGCCGTTCGGAATCGTCCTCTCCCTCGCCGGCGAGGAACGCCGATTCGATCTCGCGGAAGAGCGCGGAGACCTCGTACAGCTGTTCGCCGACGGCGCGGCGGTTGCGGTTGATGGCGATGCGCGGCAGGGCGCGCTCGCGGTAATAAAGCAGGCTCTCCTGCGCGCGCCGCACGATGCCGTCCGGCAGTACGCACACCACGAGCGACGGCAGAAAACAGGCGAGCAGCGTAAGCGCGATGGTGAGCGCGTCCTGCGCGTACAGTCCCAGAAACCATTGCTGCGCGAGAAATGCGGCAAAGAGGGCGAGCGACGAGGCGACCCTGCCGTAGGGGGCGAACAGCAGGGCGAGACAGGCGAAGGCGGCGTATGCGGCAACGGGGAGCGCGCTCACGTCGGCGGCGCAGAGGGGCAGGGCAAGCACCACGGCGAACGGCACGGCGGAGGCGCGCCGCACGAGCGCCACGGCGGCAAGGATCGCGGGGACGGCGATCGCGGTGAAGGCGATCTTTCCGAGCGCGTTCACGATCCCGAGCCCCAGGAGCAGCCAGCAGAATCCCAGCGCGGCAAATTCCGCGCCCGAAAGGCGGCAGCGGAAAACGCGCGTGAGGAGGGCGCGCAGCGCGCACTCCGTCAGGACGCAGGCGACGACGACCGCCGCGGCGAGGAGCGCCTTCTGTGCCGTCACGGGCATCGGGAAGAGAGCGTAACCCGCATGCGGGAAGAGAAAGACGAAGGGGAGCTGTGCGACGGCGGCATACGCCACCCGTTCGTATCCCATACGGCGGCGCAGGCGCGCGTATACGGCGAAGACGAGCAGCATGAATGCCGCCTGTACGGCGCAGCAGAGCGACGCCTCGGGCGAGAGGAACGCCGCAGACGCCAGAAGATACGCGGCGGAGGCGGCAAAGGGATTGCGTCCGCAGGCGAGGGCGGCGTACAGCACGGCGAAGGAGGCGGGCTCCCTCTGCGGGAGCGCAAAGTTGAAAAAGAACATGCTCCCCGCGAGGGCGGCAAAAAAGAGCGCCGCCTTTGCGGAGGGCAGGCGGAAGGGGATCGGGCGCATGGCGGATACCTCACTTTTTTTCCACCATTATACCCGCGCGCGCCGCGCCTGCGCGCACGAATAAAGCAGAATTATGGGCGGAAAACGCGAAGGGGGCGTTCGGGGAGATTTCCCGCCCCGGAAAAATTTTTGGAAAAAGTTTTCCGAAAACTATTGACAAGTCCGAAAGACGTGCTATAATAAGGGTACAAAAAGAAAATAACTTTCATGAAATGTTATTCTCCAACAAGGAAGGACGGTCCGATGAACAGGTAAGTGCCGAGGAGGCAAATCAACCGAGATGCGCGGATGGGAAAATCCGCAGATCATAGGGAGACAAATCCAATTCATCAAGGTCTCCGAAAAATTCAATACGGGAGGTGCGGTATGTACAGGTTCATTTCCCAAGGATTGAAGATTTCGTAGAAGGAGGTCAGACCAATGTACAATTCCACCCGAGGGGCGGAGAACTAAATCGACTTCTGATCATTCGCGGCATCGTACGCTTGCCGCACGGGTAATCAACCCAACATATATAGTGGAGTCGAGATGATCCCTCACCCCGTCAATCAATCTTCGTCAAACGGAGAACGTGCTCTGAGGAACGGAAAGCAACGGCGTGCGGACCGGTAGCGCCTGAGCGGAACGGAAATCGGCAGCTTTGCGGGAGGATGCAACCGGTGGCATCGGAACGCAGGGAGGCAGGAGCACGCCGCGCGCCGGAGTGCGGGCGACGGTCGGATGGCAGGGACTCTGCCCGACACACAACTGAATACCAGACCACGAAAACAATTCCCCCGTGCGGTTGCGCGGGGGATGACTTTTTTATATGCGGTTTTCCGCGCCGCGGTCAGCGCAGCCCCTCTACCGAAACGGATATTTCCACGGCAAAGGCGGAAAGGGGGGTATCTTTCCATTTCCCGTAGTCGGCGCGGGAACGGCGGTACAGCTCGCGGTACAGGAAAAACAGGTCGCAGCCCGTCTCCGCGCAGCGCGTCCAAAGCGAGCGCATCGCCTCTTCGAGCGCCTTTTCCGCGGCTGCACGTTCCTTTGCCGTCACGGCGCCTTTGGCAACGTCCGAGGGCGCGGCGGGGGTGCTGCGGTTCACGAGCCGCACTTTGAGCGAAATATTCAGCGCTGCAGAGATGCCGTCCTCGGCGGAAACCGTTACCGATCCGTCGTTTCTGAGTACGGAGAGGGTCGCTCCCTCTGCGGGCAGCGTTCCGCCGTACACGTTGCCGCCGAGCAGGCTGAATGCGAGCGTTTCCGCCTCGTCCAGGATGCCCGCCATCTTCCCTTCCGTGAAAATGGCGGTCTGCTCTGCGGAAAAAATCATCTCCTGTTCGTTCTGTCCGCTGCCCTGTCCGCCATTTTGCGCGCCTGCGCCGCCTTGGGCGCCCTGTGCGCCCTGCTGCGGCTGCATGCGTACATAGGGCATGGATCCGCTTGCGCTCACGCCGTAATAGCCGATGGCGAATTCGCGGAGGGTCGTCGTCATCACCCGCCCCGATTTTTTCGCGGCGTCCGAGAACAGTTTTTCCAGTGCGAGTGAGGAGGCGTCGTCTACGGCGCTCTTTGCGCCCAGTACGTCGGCGGCGCGCCCTTCGCATACGGCAAGCAGGCAGGAATCGGGCGCGTATTCATTGCGCAGGAAGAAGTCGAGCGCGTCGAACGCGCCCGCCCGCGCGGCGGCCTCGCCGAGCAAAATCAGGTCGCAGAACACGAATTTCGGCACCCAGCCCGTTTTGGCATAGATCTGCGAAACGCAGTCGGAGACCGTCGCGCCCTGCCCCTCGATCTCCATGCTCGAGGTGCCGCCCGTCGTGCGGTCGCTGCCCTTGGGTACGGCGATCTGCGCCGTCAGTTCAAACCCTTCCTCCGTGCGGTCGATGCCCGCGGCGAGGATGATCGCCGTCTTCTGTATGTCCACCAGCCCGAAATCGTTGGAAAAAAAGGTGAGCACGAGGATCGCCGCGAGCAGGAGCCACAGCTTTAAGGGCAGTGAGTGCAGGAACTTATTTTTTCGCATGCGTTTTCCTCCCGATGAGCCTCCCGATCCCGACCGCAGTCCACAGCAGCAGGGGCGCGCCTGCCGTGAACAGAGGGAAGATCCAGAAGAGCCGCCGCGTCACCGCGGCGATCGTCTCCGACGGCGCAAAGTTGAATACGAGCATAACGGCGAAGAGCGCCGCGTTGAACAGGACGGAGAGGGAGACCGCGAGCGGCTTCGTCCTGCCGAACGCGTCCGTCAGCGCGTCAGCCGCCGCCTGAACGGGCATTGCCGCACAGAACGTCATCACAAAGGCGATGGCGAAGATGAACAGATAGTCGATGCGCCCCAGGGCGGTGATGCCCGAAAAGTACTTGCTCATGTGGGCGAAGGCGAACAGCTGCGTCACCGCGATCTCCTGGAAGATGCCGTAGTAGGTGGCGAGGAAGAACAGGATGAGCGCCCCGCCCAGCAGGGAGCAGAGCGCGCCCTTCCACGCGAGCCCCTTTTTGTATTCGAATTTTCCTGCGAGGGGCAGGAGGAGCGCGGCGTCGCAGAACCAGCCCGTCGTTTCGGCGAGCCCGCGGCCGAACCCCCCGGCGCCCGCGTTCCCCACGGGCGCGAGCGCGCCGTAGTCCGCGCTGCCGACCGAGAGGAGCAGTATGCCGGCGAGCCCCGTCAGAAAAAGGAGCGCGAGCACGTCCCATACCCGCCCCAGGGCGGCGAGCGGCTTTGCGCACAGAAACGCCGAAAAAAGGAAAAAGGGCGCGAATGCCACATAGGAGGGCAGCGTGTCGTAAAAGAGGCTCTGCACGAGGAGCTTCTGCTCCACGAGCGGCACGAAGGAGGCGAACAGCAGGAACGCCGCGAACACGATGCACGCCGCTTTGGCGATGAATCCCCCCGCCATGTCCGCGATCATCGCGTACACGGTGCGCCCGTCCCGTGCGAGCAGGAGCACGGCGAACACGAGCGCCGCCTGCACGGCGATCTGCGCCAGCACGGGGAAAAGCAGGTCGTTCCCCGCCCGCGCGGCGAGCACGGAGGGCATGAGCACGAGTTTCCCCGCAGGCGCCACGGCGGCGAGGAAAAAGCAGATCTGTCTTGCCGAAAGTTTCATTTCTGCCTCCTTTTGTTGGGGCTCCCGATCGTCTGCGAACGCTCTTTCAGGGAAATGAGGTTATATTTCATGAGCGCGTCTCTGAGGTCGCGGCGGATAAAGGGCGCGAAGGGCGCGGCGAGCGGAACGCCGTAGTTCTCCGTCGAAACGAGGTAAATGAGCACGAACGCCGAGAGGAGGATGATCCCGTAGGTGCCGACGCTCCCCGCCGCGAGGAGCATCATCAGGCGCAGGACGCTCGTCTCCTCGATGAGGTTGGGGACGGCGTACAGCCCGATGCCGCTGAACGCGATGATGATAATGGCGGGCGTCGAGACGAACCCCGCGCTCACGGCAGTCTCTCCGAGCACCAGCGCGCCCACCACCGAGAGCGCCATGCCCACATATTTCGGCATGCGGATGCTCGCCTCGTTGAGCACTTCCAGCACGAGCAGCACGAGCAGCATTTCCAGCGAGGGCGAGAGGGGGATATCCCGTATGCTCCCCGCGATCGTCAGGAGCAATTTCACGGGCAGGAGCTGCAATTTGAAGAGCTGCGAGGCGATATAGAATGCGGGCAGATAGATGGCGACGAGCAGCGCAAAGAGCCGCAAAAACCGCGTGAACGTGGCGCGGGCGGCGGGTACGAAGTAGTCCTCGCCCGACTGAAAGTCCTCGATCAGCATATAGGGCAGCGTGAGCGCGATGGGGGAGCCGTCCGCGAGCACGCCCACCCGTCCTTCGGCGATCTTCGCACAGAAGATATCGGGCTTTTCCGTTGTCCCCACCTGTTTTACGAGCGAGTATGGCCTGCCGGAAAGGAATCGGGCGAGGTACGAGGAATCGGGTACGGCGTCGATGTCGATCGCGGAGAGTTTGCTCCTGATCTCGTCCACGGTGCTCTGCACGCTCGTCCCGTCCAGCCAGCAAAGCGCCACGCTCGTCTGCGATCGCCTGCCGACCGTCAGAAATTCGATCCGCAGTTCCCCCGTTTTCAGGCGTTTCCGCACGAGCGCCGTGTTGAGTTTCACGTCCTCCACGAACCCTTCGCGCGGACCCTTTATCGCCACGTCGGTGGGCGGTTCGGTCACGGCGCGCGCAGGCACCTTTTTTGTCCCGACGACGAGCCCTTCGTCCATGCCTTCCCAAACGAGCACGGGGTTGCCCGCAAGTACCTCCGCCGCAAGTTTTTCAAGGGCGCGCTCCGTGCGCACCTCCGGCGCGGTCACATGCGCCGCGACCTGCTTTGCCTTCTCTCCGCCCGTATACTGCATGAGGGGGCGGAACACCTGTTCCCCCAGAAGATCCTTATCCGTCACGGCGTCCGCAAAGAGGCATATCATCTTCCGCCCCGTGCCGTCCGTAAAGCAGAATTGCAGAATGTCGTCCGCGGGGAGCAGCTTTTTCAGCGCCGCGGCGCTCTCGTCAACGTTTGCGTTCACTTGTTTCATACACGGGCAGTATGCGGAAAAGCGGGGAATATTTTTCTCGGATGAGAAAAATTCCGTAAAAAAAGAGCCCGTCCTTCCGGACGGACCCCCTGCGGGAAAATCAGCCTCCTGCGGCGCCCGCGATCGCCGCCGCGAGCACTGCGCGCTCCTCCTCTCTGGCGGCGGGCATATACCGCGCCAGCGTCTCCCGCACAAAGTCGGCAAACGCCTCCCGCGCAAGTTCCGCCCGCCCCGCAAGGATATCTGCCGCCGCGTCCTTTGCCGCGCCGGCGGATATGAACGGCTCCAGAAGCGCCGCGAGCGTCCGGGCGTCGGCGCTGTCCGTGGGTACCATGTCCGCGTTGCCGGCTGTGTGCGCCGTTTCCGCGGGCACCGTGTCCGCACCGCCCGCGCTCTGCTTCACGCGGAGGAACTGTTCGTATACCACATAGTACAGCGTTGCGGCGCAGCCGCAGGCGAACCCGCCCTCGAACGTGGCGGCGGCGTCGCTCGTCAGCGGCGCCGCAGAGAGCTCCGCGAGGCACCTGTACGCCGCAAACAAAAGCGTCCCGAGTACGAACGGAGCAAACACGAACAGCTTTTTGGAGGCGTTTTTCAGCACCGTCTTTTTGAGGACGGATACGATGATGGTCACCGCCAGCCCCAGCACGAGCACGTCGCCGCCGAACAGGCGGAACGCGCTCAGATATTGTAAGATCGTCATGCATCACTTCCTTTTCCCGTCGCCTTTCCACCATACCACGCGCCTTATGCCCGCGGGGTGCTCTCTGCCGTAATTTTGCCGCTTTCACGAAATTGTCATAAATTTTGTTGACATTTTGAAACCGACATGTTATATTTGAAACCGACATGTTATAATAATGCGCGGGTTCAATCACAAAGTGAGCGCATGCGCCGCTGCACGACGCGGCGGCAGACAGGAGAGATGATGATGGAAGAAAAGAACAAAAGGCGGACGCCCAAATGGGTGAAGATCCTTGCGATCGTGCTGTGCGCGATCCTGATTTTGCTGTGCGCGCTTGTCGGAGCCGCGGCGATCGTATGGCGGAACGAGCTCGCCACGCTTTCGAGCTTCCGCAAGATCGTGGATCGGGATCCCACGCATCAGGACGGTGCCGTGTACCGCATGGACATCTCGGGCGATTTTTATTTCGACGATTTTCTTGAACAGGGCGGCGCGTCGGGCGACGAGGAGCTCATCACGTTCATCACGAACAGCATCACGCGCGGGCTCATCGATATGACGATCGAGCAGAGCGAGATCGCCTGTTCCGCTTTCACGGCAGTCACGCCCGAAGGCGACGTGCTCTTCGGCCGCAACTACGATTTCTCGCAGACGAACACGGCGCTGGTGTTCACGGACCCCGGGAACGACCGCTACGCTTCGGTCAGTACGGTCGATCTGCAATTTTTGGGCATGAAGACCGACCGCGACGTCGAGGGGCTCCTCAACAAGATCACCTGCCTCGCCGCGCCCTACGCCCCGCTCGACGGCGTCAACGAAAAGGGGCTCAGCTGCGGGATCTTCATGAGCTATCAGGGCGCGGAGACGGTCGCCACCGATCAGCAGACGGACAATCCCGACATCACTTCCACCACGATGATGCGCATGATCCTCGATTACTGCGCCACGGTGGAGGAAGCGATCGAAATGATCGAAGGGTACGATATGCACGATTCGGCGCAGACGTCCTTCCATTACATGATCGCGGACGCCACGGGTGCGAGCGCCATCCTCGAATGGACGAACGGCACAGATTCCACCGATAACGACGGATCCGCGCGCGAGCTGCACATCATCCGCAACACCGACGAGGATTTTTACGCCGATTCCGGCAGAACGGCGGAGTATCAGTGGATCACCAACTTCATTCTGCAGCCCGGTTATTACGTAGAGGGCGACGAGATGCCCGGCTCCGACCGTTACGAGCACATCGGCAACCAGCTTGCCGCGGTGAACGGCGTCGTAGAGGATGAGCAGGCGGCAATGGACATCCTCGCCTCTGTCGGCAGAAGGAACTGGAACAACGACGACAGCAACGGCATCACCGTACACTCCGTTGTGTACAATCTCACCGATCAAACCGTCATGTGGGTCGCCAACGAACACTACGGCAGCGAAGAACACACCTTTACGTTCTCGCTTGCGGATAAGTTCTGATATTATTGCAGATAGCATGCATTGTCCGTACACATGCCTGACCCAAACAAGCACAACGAAAGCTGAAGAAAAAATCTCTCCGGAAGGGGAGATTTTTTCTTGTTTTGTGTTACGGAAACACAGAGACGGTGTATTCTTTCTGCTACGGCGTCGACGTGCCCGAGATCACGCTGCCCCAGGTATAAGGCGGGAACGGGCGGTTTCTGCCCAGCCCGCACTGCCGCACAAAACCGGTCAAAATCGTTTGACAAGCGCATTTCAAACGCCTATAATAGAGATACAGGCAATCAAGCGGAAGAGACGCGCAAGAGATCGTTCCCGCAGAGAGAGGGCGCCGCAGGCTGAAAGCCCCTCGGAAGGATGCGCGCGGTATTCCCCCGCCAGCCGCCCGCCGAACAGAACTTCAAGCGGAGCCGTATCCCGCGTTAAGGGGCAATGAGGCGCGCGTATCGCGCGCGAAAATAGGTGGTACCGCGGTATATTCCGCCCTATGCAGCAGCATAGGGCGTTTTTGTTTGGATAAAACGCGGCGGAAGACAACGATATTTCAAAGAAGGAACAAGGAGCAGGAAATGGATAAGAGTCTGGAAGAGCTTTTGCAGGAGGCCGTGGCGGCGATCGCCGCGGCGATGGACACCCGTGCGCTCTACGAGGCGAAGATGCGCTTTCTCGGGCGCATGGGACGCATCGCGGCGCTGTATAAAAAGCTGAAGGAGCTCCCGCCCGAGGAGCGCCCCGTATTCGGGCAGCAGATCAACGATCTCAAACGCATCATCGAGGAACGCGCCGCGGAGATCGACGAAAAACTCCGTGCAAGCGAACTCAACGCGCGCCTCGCCGGGGAGAAAGTCGATGTGACGATGCCCGGGCGGCGCATGCGGAAGGGCGCCCTGCACCCCGTCACACGCGTAAAAAATCAGCTCATCGATATTTTTGCCGGCATGGGGTTCGAGATCTTCGAGGGGCCCGAGATCGAGAACGAATACTATAACTTCACGGCGCTCAACACGCCCGCCGATCACCCCGCCCGCGATATGCAGGATACTTTCTATGTGACGGACGGATTTCTTCTCCGCACGCAGACGAGCGCGGGACAGATCAGGCTCATGGAAAAGAAAAAGCCGCCCATCAAGATGCTCTGCCCCGGGCGCGTGTTCCGCTCGGACGACGACGCGACGCACTCGCCCATGTTCCACCAGATGGAAGGGCTCGTCGTCGATCGTAACGTCACGCTGTGCGATCTTCAGGGCATGCTCGACGAATTCGCGCGCACCATGTTCTCCTCTTCTTCGAAGACCCGCCTGCGCCCTTCCTACTTCCCCTTCACGGAGCCTTCCGTCGAGGTGGACGTCTCGTGCGCGGCGTGCGGCGGCAAGGGGTGCTCTCTCTGCAAGGGGACGGGCTGGATCGAAGTGTTGGGCGCGGGCATGGTGAACAGGCGGGTGCTCGAAAACTGCCATATCGACCCCGACGAATACACGGGCTTTGCCTTCGGTATGGGCATCGAGCGCATCGCCATGCTCAAATACGGCATCAACAACATCAAACTGCTCACCGAGAACGACGTGCGCTTTTTGGAACAATTTAAATGAGTAAGTTCACACTTTTTCTTTCAAACTGATGAAAGAAAAAGTCGTGAGTTTGAGTGACAACCCGCGGGCGCGCCTGCAGCTGACCGCGTGTTTTCTCTCGGCGGCGTTAAATAGCAACAGTATAGCATCGCCGCCTTCACTCTTTCTCCATAAGTCGCAAGCGACAAATTGAGGGCGCGGGCGGAGGCGCAGCCTCCTTGCGCGAGTGATTATAACTTGCCTCCCTCTTTGAGGGAGGTGCCCCGCAGGGGCGGTGGGAGTTCTCGCCCTCCCTGTGCAAGGGTGAGTCATGCGTAATGCGCAGCAGCGCGGTGCGCTGTGCGCGCATGGCGAACTAAGGAATTGCCTTTATCAGCGGCAATTTGTGTCCGACACGAGGAGAAAGTCTTGCTTGCAAAAGAATTTCGACGAAGTGGCGCACGAGCGCTGCGCGCGAAGTACCGCAGGCGGCACATTACCTTGGTGTCGCCGAGACAGTGAGCCGCCGCGGGCTATATTGTTGCCAAACAGCGGCGGCGAGGAAAACCGGACACAAAGCGCAAGCGGCTGTTGGGTTTTCCTGAATCTCACGGAATTCTCATACCGTAGCACTCGTAAAAAAGATTTCGCAGAAAGATTTTTTGCGAAGAGGAGCGGCGAGCGTTTGAAGCGCGGCGTTCGGCGTAGCCGAGCCGCCCGCAGAGTGCGCTCCGCCGCGACGATGTCAGTTCAAAAAGAAATTCGTGAAAACATAGAGGAGTTTATTATGGTAGTACCTTTCAGCTGGTTAAAAGACTATGTGGACATCGATATTTCTGCCGAAGAATTGCAGGAAAAACTCTTTTCCTGCGGGTTCGAGGTGGAGAGCCTCACCTATCTCGGAAAGGACGTGACGAACGTCGTCACGGGGCGCATCACAAAGACGGAAAAGCATCCCGATGCGGACAGGCTCACCGTCTGCACGGTGGACTGCGGCGCGCACGGGGTCAAACAGATCTGCACGGCGGCGACCAACGTCTTTGAGGGCGCGATCGTGCCCTGCGCGCTCGACGGCGCGACCGTCCTGCACGAGGGCGGCATCCAGAAGATCAAAACGGGCAAGCTGCGCGGCGTCGTGAGCGAGGGCATGTTCTGCTCGGGCGAGGAGCTCGGCATCACCGACGATTATTACGAGGGCGCGGAGGTGTACGGCATCCTCATCCTCGACGAAGATACCCCCGTGGGCGTGGATATCCGTCCCGTCGTCGGCATCGACGATTATCTCTTCGATATCGCCGTCACCGCCAACCGCCCCGATTGTCAGAGCGTGTTCGGCATGGCGCGCGAAGTCGCCGCCATCCTGAAAAAGCCGCTTAAAATGCCCGCAACGGACTACACGGCTGCCGAAACGGACGTGTGCATTCCCGTCACGGTGGAAGAGCCCGCGCTCTGCCCGCGCTATGTGGGGCACTACGTGGCGGATGTGAAAATCGGCACTTCTCCGCGCTGGATGCGCCGCCGCCTCGCGCTTTGCGGGCTGCGCTCCGTCTCCGACGTGGTGGATATCACCAACTTCGTTCTTCTCGAACTCGGGCAGCCCATGCACGCGTTCGACCGCGATTATCTTGCGGGCGGCAGGATCGTCGTACGCCGCGCGCGGGCGGGCGAGAAGATCGTCACGCTCGACGAAAAGGAGTTCACCCTCACGCCCGAGAATCTGCTCATCTGCGACGGCGAGAAGGGTGTCGCGCTTGCGGGCATCATGGGCGGGCTGAACAGCGAGATCAAGCCCGATACCAAGGCGGTGTTCTTCGAGGCGGCGAAGTTCGCGCGCGACAGCGTGCGCAAGACTTCCCGCGCGCTCGGGCAGCGCTCCGATTCCTCCGCGCGTTTCGAAAAGGGCGTCGACGCCTATACCTGCGCGTTTGCCATGGACAGGGCGCTCCACCTCGTGCAGGAGCTCGGCTGCGGCACACCGACCCGTTACCGCGCCGACGCGAACGCCGAGAGCCTTGAACACAAGACCATCGAAACGACCTATCGTAAGATCGACGACCTGCTCGGCATCGGCGTCCCGCACGATGAGATGCGCGCCATCCTGGAGCGTCTCGAGTTCGGCGTGACGGAAAAAGAGGGGGGCATGTCCGTGACCGTACCCCTTTGGCGCGACGACGTGGACGGCTATCCCGACCTCGCCGAGGAGATCATCCGCTCCTACGGATACGAGCACATCGTGCCCACCTTCCTCGCGGCGGCAACGGTCACGCGCGGCGGGCTCACGGAGGCGCAGAAGCAGGAGGCGAAGTGCAAGAGCGTCCTTGCGGGCGAGGGGTACATGGAGGCGTGCAATTACTCCTTCTATTCCCCCAAAGATCTCGATCTTCTCCGCCTTCCCGCCGACGCGCCCGAGCGCGGCGCGATCAGGATCCTCAACCCCATCGGCGAAGATCTCTCCGTCATGCGTACCATCCTCGCGCCGAGCATGATCGCCAACGTCGTGCGCAACGTGCGCCGCGGCAACGACGGCGGCAGGCTGTTCGAGCTCGCAAACGTATATCTTCCCAAAGAACTTCCCTTAAAGGAACTTCCCGATGAAAGGAAGCACCTCGTGCTCGCGCTGTGGGGGGAGGGCGACTTCTTCGATATCAAGGGCGCGATCGAGGCGCTTGCCGAGGCGTTCGGACTGAAACTTTCCTTTGAGCGCGGCGAAAAGCCCTTCCTGCATCCCGGAATCACCGCCGTGGTAAAGCTGGGCGAAAAGGAGGTGGGCTGGCTGGGCGAACTGCATCCCGCCATCGCCGCGGAGCTGGCGCTCGAAAAGCGGGTGTGCCTTGCCGAGCTCGACTATGCCGCCATGGAGCGCAAGTTCGCGCGCGATATCGTCTATAAGCCCGTTCCCAAATTCCCCGCGGCGGTGCGCGATCTCGCCGTCGTCGTCGGCGAGGACGTGACCTGCGCGCAGATGACGGAGTGCATTCTGCGTTCGTGCAAGGCGGCGAAGAAGGCGGAGCTGTTCGACGTGTTCCGCGGACCCCGCCTCGGCGTTGGCAAAAAGAGCATGGCGTTCCACATCACCTTCGTGCCGGAAGGGGATAAGCCCCTCACGCCCGAAAACGTCGACGCATTCTTCAAAAAGATCGTCGCGGCGCTCGGCAAAAACTGCAATGCGGAACTGAGATAAGGTTTTGCGCCCCGCGTCGCGGGGCGCTTTTTTTCTGACGGTGGCAGATATCAACCTCCGGTTGATAAAAAATCAACGCACGGTTTGCGGAAATCAACGCCTTGTCGCTGGAAACCGTCCGCGGACAGCGGTAAAATAGGGGCGCAAAACAAAGGCGCCGCACAGGCGGCGAAAGGAGATAAAGTATGAATACTCTCGGTCAGCGCATTGCATATTATCGCAAGGCGGCAAACCTCACGCAGGCGGAGCTCGTACGCGTCGAGGGCGCCGACGGGAGCACGGTTATCGTCACGCTGTGAGCCCCCTGCCGCACAGCTTGTGGAAGGGGAGGAATTTTATACCAAATATTGTGTTCATTTTGTTTTCTAAACACAATATTTGGTATTTTCGGAAAAATAAATTTCGACTTTTTGCGTCTGTATCCTTGACAAGGCACGCAAGCTGTGATATGATAGAGGCGCTCTTGAAGCAATCCCCCTGCGGCAACTGACGAAGCGCGGAGCACCGCATGGAACCGCAGGGAATAAAAGCCGTTCGTCTGGGCAGTTTTTATCGGCAGGTAAAAACTGCCCTTTATTCCCCCGTCCGGCGGGGGAGAAGGGGAAATATGGAAGGCAGGATCCATTCCTTTGAATCATTCGGCACGGTCGACGGCCCCGGCATCCGCTTTGTCGTCTTTGTGCAGGGCTGTCCGATGCGGTGCAGGTACTGCCACAATCCCGATACCTGGGCGGCGGACGGCGGACAGATTTACACAGCGGAGGCGGTCGCCGCCGAGGCGCTCAAATACAGGAGTTATTTTACGGGAAAGGGCGGCGTGACCGTCTCGGGTGGGGAACCGCTCATGCAGCTCGATTTTCTCATTGAGCTGTTTACCCTTCTCAAACGGAAAAATATCCACACCTGCGTGGATACTTCCGGGATCTGTTTCGACGGGAACGATCCGCGCTACGAAGCGCTGCTCGCGCTCACCGATCTGTTCCTGCTCGATATCAAGCATATCGACGACGGCGCGCACCGCGCGCTCACGGGCAGGAGCAACGAAATGCCGCTCGCCTTTGCAAGGTATCTCAGCGCGCATAAAAAGCCCGTGTGGATCCGTCACGTTCTCGTTCCCGGCATCACGGACGACGACGCCGCGCTCCTCCGCCTGCGGAGATTTCTCGATACGCTGGATACGGTGGAACGCGTCGAGTTGCTGCCCTATCATACGATGGGGGTGCAGAAGTACCGCGCGCTGGGGCTTGAATATCCGCTCGACGGCACAGAGCCCCCCGCAAAGGAGCGGGTGGAGAACGCCAAACGCATCCTCGGCGCGGGCAGATACGCCGCGCAGGGGTAAGGAGGGCAAATGAAGTACGAACTTGTGGAAGTGAGCGGCGAATCGTGCGCCAACTGCCTCACGCTGCTGCCCGTCGTCAACCGCCTTGCGGCGGCGCGCGGGATCCCCGTGCGGCATGTCGAGGTCACGGAGTCTGCCGCCGCCGAAGTGCAGAAGCTGCAGATCGGGCGCGTTCCCACGCTCATCGTGTTCAAAGAGGGGCGCGAGATCGCGCGCTGTACGGGCTATCAGCCCGAAGAGATCCTCGAAGTCTGGCTCGACGCCAAGCTGGAGGAATAACGGCGGTTACATACGGAAAAAACATCAGGAGAGAAAACATGGAAAACAGAGCATGGCGCGGGTTTGAAAGCGGAAAATGGTGTTCCGATATCGACGTGCGCGACTTCATTCAACGCAACTACACGCCCTACGAGGGCGACGATGCCTTCCTCGCTCCCGCGACGGAGGCGACCAAGGCGCTCTGGGCGCAGGTGATGGAGCTCACCAAGGAGGAGCACGACCGCGGCGGCGTGTACGACGCGGATACCGAGATCGTCTCGCAGGTCGCAAGTCACAGGGCGGGCTACTTCAACAAGGATCTCGAAAAGATCGTGGGGCTCCAGACGGACAAGCCCTTCAAGCGCTCTCTGCAGCCCTTCGGCGGCATCCGCATGGCGGAGGAGGCGCTCAAAATGTACGGCTACGAACTCAGTCCGCGCGTCAGGGAGATCTTCACCAAGTACCGCAAAACGCATAACGACGGCGTATTCGACGCATACACGCCCGAGATGCGCCTTGCCCGCCACGCGCACATCCTCACGGGGCTGCCCGATACCTACGGCCGCGGGCGCATCGTGGGCGACTACCGCCGCGTCGCGCTGTACGGCGTGGATTTCCTCATAAAAAAGAAGGAGGAGGACAAGAGCCTTCTCGACGGCGACATGCTGCCCGACAAGATCCGCGACCGCGAGGAGATCGCCGAGCAGATCAAGGCGCTCAAAGCGCTCAAAGCCATGGCGGCGGAGTACGGGTTCGATATCTCCCGCCCCGCGGAGACGGCGCAGGAGGCGATCCAGTGGCTGTATTTCGGCTATCTCGGCGCCATCAAAGATCAGAACGGCGCGGCAATGAGCATCGGCAGGAACTCCACCTTCCTCGATATCTATATCCAGCGCGATCTCGACGAGGGCACGCTCACCGAAGAGGCGGCGCAGGAGCTCATCGATCACTTCGTCATGAAGCTGCGCGTCGTCAAATTCATGCGCATCCGCGAGTATAACGAGCTGTTCAGCGGCGATCCCACCTGGGTCACCGAATCCATCGGCGGCATGGGGACGGACGGCAGAACGCTCGTCACCAAAAACAGTTTCCGCATCCTGCACACGCTCGTCAATCTCGGCCCCGCGCCCGAGCCCAACCTCACGGTGCTCTGGTCGAAGCGCCTGCCCGCGAACTTCAAGCGCTTCTGCGCGGAGATCTCCATCCGGACGTCCGCCATCCAGTACGAGTCCGACGATCTGATGCGCCCCGAAATGGGGGACGATTACTGCATCGCGTGCTGCGTTTCGAGCATGCGCGTGGGCAAGGATATGCAGTTCTTCGGCGCGCGCGCCAACCTCGCCAAGTGCCTTCTGTATGCCATCAACGGCGGCAAAGACGAGCTGGATAAGGATAAGAACGGCAAGCCGCTCCAGGTCTCGCCGCATTTCGCGCCCGTCCTCGGCGACGGCCCGCTCGACTACAACGAGGTCGTGGAAAAGTATACCGAGATGATGCGCTGGCTCGCGGGGCTGTACGTGAACACGCTCAACGTCATTCATTACATGCACGATAAATACTCCTACGAGGCGCTCGAGATGGCGCTGCACGACAGTCACGTGCGCCGGTTCTTCGCCACGGGCATCGCGGGGCTCTCCTGCGCGGCAGACAGCCTCTCCGCCATCAGATACGCCAAGGTGTATCCCGTCCGCAGCGAAGACGGCATCGTCACCGATTTCAGGATCGAGGGCGACTATCCCAAGTACGGCAACAACGACGACCGTGCCGACGAGATCGCCGTCTGGCTCGTCAAAACGTTCATGAACATGATCAAGTCGCACACGACCTACCGTGAATCTGTGCCCACCATGTCTATCCTCACCATCACGTCCAACGTCGTTTACGGCAAAAAGACGGGCAACACGCCCGACGGCCGCCGCGCAGGTCAGCCGCTCGCGCCGGGCGCCAACCCCATGCACGGACGCGACAGTCACGGCGCGCTCGCCTCGCTCGAATCGGTCGCAAAACTTCCCTACGACTACGCCCGCGACGGCATCTCCAACACCTTCTCCGTCACGCCGCAGTCGCTGGGGAAGGAGGAGTAAAGGGTTCACACTTATTCACGAATTTTCTCGCGCAAAGGCGCGACAAAATTCCGTGATCTGAGCAGGAGGTTACTGACACGGCACTTTGTGCCTGACAGCACCTCCCGCTCTGCGGGCGAACCCTTAGGGGCTTACAATTATAGTTCGCCCGCATTCACACCCACCTGAAAGCCGCGTGAGCGGCAAATTGAGGCATACTGCGGAAGGAGACCTTCCTTGTATCTGTAATTTATAGCTATAAATCATTAATTTATAGCTATAAATCATTTGCGCAAGGAGGGTTTCCCTCCGCCCGCGCCCTCAATTTGCGCATACCTGCGCTTATGGGAAAAGATTGAAGGCGGCGAGGCTATATTGTTGCTAATTCGCCGCCGAAAGAAAAACCGCGGTCAGCCGCAGGTGTGCCCGCGGGTTGTCTTTGAAAAGTCACGAAGATTTTCCGCGTCAGTTCGCGGAAAATCTGTGAATAATTATAATAAGGAGAGAAAGAATATGTCGAAACAGCAAGCCGAAAATCTGGTCAATTTGCTCGATGCCTATGTGAGCGACGGGGGATATCATCTCAACGTCAACGTGTTCAACCGCGATACGCTGCTCGACGCTCAGAAGCATCCCGAGAAGTACCCGCAGCTCACCGTCCGCGTGAGCGGATACGCCGTCAACTTCAACAAGCTCACCAAGGAGCAGCAGGACGACGTCATCGCCCGCACCATCCACGAGAGCATGTGAACATTTCCCCGCATATTTCGCAAAATGTCGCGTTTTTGTAAAAAAGCGTGCCGAAAATGCGTATAAATGCAGAAAAAACAGGCAACTCTACTCACGGTAGAGTTGCTTTTTCTTTGCGTAGAGAGGGGGCTTTTCCGGGTGGAACGCACGTTCTGCGGGGTAGAAGGCGCCGGATCCGGAGTAGGCGTATCCGTGCAAACGGTAGGTTGCCTTTTCGCCGCGTTTTGCATATACTCAAAGCGTAAGGGCGCTGCGGGCGCCCGGAGAAAAAATACGAACGGTTCGGAGGTCGGAACATGCAGGCTGTAACTTTGGGCGGCGCGGCGGCTGCCAACGGAAAGAAGGGCGGTTTTTTATCCTTTTATACCAAGGGCGAAGAGATCTTCAACGCCGTATCCCACATCGTGGGCGGCGGACTGGGGCTCATATTCTGGGCGGTGCTCCTCGTGCTCAGCTATCCCGATCCCGCGTCCATGATCGCCGTATCCCTGTTCGGGTTCGGCGCGGTCACGCTGTACACGATGAGCGCGCTCTATCACTTCCTGCCCGACGGCAGAGCAAAGGGCGTGTTCCGCGTCTTCGATCACTGCACCATCTTCCTGCTCATTGCGGGAACGTATTCGCCTTACTGTCTCATCGCGCTCGGCGGCACCGCGGCGGGGTGGATCGTGTTCGGCATCGAATGGGCGTGCGCCGTCGCGGGGATCACGATGAACGCCATCGCCATGAACAATAAGGCCGTCAAGGCAGTCTGCATGGCGCTCTACTGCATTGCGGGCTGGATGGCGCTCGCGGTGTTCCCGCAGCTTTTGGCGGCGCTCACCGCCGCGGAATTTGCGCTGCTCCTCGCGGGCGGGATCGCCTATACCGTCGGCATCGTCTTTTTCGCGCTCGGCAAGAGGGTGCGCTGGTTCCACTCCGTATGGCACCTCTTCGATATCGCCGGCACTGCGCTGCAATTTGCGAGCATCCTGCTCATCCTGCTGTAAAAAGGGACGGCGTACATAATTTTTTTACAAGTTTTTTACAAATTTATGCGGACTTTTTTACATATCGGTGGTATAATACAGATACAATCGATCGTGCAGCGAACGCTTACGGGGGAAAACTTGTAACGTTGGTATAGTGCTTCCCGGGCTCGGAGAGAGCTCGGGAAGTTTCTTTTTTTCCGTTTTCTCTTGTTTTTCGGGGCGAAGTATGCTATAATCATAAAGTGTGCGCGCTATGCCGCGCAAATCCCGCAAGGAGAGATGTATGCAGACCATCCCCGAAATCCTCGCCGAAGAGCTCGGTCAGAGGCAAGATCATGTTGAAAACGTCATAACCCTTCTCGACGAGGGGAACACCGTTCCCTTCATCGCGCGCTACCGCAAGGAGATGCACGGCGCGATGGACGATCAGACCATCAGAGGTCTCGCCGACCGTCTCGCCTATCTGCGCAATCTCGAGGCGCGCCGTCAGGAAGTCAAAAATTCCATCGAAAATCAGGGAAAGATGACGGAGGAACTCTCCAAAGCCATCGACGAAGCCAAAACGCTCGCCGAGGTGGAGGATCTCTACCGTCCCTATAAACAGAAGCGCCGCACCCGCGCCACCATCGCGCGCGAAAAGGGGCTTGCGCCGCTTGCGGAACTGCTCTATGCGCAGGAGCCCGACTGCCCCGCGCCCGAAGAGGCGGCGAAGGCGTACGTCGACCCCGAAAAGGGCGTGAACAGCGCGGAGGAGGCGCTCGCAGGCGCGTCCGACATCATCGCCGAGACCATCTCCGACGACGCCGAGGTGCGCAAGGCGCTGCGCGAACTCTATCTGGAGTGGGCGGACGTCGTCTCCGTCGCGGCAAAGAAAGACCCCGAGGACACCGTCTACCGCAACTATTATGCATTTTCCTCGCCCGTCAACAAGATCCAGGGGCATCAGGTGCTTGCCGTCAACCGCGGCGAGCGCGAGGAGGTGCTCAAGGTCAGCGTGGTCATCAACCGCGACGTCGCCCTCGGCGCCATCCACCGCCGCGTCGTCAGAAAGAAGTGCGCCTCCACCGAGTTTGTGGAGAACGCCGCGGCAGACGCCTACGACCGTCTCATCGCGCCCAGCATGGAGCGCGAGATCAGAGCAACGCTCACCGAAACGGCGAGCGAGGGCGCGATCGGGCAGTTTGCGCTCAATTTAAAGCCGCTTCTGATGCAGCCCCCCGTCAAGGGATTCGTCACGATGGGGCTGGATCCCGGCTATCGCATGGGCTGCAAAGTCGCCGTCGTCGACGCAACGGGCAAGGTGCTCGATACCACCGTCGTCTATCCCACGCACGGCGAGCGCCAGAAGCAGGAGTGCATCGCAAAACTTACGGCGCTCATCAGAAAGGACGCCGTCAAGCACATCGCCATCGGCAACGGCACCGCGAGCCGCGAGACGGAACAGATGACCGTGGAGCTCATCGCCGGGCTCGGAAGGGACGCGGGCGTCTCGTACGCCATCGTCAACGAGGCGGGCGCGTCCGTGTACTCCGCGTCGCCGCTCGCCGCGCAGGAGTTCCCCGAGTTCGATGTCAACCTGCGTTCCGCCGTCTCCATCGCAAGGCGGTTGCAGGATCCGCTCGCGGAGCTCGTCAAGATCGATCCCAAGTCCATCGGCGTGGGGCAGTATCAGCACGATATGCCCGAAAAGCGCCTCACCGAGGCGCTCGACGGCGTGGTGGAGGACTGCGTGAACGCCGTCGGCGTCGACCTCAACACGGCGTCCGCGCCCCTTCTCGCGCGCGTATCGGGGCTGAATGCAGGCGTTGCGAACAACGTCGTCAAATACCGCGAGGAGAACGGTTCCTTCCGCTCGCGGAAGCAGCTCCTGAAGGTGCCCAAGCTGGGCGCCAAGGCGTACGAGCAGTGCGCGGGATTCCTGCGCGTGCCCGAGAGCGACGAGATCCTCGATAACACCGCCGTACATCCCGAGAGCTATGCGGCGGCGGAAAAGCTCCTCTCCATCTGCGGCTATACCGAGCAGGATGTGCGCGAGGGCAAGCTCGCGCAGCTCAAAGAGCGCATCAGGGCGTACGGCGAACAGCGCGCCGCCGAGGCGTGCGGCGTCGGCGTGCCCACCCTGCGCGACGTTGCCGCCGAGCTCATGAAGCCGGGGCGCGACCCGCGCGACGAGCTGCCCGCGCCGCTGCTCCGCACCGACGTTCTGGAGATCAAAGACTTAAAGCCCGGCATGGAGCTCAAGGGAACGGTGCGCAACGTCATCGATTTCGGGGCATTCGTCGATATCGGCGTGCATCAGGACGGGCTCGTGCATATCTCGCAGATCTGCGATAAATTCATCCGTCATCCCTCCGAGGTGCTCTCGGTGGGCGACGTCGTCACCGTCTGGGTGAAAGAGGTGGACGAGAAGAAAAAGCGCATTTCGCTCACCATGAAAAAGCCCAAAAAGTAATTTTTCCGAACGTGAAAACGCCCGCCTGCGCGGGCGTTTTTTGCGCGGCTCGGAGAAGTTGACAACTCGGCGCAAAACGCGTACAATAGAGGGTGAAAACGCCCGTTGAGGAGGTTATTATGGCACTTTACACGTCCGTCGCGGACATGGTGGGGGAGACGCCCCTTCTGGAACTTACAAAATTTTCCGCCGCAAGGGGGCTGAACGCGCATATTTTTGCAAAGCTCGAGCGGTTCGAGCCGGCGGGCTCCGTCAAAGACAGGGTCGCCGCGTGCATGATCGCCGACGCGGAGGAGCGGGGCGCGCTGAAAGCGGGGAGCGTCATCATCGAGCCGACGTCGGGCAATACGGGCATCGGGCTCGCCGCGCTCGCGCGTGCAAAGGGGTACCGCGTCATTCTCACCATGCCCGAGACGATGAGCGTCGAGCGGCGCAATCTTCTGAAGGCGTACGGCGCGGAGATCGTGCTCACCGAGGGAGCGAAGGGGATGGCGGGCGCGATCGCGCGCGCGAACGAACTCGCCGCGTCGATCGAGGGCAGCTTTATCCCCGATCAGTTCTCCAATCCCGCCAATCCCGCCGCGCACTACCGCACCACGGGACCCGAGATTTGGCGCGATCTGGGCGGCAGGGTGGATGCGTTCGTCGCCGCCGTCGGCACGGGCGGCACGCTCACGGGCACGGGGCGCTACCTCAGGGAACAGTCTCCCTCCGTCTATGTCGCCGCAGTCGAGCCTGCGGGGTCTCCCGTCCTCTCGGGCGGCAAGGCGGGGGCGCACAAGATCCAGGGCATCGGCGCGGGATTCGTGCCCAAGGCGCTCGATACTTCCGTATACAACGAGGTCATCACCGTCTCCGACGAGGACGCCTTCTCCTTTGCCCGCGAAGTCGGGCGCGCGGAGGGGGTGCTTGTGGGCATCTCGTCGGGCGCGGCGCTCTGCGCGGCGGTCGCGCTCGCAGCGCGCGCGGAGTTTGCAGGAAAAAACATTGCCGTCGTCTTTCCCGACGGCGCCGACCGCTATCTCTCCACCGAGCTCTTCACCAAAGCATAGAAAGCGGTGCCGGCAGCGGCGCCCGCGGCAAACGCCGCGGGCGAAAAATTTTTTGAAAAAACTTTCGAACATGCGGAAAAAACGCTTGCATTTGTTTTAAGGATATGATATAGTATTCAAGCAAGTTCGGAAGCATAGCTCAGCTGGGAGAGCATCTGCCTTACAAGCAGAGGGTCACAG
>ERZ1090879.49-NODE-49-length-86034-cov-55.079996_pt1 | contig 86034 bp, 71 predicted proteins | sample MGYA00478472_ERZ1090879 | MGnify/ENA primary metagenome ERZ1090879 (study PRJEB33644, sample SAMEA5815723) | chicken gut metagenome | biome: Chicken; feature: Gastrointestinal Tract; material: Caecum | place: Ireland | collected 2019-01-01 | study: A study of the... | reverse complement strand
ATGCGCCCACTCGGCTGGAAGTCGCCTAACCAATACCTTGCCGATTATTTTAACAACAAAAGTGTAACAGATGTTTGACAAACCAACACGTTTACACGATCGGTGCACAATTCTCTTATTGACAACCGCCTAAGGATTTGGTATATTTATAATATAGTTGCGCGCGTAGGCGCGTAAGGAGGGAGAAATGACATTTTGGCAAGAGGTGGCGCTGGTTTTCACGGAGATCGGGTGGATTCCGGCGATTTGCCTCATATTGGGAATGATCTTGATCATTGTCGAGATCTTTCAGCCGGGGTTCGGTTTTTTCGGGATCGCCGGCGGGATCTTGGTGGTGATCGGGATCATTGTGCGCATTTACAACAGCGGCGGCGGCAACCCCATCATACAATTTTTCGTCTTGTTGGCGATCGTATTGGGGGTGCTGGCTTTGGCTGCGGTGATCATGATGATCGCGCTCAAAAAGGGATGGCTTGCCCGGACGGGGCTGGTCAACAAGGATACCGCGGTTTCGACGGGGCACACGCTCGGCACGGGCAATTTTGAAGAGCTCGTGGGCAAAGAGGGCGTGACGCTTTGCGCGCTTCGCCCGTCGGGGAAGGCGGAGATCGACGGCAAGGAATATGACGTTGTGTCCAATTCCGTGTTCGTCGCCAAAGGTTGCAAGATCGTCGTCGACAGCGTCGAGGGCGGCAAAATAACGGTCAAACAGATCGAAAGGGAGGAGTGAATGTTCACATTGCTTGCCATGAGCGCGGGCGAGATCACCGGTATCATCATCGCGTGCGTCGTCGTCCTTGCTCTCATCGCCGTGATTTTCGGCGTACTGCCCGTCAGGATATGGTTCCGCGCGCTCGTATCGGGCGTCAAGGTGCCGATGGCGAGGCTCATCGGAATGAAGTGGCGCGGCGTCAAAGTCGCGACCATCGTCGACGCGTACATCAGCGCGTCAAAGGCGGGACTCAACGTCACGATCGACGAGCTCGAAACGCACGTTCTCGCCAAGGGCGACGCGATCAAGGTCGTCAACGCTTTGATCAGCGCGCACAGCGCCAACATCAAGCTGGAGCCTGAGACGGCGAGGGCGATCGACCTTGCCGGCCGCGATGTTCTCAACGCGGTCAAGGTGTCGGTCAATCCCAAGGTCATCGAGACGCCGCCCATTTCGGCGATCGCTAAGGACGGCATCGAACTGCGCGTCAAAGCGCGCGTGACCGTCAGGGCGAACATTACGAGGCTCATCGGCGGCGCGGGTGAGGACACGATCATCGCGCGTATCGGCGAGGGCATCGTCACGACCGTCGGTTCGGCAGAGAGCCACAAAGACGTGCTCGAAAACCCCGATCAGATCTCCAAGACCGTCCTCAACAAGGGGCTTGACAACGGCACCGCGTTCGAGATCTTGTCCATCGACATCGCCGACATCGACGTAGGGCGTAACATCGGCGCGCAATTGCAGATGGATCAGGCGGAAGCGGACAAGCGCATCGCCGAGGCGAAGGCGGAAGAACGCCGTGCGATGGCGGTCGCGCTCGAGCAGGAGATGAAGGCGAAGTCGCAGGAGATGCGCGCTTTGGTCATCGAGGCGGAGGCGGAGGTCCCCAAGGCGATGGCAAAGGCTTTGCGCGACGGCAATCTCGGCGTGATGGATTACTACAATATGCAAAACGTGCAGGCGGACACCGCGATGCGCAACTCTTTGACCGGCAACGAACCGGAAAAGACGGATAAAAAGAAGTAATGGAACTCGCACTTGTCCTCATGCTGGCGGTGATCGCCGGAGTTATCGGCGTCGTGAGTTACGTCAAGAAAGACAAGCTAAAAAAGACGAATGCGCCGCCGGACAGACAGCCGACGCAAGCCGAAAGGATGATCGACGAGGCGCAATTCGTGTTCGAGCCGGTCGACGAGCGACGGTCGCGTTCTACGGTACCGCCGCGCATGCCGGCAAGGAGCGTGCAGCGCAAGACTGCGCCGAGCGCGGGGCATCACGCCGAACATTGCGCGGTCCCGCATTCGGGCGGCGACAGATACCGCGTGGAGCGGGTGTCGGTCGGGGGCAGCATAGGCGGCAAGAGCCGCGAAGGGTGCGCGGACCATTACGGCGTGCGCTTTGTCAAGCTGGACGCAATGACCCAAGAGGACGACAAGATCTATGTCTCCAAAGAGGACATGAGGCGCGCGATCGTGCTCGGTCAAGTGCTTGACGACCCGGCTTTCAAGCGGCGGTACGGCGGCAGAAAAAGATGAAAAATACCCCCGGAGAGATCCGGGGGATATTTTTGTCTTTTTGGAGCCCGTGTGCGTTATTTGAGGTTTGACAGGTCGATCTCTTTGACGTCGTCGTGGATGAACACGTCCAGCTCTTCGTGCATGTCCGCATCGGTGATCGCCGCCGACGGCATCTTGAAATAGGTCGCCTCGCCCTCGGCGAGGACTGCGCCCGAGGCGTCGTAGATCTTTGCCTGTCCGACGTAGGCGCGCGAGCTGTTTTTGACGATCTTGCCGATTCCGATCAAGGGCGCGTTGTAGGGGACGGGTTTGCGGAACTTGACCTTGATGTCGAGAGTGACCGCCAGCTTGTCCGGTTCGAAACACCAGATCACCCTGCCGATGAGCTCGTCGAGCATGCAAGTGATCATGCCGCCGTGCGCTCTGCCGGGGTAGCTTTGGTGTTCGCTGCGGTAAGAAAACAGCGTGACGACGGAGTTGTCCTCCATCTCATAAAACGGCGCTTTGACGCCGAGCGGATTGTCCATGCCGCAGATGATGCAGCTTTTGCTGTTCGCCTGTTTGCGCAAAACTTTCATAAAAACCTCCGCCGCATATTCGTGGCTCTGTCGCAAACATTTTACCACCCATTAGGCAAAAAGTAAACAAAAAGGCGCAAAACGCGCAAAAATCGCAAAACATATCGCGAATTTTGCGCCAAGACGCGCAAATTGCGCGATATTGTTGACTATGCGTGCGCGAGTATTTATAATAAAAGTGTACGAAAGGTACGGTATGGAGAGAAGCTATGAATGCGTTTTACAAGTTTTACTGCAGAGTGTTCCAAAAGACGATGAAGCTCGTCTCGCCGCTGCTGCCTTGGCGTGAGCCGCAATTGCTCGCCCCGGAGGGCGGAGCGGAAGGGCTCGGCGCAATGATCAAGGGCAAGTACCGCAAGGTGCTTGTCGTCACCGGTCCCAACGTGTTCAAAAAAGGATTGGCGGACGGGTTGCTTCGCGGGTTCGACAGCGCCGGCGTCAAGTACGAGCTGTTCAACCGCGTGGTCAACAACCCGACGATCGACAACATCGAAGAGGCGTTCACCGTCTATCGCAACGGCGAGTGCGACGCGATCGTCGCTTTGGGCGGCGGTTCGCCGATGGACCTCGCGAAGGTGGTCGGAGCGCGCGCCGCGCGACCCGAAAAGAAGGTCAAGCAGATGAAGGGCTTGCTCAAGATCCGCAAGCGCATCCCCGACCTGTATGCGATCCCGACGACCGCGGGGTCGGGCAGCGAGACCACTCTCGCCGCCGTCGTGAGCGACAGCGAGACGCACGAGAAGTATGCGATCAACGACGTGTCGCTCATCCCGAGATATGCGATCCTCGACCCCAAGATGACGGTCGGGCTTCCGCCGCAGACGACCGCGACGACCGGCATGGACGCGTTGACGCACGCGGTCGAGGCGTACATCGGCGGCAGCAACACCAAGCTGACGCGCACGAGGGCGGAGCAGGCGGTCAAGCTGATCTTTGACAATTTGAAGAGAGCGTATGACGACGGCGCCGACATAGAGGCGCGCACGAATATGCAAAAGGCATCCTACTATGCAGGCGTGGCGTTCACGCGCGCATACGTCGGCTATGTGCACGCGCTCGCTCACGCGCTGGGAGGCTTTTACGGCACGCCGCACGGGCTTGCCAATGCGGTGCTGCTGCCGGTCGTGCTCGAATATTACGGCAAGAGCGCGGCAAAGCCGCTCGCACGGCTCGCCGACATCGTCGGTGTGGGCGCGGCGGGCGACGACGAGGAGACAAAGGCGGCGAAGTTCGTCGCAAAGATCAGGGAGATGAACGCGGAGATGGGCATCCCGACCGCGATCGAGGGCATCAAGCCCGAGGACATCCCGCTGATGGCGGACAGGGCGTTCAAGGAGGCTTGCCCGCTCTATCCCGTCCCTGAGATCCTGGACAGACCGCAGCTCGAGGAGCTGTATCGGATGATCGCCGGATGAGAGCGATCGTCGTCGGGGCGGCGGACGACTTTGTGCCGTTCCGCAAGGAAAGAGGAGACCTCGTGATAGCCGCGGACGCGGGCTGGGCTCAGCCGGGCGTCGCCTCGCTTGCGGACGTAGCGGTCGGCGATTACGATTCGCTCGGCTATGTGCCGAGCGGCGTCGAGGTCGTCAAACTCAACGTCAGAAAGGACTTCACCGACACATGGGAGGCGGCGATGCTCGCGGTCGAAAGAGGGTGCGACGAACTGCATTTTTATGCGGTGCTCGGCGGCAAACTCGACCATGCGGTCGCAAATCTGCAACTCGGCATTCGGCTTGCCGAAATGGGCAAGAGAGCGGTGATGCACGGCAAAGAGTGCGACGTCTTTTTCGTTGCGAACGGGTCGCTCGAGGTGGCGGCGGCGCCGGGGAGCCGTGTGTCCGTGTTCTCGTTCGGCGAGAGCAAAGGGGTGTCGCTGAAGGGGTTTGAATACGAATTGGAGGACGCAGCGCTCGGCTTCGACTTTGCGCTCGGAGTGAGCAACGCGACCGTCACAAAGACGGCTCGCGTCACTGTCGAAAGGGGCGCGCTTGCGGTATTTGTATATGAAAAAAGCGGTAATATTCGATCTTGACGGCACGCTTTTGAACACCATCGCGGACATCGCCAACGCGGTCAATTCCGCGCTGTGGGAGAACGGGCTGCCCTATCGCTCGATCGACGAGGTCAGGCGCTTTGTCGGCAACGGCGCGCGCAAGCTCATCGAGAGATGCGTCGAGGACGATCCGTCCAAGTACGACTCGGTGATGAGGGCGTTCGAGAGCATTTACGGCGAGGACTGTCTCAATCAGACAAGGCCGTACACGGGCGTCATGCAGCTGCTGCGCCGTTTGAAGGAAGAGGGCTACGCGCTCGGCGTGCTGTCCAACAAGCCCGACTTTGCGGTCGGCAAGATCTGCCGCCACTTCTTCGGCGGCATGCTCGACTTTGCGGTCGGGCAAAAGGACGGCGTCAAGGTCAAGCCAGACCCGACGCTGCTGCTCAAAGAGTTGGACGCGATCGGCGCGGACAAGGGCGCGACCGTATATGTCGGAGATGGCGAGACGGACGTCGCGTGCGCCGCGGCGGCGGGCGTCGCGTTCGTGGGAGTGGATTGGGGTTATCGATCCGAACATCAATTGCGCGAGGCGGGCGCGGAGAAGATCGCCTGCTGCGCACAAGAACTTTACAGACTGATCGCAGTCGCCTGCGGCAGTGAGGAGGAATAATATGGCAGAAAAGGACTTGTTCGACAAGGTCAAGCCGCTCGGGTACTACCGCGCGGTCAGCAGAAAGGGAGGCGTGATGTCTGCGATCGCGCTCGCCGGAGTCTTCTTCATCTTGCACTACATCTTCGACAACTACATCTACGGCAACGTGCTCGAGACGATCGCGTCGATGGAGACGGTGTTCTATGTGCTCGCCGGCGTCATCGGCGTCGCGGCGCTCGGCTATGCGATCTCGGCGGTGTGGTCGCGCAAGATCAAAGGGCTTGACACCGCGCTGCTCGTGCTCGTCTTTGCGGACATAATGGTCATCATCCAAAAGCTCATCGTCGACAAGAACGTGCTCAACAAAATGCAGCCGCTGTTCTACTACATACCGCTCGCGGTCGCGGTCGTGCTGACGGTGATCAGGTGGTTCAGATACAAGCCCGAATTCAACCGCATCGTCGACACCAAGCCGATGCCGACCGCGGGCTTCAAGACATACTACAAGCTGATGTTCTCGCGCCCGTCGACCTATGCGGCGGCGGTCGTCACCGCGGTGGTGATGGTCGCGTTCATCGTCACCGAGAAGAAGGGCTGGTTCGGCTTCACCGCCGTCAATACCGCGGCGAGCCAAAAGATGTATCAGATCTTGACCGTGGGCGCGGTGATCGCGGCGGTGTTCTACATCGCGAGCTTCGTCGCGCGTCTCGTCTACAAGAACGTCGACTTCTGCGACACGATCGCGATGAACACGGTCGTGATCGCGATCGCGATGCTGGTGAGGCTTGCGTTCGCTCATGCGGTCGCCGACATCGTCGTCGCGATAGTTTTGGTCGTTTGCGCGGCAGCGATGCAGGTCATCCTCGCGCTGAGGACGGTCGACGTGCGCAAAGTGCTCTATGTCGAAGAGGGCGCCGAGGAGAGAGAAAAGGCGGAGAAAGAGGCGAAGAAAGCCAAGAAGGATGACGCTACCATCGCGGTCATACCGCCCGCAGCGGTCGCCGCGGAGCCGGCAGATCTGTCCGAACTCGAGCGCAGGGTGACCGAGACGGAGAGGGTCGGAGGCTTTTTGATGCGCAACGCCGAGCGTACGATGTCGCTGATCGACGAGGAGAGGTCGCTGCGCGAGCGCCGCGCCGCCGTCGTCGAGAGCGAGCCGCACGCCGCCGAGAGCGACAGAGAGGCGTTTTTGATGCGCAAGGCGGAGCAGCTCGAATCCAAGGTCGAATATCTGATGACGGAACTGAACGCACTCAAAGCGAGGGTGGCGGAACTCGAAGCGATACCTGTCGCCGTCGCCGCTCAGCCCGAGCCGCAGCCGCAGCCCGAAGAGACGGCGGAAGAGGGATACGAAGAGTTCGAGCGCGAGCGCGAGTCGGTCAATTGGATAGAGACCGAGGCGAAGACGCGCCGCGCCAAGCCGCGCTATACGTTCGACCTCAAATTGAGGCTGGCGGACGAGAATGTCAAGGGCTTTTACAGCGACATCAAGAATGCGCTGCTTTCCTACGGCATGCACAGCCGCATGAGCCGCCACAAGGAGAACTTCAACAAGGGGCGCAATCAGATCGCGCGCATGGCGATCAACGGCAAGACGCTCAAAGTCTATTTGGCGATCGACCCGAACACGCTCGACCCCAAGATCTATCACCACAAGGACGTCAGCGACAAGAAGGGCGTCGCCGATCTGCCGACAATGATCAACGTGCGTTCGGGGCTTGCGGTGCGCAAGATCAAGGCGCTCATCGACCGCATCGCAGAAGAGCTGGTCATCAAACCCAAGAAGTACGAGCCGGTCGACTTTGCCAAGGAGCTCACGCTCGACGGCTTCACGACGGTGGAGCGCAAGGGCTACGGCTATATGGTCAAGGACGCCGCGACGCGCGCGCAGGCGGATGAGATCCCCGATGACTTCGCGACCAACGCGGTCGAATACATCTACGCCGAAAAGAGGGCGGAGAGGTTCATCAAGACAAAGGTCACGCTCGACCAGCTCGAGGACAAGTTCGAGGACGGCGCGACGATCGACATCGACGCGATCCGCGACAAGGGGCTTGCGTCCGCGCCCAATTCCAATTGGCTGTCCGTCGCGGCGAGCGACAGGCTGGGCAAGAAGTTCCACGTCTACGCCAACGAGTACACCGTCAGCGCGGCAAAGATGATCTGCGTCGCCGGCGGCGAGGCGTACATGATCCTTCAACCGGAGAATTGACGATGAAGAGATATCGCATTGTGCCGCTGCCTTCGTCCGTCGAGTACGGCGACGCGGAATTTGAGTTCGGCAAGGTCGCGCTCGAAGGAGAGGGCTTTGAGGAGAGATATCTTACTCGGATGCTGTTGCCGGAGGCGGAGTTCGTGCGCCCCGAAGAGGCGGACGAAAAGACGCTCGTCGTGTCCCGTCACAGGAACGGCGCGCTGCCCGACGAGGGCTGCGAGATCAGGATAAAGGGAGGCAGAGTCGACATCGCGTGCGGCGCAAAGGGCTTGCTTTACGCCTACGTCACGCTCGCGCAGATCTTGGAGCAGGCGGACGGCAAGGTGCGCGACGTGTTTGTCAAGGACAGCCCTCTGTGCAAATATCGCGGCATGATGCTCGACACCGCGCGCTACTTCATTCCCGTCGACGACGTGCGCAGGATGGCGGATCTGTGCGTGCTGCACAAGCTCAACGCGATACATCTGCACCTGACCGACGATCAGGGGTGGCGGCTGGAGAGCGACGCCTATCCGAAACTTCATCGCAAGGGCAGCCGCCGCAGTCACACAAACTTCGACCGCAAACCGCACGAGGGCTACTACACCAAGGCGGAGATGCGCGGTATATTGCAATATTGCGCGGAGCGCAACATCGCGGTGATGCCCGAGATAGATATGCCCGGGCATATGCGCGCGGCGCTCGCGTGCTATCCCGAATTGGGATGTTTCGGCAGGCAGCTGCCCGTCGCAACGCACAGCGGCGTAAAGCACGACATTTTGTGCGCGGGCAAGGAGAGCACGTTTGACTTCGTGTTCCGCGTTTTGGACGAGGTCGCGGAGCTGTTCCGAGGCTACACCGAATATATCCACATCGGCGGCGACGAGGCGCCCAAGATGCGTTGGGACATCTGCCCCGACTGCCGCAAGCGCATGCTCAAAGAGGGACTTGCCGACAGCGAACGGCTTCAAGGTTGGTTCATGAAGCGCGTTGCCGAGTACGTCGTCGGGCTGGGGTTCAAGCCCGTGGTCTGGAACGAGGCGTGCATGAAGGGCGTTATGCCGTCGGACACCGTTTGGCAATTCTGGCATACGGACGGCATAAGCGCGGAGGAGACTTATGCGGACGCCAACGCGACCGGCGGGATGATCAATTCCGATTCCGCGTACGCCTATCTCGACCTTCCGTACGGGCAGATCAGCCTCAAAAAGAGTTATGAGTTCGAGCCAAAGCCCAAGGAGCTTTCCGAGGGCAAGGCGCTGGGCGGCGAAATGCAGCTTTGGGGGGAATATATCCCCGACCAAAAGACGCGGCTCAAACGCTGTCTGCCGCGTTCGTGCGCGCTTGCGGAGAAGATGTGGAGCGCCGCCGAAAGCGGATACGGAGACTTCCGCGACAGGCTCGAAGCGTTCGAGGACTTCCTCGAAGAAAGGCATTTTGAGGGAGAGGACAACGAGAAGGTCTACGATCCCGACAAGGCGCGCGGCGCGCTGCAAAAGCTGTGGTTTGAGCGCCGTCAGCTGCATTGGGAAGGGCTGCACAATCTGATCGACGACGCGAGAGTCGCGAAAAAATACAACACCGACAAGACATCAAAGTGACACACCGGGGTATCGGCAAATGAAAGAAAACAAAGCCGCACAAAAACTCGCCAAGGCGAGGGCAAGGCACAAACACAAGAGGGATTCTCTCAAATTGAAAATGGCGGAAAGGATCTATCCTTCCGTCGAGACGGGGTTGAGTTCGGCGCAGGCGGAAGAGAGGACGAAGGCGGGGCTTGTCAACACCAAGACTTCGACCGGCAGCAAGTCCTATCTGAGCATAGTCGTCGAGAACATCTTCAACTTTTGCAACACCGTCACCATCGCGCTGATGATCCTCTTGATCGCGATAGGCGCGTGGGATTATGCGATCTCTTCGTGCATCATCCTCATCAACATTGCGATCGGCATTTGGCAGGAGTTCAAAGCCAAGCGTACCGTCGACAGACTGTCGCTGGTCGGGCGGTCGGTCTGCGACGTCGTCCGCGACGGCAAGCGCACGTCGATCGCGACGCAGGAGCTCGTGCTCGACGACATCTACTATGTCGCCGCAGGCGCGCAAGTGCCCGCCGATTCCACCGTCAAGAGCGGCGAGATCGAGGTCGACGAATCGATATTGACGGGCGAATCGCGCCCCGTCCGCAAGAGAGCGGGCGACGCGATACTTGCCGGGAGCACGATCCATGCGGGCGAGGCATGCTGTCTTGCGGACAGGGTCGGACAGGACAGATACATCGAGGGCGTCGCGCGCATAGCAAAGCGCGTCGGCAAGCCCAAGAGCAAGATCTTTGCGGTGCTCGACTCGTTGATCAAGGGCATCTCGATCGTGCTCGTGATACTCGCGGCGTTCTTGCTGATCGCCGAACGCGTCGCGGTCGGCGGACCGTGGAAGGACACGATCATATCGGTGTCGAGCAGCGTGCTGGGCATGATCCCGATCGGCATGTTCCTCTTGACGTCGACGGCGCTTGCTGCGTCGGTGCTCAAGATGTCGCGCAAGCACGCGCTTGCCCGCGACCTCTACGGCATCGAGATGCTGGCGAGTGCGGACGTGCTGCTTCTCGACAAGACGGGGACGATCACCGACGGCAAGCTCGAACTTGTCGAGACGCTTGCGCTCGACGAGACGATATCGGCGCCCGTGCTGCTCAACACGATCATGAAGGAGACAAAGGACAGCAAGTCGACCGCAATGGCGCTTTTGCACGGCGCCGGCGAGGCGGAGTCGCTGCCCGTGTCCGATGTGATGAGCTTTTCGAGCGCGCGCAAGTACAGCGCGGTCACGCTCGAGGGCGGCAAGACCTATGTGCTCGGCGCCCCCGATTTTGTAGGCGTGCCGGACGGACAGGTCGCCGAATTCATCGCGGCTGCGTCCGAAAAGGGGCGCAGGACGATCTTGCTGTCGTCGTTCGACGGCGCGATCGCCGACATCGACCGCAACAAGACGACGCCGCTCTTTGTGTTCGCGCTCGAGGACACGCTGCGCGACAACGTCAAGACGACGCTCGATTGGTTCTACGACAGCGAAGTCGACATCAAGATCATCTCGGGCGACGACCCGACTACGGTCGGCAACATCGCCGCAAAGGCAGGCATCCGCAACGCCGGGAGCACGTTCAATTGCAACGGTGCGACCGACGATCAGATCGCCGAAAACGCCGAAAAGACCGCGGTGTTCGGGCGTATATCGCCCGAACAGAAGTGCGCGGTCGTCAAGTCTTTGCAACAAAAGGGGCATACCGTCGCGATGATAGGCGACGGCGTCAACGACGTCAAGGCGCTCAAACAGGCAGATTGCTCGATCTCGTTCGCCGCGGCAAACGAGGTCGCGCGCAACATCTCGCGCATAGTGCTGATGGACAACAACTTTATGACGCTGCCGAGCATCGTCCAAGAGGGCAGACAGGTCATAGGCAACGTCGAAAAGGTGTCCGCGCTGTATGTGATGAAGAACATCTTCGTGATGTTCATGACGCTGCTCTTTGCGATCGTCACGATCGCGACGGGCAGGAGCAGCTATCCGTTCGACACCAAAAAGATGTTGATGATCGAGTTCTTCGTCATCGGCGTGCCGACGTTCGTGTTCGCGCTGCAACCGACGCGGGCGCGGCCGAAAGGCGACTTTTTGCGCAACATCCTCAAATCCTCACTGCCGGCGGCGGTGTCGCTGATCTGCGCGACGGGCTTTATGCTGATCCTGACCGCGTGCATAGACGTCCCCGGGACTTACGAAGAGGCGTTCGCGCTCAAAGCGACTGCGGCGACATACGCGCTGACTATGGCGGGCTTCGTCGCGCTGACCGTGATCAGCATGCCGCCCGACAAATTGCGGCTCGCGACGGTCGTGCTGATGTTCGGCGTGTCGCTGCTCGCGGCGTATATCGACAAGAACTTTTTGGACGGCACCTTCCTCGCGATGGAGACCTTGCCGGCGGAATATATCGGCTATATCGCCGCGGCGATGGCGATAGGTTTTGTCACGTTGATGCTGTCGCGCAAGGCGGCAATCGTCATAGACGACAGGTTCGGGGAGAGGATCAAGAACTTCTTTGAATCGCTCGCGCAGGGCAAACGCCGCAAAAAGAGCAAAGAACGCGATACGGGTCGCAAAAAATAAGGAGAAAAGAAGAGAAATGAGTGAAGCGCATATGCACGACAACCACAGGCAGAGGATGCGTGCAAGGATCGCAAAGAACGGGATCCTTTCTCTCGAAGATCACGAGATCCTCGAATATCTGCTTTATCCGTTCGTGCCGCGCAAGGACACAAATCCGATCGCGCACAACCTAATCGCCAAGTTCGGGTCGTTCGACGCGGTGCTCGGCGCTGACGCGAAGGCGCTGCGATTGGTGCCGAACGTGACCGACAATGCGGCGCTGTTTTTGTCGTCTCTGGCGGAGATCACACACAAGGTCCACAAGCGCGAAATGAGCGATAAGGTGCGCGTCGACACCTATGAAAGGGCGGTGGAGTATATGACCGCGGTGCTCGAAGGCGAAAAGAGAGAGAAGATGGTCGCGCTTTTGGTCGACAACGCGGGAAGGGTCAAACAGGCTTGCGAATTGGGCAGAGGGGGCGAATCCGACTGTCACATCCGAGTCAACGAACTCGTGATGCTGACGCAGAACTTTCGGTGCAACTACGTCTATATCGCCCACAACCATCCCGGGATCACCTGTCAGCCGTCATACAGCGACGTCGAGTTCACAAAGTGGGCGATCGCTGCGCTCGAGGTACTCGGCGTCAAATTTCTCGACCATATCATCATCGGCAGAGACGGCGCGTACAGCTTCAAGAAGGACGGAGATCTCGAAAGGTTCAAAAGCAGTTATGTCGACTTCATCGACAACGGACAGCTCACCAACGAACCGAGGCGCGGCAGATGAAGACAAAGGTCGTTGCGATCGGCCCCGAGGACGAGAGATATGCTGTTGCGATCGTCAAGACGCGCCGCAGAAAAGGCTGCGTCGCCGAGGTCCGCAACTGCGCGGCGGAAGTGCGCATACCGCACAGCGCGTCCTATTCGGTCGGCGAGGAGTTCGTGCGAGCAAAAGAGCAGTGGTTGCTGCGTGCGCTCAGAGACAGTCATGCGCCGACGATAGGCTCGACCGCATTTCGGCTTTGGGGCAAAGATTATGAGACCGAGTTCGTCGTCTCGCAAAGGTACGGCTATCTCATTGAAGGGGACAAGCTCATCGTGCGCGGTCCCGACGGGAAGAGGGAAGAGGCGCTCAAACGCGTCAGACGTGCCGAGACGGAAAAATTCGCTGTGGCGGCGACCACAAAATATGCCGCGATCATGGGGCTTGAAATGCCGGTGGTCAAGATCGTCGACGCCAAGAGATATCTCGGGATATGCTATTGCAAGCGCAACGTCATCCGCTATTCGCTCAGGCTGTCGCGCTTCCCGATCGAGGCGGCGGAAGGAGTCGTCGTGCACGAACTCTGCCACTTAAAGGTGCCGTCGCATTCGCGCGCGTTCTACGAAGAGATGGCAAAAATTTTGCCCGATCACAGAGCAAGACGAAAATTGCTCTCACAATATTGACAGCGCTTAGGCGCTCGGAGGAACAATGGCTTCAAGGTCAAAGAAAAAACGCAATGCGGCGGAACACTCTCCCGTCGCCACGGCGGCACCGCTCAAAGCGCAGCCGACCCGCTCCGCTCCCGGCATATGGGTGTGGGTGATGTTGGTCGCGATCATCGCGTCGTTCGCTTTTTCGTTCATTTCGTCATACGACGTTCAGGCGACGGTCGACCTCGATCTCGGCGACAGCACGACGGAGTTGTTCGAAGAGGACGACTTCCACATCGGCGCGGCGATGCTCGACATCATCTTTGCACCGCTCGGCGGCTATGAGGGCGCGGCGCATTGGCTCGTCCAAAATTTCCCCGCGACCGCCGACAGCGAGACGATGCAACAGCTTGCGGAATCGTATATGGACAGCTATCCCGAGGAGTTGCTCGCACAGCTGGACGCGGCGTTCATAGCGATCTATGTCATAGAGGTCGCGATCGTTGTGGTCACCGCTTTGTATTTGATCGGATTTATCGTGCTGGTGTGCGTAAAAGGCGTAAATGGGCATCTTGCCGCAATCGTCATGACCGCGGTCGTGACCTTTGTCGCGCTCGTCAGGATGGTCTTTGCGATCGCCGTCTATTCGCAAAGCACCAAGGAGTTTGTATTGACCGCCGGAGGCGGCGCGTGGCTGACATTTGTAGCGTTCGCGACGGCGTTGGTCGTCCTTGTCGCGAGCTATATCGGCAAGCGTAAAAAAGAGGCGTTGTCATGAAGTGCAGGGTCTGCGGCAGAGAGATAGGCGACGAAGAGCAATTTTGCAAATATTGCGGTTCGGAGCAAAAACGCAAGCGCAAGCGTCTGACATGGGGCGAGCGCAAGCGCAAGAACGAGGCGGAGACAAAGGAGTTCATCGCCAAGGCGTCCCTGCAAGCCGAAGAGGTCAAAGAGGCGGCAGAAGAATCGTCGGCATCCGTTCGCGCGGTATTCGTCGAAAGTGCCGAAAAGTACTATCGCAAGTCGGTCGCGTTGACTGCGTTGTTCGCGTTGTTGACGGTCGCGGCGTTTGCGGCGCTTGTGCTGATACGCTTCGCCGAGATGAACGACACATTGACGGTCGTGATCGCGTTCGCGCTGCTCATCGTCGCGGCGTATTGCGCGGCGAGCTTTGCCGAAAGGCTGTATGCTGCGCGCTCGCTGTCCGCGATGCGCAAGAGCGGCAGAGGGATCAAAAAGCTGAGATATGCCCATCCGCCCATCATGCTTTGCGATGGCAAGATCTATCGTCTCGAACCGACCGAGAAGTGCCCCGTTTGCGGAGCGGAACGCCATCTCGAAGAGTTTGAGGGCAGACAGGTGCTCGTCTGCAATGCGGACAGGGGGCATATCGCGGTGTTGAGTTCGGAGGGGCTGTTTGCGCTGGTCACAGGCGAGACCGTCGGCGGAGACGCAGCCGCTGCCGTCGGTGAGCCGAGCGGATGCGACGAAGAGAGGGGCGAAAACGGCGCAGAGACGACCGAAGACGGCGAGGCAAAGCCCGAAGCTGCCGGGACGGATGCCGTCGACGCATCCCAAAACGACGCTGCCGCCAAAGAAGAGGAAGACGGGGAATAGACGGATTTCGGCAGTGAAGCCGATGTACCGTTTTTGGATTGACAACGGGAAAGAGGCGTGATATTCTGAAAGCGGAAAGGGCGTAAGCGGGCGTTGAACGAAGCGCTGCGCCCTTTTTTATAAGTGCCGCCGACAGACACGGGCACGAAAAACAGAGGAGGAGAATATGATTGACGATTGCAAAAAGCGCATACCGTTGAGTCCAAAGGTCATGACGACGAAAGAGTTGTTCGAAGGGCGGCGCTATGTCATCCCCAAATATCAGCGCGATTATGTTTGGGACAAAGAGAAAAACATAAAGCCATTTGTGCAGGCGATTGCGGAAGGAGTCGCGAAAAGCGAAGACGTCTTTCTCGGCACAACGCTCTTTCGCGAAACCGAAGACGGCAAGTTTGAGATCATGGACGGCAGGCAGAGGCTCACCACATTGGCGGCGCTGTCGGAGCTGTGCGGAGAGAGCCGAGGAAGCGAACTGTTCGGCGACGAAGCGGAGAAAGAGAAAGTCAAGAAAGAGATAGAGGAAGTTTTCACCAAAGTTTTGCAAGAGGTCGCGACAGCATCGGACGCCCACGGGGGAGCGGACGACTCCGACGAGCGATTCAAAGAGGAGTTTGCAAAGCAGCTGCTCGAAAACGTCTATTTTGTCGTTGTGGACAGCAAGCTCGAGATTGCCAAGACATTTGAGATCTTCAAGTCGATCAATATGACGGGCAAGTCGTTGGCGGACGAGGACATCGTCAAGGTGATCTATGCCGAACATATCGCGCCCGAATGCAAAGGCGAGAACAACGACGAAAAGCTGTCGGACGCCGCCGAAAAAGTGAACAAATTGTATAAAAGCATCAAGGGAAAAAAATTTCTTGCGCCGAACGACGTCCTGCAAGTTTTGCAAGCGGTCTTGGTCGCGAGCAAAGGAGGGACGTTCGACGACTTCACTCAAAACAAGGTCGATTTCTTTTTGGAGGCGTGCAAAACAAACGACTCCGACTTGAAAAATTTGCTGTCGTACGAGTCGGTCGAATTGCTCTTTGAGGTCTGCCGATATGTCGCCGAGAGGGCGTACGAGAACGTTACGTTCGAAGTTGAGGAACCGAAGCAACGCTATTTCAGAGGTTTGTTCGAGTGGACGAGATACAACAGATTTTGGCTGCTGCCGTATATGGATGTGTTTTTCCGCTTGCGCAAAAACGGCGGCGCTCTTGACGAATGCGCGGCGGCGGAAGCGTTGAAAGAGGCGAGTAAAGCGGAGGCGTTGAAAGAGGCGAGCAAAAACGCATTCGAGATGTTCAGGCTCTTCGCCGTCTATTCGGTGATCTACCAAAAGCAGGTGTCCGAGATCAATACGTTCGTCTGCAACGAGATCTTCCCGTTGTTGAAGGACGGTTGTCCAAGCGAGGCTATCGCTAAAAAGATCGACGACAAATTGAACGCCGAAGAAGGTAAGTGCGTGTCCTTGTTCAACGACTATCTGTGCAATGGTGGAGACGACGGATTGTATTCCAACTACAAGAGGGCGGCGTTGGTCTGCGTGATGTCCGAACTTGACGCCATGCTCGAGGAGAAAAAGAGCGACGTGATGTCCGAACTTGACATGCTTGAAGAGGAAAAGAAAGACAAACATATCCGCGAAGCGTTGTTTTCGTGGGGAAACAAGACTACGCTCGAAGACGCAAAAGGTAAAAAGTACAACGGCAAGTACAATTGCGATCATATTTTGGCGCGCGATTTGTTCAAAGAATGTGCGTATAAAACGGAATTTAACGGGATCGGCAATTTGACTCTGTTGTCCGAAAATGACAACAAGTCCGCCAAAAATAAGGAGCCCGAGACAAAGGCGAAAGATTATTACAAAAAGCAGAAGATTTTTGTCGAGCCGCGAAAGATAGCGGAAATCGCCGAAAAGGGCTGGGGCGCAGCGCAGATCGCCGACAGGCAGAATGACCGTGCAAACAGGATATGGAAGTTTTTGCGGCTGGACGAGACAGGGGGTCAAGCCAGATCGCATTGAGGCGCGCGCCGTCGACCCTAAAAACGTCGACGGAAGGACAGAGTAACAACATAAAATTAAAAAGTGCGAGCATGTCCCGAAAAAGGGGCATGCTTTGTTGTATGATGATGGCGTCCGGGAGGTACATATGAAAAATTTTCCAAAAGACATCGTCATCATTTGGTTTGACGGCGCGATGATGAGCAAAGACGATTTTGTCGAGGTAGCCGCCGTCAAGATCGCGGACGGAATTGTGTCCGAATATTGTCAATATTTCGTCAACGTCGACATCGACGGCAAGCCCATCGACGCGGACAGGCTTTCCCCCGAGCTCGGCGGCGTCGGCAGGCAGCATTTGCTTGTAGGGACGAGTGCGGCGAATGCGCTTGACGCGTTGGCGAAGTTCATGGGGCGCAGCGTGCCGTTTGTGTGGAACGTAGAGTCGCAGAGGTTGTATCAAAGATACGCGGATAGGCTCGGCGGCGCGGCAAAGGCGCTCGGTGCGACGAGAATGTTGCAGGCGATACGCCTCAAAATGCTGTTCGACAGTGACGCCAAGCACTTGAAGAGCGCTTCGTCCGTATATCGTGCGCTCGAGCGAACGGAGGAGCATTGGGGACGGACGCCGGAGATTTCGGATGGCAGGAGCGACTGCCTGAGTTTGGCGCTTGCCGCGGCGATGAGTCTGTGCGACGCCATGCGTGCGGCGGAGATATTCTATGAGGATGACGTCGACGTCCCTTGCGATTGGGAGGTCGCCGAACGCGACGGATCGGACGACGAAAGCTGAACTTGCTAAACCGCGGCGTATATGCTAAAATAATTGTATGGAACAATTCGAGATCGTTGAATATTCGCCCCTCTATCAAGAGGACGCAAAGGATTTGCTTTTGACGCTTCAATTGCATTTGGAGTCGCTCGGCGGATGCGCGCCCAAGCCGACTTTCCGCGACGAGTACCTGCCCTATCTTTTGCGTGAGGTCGAAAAGCAAAACGGCAAGATCTTTCTCGCCGTCACGGACGGCAAAGCGATTGGACTTGTGTCGTGTAAGATATTTTTCGGCGAGGGCGACGACGCGTTTATGATCGATCCGCCAAAGAGCGGCTTTGTCTCCGACCTCGTCGTCGCAAATGGTATGCGCGGCAAGGGCGTGGGCAAGGCGCTGCTCGCCGCCGCGGAAGAGTTTTTTGTCTCGAACGGCTGCGACCGCTTCGAGCTGACCGTCTTTGCGCCCAACAAGTCCGCATACGGTTTTTATGTCGCGCAGGGCTTTGAGCCGCGCTCGCATTATATGATGCGCAAGATAGGGCGATAACGCTCGAACACAGGGAGAGAGGAGGATAGCGTATGCAAATGGCGATCAGGTGGGGATTCGGTATGTTTGTCGCCGCGTTGCTTGTCGCGGGAGGGCTTGCCTTGCTTATCGCAAAGCCCAAGATCAACCCCATGTTCGGATATGCAAGCAAGCTGTCCGTAAAAAACGAGCGTAATTGGAAGTTTGCAAACACCGTGTTCGCGCTCACCATGCTCTTTGTAGGCGCGCTCATCGCCGTCGAGACGGCGGTCATCAACCTGTTGAAAGCGGACTAAAAGTCTTTATGCCCGTCACAATGGTCACGCTCGCTGTCGGGCCCTTCTTGATGGCGTGGCTTCCGGGTGTTTGTTTGAAAAAGCATTTAAAAAATACCCTCAAGACGAGGACGGGAAATAGGCTCGGCAACGAAAGATATCGCGTGATTTGGAGGAGGGTGCTTGACGTCGCCGGAAAGAGATAATGCGCCGCTGTCGGCACCTGTTTGTCAATGGTGCGAGTGAGTTGAAATAATCGCAAAATGATCGGCGCGTTCGGAACAAGCGGTTCGCCCCCACACGGGGCGAGTGAGTTGAAATTTGCAGCATGGCAAGGTGGTTTTGCTTTGCCGCGGTTCGCCCCATCGGGGGTGCACTCCCCCTTTTCTGCGCCGTCTGCCGGCACATATACACCGCCTGTCGCATAATAGAAAAAAGACCCGAACTTGTCGAGTCTTCGGCAGATGGTGGAACTGAGAGTCGCAAAAACGCACACAGTATTATATCAGATAAATAGGACGGAATACTATTGCCAAGTCGATTTGCTGCTATCAGATTATCCGCTATACGGCAAACAGTCAGCCAAGAAAGAACTAAGATAAAAAGAAACAAGTTGCAACAAAGCATATCTAATAGTTTAATTAATAGCATATCTTATTGAAAATTTTTCAAAGATATGCTATTATTATAATACTAACTAATTAATATCAATAGGAGAAAGCAATGGGGATTAACGAAAAACATTTAGAATTTTTGCAAAGCAATATTTCAAGGATGAATACTTGTTCTTTTCAGATGAAAGGTTGGGCTATTACAATAGTATCCGCACTAATAGCTATTTATGTTGCAACAATTAGTAACTCGTGTAGCGGAAATACGCTATTTATATTCATTGCAATAGCTCCAACTGTGTTATTTTGGATTTTAGATGCTTTCTATTTATCAAAAGAGAGAAAATTTATTGCTATTTATAATGATGTGATTCATCAAGTAAAGAGTGGAGATATTTTAAAAATAAAAGACTATGAAATGCCGCTAAAAAAGTATAATGGTTGGCGTTACTCCATTGTTAATGCGTTTATTTCACCCTCAGAAAGTGTTTTATATGGACTAATAGTGGTCGGGCTTATTTTACTTGGGGTTTTAATTTGAAATGAAAGTATTTATAAGTTATCATAGAGCCGATAGTGCTTATAGAAGAAAAGCAGAAAACATATTAAAAAGTCACAATATTGATTATTACGTTGTTCCCGAAGATAAAAATTTTAATGGGCAATCAGCAGAAAAAATAAGAACATATTTATGTGGGAGATTAAAACAATGTGATGTACTTTTATGCTTAATTGGAAAAGAAACTTTTAGTCGCCCCCATGTAGACCATGAAATACATACAGCACTTAGAGGAAATGTGGGCGAGAGGTTAGGCATTGTCGGCGTACATTTACCAAAAAGAACAGACACTTTACTAACTATTGATTTAAATACTTTTCCAACAAAACTTTGGGACAACAAAGATTATGTTGTTTGGTCTGAGTGGACAAAATTAAATGATAATATTTTAAGTTTGTTAAATACGGCTTATGAACGCTCTATAAATACAAAATATCAAACGGTACATAGCAACCCGTGTATGCCACTTAAGCAGTCTCTTTATTACGATAACTAAGGAAATATATGTATTCAAAATTCAATTGTAATATATCGGATTACTTCTACAATACTGTTATAAATCAATATTGCACAACTAGGAGAAAGATATGTGAAAGTATTCAACAACAATGCGAAAACTCTTTAAAGCTTTTTTATTAGACAATGGTCATATAGATGGCACAGCTTTAAAAGATACGTGGGTTTTGGGTGGGCAGGACATAGAAAAAGCACAAGGTTTTTAACCTTGTGCTTTTTCCTTAATGGTATGCGATAAAGCCCGCGACACCGTTCACGAAAATGTATTTCGTTTTATAGTGTTCAAACTTTAACGACACTGGTGGAGATAAGGGGAGTCGCCTTACAGCGATCGCCGTCAGGGTACGGCGAGACACGGATGTGTCGAGGCGCGATCGCGTGCAGCCTGACCGACGCGTAAAACGCGTCGTCGGGGTGCACTCCCCCTTTTCTACGCCGTCTGCCGGCACACATACACCACCTGTCGCATAATAGAAAAAAGACCCGAACTTGTCGAGTCTTTGGCAGATGGTGGAGATAAGGGGAGTCGAACCCCTGACCTCTTGAATGCCATTCAAGCGCTCTACCAACTGAGCTATACCCCCACGGGCAAGGCATATTATAGCATGTCGCAGAGCAAAATGCAACGACTTTGGCGCAAGTTGCGGAATTTCGATCGGGAAGCACTTCGATGAGTTTGGCGAAACGGCGGAGATAGACTAGATGTGCGGGCGGAACATTATTTTGCTGTGGCAGCGGAAAATTTCGGCGTAACACAGCGGTTTGTCCGATTTTTGCGTGGCCGGAGACGACTTCGGGGTGAAGGGGGGCAGAACGTGTTCGCGTGAACTTAGAGCGATTTGGCTTGATCGGCGAAGGCACGAGCAAGGGTTTTCGGCGATTTCGGCAAAGGCGATCGCTTTTGAAAATGTCTCATGCATGGTGCATTTTGGGCTTGCGTGCGTTGCGCGCGTGTGTTATAATTTTAATATGCATGCACGATGCATGCAAAGGGAGAGGCAGGGAAAAGTTGGAGCTGATTAACAATTCGAGCAGGACGCTTGGAGATGATTTGAAAAAAGAAATCAAGGCAGGGAGCAAGTTGCGCATTGCGGCGACGTGTTTTTCCATTTATGCCTACGCTGCGCTCAAGGAGGAACTTGAGCGAATCGACGAGTTGAAATTTTTGTTTACGACACCGGTCGATATTACGGAGAAAATCAGTGACAACGTAAAGAAAGAAAAGAAAGAATTTTTCATTCCCAAATTGTCGGAGATGGGGATATGCGGCACGGAGTTCGAGATCAAGCTCAAGAACAGAATGACGCAAAAGGCGGTTGCGCGCGAATGCGCGGATTGGGTACGCCGCAAGGTGAAGATCAAGGCGTTGAAGGGAGAGTTGAGCAGTCAGACATTGATCGATGTGGAGAGGGATGACGACGAGGTGAGCTATGCGCCGATAGGCGGTTTCACGGCGGCGGATCTTGGGTATGAGCAGAACAATCGCATCAACACGATGATCGCGAAGGTGAGCAAGTTAGACGGGAGTGAGGCTTATCGCAACATGTTCGACATGAATTGGCAAGACGAAGCCAAGCTTGATGACATAACGAATGAAGTGGCTGAGTATTTGTCGTCGTGTTACAAGGAGAACGCGCCCGAGTTCATATACTTTTTGATAATCTACAACATTTTTCGAGACTTCTTGCAGGATTTGGATGAAGATTATATGCCGAACGAGGCGACGGGCTTCAAGAACAGTTTGGTTTGGAACAAGTTGTACAATTTTCAAAAAGACGGAGCAATCGGGATCATAAACAAGTTGGAAAAGTACAACGGGTGCATTTTGGCGGACAGTGTCGGTTTGGGCAAGACGTTCACGGCGCTAGCGGTGATGCAATATTACAGCTTGCGCAACAAGTCGATTTTGGTGCTTTGCCCCAAGAGGTTGGAGCAAAATTGGGCGCAATATCGCGGCAATACGACGACGAACATTTTTTATAAGGACAAGCTCAATTTCGACATCTTGTTCCATACGGATCTGGGGCGTACAAAGGGGTACAGTTGCGGGATCAATTTGGCGACGGTAAATTGGGGGAATTACGATCTTGTGGTGATCGACGAAAGTCACAATTTCCGCAACAACAATTCTGCGCGAAGGGACAAGGATACACGTTATGATTTTTTGATGAAGCGGATCATGCAGGATGGCGTCAAGACAAAGGTCTTGATGTTGTCGGCGACGCCGGTCAACAACCGTTACAATGATTTGAAGAATCAATTGCTGCTTGCGTACAGCGGAGACATGGCGGAGATGGGGGACAAGTTGGGGCTCACCAAGTCGGTACAGGTGATTTTCAACAACGCGCAAAAGGCGTTCAACAGGTGGAGTAAGTTGCCGACAGAGCGGCGACATGCGAAGGATCTTTTGGACGATTTGGACATTGATTTTTCGATCATTTTGGACAGCGTGACCATCGCGCGCAGCCGCAAGCATATCCGCAAATACTACAATACCGAGGACATAGGCAAGTTCCCGGACAGGTTGCCGGCAAAGTCCTATTCGCCCAAGTTGACCAACTCGCAAGACATCATGAATTACAAGCAGATCTACGACAAATTGCTTGCAACGACGATGAGCGTATATGCGCCGCTCGAGATGCTCAAGGCGTCGCGAAGGGCGCGGTATGAAAAGGAGTATGAGATTGATCTTTCGCGCGAAGACGAGAGGGCAAACACGTTGGGGCAAGGTTTTGACAGACAGCTCTATCGCGAAACGGGCTTGAAAAAATTGATGATGATCGGCTTGATGAAGAGGTTGGAGAGCAGCGTCTATGCTTTCCGCAAGACGGTCAAGGCGGTGATCGACAAGAACAAAGCCGCACTCGAAGCGATCGACGCATACGAGAAAGGAGACAAGGAGCGCACGATCCAAAAGAGGGTGATGAGTTTTGCGGTGGACAATTTCGACGACGACGATTCGTTCGACCTTGTGCAGACAACCGAGGCGAAGGTGATCCCGATCAGGATAGACGATCTTGATCGCGTGACTTGGAAAAGGTTGTTGCAAGACGACGTCAAATTGTTGCAAGAAGTTTTTAACGACATGCAAAAGGTCTCGCTTGACAAGGACGCGAAATTGAACGCGCTCAAGGAGCTTATTGACGAGAAAATGCATTCGCCGATCAACAAGGGCAACAAAAAGATATTGGTCTTTTCGGCGTCCGAGGACACGGCTCAATATCTATACGACGCATTGGCGCCGTACATGAAGATCAGATATGGCATTTATTCGGCGATGATCTGCGGAGGGGGAAGGAACAAGACCAACATCGGCGGAAGCACACACTCGGACAGACTTCTTGCAATGTTTTCGCCCAGGTCAAAGCAAATGGAGTTGACGTTGCCGGGCGAACAGGGGACGATCGATCTTTTGATCGGCACGGATTGCATTTCGGAAGGTCAAAACTTGCAAGATTGCGACATTTGCATCAACTATGACATTCATTGGAATCCGGTGCGCATCGTGCAGCGGTTTGGGCGTATCGATCGTATCGGCAGCTCAAACGACAAGATACAATTGGTAAATTTTTGGCCGGACATATCGCTGGACGAATATATCAATCTCAATGCGAGGGTGACGGCGCGTATGGCAATCGTCAATGCGACGGCGACGGCGGACGACAACATCATCGACGACCAAGAGAATGATGTGATAGACTATCGCAAAGAGCAATTGATCAAGTTGCAAGAAGGCACGTTGCAAGAGCTTGAAGACGTGGACGGCAACATTTCGATCACCGATTTGGGGCTCAATGACTTTGTGATGGATCTTGCTGCCTATCGCAAGCAACACGGCGATCCGAAGGGAGTGATCACGGGTTTGCATGCGGTCGTGGCGGCGGACGAGAGCAAAGGCATCGCGCCGGGGGTGATCTTTGTTTTGCGCAACCGCAACGGCAAGGTCAACATCGACAAGCAAAACAGACTGCATCCCTACTATATGGTCTATGTGGACAACAGGGGAGACGTCGTCGACAATCACCTTGAGGTCAAGCCCATATTGGATGTGTTGCGCACGACGTCCAAGGGGGTGAGCGAGCCGTTGACGGCTTTGTGCAACGTGTTCAACAAGGCGACGAAGGATGGGCTCAAAATGGACAGATACAACGAGTTGTTGGATTGCGCCGTTGAGAGCATAGTGTCCAAAGAGGAAGAAAAGGACATGCTCGCTTTGTTCAAACAAGGAAGCAAGGCGTTGAACGCGAGGGCGATAGACGGAGTGGACGACTTTGAATTGATCGCATTTGTGGTGATCGAGGCGGCGGCATGATAGAGTTGAGCAGCAAGACAATTGTAGGCCGCAAGTTGCCTCTGCGCGAATTGATGAAGACGATCAAGGCAGACAAGGCGACAAAAGAGGACGCAAAGAAGGTGGAATCCGTCGTTTTGACAAACGTGTTGTCCAAGGACACGCTCAACGCAAAGAACGCGGGGAATGTCAAAGAGGTCTTTGTCGTTGAGGTCGTGCTCAAAGACGCAAAGGAGTTGCCCAAGCAATTTATGACGGCAATGGACAGGACGATCAACATGCATACGGTGTTTGTGCTGCGGCATGAAGGGAAGAGCATGTTGTGCGCCGCGATCAAAGAGAAAGGAGACAAGGGGATAAAGGTGGGCAAGTATCATTGCAGTGAGTGGAGAGACGACGAAGAGAGGTTGGAATTGCCGCCCGACGCGATCGATGTGGACGGGGCATATGCAGCGATATGGGAATGGATATTGCCATTGAAGAGAAGGCAAGGAGAGAGCGCGGCAGAGTATGTTGCGAGACATGAAAAAGTACAAATGTTGAACACAGACGCCAAAAAACTGCAACGAGCCGTAGACGCCGAAGTGCAACCGAAATTGCGCTTTGAGTACAACGCGCAACTCAAGGCAGTGTTGGCTGAACTTGAGAAGGAGACGAAAGCATGAGCAAAACAAATAAAAGCAGTGAGGCTTCGGTAATAAAAGCAGAGGCTACAGCAAAAGGAAGATATTCGTTTGATGATTGGTTGAACAAACTAGAGCTTCCGCAAATAGCGAAAGCAGTTCAACAAATTGTCATGGATATAGCAAAGGCACTTAAAGAAATAGCTGCCCCGATTGCAGAGTGGTGCAAAGCAAACGGATATAAAAATTTAAACGAAGCAAATCGTACACTCATGGAAAGAATAGGTGAATTGGGATGGTGTCCTTATGCATGTATATCTCTCGACGTTGAGGATGTATTCGGATTGTTTGAGCTTATAAAAAATGAAAAGGAAGATAAAGAAGTGTTTAACGCAGAGGCAGACAAAATAGTCAAGAACACACTCGATGAACAGTGGGTAAGAGAGATAGGAAAATCTTGGGAGAATATTGTCGATAAAAAACCTTACAAACAGCTATTGTCAGAGGCAATCGATAGTTATATTGACGGCAAATATGCAAGCGCTTGCGTGCTTTTATCAACCCTTTTCGGGAGGATAAGCTATATAAAATTCGGGAACGAATACCAAAGAGATACAAATGAGAATGCAAAGGGAAATGTAAGGCTATTAACGCAAAGAACAGCAGGAGAAAACATTTTGGCAACATACTATGAAAATAAAGTTTGTTATGATTGCTCAAGCGAGAAGCAAATAGAAGTCGATTCTCCGGGGAGAAATGAACTAGCGCATGGTTGGTATAGTGCATATCCGTCTCAAAAGAAAGCATTAAATGCAATTTTGGTAATGGATATGATTATCAAAGCAGATAGACCACAAGTAAAGCAAAAGGAGAGCAATTGAAATGGAAAAGATGGACATGATGAGCATGGACAGAGTACAGGAGAACATCGCAAAGATCAAGGTATTGTTCCCGGAATGCGTGACGGAAGTCAAGAGAGACGGCAAGGTGACGCTTGCCGTGGACTTTGACGAGCTCAAACAAGAAATGAGCGGCATGCTTATCGACGAGAGGGAGGAGCGCTATCAAATGACCTGGCCGGACAAGCGCAAGGCAAAGTTGCTCGCCAACACGTCCATCTCGGCAACGTTGCGTCCTTGCAAAGAGGAGAGCGTGGACTTTGACAACACGCAAAATCTTTATATAGAGGGAGACAACCTCGACGTGCTCAAATTGGTGCAAGAGACCTATTTGGGCAAGGTCAAGATGATCTATATCGATCCGCCGTACAACACCGGCAGTGACTTTGTCTATGAAGACGATTTTGCGCAAAGCGCGGAGGAATATGTCGCCAACAGCGGACAATACGATGACCAAGGCAACCGCCTTGTGGAAAACAATGAGACAAATGGCAGGTTTCACACCGATTGGCTGAACATGATCTATCCGCGATTGATGGTGGCAAGGGATTTGTTGACCGATGATGGAGTAATATTTATTTCTTGTGATGACCATGAACAGGCAAACTTAAAAAAGGTTTGTGATGAGGTGTTTGGAGCAAGCAATTTAAGGAACACAATATTAACTCGTCGTAGAATTAAAAGCCTTAATTCGCAGTTTGCTGAAAATGGGCTGTATAGCTTGAATGTTGGTTTTGAGTATGTTCTAGTATATGCAAAATCTCCCACATTTCTAATGAAAGCCTTACGAATGAAAAAGGAAAATGCTTCTTCTAAAGGAAGGTGGGATGTGTTTTGGAGCAATGCTGATAGGCCAACCATGCGGTATGAGATTTTGGGTTTTACACCTGAAACAGGTCAATGGCGCAATTCGGAAGAACGCGCAAAAGCAGCTGTGGCCAACTATCAAAAATACCAACAAGAATACGAGGGGAAAATGTCCCTTGAAGAATATTCCGAAAAAACAGGAATAACTGATTTTATTCGCAGAATCTCTAATGGTACGGGAAAGAATGGTGGTGTGCAGCACTGGGTAGCTCCTTCGGACACAATGCTTCGCACCAGTAATTGGACCGATATTGAGGTTTCCCAAATCGGTAGAGAAATCGATCTTCCGTTTGATAACCCTAAAAGTAAACAGTTAATGATGGAGCTTGTTAAGCTCTGTAATTGTATGCCCGATGATACAATTATGGACTTCTTCTCCGGCTCCGCCACCACTGCCCATGCCGTGATGCAGCTCAATGCCGAAGACGGCGGGCATCGCAAGTTCATTATGGTGCAATTGCCCGAGAAGTGCGACGAAAAGAGCGAGGCATACAAGGCAGGGTACAAAAACATTTGCGAAATCGGCAAAGAGCGCATTCGTCGCGCAGGGAAAAATATCAAGGAAGACAGCCCATTGACCACTCAAGACCTCGACGTTGGCTTCCGCGTGCTTAAACTCGACAGCAGCAATATGAAGGACGTCTACTACAAGGCGGAAGATTATGCGCAAACGATGATAGCAGGGCTCGAGGACAATGTCAAAGAGGACCGAACGCCGCTCGACTTGCTCTTCCAAGTGATGCTCGACTTGGGGCAAGAGCTTTCGGCAAAGATCGAGGAGAAGACCATCGCCGGCAAGACGGTGTGGTGCGTCGAGGGGAACAACATCATTGCGTGCTTTGACAGCGACATCAACGACCAAGTCGTCACCGAGATCGCAAAGCTCAAACCGCTTTATGCCGTGTTCCGCGACAGCAGCTTCGTCTCCGACGCAGCCGCCGCGAATTGCGAGCAAATTTTTGCAAGCATCGCTCCGGCAACGTCGAGGAGAGTGATATGATGAACAACGAGAAGAAAGAAGAACGCATATTTTATAACTGCTGTTGTCCTATTTGTGAAATGTGCGGAGCGACACATGACGCCACATATAAAGACGTTATTCGGTACGATTGTGGGCTTTGCGGAGTATATTACATACCTGTATCAGATCGTGGGGCAGATACGATAAACAAATTTGACAAAGAACAGCTTGCTCAATATCTTTACTATAACAAAGGGAAGAAGAGATTGCTATTCCTCCAAGAGTTAAAAAGCAAAGACACGATGAAGCAGTTTGACGGGTATCAGTTCATCACACCGAAAGATGTCGAAAATTGGTATCCCAAGACGTTTGCACAAAAAGCGGACAAAGTCTTATTGAAGTTGGCAGAAAAGGCAGTCTTTGACGGCGCGTATATAGAAATGACAGATCAAGAAAAGAAGGCGATGTACTTTGCGTGTAGTCCTAAAAAATATGTTGCCGAATTCGGCGAAGTAAGGGGAATACAAGTGAGGTACATGGAAAACTTCCTGCAAAAACAAGAATATATTGTCATTGACAAAAACGGCTGGATACAATTGACTCCAAAAGCGCTTGACAGAGTCTACGAGTTGCAAAAGAACAATGCCGACAACGACAGAGCATTTGTTGCAATACAGTTTGATGTCAGCACGCAAGACTTGCGCGAACGCATCCGCGAAGGCTTGCAAATGGCAGGATATCAGGCGATCATTATGGATGAGAAACATTACAACGGACAAATTGTGCCCGAGATGTTGCATCAAATCAATACATGCAATTTTGTGGTCGCGGAGTTGACTAGTAAAAATCAAAATGTCTATTTCGAAGCAGGGTATGCTACGGGGCAAAACAAAGAAGTGATCTATCTTTGCAATGGGAAAGAACTCGATACAAGTCCGCAATTTGACGTTGCGCAATACAATTTGCTTACCTATAAAGAGATCGATGAGATCCCTCAAAAATTGAAAGCCCGCATTGAGGCGACGATAGGGTGATATATGGAAGGGGAAAAGCCAATCAACAGCCATATTCAGCTGCCGCTTTCGGTGTTACGCGGTTTTTCTACAAAGGAAACGATATACAACGCAAATAATATGCCGGAAAAGCGTGAAGTGATTTACGCAATGGATTTTGATGGAATGATTGTAAAAAAGGACATTAAAGAAGTTAACACCAAAACGGGGTATTACAGCGCGCAAATCGAAGAAAGGCTCTCAGAGATAGAAACAAAGTTCGGCGACATAAAACATAAAATAAGAAAACTTTATAGAGAGGGAGAAAAAGCAAATTTGACATTGAACAATAAAGATGTTGAGACGGTCGCGAAATATTGTACGCTGTGCCTTATCAGGTCGGAAGAGTTGCATAATAGAATCAGAGCGAAACATAAAGTTTTGAATCCTCAAGATTTAGCAATCAAATTTTACTTTGACAGACAACAAGAGCTCGACCAATTGATATCATGCGACAATATTACTTTTGTATATTTACCGCAAGAAGACGCTGCATTATTATTGCCACAATGCGGTTTTGCGAAATTTGTCTGCGATACCGGGGTGTTTGTTTGGGTGCCTATCGCAAGCGATTTGGCTATCGTGTTGACGGACAGAAAAACAATAACAGAGGATGGAGTTTTCCATATTGGGCATATCGAAGACGGACAAGTTGACGCGATAAATATACAAATGATAGAGGCGGAAAAAGCGTGCGGCAAAAAAGTGGTTTACGCAAAGAGAGAGAAAGATTTACTCAGATACAGAAAATACATGATGTCGCACAAGAGGGAAGCATGAAATTCAAATTCAAGATCCACGAATATCAAACCGAGGCGGTCAATGCCGTTGTCGACGTCTTCAAAGGACAGCCGTTCAACGACAGAGTCAAATATACGCGCGATTTGGGCGTGCAGACTACGCCGCAACAGATCTCGATGATCGAAGGCAGCGCGGCAAGCGATGTCGACGAGATAGGTTTCGGCAACGCCGAGATCGTTTTGACGGACGAGCAATTGCTGTCCGCCATAAAAAGCGTCCAAGCGGACAACAACATCAAGCAATCAAAAGAGCGCTCGATGCCGTTCGGGCAGGCGTGCCGTTGCGCTTTGGATATCGAGATGGAGACGGGCACAGGCAAGACCTATGTCTACATCAAGACGATGTTCGAACTCAACAAGCGTTACGGATGGAGCAAATTCATCGTTATCGTGCCGTCTGTCGCTATCCGCGAGGGCGTGTTCAAGTCGTTCAAGATGACAGAAGACCACTTCTTCGAACAATATGGCAAAAAGGCGCGCTACTTTGTCTACAACAGCAAAAACCTCAATGAATTGGACAACTTTTCGTCCGACAAAAAGCTCAATGTCATGATCATCAATTCGCAAGCGTTTGCGTCGTCGATGAAAGAGGGAGCGCGCAATGACGCGTCGCGCATAATCTATAACGAACAAGACAACTTCGCGTCGCGCCGTCCCATCGACGTCATCGCCGCGAATCGCCCCATCATCATCTTGGACGAACCGCAAAAGTTGAGCGGTGACGCGACGACCGAGGGGATCAAGAAGTTCAAACCGCTGTTTTCGCTCAACTATTCCGCCACGCACAAGCAAGCGCACAATCTCGTCTATGTGCTCGACGCATTGGACGCATATCAGAAAAAGCTTGTAAAAAAGATCGAGGTCAAAGGCTTTGAATTGCGCGACCTCAAGGGGACTCAAGGGTTTGTCTATTTTTCCGACATCAAGCTCGATCACGACAAGCCGCCCGAGGCGAGAATAATTTTTGAGGTAAGACATGCGTCGGGGATAAAGCGAGAAGCGCGCACCGTGCGCGTCAACGACGACCTTTACGCATTGTCGGGACGAGGCAAAAATCAGCCCATCAACCAATATAAGGACGGTTATGTCATCAAGCAAATCGACCCCATACGCAACGAGCTTGTCTTCCTCAACGGTATAACGCTCAAGCCGCACGAGGCGATCGGAGATGTCAACGAGGCGGATATGCGCCGCATTCAGATCCGCGAGACCATCCGCTCGCATTTCGAGAAGGAGGAAAAGCTTTTCAATAAGGGGATCAAGTGTTTGTCGCTGTTCTTCATCGACGAAGTCAAACACTATCGCCAATACGACGAGCAAGGCAACGAGCTGCTCGGCGATTTCGGTGTCATGTTCGAAGAGGAGTATAACGCCGTCTTCAACGAATACAACCGCATAGACGAAACGCCCTATATCAAATATCTCAAATCGATCGACGTCAAAGACACGCACAAGGGCTATTTTTCGATCGACAAGGGAAGAGCGGTCAACTCCAAAACAAATCGCAAAGGAGAAAGCGACGACATCTCCGCATACGACCTCATCCTCAAAGACAAGGAAAGATTGCTGTCTTTCGACGAGCCGACGAGGTTCATCTTTTCGCACTCCGCATTGCGCGAGGGTTGGGATAATCCCAACGTCTTCCAAATTTGCACGCTCAAACAGAGCAACGACAACGTCGGCAAACGCCAAGAGGTCGGCAGAGGCATGAGGCTTTGCGTCGACCAAACCGGAAATCGCATGGACTGGACCGTGCTCGGCGCCGCCGTGCAAGACATCAACAAATTGACCGTCATCGCCAGCGACAGCTACAAAGACTTCGTCTCCGCACTGCAATCGGAGATCAAAGAGACGCTCTACGATCGTCCACCCGTCGCAAGCAAAGAGTATTTTGTCGGCAAGATCGTCCGTGCAAGCGACAACACGCCGCACATCCTCGACAAGAACGAGGCGGCAAAGATCGAGCGCTGGCTCATCTACAATCAATATATCGATTTCGACGGCAAACTCACCGACAAGTTCCGCGCCGATCGCGACAACCAAACACTGCAAACACCGCCCGACGAGCTTGCGCAATACGCCGAGTCGATCCACAAGTTGATACAGGGCGTCTATGACGAAAAAGCAATCGATAGTTATGTCAATCCCGGTGACAAGCCAAAGATCGACAACAAGCTCAACGAGGACAACTTCTTCAAAAAAGAGTTCCAAGCCTTGTGGAACCATATCAACCACAAATACGCCTATACCGTAGAGTTCGACAGCGCAGAGTTGATCGAAAAGTCCATTGCGGCGATCAATGCGCAATTGAAAGTCGCGAAAACTACCTATACGCGCACGACCGGTATGCAAAGCGCGGACGGATTGCAATTCGTCGAGGGCGCAAGCCGTACCGAAGACGTCCGTGCCGTCGAGACGTCTACGGCGATCTACGATCTCGTCGGAGAGATCGCAAAACGTACGGACTTAACGCGAAAGACTTCCGCCAAGATTTTGTCCGGCATCGGCGTCGCACAATTTTTGATGTTCAAGAGCAACCCCGAAGAGTTTATGGACAAGGTGGGGAAGTTGATCAACGAACAAAAGGCGACGTTGATCGTCGAAGAGATCAGCTATGACGCCATTGACGGCAAATACGATTCGGATATTTTCACCGCTTCAAAGGTGAACTACGACCCCGTTTGCGTCCTCGATGCAAAGAGACACGTTACCCCATGGGTAATTTGCGACAGTGAAGTCGAGAAAAAATTCGCCGAAAAATTGGAAAAAAGTGAGGATGGAGTGTGCGTGTATGCCAAATTGCCAAAGACCTTCGTCATTCCGACGCCGGTCGGCAACTACACTCCCGATTGGGCGATCTCGTTCGTAGAAGGCTCGGTCAAATATGTCTATTTTGTCGCCGAGACGAAGGGAAGCCTTGAATCGCTTCAACTCAAGAAGATAGAAGCGGCAAAGATCGCGTGTGCAAAGAAGTTGTTTGCAAAGCTCGACGGAGGCAAGGTCAAATACGATGTGGCGGACACATACGAAAGTCTTTTGAACATCGTCAAAGGTTGATCGTAAGTAAAAAGCGCGGAGCCGAACGGCTCCGCGCTTTTTGTGTTCTTTTTTGCAAAAATCGATTACAGGTTGCGCAAAATTGTATCGGTCATCTCGTTGGTGCCGAGGACGGGCAGGCCTGCTTGCGCGAGGTCGGCGGTGCGCGCTCCGTCGTTCAATGCCTTTTCGACCGCTTTGTCGACGGCGTCGGCTTCGGCGGAAAGGTCGAACGCATATTTGAGCATCATCGACGCAGAGAGGATGGTCGCGATGGGGTTGGCAATGTTCTTGCCGGCGATGGTCGGCGCGGAGCCGTGGATGGGCTCGTAGAGTCCGCGCGTCGTGTCGTTGATGCTGGCGGAGGGCAAAATGCCTATGCTGCCGACGCATTGCGACGCGAGGTCGGAGAGGATGTCTCCGAACAAGTTGCCGGTGACGATGACGTCGAATTGGGACGGGTCGCGGACGAGCTGCATCGCCATGTTGTCGACGAGCACGTCTTCGAGCTGGACGTCGGGGTAGTCCTCGTGGATGTCGTGGACGACCTTGCGCCAAATGCCGCTGGTCTTGAGGACGTTGGCTTTGTCGACGCTGGACACCTTGCCGCGGCGCTTTTGGGCGAGCTCGAACGCGGTGCGGCAAATGCGCTCGACCTCGAGTTCGCCGTAGCACATCACGTCGTAGCCTTCACGGCCGTACTTGCCCTCGCGGACGCCTTTTTCGCCGAAGTAGATGCCGCCGATCAACTCGCGCACAACGAGCATGTCGATGTTCTTTGCGTGTTTGAGAGGGCAGACGTCGGCGAGCGCGTCGAACAATTTGGCGGGGCGAAGGTTGGCGTAAAGCCCCATCGCCTTGCGCACGCCGAGCAACGCACGCTCGGGGCGCTTTTCGTACGGCAGAGAGTCGTATTGAGGCCCTCCGACCGCGCCCAACAGCACGCTGTCGCTGTTGAGGCACTTGTCGAGGCTCTCCTTGGGGAGCGGCTCGCCGTATTTGTCGTAGGCGGCGCCGCCGCAAATGCTGTATTCGAAGTTGAACTTGTGCCCGAACTTTGCCCCGACCTCCTCAAGCACGCGGACCGCGCTCGAAGTGACCTCGGGACCTATCCCGTCGCCGGGTATGACGGTGATGTTGTATGTACCCATATCTTACCTCAAATCAAAATTTGCCCGCCTTGATCGCATTGACCAAGCCGCCGCATTCGATGATGTTCTGGATGAACTTGGGGAAGGGCGCCGCCTTGAAGGTCTTGCCCGTCGTCACGTCGGTGATGACGCCGGTGTCGACGTCGACCTTGACGTCGTCGCCCTGTGAGATCGCGTCCGCAGCCTCGGGGCATTCCAAGATGTAAAGCCCGATGTTGAGCGCGTTGCGGTAGAAGATGCGAGCAAACGACTTGGCGATCACGATGGATACGCCGCAGCCCTTGATCGCGATCGGCGCGTGCTCACGCGACGAGCCGCATCCGAAATTCTTGCCCGCGACGATGATGTCGCCCTCTTTGACCTGCTTGTAAAAATCGGGGTCGGTGTATTCCATGCAATGCTTGGCGAGCTCTTTGGGGTCGAAGGTCGACAGATAGGTCGCCGGCACGATGATGTCGGTGTCGATGTCGTCGCCGAATTTGAAAACTTTTCCTTGAAGCATATCAGTCCTCCTTGACGCCTGCCGAGGCGAGTTTGCCTGCGATCGCGCTTGCCATCGCGGTCGCCGGAGAGGCGAGATAGATGTAGCTGTCCTTCGCGCCCATCCTGCCGATGAAGTTGCGGTTGGTCGTCGTCACCGCGACCTCGCCGCTCGCGAGAATGCCCATATGTCCGCCGAGGCAGGGACCGCAAGTCGGCGTGGACACGATCGCGCCGCCCTTGATGAACGTCTCGATGTAGCCCGCTTTGAGCGCCTGCAAATAGATCTTGTTGGTCGCCGGAATGACGATCGTGCGCACGTCGGGGGAAACGTGCTTGCCTTCGAGCACTTCCGCCGCCTGTTTGAGGTCGCTCAATCTGCCGTTGGTGCAGCTGCCGATCACGACTTGATCGATCTTGATCTCCTCTTTGACCTCGTCGACAAACGCGGTGTTGGACGGCAAATGCGGCTTCGCGACGACGGGACGGATCGCCGAAAGATCGATGTCGATCACGCGCTCGTATGCGTCGTCGTCCGCGGCGGCAAAGCGGTCGAACGTCTTGCCGCAGCTCTCGAGAGTGTACTCGTCCGTCTTTTCGTCGACGGGGAAGACGCCGTTCTTTGCGCCGCACTCGATCGCCATGTTGCAGACGGTGAAGCGGTCGTCCATGCTCAGGCTGTCCACGCCCTCGCCGCCGAACTCTATCGACTTGTAGAGCGCGCCGTCTACGCCGATCATGCCGATGATGTACAGTATCAGATCCTTGCCGACGACGCCCTTGCGCAGCTTGCCGTGCAAGTTGAACTTGATCGCGGTCGGCACTTTGAGCCAGATCTTGCCGCTCATCATTATGCCGGCGATGTCGGTGCTGCCCACGCCCGTCGAGAACGCGCCCAGCGCGCCGTAGGTGCAGGTGTGGCTGTCCGCGCCGATGACCACCGTCCAAGGGAGGGCGATGCCCTTTTCGGGCAAGAGCGCGTGCTCGATGCCCATTTCGCCGACGTCATAAAAGTTCTCGACGTTGTTGGCGCGCGCGAAATCGCGCACGATCTTGCATTGCTGCGCCGACTTGATGTCGCGGTTGGGGGTGAAGTGGTCGAGCACGAACGTGACCTTGCACTTGTCGCAAAGCCCGCATCCGCTCTTTTGGAACACGTCGATAGCGACGGGCGCGGTCACGTCGTTGGACAGCGCGACGTCCGCGTTGACCAACACGAGATTGCCCCCGGCAAGCGACGGGTCGCACGGATCGATCCCCAGCTTGCGCGCGAGGATCTGCTGTGTGTAAGTAGCTTTCATATATATCTCCCGAAAATTATTCGTAGCGTTCGCGTTTGCGTTTTTTGGCAATGATGATCACGATCGCGACAGTCAACACCGCGACTATGCACGCGACGACGATCAACGTGATCTGCAACGTCGTCAAGCCGCCCTCGGACAGGTACGCGGTCTTGACATAGCCGCTCATTGCGGTGCCGTCCTCGGTCTCGTAGCCGATCAAAGTCCATTCTTCGTCGACGTTGAGACCCTCTGCCGCCAGCCGCACCACCTCGCCGTCCGTCAAAGTGTCGATGACGAGTTCGTCGCGCTCTTCGGGCAGAGAATAGACGTTCACCGTCTCGCCCAGCTTGTCCGCGTTGACGATCGCGTCGACGCCGAAAGAGGGCAGTTCGTACGGCCCGTACGGACCGAGATCTTCCTCGGTGGTATAGCCGTCGACGACCGTTCCGTCCGCGGTCATCAAGCTCACTTTGACCCAATTCCACCCCTCGGCGGATCTGCCTATGTCGCCCGACACGACCAGCGCGTCCTTGGGACCCACCGTCGCGACCACCGCCGCGCCGTCGAACGGGTATTGCAACACCCTCAAACCTCCGTGAGTGGAGGCGGCATAGGTGCCGTGCTTCCAGCCCTCGCCGCGTTCGAGCAAGGTCAGCGCCGACTTGCGGACGTAGCACATCTCGCCGTCCGCGTCCGCCGACGTGCGGATGTAGTAATAGCCTTCTGCCGAGCCGTCTTCGGCAGGCGCTTCGGCGAGCACCAGCACATTGTCGCCCTCGCCGAGAGATGCGACGGGTTTGAGATTCTTGGGCGAGAAGTAGCCCTGCGTCGCAGCGGAAGCCTTGCCGACCGTCATGATCGGATATTCGGACGGAGCGACGTAGACGACATTGTCGAACACGCTGTAATATTTGAGTCCATCGCCGTCGATCGAGTATTGAACGACCGAGTTTTCGGCGCGGTTTTGAACGAGCAGATAGGAAGTGCCGCCCTCGGAATAGGGGCGGATGTCGCCGTCCGCGACCACATCGGAGATCTTGACGACTGCCGTGCCGTCGACGCGGTAGATGCCGTCCGCCGCGGAGGCATAGATCGCGCCGTCAAGCGCTGCGACAGAGAGCCAGGTTCTGTCGGCGGCGATTTGCGTACTTGCGGCGAGATGACTGCCGTTGAAGAGATAGAGCGCAGTCGCCGTGACGAAGTAGAGTTGTTTGTCCGAAAGCGCGGCAACGTCATCGATCGCGCCGACCGAAGTCAAAGTAGTCATCGCGGACGAAGACGAGCCGTCAAGAGCGAGCAACGCAAAATTGACGGCAAAAGCACCCCCTTCGAGCGCGAATCCGCCGGCGGAGACACAGAGCGTGGATCCAAATACGGACAGGGAGTCAAAATCATTGTAAAATTCCGAGAATTGCGAAGCGGATATCCCCAACGCGTCAAACGCGTCCTCTTTCGCACCTATGCCGTTTGTCACATAGTCAAACGCCGAGATCGTCTTCGTGCCGTTCATATCGGACAAGAGGAAAATTCTGTTAGAGGTCATCGCAACGCTCAAAGCCGTGCCCACAAACGCCTCGGGACGAGAGTAGGAACCGCTCAACGTCGAAAGGTGCAGAACCCCGTCCTTGGTCGTGTAGGCGACATGCCCGTCGTATGCGGCGTAAAGGCTCGTCTCGTCGGGCGCGATCTTGATCTCCGCGTTCGTCTCCGCGGCAGCGGTCGGCGCGGCGCAAAAAATCGACGCTGCCGCCGTCGCAAGCACGACGGCGACCGCGATCGCGAAAATTCCGAAATGCGTTTTTCTTGCCATAGGTCATATTATATCACACGCTCGCGCGATGTTCAAGCGTTTTGAGCCGTGGCGCTCCCTCGCGCCGTCGTCAAAAAGAAAGCGCCGAAAATGCCGCGCGCCCTTGAAATGGCGGCAAAGTTATGATATAATCAAAATATCACATACGGAGGAAGATTATGGAGATCGTCATCATCGGCGCGGGCGTGATCGGCTGCGCCGTCGCAAGAGAGCTCCGTCGTTACGACGTCAAGGTCACCGTACTCGAAAAAGAGAACGACGTGGCGTGCGGAACGAGCAAAGCCAATTCGGGCGTCGTCCATGCCGGATTCGACGCCAAACCCGGTTCGCTCAAAGCCAAATACAACGTCGCCGGCAACGCGATGTTCGACGCGCTCGCCAAGGAGCTGGGCTTTGCGTTCAAGCGCAACGGCGCATACGTTTTGTGCTTTGACAAGGCGGACGAGCCGGTGCTTCAAAAGCTGCTCGAACAGGGCGTCGAAAACGGCGTAAAACAGCTCGAGATCCACACGGGCACGCAAATTCGCGAAAAGGAAAAGTATGTTTCGCAAGAGGTCACGGCAGGGCTGTGGGCGCCGACCTCGGGCATCGTCAGTCCTTACGGAATGACGATCGCGTATGCCGAAAACGCCTGCGTCAACGGCGCGCAATTTTTGTTTGAAAAGACGGTGTGCGGCGTGCGCCGCGAGGGCGACAAGACCATCGTCGATTGCACGGACGGCACCGCCTATTCGGCGGATCTCGTCGTCAATTGCGCCGGCGTTCACGGCGACGACGTCAACAATTTCATCAATCCCGAAAAACTCAAGATCGTCGCTCGAAAGGGCGAATATATGCTGCTCGACAAGGCGGCGAGCTTCGTCGCAGAGGCGACGCTGTTCCAATTGCCGACCAAGATGGGCAAGGGCATCCTCGTCGTGCCGACCGCCGCGGGCAACGTCATGCTCGGTCCGACCGCGGTAGACGTTGACGACAAAGACTGCACCGATACCACCGCCGAGGGCTTGCAAGAGGCGTACGAAAAGGCGTGCAAGACGGTGCCGTCGCTGTCAAAGCGGTCGGTGATCACTCAATTCACCGGGCTTCGCGCGCACTTGACGACGGGCGACTTCGAGATCGGCTTTGCGCCGTGCGAGGGCTTCTACAATGTCGTCGGCATCGAAAGTCCGGGTTTGACCGCATCGCCGGCGATCGCGGTTGCGGTCGCGGAAGAGATCGCAGGGGCGTACAAATTGAAAAAGCGCGACGACTTTGTCGCAAAGAGGCAGGCGCCGCCGTCGTTTGCCAAGATGTCGGACGACGAGCGCGCGTCTTTGATCGCGAAGGATCCGCGTTACGGCAAGATCGTCTGCCGCTGCGAGACGGTGACCGAGGGCGAGATCGTCGACGCGATCGAAAGGCCGCTCGGCGCGAGAGATATGGACGGCATCAAGCGGCGCACGCGCGCCGGTATGGGCAGATGCCAAGGCGGATTCTGTTCGCCGCGAGTGATGGAGATCTTGGCTGAAAAGCTGGGATGCGACATCGCCGAAGTCACCAAGAACGGCAAAGGGTCCGAGATCGTGACCGGGAGGGTGGAGTGATGATAAAGGATAAGAATTTGGTGATCATAGGCGGCGGTCCCGCGGGGCTTGCCGCGGCAAAGGCGGCTTACGACGCGGGTGAGCGCGACATCCTCGTGCTCGAGCGCGAAGACCGTCTCGGCGGCATCCTCAATCAATGCATACACAACGGGTTCGGTCTGCACACGTTCAAAGAGGAGCTGACCGGCCCCGAATACGCGGCGCGCTATGAACGCGAAGTCGCAAAGAGAGGCATCGAGTGCAAGACGGGCACGACCGTGCTCTCGATCGCGGACAAAGTCGTCGCCTGCGTGAGCGCGGAGGACGGTCTTGTCAAATACCGCGCAAAGGCGATAATCTTGGCGTGCGGCTGCCGCGAAAGGCCGAGAGGCGCAATCAACATCGCCGGCTGCCGCGCGTCGGGCGTGTTTTCGGCAGGCACGGCGCAGAAGCTGATCAACATCGACGGGCTCATGCCCGGCAAAGAGGTCGTCATTTTGGGCAGCGGAGACATCGGGCTGATCATGGCGCGAAGGATGACGTTCCAGGGCGCGAAGGTCAAGGCTGTCGTCGAGCTGATGCCCTATTCTTCGGGGCTTAACCGCAACATCGTGCAATGTTTGCAGGACTTTGACATCCCCCTCTATTTTTCGCATACGGTCGTCGCGATCAACGGCAAAAAGAGGGTGACCTCGGTCGTAGTCGCCGCCGTCGACGAAAAATTGCAGCCTATCCCCGGGACCGAATGGGAGATCCCGTGCGACACGTTGCTGCTAAGCGTAGGGCTGCTGCCCGAAAACGAGATCGCAAAGACCGCCGAAGTCAAGCTCAGCCCGATCACGTCGGGTGCGGTCGTCGACGATACGCTGATGACTTCGCGAGAGGGCGTGTTCGCGTGCGGCAACGTGCTGCACGTCCACGATCTCGTCGACTTCGTCAGCGAGGAGAGCGAAAAAGCGGGCGCATGCGCGGCGAAATATATCGCCGAAGGCGCGGGCGCGTCCGAATATGTCGACATCGGCGCGGACGGAGGCGTGCGCTATGCGGTGCCGCAGCGGGTGCGGCGCGGAGCCGACGGGGCGCTCGGCTTCAAAATGCGCGTGGGCAAAGTCGCCAAAAACGTGAAGATAACGTTGTTCTGCGACGGCAAAGAGGTCGCCGCAAAGCGCAAACAGATCGTCACGCCCGGTGAAATGGAGACGTTGAATTTGAACGCCGCGCAGGCGGACGTCTTGCGCGGAGCGAAAGAGGCGGTCATCCGCTTGACGGAGGTGTGAGATGAAGGAAATGATCTGCATTTGTTGCCCGATGGGTTGCAGGCTCAAAGTATATGACGAGGAGAGCCCGATCAGGGTCGAAGGCAACACCTGCCCGCGCGGCGCAAAGTACGGCGCGGAAGAGGCGGTGTGCCCCAAGCGCGTCGTCACCTCGGTGGTGAGAGTGAAGGGCGGCGAGATCGCGATGGTCAGCGTCAAGACGAGCGACGTCATCCCCAAGAGCATGATCTTTGACGCGCTCGCTTTGATCAAGGGCAAGACGGTCGACGCGCCGGTCGGTGAAGGAGATGTCATCGTCAAAGATATTTTTGGCACCGGTGTCGATTTTGTCGCCACTAAGGCGGTGGGGAAGAGCGTATGAAAAGGTATGTGATAGCGATCGATCAGGGGACGACCAGCAGCCGCGCGATAGCGTTCGACGAGGGCGGAAACATCGCCGCCAAGGCGCAGCGCGAGTTCCCGCAGATCTATCCCGAGGCGGGGTGGGTCGAACACGACCCCGAGGACATCTACCGCACCTGTCTCGATTCGCTCAAAGAAGTCTTGGCAGCCGTCGGAGCGGAAGCGGTCGCCGCGATAGGGATAACCAATCAGCGCGAGACGACGATCGTATGGGATCGAAAGACGGGCAAAGCCGTCTATAATGCCATCGTATGGCAATGCCGTCGCACCGCCGACTATTGCGACTCACTCAAAGAGACGGGCGTGGACGCGATCGTCTATGACAAGACGGGGCTTCCCGTCGATCCCTATTTCAGCGCGACCAAGATCAAGTGGATCTTGGACGGCGTCAAGGGCGCAAGAGAGAAGGCGGAGCGCGGCGAATTGCTGTTCGGCACCGTGGACACCTACCTGATGTGGAGGCTGTCGGGCGGAAGCATACATGCGACGGACTATACCAACGCCAGCCGCACGATGCTGTTTGACATAGGCGCGCTGCGCTGGGACGACGAGCTGTGCGAACTGTTCGGCGTGCCGCAAAGCATGTTGCCGAAAGTGTGCGCGTCGGGGCATCTTTTCGGGTACACGGACGAGAGCGAGGTCGGCGCGAAGATCGCGATCTCGGCGGTCGCAGGCGATCAGCAGGCGGCGCTGTTCGGGCAGCTTTGCACCGAAAAGGGCGACATCAAAAACACCTACGGTACGGGCTGCTTTACGTTGATGAACACCGGCACCGAGCGCATGCGCTCAAAGCGCGGCTTGATCACGACGCTCGCCGCAGTCGGCGACGGGCAAAAGCCGCAATACGTTCTCGAGGGCAGCGTGTTTGTAGGCGGAGCGGTGATACAATGGCTTCGCGACGAGCTCAAGATGATCGAGACGTCCGCGGAGACCGAGCAGATCGCGCTCAGCGTTCCCGACACGGGCGGGGTCTATATCGTCCCTGCGTTCACCGGGCTCGGTGCGCCGCATTGGGACGCGCACGCGCGCGGCATTGTCTGCGGCATTACGCGCGGCACGGGCAGGGCGCACTTTGTCAGAGCGGCGCTCGAATCGATCGCCTATCAGGTGGTCGACGTCATGCACGCGATGGAGAGCGACGCCGGATACGACATCAAATGTCTCGCGGTCGACGGCGGAGCGTGCGCCAACAACTTCTTGATGCAGTTCCAGGCGGACGTGCTCGGCTGCAAGGTGGAGCGTCCGGCGGTCACCGAGAGCACGGCGCTCGGCGCGGCGTATCTTGCCGGACTCACCGCGGGGGTATGGACGGACGCGGACGCGCTCAAAAAGGCGCGGACGATAGATCGCACGTTCACGCCGTCCATGCCGGCGAAGCGCCGAAAGGAACTTTTGGTCGGCTGGGCGCAGAGCATAGGCAGGGCGAGATACAGATGATTTTCGTGCCCGTGTGCGTAGAACGTGGTTTTTGATCGCGGCGCGGGCGCGGGGAAGTCAAAGAAAACGCAGGCATCGGGCGGAGAGAGGCCGGGAGTCGCTCTCCGCTTTGCTTGAAAGACAGCGAAAGAGGACAAGGCAAAAAGGGCGCGAAAACGCGGCAAACGCCGGTCGAAGAGGGCGGATATCGCGCGCATTGCGCGCATTAGGCGGTAAAAAATTGCGTTTTGAGTGTAAAAACGCTTTATTTTTAACAAAAAATGTAATACAATATATCGACAAGAGGTGCGCGCGTGAACTTATTCGGTTTGACAAGTGTGGATATGACGGATTACGTCGAGCATATCGGTTGGTACAGCATCATCGACCTGGCGGTGTTGTGCGGTGTGTTCGCGCTCATTTTCGTCTTTTTCAAAAAGCGCAACAGCATCAAGTTGGCGATCTTCACCGTCACATACATTTTGCTGTACATCCTCGTCACGTTTGCCGGCGTCTATGCGGAGAAGTGGCTGGGCGAGAGCGGCATTGGGTTCATGTTCATCACGAAGCGGGTCATGGACATCGGCGCGATCTTCCTGATCGCGGCGTTCGCGGTCGTCTATCAATCCGACCTCAAAGTCATTTTCAGCAAACTTTCGCGGACTAGCGAAAAGAGCGGCCGTTACGAATACGAGACCTCGGACGAGGATCTCACCAACAGCGCGACTCAGATCGTCAAGGCGTGCCAAAACATGGCGAAGAACGACGTCGGCGCATTGATCATCATCGTGCGCACCGAGGTGCCGTCGCACATTCTCGACACCGGCACGCGGTTGGAGGCGGTGGTCACGTCGGGGCTTTTGGAGAGCATATTCAGCACAAAGGGTCCGCTGCATGACGGTGCGGTCGTCATCAAGGGCGAGAGGGTGTTGTCGGCGGGGTGTTTTTTGCCGCTGTCGCAAGAGGTGGACATTGCCAAAGAGCTGGGCACGCGTCACCGCGCGGCGATCGGCATCACCGAAGAGAGCGACGTGCTCGCGATCGTCGTCAGCGAGGAGACGGGCATCATCAGCACCGTCGACCACGGCAAGATCAAGAGATACATGACGCCCGAAAAGTTGTTTGAACAGATCAAGCAGGCATACGGCGTGACCGCGGTGCCGCGCATCGACAAAAAGGAGAGAAAGAAGTTCTTGTGATACTTTCGACGGCGGAGTTTTTGTTGCCCCGCAAGGGCGTCGACATGTCCAAATGGGCGGCGATCGCCTGTGACCAATTCACGTCCGACAGGGCGTATTGGGACAAGCTGGACGCATATGTCGGCGACGCGCCGAGCACGCTCAGACTCATTTTGCCCGAGGTCTATCTCGGAGACGGAGACGGCGAAAAGCGCGCGGCGGACATCTATGCGGCGATGGAGCGCTATTGTGCGGACGGCACGCTCGAGGGCAAGAGGGGCTTTGTCGTCGTCGACCGCAGACAGAACGACGGCAGGCACCGTCTCGGAGCGGTCGCGGTCGTCGATCTTGAAGAATACGAATACACTCCGCGCAACAACGCGCGCATAAAGGCGACCGAAAAGACGGTCGAAGAGAGATTGCCGGCAAGGGTAAAATTGCGCGAAAAGGCGCTGCTCGAGGCGTCTCACATCATGCTGCTTGCCGAGAACGTGCGCCCGCTTTTGGAGGCGCTGCTCAAAGAGGGCGAAGAGGTCTATGACTTCGAACTGAACATGAACGGCGGACACTTGACGGGAAGGCTGATCGACGACGAGTCCAAACTCGCCGCGATCGAGGCGGCGGCGCTCAAAGCGCATCAAAGCCTCGCGTTTGTCGTCGGGGACGGCAACCATTCGTTGGCGGCGGCGAAGCTGGTGTGGGCGCAGGTCAAAGCGACCATTCCCCAAAGCGAGTGGGCGAGCTGCCCGGCGAGGTATGCGATGTGCGAGATCGTCGACATCGCCGATCCGTCGCTCGATTTCGAGCCGATACACAGGCTCGTCAAGGGCGGCGGCGAAGAGTTGGTCGCCTATCTTGCGGACAAGCTGTGCGGTTCGGCGAGAGCCAAGGCGGTGTACGGCGGCAAGGAGACTGAGCTGTCCGTGCCCGAAAACAGCGCGGACGCGATCGCGGACATCCAAAACGCGCTCGACGAGTACGCAAAGACGACGCCCATCGTCATAGACTACGTCCACGGCGACGCGAGCGTGCTCGAGGCGGCAGAGCGCGAGGGCGCCCTTGCGATTTTGATGCCGTGCATAGCTAAGGACGGACTGTTCGATTATACGGTCAGGCGCGGGGTGTTGCCGCGCAAGTCGTTCAGCATGGGCAACGCGGAAGACAAGAGATATTACTGCGAGGCACGCAAGATCAAGTGAGCCTTACAATAAATTTTTAGGAGAGAAAAATGGCACAAAAGGTAGTCAAGTTCGGCGGAACGTCGATGGCGGACGCGGCGGCGATCGAAAAGGTCGCCAAGATCGTCGCATCCGATCCCGAACGCAACTATGTGGTCGTGTCCGCTCCGGGCAAGAGATCCTCGGGCGACACCAAGGTCACGGACATGCTTTACGCATGCTATCACGACCTCGAGATCAACGGCGAGTGCACCGCCACGTTCGCGAAGATCAGGCAAAGATATGTCGAGATCGTCAAGGATCTCGGGCTTGATTTCGACATCGAGCCCATTCTCGACGAGGTCGAAAAGAAGATGACCGCGGCATACTCGGTCGACTATTGCGCGAGCAGAGGCGAATATCTCAGCGCGATCGTGCTTGCCAAAAAGCTCGGCTGCGAGTTTGTCGACGCCTCCGAGATCGTCGTCTTTGACGACAACGGCGTGTTCAAACCCGAAGAGACCAACGAGAGGGCGGCGAAGCGCCTTTCGCGTACGCCCAAGGCGGTCATTCCGGGCTTTTACGGCGCGGACGCGTCGGGCAGCATACACACTTTCAGCAGGGGCGGTTCGGACATCACCGGTTCCATCGTCGCGCGCGCGGTTGACGCGTCGGTATATGAGAATTGGACGGACGTCGACGGCTTTATGTCCGCCGATCCGCGCATTGTGGAAAGTCCGCGCATCATCGACAAGATCTCGTACAAGGAGCTGCGCGAGCTTGCCTACATGGGCGCAAACGTGCTGCACCCCGAGGCGATCTTCCCCGTCAGAGAGAAGAACATCCCCATCAACATCCGCAACACCTTCAACCCGTCCGCTCCCGGCACGATGATCGTCGCCGAGGTCGAGGACAACGACAAGCAGGATTCCTACATCACCGGCGTTGCAGGCAAGAAGGGATACAGCATCATCTTCATCGAAAAGGAGCTGATGAATTCCGAGCTCGGCTTTGCGCGCCGCGTGCTCAGCGTGCTCGAATACTACAACGTGCTGTTCGAACATATGCCCAGCGGCATAGGCACACTCAGCGTCGTCGTCGCGGACAGTGAACTTGCCGGCAAAGAGGATGTGGTGCTCGAACGCATCCGCAACATCGTCAAACCGGACACGATCGACATCAAGTCGGGCATCTCGCTGATCTCGACGGTCGGACACGGCATTTCGTTCAAGCCGGGCTCGGCGGCGAAACTCTGCGCCGCTCTCGCCGCCGAAAAGATCAACATCCGCATGATCGATCAGGGCTCGAGCGAGCTCAACATCATCGTCGCGGTCGCGACGCAGGACTACGAGAGGGCGATCAACGCGATCTATCACGCATTCGTCTGAGAAAAGAGTCACCGCGCCGCCTCCGAAACGTAATGCTTCGGAGGCGGTTTTTGTCTGTACAAAAGCCGCCGCGCAAAAGCACGGCGGCATATTCGTAAAGTTCGTCGATCAATACATATATTCCACGCCGTCGCTGTCGACCTTGGGACATTGCGAGATCTTGGTCTGATACTTGTCCGTGTCGCCGACGTTGCGTTTGACGGAGATGGAGCTGCAACGCGCGGCGGCGATCGCCGAGCGTTCGCATTCCATCCAAGTGTTGCCATAGATGTCCACGCTGCCGAGCGCCGCTTTGCCCGAACAGGAGGGGAGCAATTCGACCGCGGTGTCAAGGCATTGTTCGAACCTGTTCGCCTCGATCTCGACGCGCTTGGGAAGCCCGGCGTTGCCGTTGCGTCCGCTCATGCAGACGACTGACTTGCCGACTATGTTCTTGAAAGTGCAATAGTCCGCGCGGACAAAGCCGGACGTGGAGAATGCAAGACCGTTGTCCGGCGAGCCGTACAGCGTCGCGCGGCGGAAGAACACGTCCGCGGTGTGCAGGCTCGCATTCTCGACGCGCATGGACGCGGCGTTTTGAGGCAGAGCCTCTTCAAACGTCACGGTGCGGCTGTCGCGGTCGTATCCCGATACGGTCAGCGTTGCGACCGGTGCGAGAGTGCCGTCGGACAGTATCGCCTTGTCGCCCTTTTCGAACGGAGCAAGCGCGGTCGCGTCGGAAGATCGCAACGTCAGCGAACTGCCCGAAGCGGAAGCGACGTCATAGAGCGCGCCTTTGACCGACACGGTGTCGGCGAGGGTCGCGGCGAGCAGACAGTCCGAGATATAGAGCGATCCGTTGCACTCGACCGCCTCGAAAGCGCTGCCCAAAGTCGCGACGCTGCGTCCCGTCTGCGCGCGCAGGGTCACGTCCTGAACGGTGACGTTTTCGCACATGTCCGCCTTGATCGCGCTGCCGTGGCAGTAGCGAATCGTGACGTTGCGGATGGTGATGTCCTTGCAATTGATCAGCAAAATGCCGGGGCAAGTCTTGTCGGCGTCGAAACGGATGTAGACGCAATCCTTTTTGACGGGCGAAGTGAAGCCCGAAAAGGACAGCTTCGCCGTTGCCGAGCCGCCCGAAGAGGAGAACTTTGACGCGCCTTTGAGCTTTGTCAGCGGATCGGAGCTTTCGCGGCGGATCTTGTCCGCGCTCAGGTCGCGGCAATAGACCGCCGGCTTTGCCATCGGCGCGATCAGTTCGTGCTCGCCGCTCTTTACGGACAGAGGCGAACCTTCCGACACCGCGTATTCGCCGCCGAAGCGCACGTCCGCACTGCCGCCGAAGCCGCTGTTCGTCACCGTAAATTCGAGATATTCGGGATGGATGGTCTCGAGGTTGAAATTGGTGAGCAGCACGCGTTCGCACCCTTCGAGGACGAAATAGTATCCTCTGCCGTCAAGGCGCAGCGTCGCGCCCGCGCCGTCGATCGTCGCGTTGCGCAAGCCGCGGAAGCGGACTGCGGCGCGGTTGCCGTCGGTTGGTTTGAAGTCGAGCTGCGGCACCGCCGACACATAGGCGTTGTTTGAAGTCGCCCTTGTCAATTGTTCCAGATTTTTGAAAGAATAGAGTATCATATCAAAATTGTACCATAAGCACGCGCGGCTGTCAATCGCGGCGCGCAAATGCTCAAAGATGTCTGATCCCGAATCCGCGTTCAGAGGTGTCTTGCGGCAGCATTTGCACCTGGCGGCGCTTACAGTCGAAAATACGCTCGGCGTCGTCCCAGCCTTTGCACTTTTTGACGGTGATAAGCGAAAACATATCCGCAAAAACGTTGATGTTGGACGAAGAGGGCAGCAGCGTCTTGTTGACGGGACCGAGCAGCCACGAGTCTATGAAAAAGCACTTTGCGCGATATTCGGGGAAGTGGCGGACGAAGAATCCGCGCGCCGCGTCGAAGGACGCTTCGCAGGCGGCAGGGTCGAGTTTTTCACCCTGCGGAACGTGCACGTTGAGGATATTTTCGCCCAAAGCGTGCGGCGGCGACATCTTGCGAAGCCGCGAAATCGCGCCGAGAGGGCAATAAAGTTTGAAGAATTGGAATTGAAGCCTGCCTATGCGGAAGAGGCGCAGCGTCAGGTGGTGCGACACCCACGGATAGTTGGCAAGCCCTACGATGCCGTCCCGAACGCGGCAATTGCGCGTCCATATCCCTATGTCCGACATAGTCGCGGCAAAGACGTCGTCGCCGATGCCGAGTTCGCGGTAGCGCTCGTGTGAACAGGTCGTCGCCGCGAGCACGCACGCAAGGCGCACGATCGGCGGTTTGCGCAAGAGCCGGGGACAGAACTTGCGCGCGCAACGCGGCGCGTATTTTTCGCAAAACGCGCGTTCGCGCTCAAACGCGTCCGCGGCGAGAGCTGCCGTCTCGTCGTCTATGCCGCAGAGCGCGGCGGCGGTGAGGATGTCTTTGCGGTCCATAGGGCGTTGTTCAAAGGCAGGCATGTGCGGCGTTCATTGCCCGTAGCCGCCGTCTATGCCCAAGCATTGACCGGTGACGTAGGTCGCGCGGTCGGAGAGCCAAAAGATCGCGTCCGCGACCTCGTCGGCGGTGCCGAATCTGCCAAGAGGGATATCTTCGGTGATGGCGGCGCGTTCACGCTCGTCAAAGCGCGCGTTCATCGCGGTGTCTATGACGCCCGGGGCGACGCAATTGACGCGAACGCCGCTCGGAGCAAGCTCCTTTGCCATCGCCTTGGTGAAAGCTATCAAGCCGCCCTTTGCCGCCGAATAGACGCTCTCGCACGACGCGCCGACGACGCCCCATACCGAAGAGACGTTGACGATCGCGCCGCCGTTGTCGACAAGGTGCGGCTGGGCGTATTTTGTCATGTAGATCGCGCCCTTGAGGTCGGCGTCGATCAAAGATGAGATCTCGTCGTCCGTCATGTCCACGAGGGGAGAGATCGACGACAGCCCGGCATTGTTGACGAGGATGCACGGCGCGCCCAATGTGCGCACGCACTCATCGACAACGCGTCGGCACTGCTGGGAGTCGGAGACGTCCGCCTTGATCGCGGACGCAAAGCAGCCGTTGCTTGCGAGCTTGTCGATCAGCACCCGTGCGGAAGAGTCGTCTTGGCGATAGACCGCGCAGATCGCGTAGTCCGCGCTTGCGAATTTGAAGGCGGCAGCCGCGCCTATTCCGCGCGTCGCGCCGGTAATGATGACTGTTTTCATGATTATATTATACAATTTGCTTTGCGGCAATGCAAGCTATGTAGTATTATATCCGTATGGATAGGATTTTCGAAGAGTTGAACGAGGGTTTGCGCGCCGCGCTCGCGGACGCGGACATCGAGACGGCGACCGCGATACAGCGCGAGGCGATGCCCAAGATATTCGAAGGCAAAGACGTGATCGCTCTCGCGCCGACAGGCTCGGGCAAGACGCTCGCGTATGCGCTGCCGATTTTGCAGGGTATCGATCCGGACGGCGGAATACAGGCGCTGGTGTTGTGCCCGACGCGCGAACTCGCGATGCAGATAGGCGCGGTGTTCCGCTCCATGCTTTCGCGCATCGAAGGGGTGAGGACGGCGGTGATCTACGGCGGCGAAAACTTTGAGCGGCAGCTCTATTCGCTGCGCAAAAAGCCGCATATCGTCGTCGGCACGGTCGGCAGAGTGCTCGATCATCTCGACCGAAAGACGATGAGGATCAAGAACCTGCGCACACTCGTGCTCGACGAAGGAGACGTGATGCTCAAGATGGGCTTCATCGAGGACGTGCGCAAGATAGTCGCCGCGATCGGAAAGGGCAGGCAAAATTTGCTCTTTTCGGCGACGATGCCGGGCGAGATCGCGGCGCTTTGCCGCGAGATGATGAACGACCCCGTAACCGTCGGAGTCGCCGCACACGAGGACAAGCCGGACGTGAGGCAGTATTACGTCGTCGTCGGGGACAGCCGCCGCGTGGGATGTCTGCTCAAATTGGTCAAAACAAAGAGATACGGCAGATATATAGTGTTCTGCAACACGCGCTTCCGTGCCGAGAGGGTGCACCGCGCGCTGACCGCCTCGGGCGTCAAGGCGGAGCTGCTCCACGGCGAGATGGACCAAAGGGACAGGACGCACGCGATGGCGCGCTTCCGCAGCGGCGAAACGCCGTGTTTGGTCGGTACCGACGTCGCGGCGCGCGGCATCGACATACCCGATCTGCAAGCGGTGTTCAACCTCGATCCGCCCGGAGAGGCGGATGCGTATGTGCACAGGATAGGCAGGACGGCGCGCGCGTCGAGAAGGGGCGAGGCGTACACGTTCGTCGCGCCCGAGCAGACGGTGCTGATCGGAGATTATGCGCGCAAGACGGGCACGGTGCCCGAACTGCTCGAAATCGATTTGAGCGATTGCAAGACTTATACATTGCCGTCGGACGCGTCCGACAAACACAATGTCCGCACGCGTGCCAAGGCGTCGGCGGCGGGGGAGAGATTCTTCCTCAACATCGGCAAAAAACACGTCCCCGACAAGGCGACGCTCGCGAAGTTGGTGTCCACGGTCGCGGACATCCCCCTGCACAAGATCACCGACGTCAAGCTGCGCGACACATATTCGTTCGTGCAGGTCACGCAGGACGTCAAGCACAAAGTGAGCGCGGTTGGCGGCTTTGACCTCGGCGGCAAAAAGATCGGAGTGCAGGTCGCGGACAGCGGCAAGGAGTTTTCGCAAAAGCCTGACAAAAAGCCGCCCTTCCGCAAACGGGACGATGCCAAAGAGGGCAAGCGGCAGCAAAGAGGGGGCGCAAAGGGAAAGAAGAAAAGATAGGACCGCGCGAGTGCGCGTACACGCGAGAGCCGCGCAAAAAAGCGCGGCTCTTGCATATTTGCCGGCAATTACGTCAATACTCGACGCGTGAGAGAGATCAGGCATTGTATGGAAGCTTGCCGCGCGCGGATCGCAATGTTGAGCGGCAGAGAGTTGATCGTCGTTGTCAATCGCGGACGCAACAAGGTGGAAAAGTTCCGCGGTAAGATCCGTGACATGTACGACGCCGTCTTCACCGTCGAGGGAGAGGGCGGCGTCAGCTGTTTTTCGTACAGCGACGTTTTGACCAAGAACGTAAAATTTCTGGACGGCACCGTCCGGTAAAACGCGCAAAAAAAAGCACCGCCCTTTCGGACGGTGCGGTTTTTGCTGTCTGCCGCGGGGCTTACGCCTCTCTGCCGTAGACCAACTCGTGGTTGATGTTGGGGTTGTCCGCCATCGTCGCGGTCGGATTGAGCCAAGTGGTCTTGTCCGTGAAGCTGACGTCGGACGGCGCGACCGTGTAGAGATCGCAAGACTTGAGGAAAATATCGATGACCCAACCAAGATTCTTGGGGAGCGGGAACTTGTCGGTATACAGTTTGTTGTCCGCCATGCCGTTGATCACGGAGGAGTTGCCGAGCTCGCCGCCGCTTGCCAGACGGATGATGCAGACATTGAGATATTGATGCGCATAATCTTCGGCTTCGGTGCCGGCGGGCATTGCGAAGAACTTGTCGTAATCGTCTTTCGTGATGTTGTCCTGGATCGCGCCATTGACTATGCCTGCCACTTTGGAAGGATCGTTGCCGGGCATCAGCTTGGTGGTCTCGCGGTTTTTCCAAACATAGAAGTCGACGAAGCCATTGAGGTTGACGGTGCAGTAGTCCTGAGCGGTCGCATTCTTCTCGACCGTACCCCAAAGGATGATGCCGGAGACGACGGAGTTGGCGAGAACGCAGTTCTCGACGTTGATGGTCGCGCCCTTGGAGCCCGCAGCGGTCTCGGCGGCGACAAGCGCGTCCGCGCCGTTCCTGACGACGCTGCCCTTGAGGTTGACCTCGGAGGATCTGACGGAGATCAGCTTCTGCGAGTTCTCGACCAAGCAGTGGGTGATGTTGAATACGGGGGTGACGTCGTTGCTGCCCATACCGGCGAAGAACGCGCCGCCGCCTTCGAACTGGGACAGGTCGACGGACCCGTCTTCACCCTGTACGGGGACGGAACCGCGCATATAGACGTCGGTCACGTTGAGGGTCTTGGAGCACCATTCGACGGAGAACACGGGTGCGCCGGCGGTGGTGAGAGCGGAGGTGTCCCACATCAACACGTTGCCGTAAAGGTTGAGGGTGTTGGGGCTGGGATCCTCGTTCGCATAGTCGGGGGAGTCGGTCGGGACGAACTTGAAGTTCTTGCCGGCGACAGCGGTCAATTCCGCCTGCACGCAGACGTTGACGGTGTCGGCGGAGACCCTGATCGTGGAGTAGAGCTCATCCCAAGTGTCGACGTTGGTGTAGCCATCGAGGACGTGGATGTTGATCTCGTTGACGACGGGATTGCCTTCGCCGTCATCGACGACGGTACCGTCCTCGTTGAGCATGGTGTAAGTCATCCTGGATTCGCCCGCCTTGAGCGCGGTCAAAGTGGTGCCGCTGATCGTCGCGAGGGTGGTGTCAGAGATCGCAAAATCTTTTGCGTTGGGGATCGCCTTGGAAAGGTCGACGGTGTTGTTTTCGGCGTCGCCCGAGATGTAGCCGACCCTGTAGTCGTACAGAGCGAGCTTGGAGTTGTCGAGAACGACGGTGACCGGGTCGGATTTGCAGCCGGTCATCAGGACGATGGAAGTCACCAGTATCGCGAGCACCGCGATCACGGGCAAAACCCTCGTCACAAACTTTTTGGTTTTTGTCATAAAGTCCTCCTTTACGATGTTGTTCGTGCGATGTAGTCTATGCGCGCTCTGCACGCGCACCACTATTATTATAACATAATGCCGCAAAATGGCAAGAGTTTTTTGAATTTTGTAAAATTTTTGTAAGGTCCGCCGCCCAAAGAGCGATGCTCCGAGCGAGACGATCCCCCAAAACGTTGACAACTTTCGGCGGATGAGTTATTATTATGGAAAAGAGCCGCGACGCGGCAAGAGGTGTAAAATTGGATTTCATGACTGCAAAAGGGGAATTTGCGTTTGAAGGAGAGTATGTCGACGGCGGTCCTTACGGGGACGGCCACATCAACGATACTTACGCATTGACCTACCGCGACGGGGACAAGACGCGCAGATACATACTTCAAAGGATGAACACGCACGTCTTCCCGGACATTCCCACATTGATGCACAACATAGGCGTCGTCACGCGCTATCTCTCTCAAAAGATCGAAGAGAGCGGCGGCGACCCCGAGCGCGAGACGCTGACGCTCGTGCCCACTCGCAGCGGCAAGAACTATCTCGACACGGACGGAGAGTGCTGGCGCGCGTTTTTGTTCATTGAGGACACGGAGGTCTATCAGCTCGCCGAGAGCGCCGAGATCTTCGGCGACACGGGCAGGGCGTTCGGATTGTTCATCGCGAGGCTGGACGGCTTTGACGCGTCCGTGCTCGGCGAGGTCATCCCCAACTTCCACAACACCGCGGACAGATATGCAAAGTTCGAGGCGGCGGTCAAGGCGAACAAGAGCGGCAGAGCGGACATGGTCAAAGACGAGATCGAGTTCGTCCGCGCGCGTAAAAAATATTGTTCGCGCGTCGTCGATGGCATCGCGGACGGTTCGATACCGTTGAGGGTCACCCACAACGACACCAAACTCAACAACATCCTGTTCGACTCGGCGACAAAGAAGGCGATCTGCGTGATCGACCTCGACACGATCATGCCCGGGTCGTTGCTGTACGACTTCGGCGACGCGGTCAGGTTCGGCTGTTCGACCGCGCTCGAAGACGAGCCCGACCTCGACAAAGTGCATTTCGACATCGCTCTCTACGAGGCGTTCGCGAAGGGCTTCCTCGCCGGCATAGGCGACAAGATCACCGACAAGGAGACGAAAATGCTGTCGTTCGGTTCGGTGCTGATGACCTATGAGTGCGGAATGCGCTTTTTGACGGACTTCATCGACGGAGACGTCTATTTCAAAACAAAATACGATACGCACAATCTCGTGCGCTGCCATACACAGTTCAAACTCGTGAGCGAGATGGAAGGCAGGCTTGCGGAGATGGACGCCATCGCCGCGCGCTATCGCAAAGCATAAACGGAGGCATTGACATCATGAAAGTTTTGGTTACGGGCGGAGCCGGCTACATCGGCTCGCACACCACGGTCGATCTGCTCGACAACGACTTCGAGGTCGTCGTCGTAGACAACTTCGTCAACAGCAAGCCCACGGTGCTCGACCGCGTGCGCAAGATCACCGGCAAAGAGTTCGCGTTCTATCGCGCGGACGTCTGCGACAAAGAGGCGACGGAAGGCATCTTCAAGGCGGAAAAACCCGACGCGGTCATCCACTTCGCCGGGCTTAAGGCGGTCGGCGAATCGGTGCAAAAACCGCTTGAATATTACACCAACAACCTCGTCAGCACCCTCGTGCTCTTGGCGGTGATGAGAGAATACGGCTGCAAGAATTTCGTGTTCTCGTCGTCGGCGACCGTCTACGGTCAGCCCAAGAGCGTGCCCATCAAAGAGGATTTCCCGCTGTCGACGACCAATCCGTACGGCACGACCAAATTGATGATCGAGGACATCTTGCGCGACGTCTACAAGGCGGACAAGACGATGAACATCGCGATTTTGCGCTACTTCAACCCCATCGGCGCGCACAAGAGCGGACTCATCGGCGAGGATCCCAACGGCATCCCCAACAACCTTGTGCCCTACATCACGCAGGTCGCGATCGGCAAGCTCAAACAGCTCAACGTGTTTGGCAACGACTATCCGACCGAGGACGGCACGGGCGTCAGGGACTACATCCATGTGCTCGACCTTGCGAGAGGACACTTGCTCGCGCTCAACAAACTTGCGGAGGGCAGCGGTCTTGTGACCTACAACCTCGGCACGGGCAAGGGGTACAGCGTGCTTCAGATCGTCAAGGCGTTCGAGAAGGCGAGCGGCAAGGCGATCCCCTACGTCATCGCTCCGAGGCGCCCCGGCGACATCGCCGAGTGCTATGCAGACAGCTCGCTCGCAAAGAAAGAGATCGGTTTCGAGTGCAGATACGACCTCAAAGACATGTGCGAAGACAGCTGGAGATGGCAGGTCAACAACCCCAACGGCTACGACGACTGAGCGCGTCACAGCCGCGATAATGTGCGGATAACAGACACAGATACGAAAATAATAGAGAAGAGGAACATCGCCGCAAAGGTGTGGCGGGACTAGGAAGATGAAGAAGGTCAAGATCAAGATCAAGAAAGAGGCGTACAGCATACGCACGCTCCGCGAATGGGCGATGCTCATCACGGATACGCTCATGGTTTGCGTATGCTATATGGGATCGGTCATTCTCGGTCAGGCATACATCATAGGCACCGAGATCATTGTCAACGCCTTCAAGGCGCTGCCGGTCGCCGCGGTCTTGTTCGTCATCTGCCTTTGGGCGTTCAGGGTCAACAAGGTCGTGTGGCGTTATGCCCGCGGCAAGGACTATCTGCGCATAGTCGGCGCGACGCTTGTCGCCACCGTGCTCCTTGCGATCCTCGACCAGGCGTTTTTGCATTGGCTTTCGGGCAAGATGCCCATCGTCGAGGACTTGGAGCAGCTCGGCGAGAACCTCAAAGCCTACCCCGTATACTTCAACATCTTCTTTTCGACCACGGGCGTGATCATCGTCTCGCGCCTCATATACGAGATGGTCTACGCGCGCCTGCGCGACAGAGCGTTGCCGCGGCAGAAAAAGCGCACGATGATCATAGGCGCGGGCTATACCGCCAGCGCGATCCTGGAGGAGCTGTCGCGCGGCAGCAGCATCTACAATCCCGTCTGTCTCGTCGACGACGATCCGGACAAGCTCGGCCGCATCATCGGCGACGTTGAGGTCGTCGGCACGACGAAGGAGATCCCCAGGCTCGTGCGCAAATACGACGTCAGCACGATCATTTTCGCGATCCCGTCCATCGATCCGCAGACGCGTCAATCCATCTTGTCGCTGTGCATGCAGACGGGCTGTCAGCTCAAAGTCTTGCCCTATATGAGCGAGATGATCAGCAACGTCGACCTCGTCGGGCAGGCGCGCGACATCAACATCGGCGACCTTCTCGGCAGGGAACAGATCTCGTTCAACGACAAGGGCGTAAAGGGCTACATTCAAGACAAAGTGTGTTTGATCACGGGCGGAGGCGGCTCGATTGGAAGCGAGCTGGTCAGACAGATCGCAAAGTACGATCCGCGCCGTATCATCGTCCTCGATGTCTACGAAAATTGCGCGTACGAGATACAGCAGGAGATGAAGCGCAACTACGGCGACAAGGTCGACCTCGACGTCGAGATCGCGTCCGTCACCGACGAGGGCAAGATGCGCGACCTGTTTGAGGAATATCATCCTCAGATCGTCTTCCACGCCGCCGCACACAAGCATGTGCCGCTGATGGAGACCAACCCCGAAGAGGCGGTCAAAAACAACGTGTTCGGCACCCTCAACGTCGTCAAATTGTCGTATGAGTTCAAGGTCGCCAAGTTCATCATGATCTCAACCGACAAGGCGGTCAACCCGACCAACGTCATGGGCGCGACCAAGCGTTGCTGCGAAGAGATCATCGAGACCATGCATCAGCTATACGGCAATTCGGTCACCGAGTTCGCCGCGGTCAGGTTCGGCAACGTGCTCGGCTCCAACGGCTCAGTGATCCCGCTGTTCAAAGAGCAGATCAAAAAGGGCGGACCCGTCACCGTCACTCACCCCGAGATCATCAGATACTTTATGACGATACCCGAGGCGGTCAGCCTCGTGCTCCAAGCGGGCGCATACGCGCACGGCGGCGAGATCTTCGTGCTCGACATGGGCGAACCGGTCAAGATCGTCACGCTCGCCGAGAACATGATCAAGATGATGGGCTACACGCCCTATGAGGACATCCAGATCAAGTTCACCGGGCTTCGTCCCGGCGAAAAGCTGTACGAAGAGCTGTTGATGAAAGAGGAAGGCTTGCGCAAGACGGACAACAACAAGATCTTCATCGGCAAGCAGGTGCACATCGACGCGGACAGGTTCATCGCCGAGCTGGAGAAGATGCGAGGCATATGCGCGTCCAACGACAAGAAGGCTGTCGTCGAACAGCTCAAAGTGCTTGTGCCGACCTTCCATCACGACACCGTCTACTTTGAGCAGATGATGAAGAGAGACGCTCAATACCAAAAAGAGTACGCCGAAAAGGTCAGGGCGGAAGAGGCAAAGGCGGGCAAAGAGGCGGACGCCGGCAAACCGACGCCGACGCAAGAGAGCGGCGCAAATCCCGAACCGGTCAAAGAAGCGGTCCCCGAAAAGATCGAGCCTGAACGATCCGCCGAAGACGGCAAAGAGAAAAAGCCCAAGAGCGGCGGCAAAAAAACGAGCGCAAAACGCAAATAAAACGACGACGGCTTCGCAAAACGCGACGCCGTCTTTTTTGTGTCAAATGCAAATTTGAGCCAAAGGTCAGTGGCTGCGCGTCGGGCGCAAGCCTTTGGGGTAGTGATTCTTGATCGTGCCGTCCGAGCCCTTGCCCCAGCCCAGCGAACAGCCGCTCGCCGCGATCAGGCACCAGCCGCGCGCATCACCTTCGAGCGTCGCGCCGAACAGATAGTCGCGCGCTTCGCGGCTGTCGTGCGGCAGATCGAGCACACTTGTCGCGTCGTCCGCCGAGAGTGCGGCGGCGAGGGAGTGCGAAGGGGCGAGCCGTCCCTTGACGACGTCGCCCAGCCTCAGCCCCGAACGCAGTGTCTTCAGACCCGTCAGATCGGGGCAGCAGTCGGGCAGCATGACGAGGGAGTCGCCGAACGCCGCGTTGGGGACGATCGCCGTTGTTTTGAGCGCGTTCTTTGCAAAGTCGTCCCAGACGCGCGCCATCGAGCGAGGGACGGAATATTTCCCCTTCGGAAGGGAGATGTCGTCGCCGTCCGTCTTGCGCATCAGCGCGCAGAAGTGCCCGTTGCCGCGCGCGAGGTGGGGCATGACGCGCACGCATTTCGACGCGACGTCTTTCGGCACGAAGTCGGCAAGACGAGACTGCGGGATCGCGGTGCGAAGTTGGGCGAGTTCGAACTCGGGATGAGAGCGCAAGAAGTCCTCGACTTGCAATTCGTTCTCTTCGGGGGCGAAGGTGCAGGTGCTGTAACAGAGCACGCCGCCCGCTTTGAGCATTGCGGCGGCGCTGTCCAGGATCGCCTTTTGGCGCGCCGCGCAGATCGACGGAGAATCCGCCGTCCATTCGGCGCGCGCGTTCGGATCTTTGGCGAACATGCCTTCGCCAGAGCAGGGCGCGTCGACCAAGATCTTGTCGAACGCGGACGGGAAGCGATCTTGCAGCCGCGGCACGCTCTCATTGAGCACGACCGCATTGCGCACTCCGAGCCTCTCGATGTTGCGCGACAAAATCGCGGCTCGAGAGGGGACGACCTCGTTGCAGACGAGCAGTCCTTCGCCTCTCATCGCGGCGGCGAGCTGACCGCTCTTGCCGCCCGGAGCGGCGCACAGGTCGAGGACGAGTTCGCCCGGGCGCGCGTCGAGCAGAGTTGCCGGCAGCATCGCGCTCGCCTCTTGGATGTAGTACGCTCCGCCTTCGTGAAGAGCCGTCTTGCCGGCGGCGAAGTCTTCGGGGTAGTAGCGGCCGTCCGCACACCATTCGACGGGGTCGAGCGGCACGCCGAGCAGCGTTTCGAGCCGCGCCGGCGTCATTTTCAAGGAGTTTACTCTCAGCGACGGAGCGCACGCCGAGGCGCGCAAGAACGCCTCCCACTCGTCGGGAAGAAGGCGTCTGATTCGCTCGGTGTATGCGTCGTATGTCATCATCGTTTTTTCGTGCCCGTGTGCGTCAATCCAGCTTTATCGCGACGGGCGAATGGGCTTTATATTTGAATAGGTACTTAAATCCCGCCGCTTTGAGCGCCTCGCAGACGAGATCGAAATTGCGCGCGATATTCTCGGGAGCGTGGGCGTCCGAGCCGAACGTCACCAACTCGCCGCCAAGTTCGCGGTAGCGGCGCAGAGTGTCCGGTTCGGGCAAAAAGTCCAGCCCCGTCCCTTCGGCGTGGCTGTTGAGTTCGAGAGCTTTGCCCTTTGCGATCAGCTTGCGCAAGATCTCGTCGAGCAGGTCGGAGTAGTCGGCGTAGCGCATCACTTTGTCCTCATACGGAGCCTTGCGGATCACATAGCCGATGTGTCCGATGACGTCGTAATCGTACGGCGCGTCCACGCTCGCGGACACGTCTTGAAGGTATTCGGTGTACGCTTCGCGCCGGGTGCGCTTGTCGAAGAAGGGCGCAAAGTAGCAGTCCTCGCCCGACACGAGGTGGACGGAGTTGATGATGATGTCCGTCTCGTATTGCTTGTTTATCTCGATGTAGAGCGGGTCGGCGGCGGCAAGCCAGCCGTATTCTATCCCGACGGCGACGTCGAGTCTGCCGCGGTATTCGTCGCGCAGGCGCACGATTTCTTCAAAGCGGCGCGGCAGGTCGATTTGACGGATATATTCGTAGCCGGGCAAGACCTCGCAGTCCTTGTCGCAGTGGTCGGTGATCGCAAAATAGGACAGCCCTTTGGCGAGCGCACTCTCGATCATATCGCGCGCGGGCGCCGTGCTGTCGTGAGAAAAGTCGCAATGAGTGTGGCAATCGATGATCTCTTTCATGCCTACAGTTTACAACTTCGGCGCGGCGGATGTCAATCGTATGCGGGCGCGCGTTGACAAACGTCGCTCCCTGGGTGTACAATATCGCTATGACGCATTTGGGCAACGATTGGGATCAAAGACTCGCGGCGGAGACGTCGAGCGAGTATATGGCGAAACTGCGCGACTTTTTGCGCGAAGAGTACCGCAACGGCAGGGTCTATCCGCCGATGAAAGAGATCTTGGCGGCGTTCGAGTATTCTTCGTACGACGACACCGAGGTCGTCATCTTGGGGCAGGACCCCTATCACGGCGCGGGGCAAGCCAACGGCTTGTGTTTTTCTGTCGGCGAGGGGGTCGCGTGTCCTCCGTCGCTCGTCAACATCTACAAGGCGCTGCAATACGACCTCGGGATAGAGCCGACGAGCTGCGGCGACCTGCGCGGCTGGGCGAAACAGGGCGTATTGCTGCTCAACAGCGTGCTGACGGTGCGCGAAGGCAGACCGCAAAGCCATGCCGGCAAGGGCTGGGAGAGGTTCACCGACGCGGTCGTCGCTATGCTCGCGGCGCGGCAAAAGCCGCTTGTGTTCATGCTTTGGGGCGGCTACGCCAAGCGCAAGGGCGCGATGATCGACAAGACGCGTCATCTCGTGCTCGAGAGCGTGCACCCGAGCCCGCTGTCGTTCTATCAGGGCTTTTTGGAGTGCCGTCACTTCTCCAAAGCGAACGCGTTTTTGACCGCTCACGGCATGCACCCGATCGATTGGTCAAAGCGGTCGCTCGCCGAATATGAGGCGGCGAAAAGGCAGGGATTACCGCATACAGGTCAAGTTTTTTCGGGTGGGATATCGCGAGGCATGCGGTAGTGGAACGGCGGCGCAAAGGCGTCGTCGTTCGTTCTCTTCGGGGCGGTGCGGCCGACGTTTGAGAGCAGCGGCAGCACGTCCGAAAGGGCGTTTCGGTGAGGGGTATCGGCGCGCTTGGGCGCAGAAACGGGGCTGTACGGAGAGAGGGTTTTCTTCATTTTGAGCCTCATTTGTCCGCGCAAGTGCAATTTTTGCGCAAAAAACGTTTGCCAATTCGCGGGCGGTATATTATAATGTATATACTTGTGAAATATTCGCAGACGCATATACAGGAGTAAAATATGACGAAAGCATTCAAAAAAGTTTTGATAGCGGCGCTGCTCATCTGCATGGTGGCGGCTCTTGCCGCATGCGGTCAAAGCTTTGAATGGGGCCCCGTTGAGGGCGGCGACGCAAACGCCGTCGTCGAGAACAACGGCTCCCTTGCGGTAAAGCAGGGGGATTGGCTCTACTACATCAACGGTCACGACAGCACCGACAACATCACCGCGCCGTCCGACAACTACTTCGGCGAAGCGTCCGTCAAGGGCAGCATCATGAAGAGCAAGATCGGCGAGGACGGGACGTTGACCGACACCGCGGTGGTCGTACCCAAGATGTTCATGACCTCGTACGCCTCGGGCGGCATCTATCTCTTCGGCGAGTGGATCTACTATGTCTCTCCGACGACAAAGACCGACCGTGACGGCGTCGTCCAGGTCGACTTCCTCGAATACTACCGCACCAAGATCGACGGGACCGGCACTCAGCTGATCACGATGGTCGAGGGCGCGACCGTCAACTATGTGTTCACCCCGAGCGCGCTCATCTACTACAACGGCGGCACGCTTTACAAGGTCGGCTACACCGCGACCGCGGTGGACAAGACGGCGACCGTGATCGACGAAAATATCTCGGCGGTCACCTTCCACCACAACGACACCTACGACCCCAACGCCCTTGATGGCAGCGTCAAGGATTACATCTTCTACACCAAGGCGTCCGATTCCGAAGAGGGCAACGTGTACGGCAACGAGCTGTACGCGACCGACGGCGGCGAGCCGGTCAAGTTGATCGACGCGACGACGTGGGGCAAAGACGGCGCGGTCGGCGACAGGGAGAATCAATACACGATCTCCGTGCTCTCGGTCGGCGACGACGCGGACGGCGTGACGCTCTACTACACCAAGACCGCTGCTGCGGGCGTGGACTCGAGCGCGCGTACCTACGGCATCAAGTTCACCGGCGCGGCTCCGTCGTTTGACAAGACCAAAGAGGTCAAACTCGCCGAGTCTTCGCTGTCGGGCATTATCCACATCGGGCTCGACAACGGCGCGGCGGTGCTTTCGTCCAACGTGTTCACCGTCTACAAGCCCATCGCCGAGGACGGCGTACAGGTCACGATCGACGCCGAAGACTATGCGTTGTCCGGCGCCGCGACCGTGCTCGAATATGACGTCGCGAGCGACACGCTCTACTACATCGTCTCCAACAACCTCTATGTCGCTACGGGACTGCTCGCCAAGGCGAACGACGCTGCCGCCTCGATGCCGGAGGCGCACCGCGTCAGCGCGGACGCGATCAACACCTCGTGGCTCGTCCCGACGTTCGTCGACGGAGCGCTGTACTACATCGACAACACCTACAGCTACACCTTCCGCATGGACATCCCCGCGACATTCATGGAGGACGGCATTGATGACGTCTCCGAGGGCAAGATGGCGAGCGGATATGAGGAATCCGACAAGACCGAGGACGGCACGATCCCCAAGTTCATGACGGACGCGGACAAGGAGACCTACATCACCAACAATCCCGCTCCCGAAGAGGAGTAACCAAGACAGACCGCCCGCGCCTCGGCGCGGGCTTTTTTTGAGGCAAATATGAACAAAACACGCATTGCATCCGCGGCGTTTGCCGCGATCGTCGTACTTGCGCTGTTGACGTGTTTTTGTGCATGTACGCAGGCGCAGGAACTGCCCGATTGGGCGTTCGATTCTCTCTATGCCGCCGATGCCTCGCGCGCCGAGGGCAGCGACGTGAGGGTGATGTCCGTCAATATGCTCGTGCATATGGAGTCGTGGGGAGGCGAGCCGGTCGAGCCGCGCGCCCAACTTGCCGAAAAATTCTTCGGGCACTACGCGCCGGACGTCGTCGCGTTGCAGGAGATGTGCGGCGATTGGTATAAGTGCCTCGAAGGCAGACTTGACGGCTACGCATACGTTCACGACGGCAAGACAAAGACCAACATGATCTACGACGCCGACCGGTTGACCCTTGTCGACAGCGGCTACTTTGAATACGACAAGCGTGACAGCAGCGGCTGCCGCGCGGTAGCATGGGGAGTTTTCCTCACCGAGGACGGGCAAAAATTCGCCGTCACTTCCACGCATTTCGACCTTGGGACGGACGAGAAAAAGGTCGAGTACCGCACCTCACAGATAGCGCAGCTCGCCGAACAAGTCCGCCTGCTCGCACAGAAGCACGGCTGTCCGGTGATCGCCGCGGGCGACTACAACGTGTTGGAAGGAGAGGACTACGGCGACGGGTCGAATTACGACGATCTGGTCGCGGCGATAGGCGGCGCCGACGTGAGATATGCCGCCGAAAGGGTGATCTGCGACGAGGAGTTCGTCGCCGAGCACAGCGACAACCTTTGGGATCATATGATATTGCTCGGGCAGGCACAGCCGCTCGAATACCGCATAGTCACCGAGCCGTTTTTCCGCTACGGCGAAGAGCTCGCGATGACCGACCACTATCCTGTTTTTTGCGACTTCGCGCTTTAATGCGCGCGAATCATAATATATCGTCGCGCAAAGGACGCCGCCCGGCGTCCTTTTTTCGAAAACGCAAAGAAAATTTGCGATATCCCGCGCGATCGGTTGCATTTTGCGACAAAAGAGGCTATAATCTTTTTCGCAAGGTTAGTGCATGCTAACCGACAGTTAGTCAAAGCTAACAAACCCGTTCGGCGAGGCGCGTATGGAAAAGCAAAAAGATCTCGAAATCGTGGAGTTGATGATCGCGATGTATTGCCGCGGCAAGCACAAGAGCAAAAAGGGTGAATTGTGCCCCGAGTGTGCCGAGCTTGCCGAGTATGTGCGGCAGCGCCGCGAGAGGTGTCCGTTCGGGGACGACAAGCCGTTTTGCTCCAACTGCAAGATACATTGCTATCGTCCCGACATGAGGGCAAAGATCGCGGCGGTGATGCGCTATTCCGGTCCGAGGCTGACCTTTACGCATCCGGTGATCGCCTTTGCGCATCTTTCGGAGACGATCAAGACAAAGCGCGCCGCGGCGAAGGAAGCAAAGCAAAAGCAAAGACAAACAGGCTCCGCAAAGGACAAAGAGGAGAAGTGAGATGATCGACAAGGATCTGCTCGGACTTTTGGGCAAAGACCGCAAATACATCGCCTACGCGGTGCTCGCGATGGTCGTCGGGTTGTTCGCCAACACCGCGATCACCGCGTGCATATGCTATGCGATAGGGCTTGCGGCGGACGGTGCGGAAGCGTCGGCGTACATTGCGCCGGCGGCGATCGCGGCGGTGAGCGTCGCTTTGAGATTTTGCGTCACCAAGGTGACTAACGAGTTCAAAAATTCGCTCGGAGCGCACGTCAAAAAGCATTTGCGCTTTCGCGCCTACGACAAGATGCTGCGCCTCGGTGTGCGCTCGTCGGACAGCGCGACGATGGCGGGTGTGACCCAGGTTGGCGTCGAGGGCATCGAGCAGCTCGACCTCTACTATTCGACCTATCTTCCGCAATTTTTCTATTCGATGATCGCGCCGTTCATACTGTTTGCGATATGCGCTCCGATCGATTGGCGGACGGCGGTGATGCTGATCGCCTGCGTGCCGCTGATCCCGATCTCGATCGTCGCGGTGTCCAAGTACGCCAAGCGCATTTTCGCAAAGTATTGGGGCAAATACACCTCGATGGGCGACGTGTTTTTGGACAGCGTGCAGGGGTTGAAAGAGCTCAAGATCTTCAAGGCGGACGCGCGCAAGCACGAACAGATCAACGCTTCCGCCGAGGACTTCCGCAAGATCACGATGAAGGTGTTGGTCATGCAGCTTGCCAGCACGACGATCATGGATCTCGTCGCCTACGGCGGCGCGGGCGCGGGCATAGCGATCGCGATAAGCGGAGTGATGAACGGCGCCGATCCGATCAAAGCGCTCTTTCTCGTGTTGATCGCGGTGGAATTCTTTTTGCCGCTCAGGTCGCTGGGCAGCGCGTTCCACGTCGCGATGAACGGCGCGAGCGCGGGGCGCAAGATCTTGGAGATATTGCGCGCAAAGGAACCGGAGTGGGGCGACGGCGAAGTCGAGGACACGGAGGCGCGTCTCGACGGCGTGACATTTTCGTACGACGGCAAGCGCGACGTGCTCAAAGACGTGACGATGATTTTTCCCCGCACGGGGATGACCGCGATCGTCGGCGAGAGCGGCTGCGGCAAGTCGACGGTCGTCAACATGCTGAGCGGCGCATACAGACCGGACGAAGGCGAGGTCACGGTCGGAGGCAAGAGGCTGAACGAGGTCAAGCGGAGCAGCTGGTATCGGCGCTTCGCGATCGTCTCGTACAACACCTACATATTCAACGAGAGCGCGCGCGACAACTTCAAACTCGCCCGTCCCGACGTGTCGGACGAAGAGATATACGCGGCGCTCAAACAGGTGCGGCTTGCCGATTTCGTGAGGTCGGCGGGCGGGCTCGACAAGGTGATAGCCGAAGAGGGCGGCAACATCTCGGGCGGACAAAAACAGAGGCTCGCGCTGGCGGTCGCGCTGGTCGCGGACAAAGACGTGTATGTTTTCGACGAGGCGACGTCCAACATCGACGGCGACAGCGAAGCGATCATTATGGACAACATCCGCGAACTTGCGGCGACAAAGAACGTCGTCGTCATCTCGCACAGGCTCGCCAACGTCGTGCGCGCGGACAACATCTACTATATGAGCGACGGGCGGGTCGCCGAGAGCGGCTCTCACGCCGAACTCATCGCTTCGGGCGGCGAATATGCACGGCTTTACAACACGCAGAAGGCGCTCGAAGAGGGCTATCTCGACAGGGAGGACGACTGCAATGAATGACAAAAAGGAGAGAATGGGCGGCGGCAAGATCATGGCAAGGCTGATCGTCTTGCTCGGTTCGCTCGCGTACATAATGGTCGTCGCCGTGATCAACGGCAGTCTCGGTTTTGTAAGCGCGATGGGCGTGACCTTGATGGGCGCGGTCGGCATAGCGAAGGCGCTCGGCGAGAGCATCGCGCTGTCGTACGGATGGATAATAGGGCTCGCGGTCGGGTTCGGCGTGCTGCGCGGACTGCTGCGCTATATCGAGCAATATTGCAACCACTACATCGCGTTCCGTCTGCTTGCGGTGCTGCGCGACAAGATATTCGGCGCGCTGCGCGTGCTTTGCCCTGCCAAGCTGGAGAGCAAGCAAAAGGGCGCGATCATAGCGATGATCACTTCGGACATCGAGACGCTCGAGGTTTTCTATGCGCATACGATCTCGCCCATCTGCATAGCGGTCGTCGTGTCGAGCGCGGTATTCGTGTTCGTCGGGTGCGTGTCGAGCTGGTATTTGGCGCTGGTCGCGCTGTGCGGCTATCTGGCGATAGGGATAGTGCTGCCGCTGATCTCGTCCAAGCTGATGCGCTCGGGCGGCGTAGGTTACAGGGCGGAATTTTCGTCGTTCAACGCCTACTTCTTGGACAGTATAAAGGGCGTCAAAGACATCGTTCTCAACAATGCCGAGAGCGCGCGGCTTGCCGAAGTGGACAGGCGCAGCGATGTGCTTTTGGACTATACCAAAAAGCTCAAACGCAAGATCTCGACGGCGGCGGGATTGACCGAAATTTTCGTGTCCGTGTTTGTTATTCTCACTTTAACTGTCGGCGTGATCTTGGTGTCGACCGACCGGTTGAGCGTCGGCATGATGATCGTCGGGGTCGTCGCGGTGTTTGGTTCGTTCGGTCCGGTGATCGCGATCTCGGCGCTTCCGGGCAACCTCACGCAGACGTTCGCGTCGGGTGACCGCGTCCTCAAACTGCTTGCCGAAAAGCCCGCGGTCGAGCCGGTCGAAAACGGCGAACCTCTCGATTTCGAAAAGGTGGAGACCGAAAATCTTTCTTTCGGCTACGACAAAGACGCAAAGGTGCTCAAAGACGTCTGCATGCACGCCGAAAAGGGAGAGATCGTCGGCATAGTCGGTGCAAGCGGGTGCGGCAAATCCACGTTGCTCAAACTGTTGCTGCGCTTTTGGGAGAAGGATTCGGGCAGCATCGAATACAACGGCGTCGACATCGACAGGATAGACAGCGCGGCGTTGACCGACAATGTGACGATGGTCAGTCAAAGCACCTATCTGTTCGACCAAAGCATCGCCGACAATCTGCGCATAGCCAAGGCGGACGCGACGCTCGACGAGATGAGGAGCGCGTGCCGCAAGGCGTCGGTCGACGAGTTCATCATGAGCCTTCCGGACGGCTATGATACGCAGGTCGGGGCGCTCGGCGACGATCTGTCCGCAGGAGAGAAGCAGAGGATAGGTCTTGCGAGGGCGTTTTTGCACGACGGCAAGCTGATATTGCTGGATGAGCCGACGAGCAACGTAGACAGCATCAACGAGGGGATCATCCTCAAAGCGCTCAAAGACGGGCGCGAGGGGAAGAGCATCATCTTGGTTTCCCATCGCGAATCGACGATGGCGATCGCCGATCGCATCTACCGCGTGGAGAGCGGAGTTCTCGAGGAGGTGAAGTGACAGTGGAGACAGAGGTCAAGACCGCAGCCGCGGACATCGCCGCGCTGATCGAAAACACGCGCGAGTTGCAGCAAGCCGTCGCGCCCGAACAGGCGGCGTACGAAGAAAAGCTCAAGAGGCGCGAGGCGCGCGACGCGGACGAGAGCAAGATGTTCCGCCGCTTCAAGATCAAGGATATCGTGTTCCTCGCCGTCATCACGGCGTGCATGTTGGTGACGAGCGCGATCATGCCGCTGCTCATCCACGTCCCGGTGTTCGGCATCATACAGCTGGGGCTGGGGCTGCAATTTTCCGTCTTTCCGGTGATAGGGCTGATGAAGGTGCGCAAGGCGGGATCGATGACGATCATGGGCATTTTCACCGCATTTTTTCTCGTGATGATGTTTCCGCCGATGGCGCTTATCGCCGTGTGTGCGGTCGTCGTCGAGCTGGTCGTCTTTGCGATCTTCCGCAGCTACAAGAACGATTGGGCGTGCGTGCTCGCCGGCACGCTGTACATGCCGCTCACCGTGCCTTTGCTCTATCTCTACTACAACGTCAACTACACGGTGACGGGTTCGGAGAACGAGGCGGTCTCGATGTTCCTCGGCGCTACCGAGCCGTGGGTGATCGTGCTGATGACGCTCGCGGTCGTCGCGCTGTGTTTTGCCGGATCGGTGATAGGCATGGTCGTATCGCGCGAACTCAAAAAGGCGGGGGTGCTCAAAAAATGACGTTTTTCAAATTCAAAGCGAGGCTCTATCCTCTGGTCGCCGTAGCGGCGTCGCTGTTTGTGATCGTCTTTGGGCTGGTCGCGGCGCGAGAGGCGAACATGAGCTACTACCTGCTCGGTGTGCTCGCATGGGTGAGCCTGTTCGGATGTGTGAAAAGCTGTTTGAAGTTGCTGCCCGCGTTCGTCGTGTTCGGCGGCGCGTTCGCTGGCATCGCGTACGCGTCGGCGGGCGGTGACGTCGAGGCGGCAATCTCGATGCTCAACCGTTTCGGCGCGCTGTTTTTGGGCGTCGCGCTCTCGATGTCCGTCGAGGCGGTCCGCATGACGCGCGCCCTTTCGCAGGTGCGCACTCCGAGGGCGTTGACTCTGGGCATGCTCATAGCCATGTCCTTCGTGCCAATGCTCAAAGGCGAGATAGGGCGGGTCAGAGAGGCTATGAAGACGCGCGGCGCGGGCAGCGTGCTCGATCCGAAAATCTTTTACCGCGCCTTCCTCGTGCCTTTTGTCATGAGGCTGGTCAACATCTCCGACACGCTCGCGCTCTCGGTCGAAACGCGCGGTTTCACGCTGGGCGGAGGGCTCTACTCGATCTACAAAAAGGAATATCCCGCGCTTTCCGACGTGCTGTTCGTGATCGGACTTGCGGTCGGCGCGGCGCTGACGGTGGTCTTATGAACGCGATAGAATTGAAAGGCGTAAACTTTTCTTACGACGGCAAGACAAAGATACTCGAAGGGGCGGACTTTGTCGCGGAATACGGCAAGGTGACGCTGCTGTCGGGACATTCGGGCGAGGGCAAGAGCACGCTGATGTACATCGTCGGCGGCATCATCCCCAACGTCTATTACGGCGAACTGTCGGGCGAAGTGAGGATCGCCGGCGAGGACATCAAGGGCAAAAAACTCGGCTACATCTGTCGCAAAGTCGGAGTGGTGTTGCAGAACGCCGACGAGCAGATCGTGCAAAAGATCGTCGAGGACGAGATCGCGTTCGGGTGCGAAAATCTCGCGTATCCGCAGGACGGGATGCAGAGGCAGATCGACATCGTCTGCCGGTTGATGAAGTTGGACAAGAGTTGGAGGTGCCGCACGCTGTCCGGCGGACAAAAACAGCGATTGATCACCGCGAGCACGCTCGCGATGGGGCAGAAGATCGTCATTCTCGACGAGCCGCTCGCCAACCTCGACAAGGACGGCGCGGCGATGCTGATGGGCACGCTTCGCGCGCTTGCGCATGCGGGGTATTGCGTGGTCGTCATCGAACACCGCCTCGACATGGTGCTGCCGTATGTCGATGAAGTTTGGCACATCGGGGGCAAGACGGTCAAGAAGGTGCAAAACGTGCGCGAATACCTCATCGGGCAGACCGCAAAGATCGCGGACGGGTGCCGCGAGTTCGCCGGAGCGGAGCCGCTGATCGAGCTGGACAACGTCGCATTTTCGGTCAAGGACAGGCGCATTTTGAACGGTGTGACGCTCGGCATCCCCAAGGGAAGCAGAGTCGTGCTCCTCGGCGAAAACGGCTGCGGCAAGACGACGCTGATGCGTCTGATCGCGAGGCTGTACAAGCCGACAGGCGGCGGCATAACTCAGCACATCGACCCGCGGTTTGGGCAAAAGCCGCGCGGCAGCCGCGCGTGGTTCAAAAAGGTGGGCGTCGTCTACCAAAATCCCGACTATCAGCTGTTCATGCCGACCGTGGAGCAAGAATTGGAGTTCGGCGCGAAATCGCCCGAATACGCCGAGCACATCGCACGGCTCTTCGGCGTCGAACATCTGTGGCGCCGCCATCCGCAGTCGCTCTCCGAGGGGCAAAAGCGCAGGGTGTCTATCGCGGCGGTCGTCGCGTGCGAGCCCGAGGTGCTGCTGCTCGACGAGCCGACCGTAGGGCAGGACTACGAGGGGCTGTGTCAAATGGTGGAGACGCTCAACGAGCTGCACGAGCAGACCGGCAACACAATGATCACCGTCACGCACGATCTGCGATGCGCGGCTGCGCTGTGCGACAGAGCGGCGCTCATCGAGGGCGGCGTCGTAGCCAAAGTCGGCGGCAAAGAGCTTGTCGACGACTATTTCGGTACGGTGCAAAAATAGGAGCCCGTGTCGATAAAAGCAGGTCACGGCGGCAGTTTTGCCGCCGTCTTCATTTTGCGGCGACGGTTTTGAGCGCGTCGGTCAAAAGCGTAACGTGCAGTCTTTCGTCCTCGGCGATACGCACAAGGAGTGCGGACAGCGAGGGCGATCGGACGAGCTTTGCCGCGCGCTCGTATGCCTGTACGGCGCGCGTCTCGTCGGCGATGTCGCGCTCCAACACGTTGACTGCGTCCTCCGACCAATCGACCGCGCTTGCCGACCAAAAACAGCAATTGGACGCGATCAGCGGCGGCTTGCCGCAGCCAAAGATCGCCTCTCCGAGCAGCTCGTGGTGGTGCATCTCGACCTTCGCGATCGCGACGAGCAGATCGGCGAGGCCGGGGCGGGCGGAGCGCAGCACATACGACTGAAAACAATATTGCATGATCGCGGTCGTCTCGCTCGCTCTGCCTCCGAACAGATCTTGCAAAAGCCGCGCGTCGCGGATGTCGCGTTTCGGCGCGGTCAGCGGATAGGGTGCGTTGATGCTTGCGATGAGTTTTTCCATAGTGCAATCTATGCGTTCGGCGCGCCGCGCGTTACGACAGTTTTCGGTTAGGTCTCGCGTCTTCACAAAACGGCAAAACGAAGGACAAAACGGGCATGAAAAAATATTCATAAAACGATGAATAAAATGGGCGAATAGAGCGGATTTTCCACACATATCAATGAATGGACGCGGTGCATAAAATGCGCCGAGTTTTCCACACAAACAACTGTTTCGGTGGATAACTCTGTGGATAAGTGCACCTTTTGCGCCCAAAAAGAAGAAAATCGCGCTTTGAGACGCACTTTCGCGCGAGGAGGGAAAAATGGTGTTTTTGTCCCGAAAAGCGGTCGCCGCGGCGGCGGTGATCGTACTGCTCGCGGCGGCGTTTTCGGCGGGGGCGTGGGCGGTGTTCATGCCTGCCGAAAGTACGGGGCTTGCTGTCGTGATCGACCCCGGTCACGGCGGCTGGGACGGCGGCGTGACCGTCGGCGGAGTCAAGGAGAGCGAGCTCAATCTCGAGCTTGCAAAGACGCTCGCCCGAGAGTTGGAGCAGAGGGGGATCGCCGTTGTGATGACGCGCGAAGAGGACATCGCGCTGGGCGAGACCAAGCGGTCGGACATGGAGGCGAGGGCAAGCATCATCGAGTCGGCGCGCGCGGAGTGCGTGGTCAGCATACATCTCAACAGCTTCCCGTCGCAGCCGTCGCGGCGCGGGGTGCAGGTGTTCTACGACGACACCGGCAGAGGCGGCGCGCTTGCCTCGGCGTTGCAGTCGAGGCTGAACGCGCGTATCAACGCGGCGCACTGCGGCAGGAGCGATCTTCAGCCTCAGCCGGGCGATCTGTACATCACAAAGTGTTCGGATCTGCCGTCGGTGATCGTCGAATGCGGCTTTTTGAGCAACGCCGACGACAGGCGGCTTTTGGGGCAAAAGAGCTATCGCAAAGAGCTGTGCGGAGCGATCGCGGACGCGCTCGAAGAGCTGTTGACGTGACGCGCTCGCGTGCGTGCACAAAACATACGTCAAACATTTGACAATCGCGCGGAGAATGAGTACAATATCAAGCGACGAGAGGGAAGTCCTTCGGGGCGGACCGACAAAATCGAAAAATACTATTTTGAGAGGAAATCAATATGAAAATCGTCAAAGTTTACGGCAGAGAGATCATCGATTCCCGCGGCAACCCGACCGTTGAAGCGGAAGTTGTGCTTGCAAGCGGCACCGTCGGCAGAGGCGCGGCTCCGAGCGGCGCGTCCACGGGCGAGTTCGAGGCGCTCGAGCTTCGCGACGGCGACAAGAAGCGTTTCGGCGGCAAGGGCGTTTCCAAGGCGGTCAACAACATCAACACCGTCATCAACGACACGCTTTGCGGCATGGACGCTTCCGACATCTATGCGATCGACAAGGCAATGATCGCGGCGGACGGCACCAAGGACAAGTCCAAGCTGGGCGCGAACGCGATCCTCGCGGTCTCCATCGCCTGCTGCAAGGCGGCGGCGAACGAGTTGGGCATCCCCCTCTACCGTTTCTTGGGCGGCGTTGCGGGCAACAGGCTCCCCGTCCCGATGATGAACATCCTCAACGGCGGCGCACATGCGGCGAACACCGTTGACGTTCAGGAATTTATGATCATGCCGGTCGGCGCGAGCAGCTTTGCCGAAGGTCTGCGTTGGTGCACCGAGGTGTTCCACGCTTTGGCGGCTTTGCTCAAATCCAAGGGGCTTGCGACTTCGGTCGGCGACGAGGGCGGTTTTGCTCCCGACCTTGCCAGCGACGAAGAGGCGATCCAATACATCCTCGAGGCGGTCAAGAAGGCGGGCTACGAGCCGGGCAAGGACTTCGTGCTTGCGATGGACGCGGCTTCCAGCGAGTGGAAGGACGCAAAGAAGGGCAAGGGTCACTATGTGCTGCCCAAGGCAAAGACGGAATACACTTCCGAGCAGCTTGTCGCTCACTGGGAAGCGTTGATCTCCAAGTATCCCATCTACTCGATCGAGGACGGTCTCGACGAAGAGGATTGGGACGGTTGGAAGATGATGACCGAGAAGCTCGGCGGCAAGGTCCAGCTCGTCGGCGACGACCTGTTCGTCACCAACACCGAGAGACTGAGCAAGGGCATCAAGAACGGCTGCGGCAACTCCATTTTGATCAAGCTCAACCAGATCGGTTCCGTTTCGGAGACTCTCGAGGCGATCAAGATGGCGCACGAGGCGGGCTACACCGCGATCACTTCTCACCGTTCGGGCGAGACTGAGGACACGACGATCGCCGATCTCGCGGTCGCGCTCAACACCTGCCAGATCAAGACGGGCGCTCCCAGCAGAAGCGAGCGCGTCGCCAAGTACAATCAGCTGCTCCGCATCGAGGAAGATCTCGGCAAGGGCGCTGTTTGGCCGGGCTTCAAGGCGTTCAAGTTCACCCGCTGAACCGTCATTTGACAGACACCGCGTCCTTCGGGGCGCGGTTTTTTGTCGGCTGATGTTGACGTTTGGGCGGATATATTGTAAAATGGTAATATAAACAACTCCGGGAGGACAACTATGAAACGCAACGGCATGTGCCCGATCTGCTATCTCAAAAAGCTGTTCACGCGCCCGTCGCGCGTCAGCGATCTCTATTCCAACGTCGAATACAAGGGCGGCGACGCGCCCACTCCGCCGATGGGGTGGTCGAGCTGGAACACCTTCAAGAACACCATCGACGAGGATCTGATCTACGAGACCGCGGTCGCGATGAAGGAGAAAGGTTTGCTTGACGCGGGATACGACCGCATCAACATCGACGACAATTGGCACTCGTCGCTCAGGGACGAAAACGGCGAGGTGCAGCACGATCTGACCAAGTTCGCTCACGGCATGAAGGCGATTGTCGCCAAGATAAACGCGCTCGGGCTCAAAGCGGGCATCTACTCGTCCAACGGCACATTGACCTGCGAAGATCTTCCGGCGGGCTACGGCAACGAGTACAAGGACGCGCTGACGTTCGCGCGGTGGGGGTTTGAGTATCTCAAATACGACTTTTGCCACAACGTGCCCATCCCCAAATACGCGCCGCTCGTCTACGGCATCGAGGTGGTCAAGCGGGGGGAGCGCAATGGCAAGTTCTATCCCTGCACGGACGGCAAGGTCAGCGGGCTTGCCAAGTTCATGCCCGACAAAAAGGTGGAGTGCGGCTATCACGTCAGCGGGCTTGACGCCTGCCGCGGCGCGCTCGAGTTCAACAACGTCTACGCCGAAGAGGACGGCGAGTACATTTTGACCGTCTGTGTGCGTAAAAAGGGTCTTTACGAAAAGGCGTTGATGGTTCAGGTCAACGGCGAAAAGGACTATATGGCGGAGATCCCGCCGCAGAAATTTTGGAACATCACCGCGCGTTTCCAATTGATAATCACGCTGCGCAAGGGGGTCAACGTCGTCAAGATGTTCAACCCGATATCGACGCGCGCGGACAGCGCTATGCTGCAATATCGCAAGATGGGCGCGGCGCTCGAGGCGGCGGCGAAGAAGGTGTCCGAAGAGACCGGACAGCCGCTCAAACCGATCACCTTCTCGATATGCGAATGGGGGCTCAATCAGCCCTACAAGTGGGGCGCGAGCGCGGGCAATCTTTGGCGCACCACGCCCGACATCAATCCCAATTGGCGATGGATCAAGCTCATCTACGAGCACAACGTCAAGCTGTGGAAGTACGCGTCGCCGGGGCATTGGAACGACCCCGACATGCTCGAGGTCGGCAACGGCGGCTTGACGCTCGAGCGCAACAAGTCGCATTTTGCGCTGTGGTGCATGATGGCGGCGCCGCTCGTGCTGGGCAACGATCTGAGGACGATCACCGACGACGTGCTCGCGATCGTCACGCAAAAGGACTTGATCGCGATCGATCAAGACTCGCTCGGCAGGCAGGCGAAGCGCGTCAAGCGCGGCGCGAGGCTGGACATCTTGGTCAGACCGCTGGACGGCGGCAGAGCGGCGGTGTGTTTCTTCAACCGCGGCTCGGTGCTGGGAACGTCGGGCAGGCTCGATCTGGGGACGCTTGCGGCGGACGACTATGTCGCGCTGCCGGCAAAGGACAAATACGCCTTCCGCGAAATTTGGTCGGGCGAGAGCGGCGAAGGCACGGCGATCGCGTGCAAGCTGAAACCGGACGAGTGCAAGGTGTTCATCGTGGAATGAGGCGTCGAAGAGACGCTGCCGACGGCGGTCTGCCGTCGGTTTTTCATTTCGGTATTGACAAATTCGCCGAGGCGGCGTTATAATAAAACCGCCGCTATATGCGGCTGAGGGAAAACATATGACAACGAGGGCAAGAAAAGCGGTCGCGGTCGTCGCGATCGTCATCGCGGCGCTCGCGGTCTTGGGAGGCGTGATCGCCGGCATTTGGTTCGGCGTGAACGCGGACAAATACCAAGGCTATGTGCGCGACGAGGCCGGCGAGCCGATCGCCGGGGTGTCCGTGACCAACGGCAGAGACGTGGTCAAGACGGACGAAAACGGTTTTTACAAGTTGGACGGATGGCTCAAAGACCGATTCGTCACGGTCACGATCCCGAGCGGCTATTGGACCGAAGATTTTTATCGTGACAAAGATTCCGACAATTTCGATTTTGTGCTCGAAAAGCGGACGGACGACATGACCGACCACTCCTTTTTGCAGGTCGCGGACAGCGAGATAGGAGAAGGCGGCGTCGGTCCGTGGATCGGAAACGTCAAGCAGGCGGCTCAAGACACAGACGCGGCGTTCATCATTCACACCGGCGACATCTGCTATGAGGACGGCTTGCGCACGCACATCGAGGGCATGAACAGCGACAACATGGGCGTGCCCGTGCGCTATGCGATCGGCAATCACGACTACATCGACAAGGGCGGATACGGCGAGGCGTATTACGAGAGCATATACGGTCCCGTCAACTACTCGTTCGAGGTCGGCAACGTGCACTACATCGTCACGCCGATGATCTCGGGGACGGACTACTTCGCGCGGTACGGCTACAACGACATATGGAAGTGGGTCGCGAACGACATCGCCAACGTCGAGCCGGGCAAGAAGATCGTGATGTTCAACCACGACTACTGTCCGGACGAAGACGGTTTCGTGCTCGAATACGGTTTGGGCGGCAGCGTCGATCTGACCGAACACGGGCTGCTCGCGTGGATCTTCGGGCATTGGCACTACAACTACATGTACGAGACGGCGGACGGCGTGTTCAACATCTGCACCGGCAAGCCCGATTCGGGCAACATCGACTCGACCGCGCCGTGCGTGAGAGGGGTGTGGATAGAAGATGACGAACTCGTGCGTTCCGAGCTGATCTACAACGATTTCGAGAGCGGCGCTCCGAGCGAGGGATATGAGTGGACGACGGCGCTCGACGGGCGCAACAGCTTTGCTTCCGTGCTCGCGGACGGCGGCGCGGTCTATGTCTCGACGATCGACGACGGCTGGCCCAAGGAGTGCGGCATATACAAGCTCGACGCGGCGACCGGGGAGGTCTTGTGGAGCTATGCGACGGCAAACTCGGTGCGCAACGACTTTGCGCTCGTCGGCGGCAAGCTGATCGCGCAGGACGTGACCGGCAAGGTCTATTGTCTGGACGCGGCGAGCGGCGAAGAGGCGTGGACGTACGATTGCGGCTTGCTTGCCGCGCACAACACCGGGCTTTCGGTCGCGACTGACGGCGAGAGGATATATTGCGGCGGTTCGCAAAAGACGGTCTGTCTGAACATGAGCGGCGCGCTCGTCTGGGAGACGTCCAACGACCGCGCCAACAGCGCGCCGAGCCGCATCGTCGTCGACGGCGACCGCATATATGTGGGGTCGCATTGGGACGAGCTGATCGCATACGACAAGTTGACGGGCAAGCGGATATGGGCGGTCGAGAACGACGGCTTGCGCAACCGCAGCACGACGCCCGTCGTCGCGGACGGCAAGCTGTACGTCGCCGCGATCGGCACGGTGTTCGAGCTGGACCGCGAAAGCGGCAAGGCGGTGAGGAGCCGCACTTTTGAGGAGTACAACTTCGACACCGCGACGCAGCCGCTCGTCAAGGACGGCAAGATCTATCTCGCGACCGCCGAAAACGGCGTCGTCGCGCTTGACGAAAAAACTTTCGACACGGTTTGGGTTTTTGAAGAGATCGGCGATTCGCTGATCTCGTCGTCGCCCTATGTCAAGCCGGGCGGCAAAGAGGTCGCGAGCAGCGTGTTCGAGGCGGGCGGCAAGATATGTTTCGGCGCGCTGGACGGCTGTCTGTACGCTTTGAATGCGGACGGAACGCTTGCCGGCAAGTATGATGTCGGCTCGCCGATCGTCGGGAGGCCGGCGGTCGTGGACGGCGGCATGATCGTATCCGACTTTTCGGGCAACGTGACCAAGGTCGCGTTCTCCGCGCTCGGGATATAAAAAAGATGGCTTTACGCCGCTCCGAAAGGGGCGGCGTTTTGCATACTTTTCGCGCGCGGAGCAATAATAAAGCGGAGAGGAGGGAGCATGAAAAGTCAAAGAGAGAGATTGTTGGAGCATTGCATAAAGGGCGCGCAGACGGGTGTGATCGCGCTGGGGCAGATGCTGCCGCATTGCCGCTCAAAAGAGGTCTACGCTTTTGTCGAGAAGAGCGCGGCGCGCTATCGCGACTATGCGACCGAGACGACCGAGGAGCTGCGCAAGGACGGCGTCAAGCCCGAGCACATCGGAAGGATTGCGTCCGCGATGGTCATCAAAGTCGTGGGGTGGAGATGCCGCAAGGGAGTGACGGACAAACAAATTTTGGAGCAGGTGCGAGACGGCGCGGTCAAGTCGGTGGAGGCGTGCGAGCGCTACCGCAACCTCTATGCCGGCGCAGGTCCTGACGCGCTGGGCAGATGCACGGCGCTCGAGGGTATCAGCCGCGACGTCGAAGAGAAGTCCTATCTTGTGCGCGCGGGCGGGGAGTGACCTCCGCGCGGCTTGACAGCGCGCCGATCGCGAGATTATAATATAGTTATCAATCGCGACGGAGGCACCGACATGGCGGAAGATGCCAAGAAGGAGTTCATCAAACTCTACACCACCAACATCAAGCGCGAGGGCGCGGACAAATTGCTCGAATGGCTTTGCGACAAGAGCGACTTTTTCGAGGCGCCGGCGTCGTCCAAGTATCACAATGCGTTCGAAGGCGGCTTGTGCGCGCACAGTCTCAACGTGGCGCGTCGGCTCAAACTGCTCGTGGACACCGAGAAAAAACTTTGCCCGGACAAGGAGTCCGTCACGCACATCACCGACGAGAGCGTCATCATTTGCGGACTTTTGCACGACGTCTGCAAGGCGAATTTCTACAAGGTCGACTTCCGCAACAAGAAGGAGGACGGCGAGTGGGTGCGCGTGCCGTACTACACGATCGACGAGGAGCTGCCCTATGGTCACGGCGAGAAGTCGGTCTACATCATCAACGGCTACATGCGCCTGACGCGCGAAGAGGCGCTTGCGATCAATTGGCATATGGGCGGTTACGACGTGCGCGTCAAGGGCGGCGATTACAGCATAAGCTCCGCGTTCGAGAGGTATCCGCTCGCGGTGTTGACGCACATCGCCGACATACAGGCGTCCTATCTGGACGAGCGTTGCGAGTGAGGCGGGCATGAAAGAGGTCGACATAGCGATAGTTGGCGCAGGCACCGCCGGGATGACCGCGGCGATCTACGCCAAGCGGAGCGGACTTGAGCTTGCGCTCTTTGAGGAATACATGCCGGGAGGGCAGATCGTCAACACCGGCGAGATCGAGAACTATCCGGCTTTGGGCAAGATCGGCGGCTTTGACTACTCGATGGCATTGCTCAAACAAGTCGAGTCGCTCGGGGTCAAACTCATCCGCAAGAGCGTGAGCAAGGCGGAGCGCAAAGAGGGCGGCTTCGCTATTGCCGCAGGCAAGGACGAGTATTTTGCAAAAGCATTGATAATCGCCACGGGTGCCAAAAATCGCGCTCTCGGCGCGAAGGGCAAAAAGGAGTTCACCGGCAGGGGCGTGTCCTATTGCGCGACTTGCGACGGGGCGTTCTATCGCGGCAAGAAAGTTGCGGTCGTGGGCGGCGGCAACACTGCGGCGGCGGACGCGCTCGAGCTGTCGAGAATGTGCGAAAAGGTCTATCTCATCCATCGCAGGGGCGAGTTCCGCGCACAGGCGGCGGACATCGCCAAGCTGAGCGAAAAGCCCAACGTGGAGTTTGTGTTGAACAGCGTCGTCGACGAGGTCGGCGGCGAGGACTCATTGAGCTATGCGGTGGTGCGCAACGTAGAAGACGGCTCGGTGACGTGGCTCGACGTGGACGGCGTATTCGTCGCGGTGGGGCAGACGCCGACGACGTCGTTGTTCGGCGGTCTCGTCAAATTGGACGAGGGCGGCTATGTGGTCGCAGGCGAAGATTGCGTTGCGGCGGACGGCATTTTTGTCGCCGGAGACTGCCGCACCAAGAAGGTGAGGCAATTGGTCACCGCGGCGGCGGACGGAGCGGTCGCGGCGCTTGCGGCGGCGGAGTACGTTGCCGGGAAAGGATGAACAGAGCGGCGCCCGCGAAGGCGCCGGGCGGAGTTTTCAAAAACGGCGCGCCCCGAAGCAAAACCTTCGGGGCGCGTGTTTTTCCTTTTTCGGCGGCGCGGTCGAGACGGGCGGTCAGACGGCGTCGTAGGGTTTGGTGACGTCGATCCAATCGTTGCAGCCCGAAAATTTTTCAAGTTCAGGCAGCGTAAGCTCGATCGCGCTGTTGGAGCTTCCGCACGCGGGGAAGACCGTCGCAAAGCGTTTGAGCGACTCGTCGAGGAAGACTTTGACGCCGTCGTTGACCGCAAACGGGCAGACGCCGCCGACCGCGTGGCCGGTGAGTTCGGCGGTCGCCTCGCGCGGCAGCATTGCCGCCTTGGTGCGGAAGAAGTCCTTGAACTTGCGGTTGTCGACCTTGACGTCGCCGGCGCAGACGATGAGCGTGGGCGTCCCCTTGACGTCGAAGGACAGAGTTTTGGCGATGCGGCACGGCTCGCAGCCGAGAGCCTTGGCGGCGAGTTCGACGGTCGCGCTGGACACGGGGAACTCTTTGATCCTGCCGTCCGCGTTGAAGCGGGCGAGATATTTTTTTACGCGTTCTATGGACATAGAGTACCTCTCAGGCAAGTATAGCACTTTCGCTTCGGCAATTCAACCGACGGAGCGGGTTGAGGGAAATTTTGCACAAAAGCGGGCGGATTGTCCAAAATTGGCGGTACTAAAAATCTATTAACTGTTGCAAATCGGGCGCGCGTGTGCTAAAATATAACTTGCGTATAGTATATATGCGCGCAAAGAGAACAATTTTCGGTCGGGTCTGCCCCGGCAAGGAGCAATAGGGTATGGAAAGACATATGAGGCTTTCAAGGGCGGCGGTCGTGCTGGTGACGATCGCATTGATCGCGGCGATCGCGGCGGCGGTGTGGTTCGCGTCGCCGGACGCGCCTTATGTCCCGAGCGAGGACAGCGGCGCCGCATTGGGGACAGCCGCGCCTGCGGAAGACGGAACGGTGGCGGAGGGCTATCAGCCGAGCGGAGAGGGCATCAGCGACATCTCCACGGCGCGCAATAATCCGAGCGGAAACTATCATTTAACGCAAGATATAACGATAACATCTTTGCATTCCGACGACAAATGGGATCAAGCATTTAGCGGAACGCTTGATGGAGCCGGTCACACCATTACTATCAACGCGGAAGCAAAAAATACCGGCTGTACAGATGCAGGGGGGCTTTTTATCGGAGTCAAAGCCGGCGCGACGATTAAAAATTTGACGATAGTTGTGAATAGTTTTCATTACGGAACGAGCGCTAGTGGTACCGCAAACGGAGGCATTATAGCAGGCTATGCTTCCGGAGATAAAATAACCGTAGACAACGTCAAAGTCATTCTCAATCAAGACAGTAACACTATGTACCACGGCACGAGTACATATAACGGCGTAGATACCTATATGTACAGCACAACCGGAGATCACAGTTCGATTGCATTTAACTTCGGCGGCTTGTTTGGCAAAGTGGAAGGTGGCACTACTACGATCAAAAACACAACGGTGTACAACAGCGCTGGCGGCAAGTATGGCTTTTCTGCTTGGACGTGGGTAAGCACACCTTTGATTGGTAATGGCAAAAGCTGGATAAACATCGGTGGTTTTGTAGGTTCAGTCCAGGAAAACAAAGAGGGAACCGATGGCAATTTGACATTGCAAAACGTCAAGTATGACGCAGATGACGATGCAAAGATTTCCGCATTGGCGGAGTCGGGCACTGACAGAGAAAACGCTGCTCGCCTCAGTCCGTTTCTTGGTGTTTTGAACGTAGGCGCACTCAAAGTCGACAATTTGATCTTCAATGCCGGCGGTACCTTTACGCAAATGTTTTATCGTGACGATACAACAACAAATGAGCACGATGAAGGCATGTATAACGGCAGAGGCATTTTGATTGGATATGATGTCTACAAATGGTTGCAGGAACCAGAAGGAGTAAGCAGCAGAAAGGACGTCTATCTTCGCAATGCGATCACCGGCGATAGCGGCACCGGGTTGGGGAACGGAGATGCCCACACATCGCTTTTGGCAGGTAACAACTCTTGGTTGGACGGCTTTATGTCCTATCCCTCCGAGATCGAGGACGCATCTTTTACAGACGACGGTAAAATCGCATTCGCGCTGCCCAACAGATCGGGCGACATCGCCAACGCCGTCCGCCAAATCAACCAAAACGGCAATGTGACCACGGTGAGCGATGCGCAGATAGCGGAACAGGTTACAGAAGGAGGAGGGCTGACTTGGATAGAGGCGCCGGTCGTGGCACACGGCGATGATACAAGTGTTTCTGCAAGTTTGAACAAGGTGAGCACCGGCACTTACAATGTCCAAAACTACGATACGGTCTCTTCGGCAGGCGATTCCGCCTACCTCGGCTCCAAAGTCTATGACGGAACTATGGTGTCGACCCCGACGCTCAATGTCGGCGACACCACGGTCAACGCTTGGACGGCGGACAGCACGACCGCCGACGTCGGCACCAAGACTTTCAGTTACAACGAGAGTGCGCTGAGCGGCTATGCTGCCGCGACATACAACGGCGGCACTTATCTCGTCAAAGGCGGCACAATATATTCGCCCGGCACGATCATCGTGAACGGCGAGGAGCGAACCTTTGATTTGGGCAAAAACTTCGTCTACGAGATCACAAAGGCGCCCGTCACGGTCACCCCGAAAGTGCCTACCGATCTCTATACCGGCAACCCCATGCCGGAGATCACGGCAACGGCTGTGGACAGTGGCGGCTCCCCGGTCGAGGGAAAGTTCACCTGGGACGATCCCGATGCGACGCTGATTTCGGGCACGCACAGCTATAACTGGACATGGACGCCAACTTCGAGCAACTATCAAACCGTCAAGGGCAGCATGGAACTCGAAGCGTTTGACCGTCAAATCCAAAGTCTGACCGTCCAAGGCGACTTCAAGAAGGCATACACCGCATACGAGCCGTTCGACCCGACGGGCATAGAAGTCATCGCGCATTACAGCGACGGTACGCAGGCGAAATTGGACGACAACAAATATGAATTCACGGTCGTGAACGGCGACATAAACAAACTGATCGTCGCCAACGACACCGTCACCGTCTCGCTCAAAGCGGGCGCCACGGTGAGCACTACGATCGAGATCACGGTCGTCGAACTGACCGTCGACGTCCCGACCGCGGTCGCGGACCTCGTCTACAACGGCACGCAACAGACCGGCGTGGAAAATGCCGAACATTACACTCTCACGGGCAACACGGAGGTAGACGCCGGAGACTACACCGCGACGGCGACGCTAACCGACAAAGCCAACACCGTTTGGGCGGGCGGCAGCGATGCCGACGTCACGATCAAATGGACGATCGCCCAGATGACTTTGGACGGCACCGTCTCGGCGGCAGGCAGTCTCGAATATGACGGGAACGCAAAGGAAGCGGCTTTCGATTTGACCACGGGCACACTGTTCGGTTCCGATCAAGTGACCATTGTGTACGACGCCGACGACCGCACCAACGTCACGGGTGAGGCGGTCACCGCGACCGCGCAGCTGCCTAACAACGGCAACTACAAATGGGAAACGGACGCGCCCTCGGCGAGTTTCACCATCACTCCCAAGACCGTCGTGATCGGCGTGACCGCCGACCTCTCCAAGACCTATGACGGCAATGTCGTCAATCCGAACAGACTGTTCACCGCGCCTGACGGCGTCGACGGCGGTGCGCTCGAGTTGACCGTGACCGTCGACGGCGGCAAGACCATCCTCAACGCTGGCAGCTACACCGTCACCGCAGTCTTGGCGGACGGACAGACCAACTACACCGCGCAGTCCGCGCAAGCGAGATATGAGATCGCCAAGGTCGTCCTGACGGGCACCTTGACCTTTGCCGGCACCGCGACCTATGACGGCACCGCGAAGACCGCGACGTTCACCCTGACGTCCGACAACCTCGTCGGACAGGACAGGGTTGGCGAGGTGACCTACAACGACGTCGACCGCATCAAAGTCACCGGGCAGGCGATCGTCGCAAGCGTCGCGCTGCCGAGCGCCAACTATCAATGGCAGGACGGCGTTGAGCCGACCGCGAGCTTGACCATAGTCAAGGCGACCCCGGTCGTCAACCCGACCGCCGACGTGCAGGGCACGCTGTACACGTCCGACGACTTGTACGACATCGTGCTGAACCTCGCGGCAGACGACACCCCCGGCAAGGTCTCGTGGGACGAAGGTCAAAGACTGATCGCCGGCGAGCAGGGCTACAATTGGACGTTCGTCCCGACCGACAGCGTCAACTACAACGGCGCGACCGGGGTCATCAAGCTGACCGCCGTGCAGGCTCAATTGGACAGCGTCACGGTCGACGTCATGCCCAACACGGCATATACCGCGTTCGACGCATTCGATCCGACCGGCATGGTCGTCACCGCACACTATCAAAACGGCGACACAAAGCAAGTTTCGCCCGACGATCTGGATCTGTCCGTGAACGAAGGCTCGATCGACAGGCTCGTCGTCGCTTCGACGACGGTCACGGTCTCCTATTCCGACGGCGGCGTCACGGTGAGCGAAACCGTCACGATCAAGGTCAGCAAACTGACCGTCGACGTCCCGACCGCGGTCGCGGGCCTCGTCTACAACGGCGCGGAACAGACGGGCGTTGAAAAAGGAGATCATTACACGCTGAGCGGCAACACGGCGGAAGACGCCGGAGACTACACCGCGACGGCGACGCTGACCGACAAAGCCAACACCGTGTGGAGCACCGGCGGCACCGCCGACGTCTCGATCCCGTGGGCGATCGCCCCGATGACTTTGGACGGCACCGTCTCGGCGGAAGGCAGTCTTGAATATGACGGGAACGCAAAAGACGCGGCTTTCACTGTGACTGTCGGCAAACTGTTCGGTTCCGATCAAGTGACCTTTGTGTACGGCGGCGCCGCCGACCGCACCAACGTCACGGGCGAGGCGGTCACCGCGACCGCGCAGCTGCCGAGCGACAACTACAAATGGGCAACGGACGCGCCCTCGGAGAGTTTTGCCGTCACGCCCAAGAGCGTCGTGATCGACGTGACCGCCGCCCTCTCCAAGACCTATGACGGACAGGCGGTCGATCCCGCCGCGCTGTTCCCCGCGCCTGACGGCGTCGACGGACAGCCGCTCGAGTTGACCGCGACCGTCGACGGCGGCAAGACCATCCTCAACGCCGGCAGCTACACTGTCACGGCGGTCTTGGCGGACGGACAGACCAACTACACCGCGAAGTCCGCGCAAGCGACTTATGAGATCGCCAAAGTCGTCCTGACGGGCACCTTGACCTTTGCCGGCACCGCGACCTATGACGGCACCGCGAAGACCGCGACGTTCACCCTGACGTCCGACAACCTCGTCGGACAGGACAGGGTTGGCGAGGTGACCTACAACGACGTCGACCGCATCAAAGTCACCGGGCAGGCGATCGTCGCAAGCGTCGCGCTGCCGAGCGCCAACTATCAATGGCAGGACGGCGTTGAGCCGACCGCGAGCTTGACCATAGTCAAGGCGACCCCGGTCGTCAACCCGACCGCCGACGTGCAGGGCACGCTGTACACGTCCGACGACTTGTACGACATCGTGCTGAACCTCGCGGCAGACGACACCCCCGGCAAGGTCTCGTGGGACGAAGGTCAAAGACTGATCGCCGGCGAGCAGGGCTACAATTGGACGTTCGTCCCGACCGACAGCGTCAACTACAACGGCGCGACCGGGGTCATCAAGCTGACCGCCGTGCAGGCGGCATTGACGGGCATCCGCGTTTCGCCTTCCGCCCAAGCGGAGTACACCGCCTATGACGCGTTCGATCGCGGCGACATCGTCGTCGAGGCTGTCTACGGCGACGTCGTCAGAGCGGTCGGAGATTACGCGCTGAGATTCTCCTCCGGCGCCGAGGGCAGGCTCGTTGCCGGCGAGATCACGGTCACCGTATCTTACGGCGACGGCGGCGCGTCTTTTGAAGAAAGTTTTGTGATCGTCGTCGCGAAACTCGTTGTCGAAAAACCCGTCGTCGGCGATACGACGTTCGAGGACAACGGCGGACAGATCACTCTCGAGATCGCGCCGAGCGAATTCTACACCGTAACGGGCAATACGGGCTTCGGAGTCGGCAGTTACCTGGCGACGGTCTCGCTCGTCGACGCGGACAATACCGTGTGGGCGGACGGCAGCGTCGACGACATCTCGATCGCGTGGACGATCAGCGAGCCCGTCACTTCCGACGAGGTCATCGCCGACATCCTCGCGATGGAAAAGGTCACTTGGCAGAACGCCGAAGAGTTCCTTGATCTCGAGGCGAGATACAACGCTCTCGACGAGAGCGAGAAGACCGCAGAGGCGACCGCAAAACTCGCGACCTTGAAGGCGCAGTACGACGCGCTCCGCAACGCGGCGTTCGACGACATCGAGGCGGCGCACGAAGTTACGGCAAAATCGCTCGGCAAAGCGCTCGCGGCAGCCGCCGCAGGGCTCTCCGCCGCGGCAATAGCGTTGGCGATCGCCAAGCGCAGATCCATTTGAGGAGGATAGAGCAATGAAAAGAATTTTTGCGATATTCGTAGTTGCGGCGCTCGCCTGCACGCTCGTCTTCGCGACCGCGTGCGTCGCCGTCGAGGTCACCACCGAACAGCTGCTCGGGGCGATGTCCACCCCCGGCGACATCCAAAGCATTTCCGTCACCGTCAGCAACGGCGAACTCAACACCGCCGATTACAGGTTGATCTATTCCTACTACGCCGACGGCAGCGGCGAGCCGGTCATCGACGGCATCCTCAAAGACGACCCCGATCTGCCGTACTTCGCGCTTGCCGAGGACGCGCAAGAGGGCTACACCTTCACCGTAGCCGACTTTGCCGACGACTATGACAACCGCCTCGACTCCGAGACGGGCATCTATTCCGTCACGGGAACTCTCGCCGATCCTGCGGACTTCCTCGGCGTCGACACCGCGTCCGCGACCGTCCAAGCCCTGATCGGCGGCGACCTCATGATGGACGCGCTGACCATCACCTTCGTCGGCGCGGAGTCGGGGAATGATGTCGTGATCAATATTATGTTTCTTTGAGTGCCTCTTTTAGGGGACACCCGAAAATAACGCATTGAGTCGCAACGGCGGGGCGTGGGAAATGAGAAGCCCCCCGGTGGGCGTAGCGGGAGTTTTTGGTTTTTCGGGGGGGGGGGGGCAAATTTGGGAAAATGTTGGGGGGGGGGTTTTTTGGGTTT